>Ga0116228_10002255_pt1 | contig 16607 bp, 12 predicted proteins | sample S1TSphfallax_2_FD_89694 | JGI IMG/M metagenome (GOLD analysis project Ga0116228, IMG submission 89694) | Host-associated microbial communities from peat moss isolated from Minnesota, USA - S1T2_Fc - Sphagnum fallax MG | ecosystem: Host-associated > Plants > Peat moss > Unclassified | place...
AGGATAAAAAGTTGGGGCACGCTCCCTGGCTCATAACACTTTGGGGGTAAAAGGGCATGTTGGAGCTCCAGGATGGGGACTAAAAATAGTGACAAGCAAGTCAATTACTCGCACGAACCTACATAAACTAAACAACAAATTGGTTAGTGCATAGTTGGAGCACTTTTGGTGCACAAACGAGCCACGGGCAAACACGGACTCACAAGACTCACCATGGCCCGGACTTGGGGGAAGCCACCACCTTCCCCTTTATAGTATTCTCTATGTTTGGCCACGGGGCTAGCACCGAAATGTCATTTTGTCCTAGGACTATCAAGTTGGAGTCCCGAAATTCCTGAAATGAGGACTCCCATGATTCTAGAGGCCCATAACTTCTTTTGCAAACTTCTGATCAAGATGAGGTCTGAAAAAAAGTTATAACCTTTGTCAAGATCTTTCCAAAGTTATGTGGCACGCCACCTACATGCAAGGAAATCAGGGCGATTCCCAATTTTTAGTGGTCAGGAATTAAATTGGTAATTTGACTCCCGACCTTTCTTTTGGCCATAACTTATGTTTTAAAAACCCAAATGGGTCATGCAAACCCATTTTAGACATTTATGTTCTAAGAGTTTTTTATTGATATAAGGAACTTTTCGATATAATGAGTTTTGACACCTGCAATTACCCTTTGAAGATTCGAGAGTCCATTGGAACTCCGTTTCCCAAAGTGGAATCCCATTTGGGAATGTGGAGGTTCATTCCTTCACATTTTCTTGCATTCCTAGGAGCATGAAATGTGACTCCCGAGCTCACTCTTGGCTCGCACATTTGCAAACCTTTGCCTTGGTCACGAGCCCAAGGCTAGGATTGCGACAAAATCTATTGTCCCCAACCTAATGGACAAGGGGACATCTTAGTTTCTCTAAGAGCAAAAAACTAGCCTCCTTTAATGCTACCACATCAATTTGAATGAATTCTATCCTTGCTTACATAGGCCATAATGAAGGCAAGGTTGGCCTATCAAGTGCATATTTCCTTATTGTCCTTCCCACACAACAATTAAGGTCATCATGACAAAACCAAAACTTATGTAGTTCAATTGATGGACCTTTGGCTACAAACCAATCACCAACATAACACGAAGTAGGAATACCATGATATGTTTGTTTTGAAATGATTTTGGCTTTGTAGTAGTGTTTTGTGTCTTTCTACAATGTCAAGTGATGAATGTTAGACTTGGGGAGGGAACATTCAATTCACTAAATGCCTTCACCACAAAGGCATTCAAGGATCTTTGCACCATTGTAGGTGACAATAGGCATAAGGCCATTAGTTTTCCCTGCATCCACAATTGACGATTGGTTGATCGGAGTTGTTGCATTGGCCACTTTTAGAGGAGAGAAATTCACTCAATCATGTTGATGTGAATATGCTTATGACCCAAGTGGAAGGTCTACCTTGCTTTTGGCTTATCCAAACACTTCCTCACCTTCCAAGCATGGTATTCTAATATTAAAAACCATAGCTTGAGGTGTATTTGGTTGCACCAACAATTTGGACTGAGTCCCTAAACTAACTATACCTACACAATCGCAATTCATTCTTGTTTGGACCAATCCAAAATGCACCACCTGGTAAGAAAGCATAATACAATGATGATTGCCTGAATGTTTACATGTAATCATAAAACATTGTAGCAAATAGGCAAGTACCCTTTTCTTAGATTGTTGGAACCAAATGTTACGAATTGTCTCGAATAAGTTACAAGTCAGCATGTTAGCTTCTTCCTCCAAAGAAAATTTCTATAAGCACATAAAAGGAATGAAGTTAAAATTGAATAAGGACATATGGAAAATAAAAGTTGAACATAATATTATGGAAGAACTTACATCCAACATGAAGCCTCCCCACAGTCACACACAAAAGTGGTAAAAGCTGAGCCAATTGTTGAGTTCATGAATGGTGCCCTCATTAGTAGCTCTTAACGAGCACCGCTAAGACCAAATGGTAGCATATCAAAGGTTAACTTCCTTCAAGGGCGTGGATCATTTATATTCATAACAAAGGGCTTTGTGTTGATCATGGAACTCTAGTGCGATTAATTGTTTTGTGTGTCTATCAAAAGATTGAGTCCAATGGAAAAAACACATCCACTCTTTGTCAACCATCTTGATTGTAAGATCTCCAACCCCATAACACAATCCGAACAACATTCCAGTTTGCTTACGCATTATTTGCCATGAACCCTTTGAACACATGTGTACCCATCCTCTTCTTCTCAACAATTGCATTCACCTTCTTCCATAACATGCATCAAGCTTTCATGTCCTTAGATTGCATGTCACAAACCGCAATCATCATGACATTACAATAGATTGGGTCTGATAGGCCATGGTCATCCATCCTTGAACATGTTTTATGTGATCAAACATCATCCACACATGTTGTAGTTCATAACCTGGTTACATTTGTCAAACCAAATCAAATCCGAAGGCAGTGCCATCAACGAACATCTTGAATAAGTAAACCTTTTGCCCAACATGTTGACCATGAAAACAATTATCTTGAATATAATCATAACCAAATAGTGCCTTCAATTGCAAGATGCAATCAACAAAGCCCAAGTCACCAAAATGATGCTTCAATGAAATAATCAGATTACATACGTTAAGGGAGCACAAAGGAGTAAATTTTAACAATGTTTGATCTAGTTTTTCACCTTCAAGAAACTTCACAGGATGTTTTCCATCCTTGTTGAACAAGTGACAAGGAAGAAATGTCTTACTTATAGACAAAGCAATAGTCGAAGTCGTGGCAATTGGCATGCAACAAACCTCGTCTGCAACCATGTTCTTCATCTCCTAAAAAGATTTTCTACACCTACCATCTGCAACTAGATGGGCATGAGTGCCCAAGTGGATCAAGGCTCTTGAAAGATTTAGAAACTTGTGAACAACATAATACATTCTACAAGTACAAGTTTGTAGACATGTGGGTGAAGAATCGTAGAACTTACAATCGATGGTACAAATCGGGGATTTCACGAAACACTGCCCAAATTTTGGAAGTTACAAACAATCGCCACTCCAAGTAACTTCATTGAGCATAGAAAATAGTTGAAACATAAGATAACAATCATTTTAACAACACAAATATCTAATGCATTTCATCATTTTAAAGCCCAATCATCAAGCACCCCAATGCAAGTTGATGCCTTGAAACTTGCCAACTTGAGAGTTCAATTTTTGCCAAGATGCCAATAATAGAATCTACACCATTTGGACAATTTGATAATGTTCTCATGTGTTCTTGAGTTTGTTGTATGATAAATCTTGCAATCCTATTGAAGGACTACCAAAACCTTGCCATTATTTTCCATGAAGTCTCAAATCTAACATAGTAAAGCATGTGTGTTGGCAAGACGGCTATGAATGAGCAATCATTATTTGATTCTAGCACTTAATGTTTCAATTGACAATCTTGGAATTGTCTTGTTTAGGTAGGCCTTTAGACACTTCCTTTGGTTGAGCACAAATGTAATGCCTTTATTTGTAAGGGCCTCGAAACACTTTTTTTCACAAGTTAGCTACTTGGAATCAATGGGTATAGTTGTTTAAGATCCTTCTTTTCATCCTACAAAATTGGAAGAGTTTTCTCTAGGTTTTTGCACAATCGTCAAGATATTGGGACATTAGCTTTTGGGTGGCCACAACTCTTGTCATTCATTTGACAAATTTGGAACTAAGTTGGAAGATGTGTGGGTTGAACGAAAAAGGTTAATGAAAGTAAGTGGCTTGGTGCATTTTGCTTGCATATTTTGGCCCCATTAATTCATAGCCTTCGAAGTGCAAACCATATGTTGAAGGCTATTGGACATGCACATTCTATACACAATATCAGTTCTTTTTGTAATAATAGGTTTACACAACATCTGTATTTGAAATTTGCGTGGGCATATCATGAGACAGTATTGTTCGAATCATTGGATTTGTTTTTTTTTCTCTCTTAAGTTAAGCAAACTAAAGTAAAGCTATGGTGGAATTTGTAGCAATTGTAGATGTGTTGGGAATTATGATTGAGTTGTTTCCTTAAAATTTGTGTCACAAATTGGTGGTCATGAACATAAAGAAGATTTGGCAATATTGGTTACAAATTCCAACTTTCACTTGTGTCTACAACCAATGATGTTATCTTGTGAGCAGCAATTGAGCATGAGCATGTGAGCATGATAAAATCTTTTAAATAATATTTTGATGACATGGAAAGGATATTCTTAGAATATTTTTTGCCATGCATGATAGAATTTAAGTTGACATGGATAGAATATTTTGCCACATGGACATGGATAAAATGTAAATTGGATGAAATTAATGGATGAAATTCATCATAAAAAATATTTTTGAACAAAAAATTCCAAATGAATTTATTTTTTGTAAAGGTTAAGCCTTAAAACCTTGACTTTTTCATTTTTTAATGATTGTTGAATAAAATAATAGTGTTTGTTTGTGGGTTGGATTATAGAATATGTCATGTACAAAATTATATTTAGAAAGGACATTCAAAAATTTCAGGTGATATTTTATCATTGAATTACAAAATGCGCATATTTTCAATGTTTAGCAAGACACAAAAGGGAGAGGACACATGACAAAGGAATAGTACAAAAACACAAAAATGACAACAAAGTTTGCTAAACTATAGAATTAAACTTCAATTCACAACCATGAAAAGTGAACATGTGAAATAATGCAACAAGAAGTTGCACAAAACAAGAAAGAAAGAAGAAGGTGAAAAATTAAATATAAAATAGATGTTTTGTCACATGATTAACACCACAGGGTTTTCCAATGTAGGGACCTTTGTAATTTACTAATGCACAGTCAACAATTTAATGTTTTGTGACAAATTGTTGATTATTCATTGCACACAAACATTTTTTAGTGATAGATAGAATTCCAAAGGAATCTAGAAGGATGGTGTGCTTAGGCTTTCCATTTGAATGAAATGTTACCATTAGGCACAACTTAAAAACACACAACCCACAAAGGGAAAAAATTGTTTGGAAGAAAACAACATGACCAACAAACCAACCTTTGGAAAAATTGCACACAATGTCTACAGAACATTTATTGATGATTGAGGTCATTAGTGCGCGCAGAACTTAGATAAATAAAAGTCTAGGAAGAAAATGGAAAAAACATGTAAGGAAGGCATGGACTTTTCATGTGCATAACGTTCTTCTTGGAGAACTAGGTGGGTGGGATCCAATGGGATTAATTATTCTTTTGTGTACTTGATGTGAAGGGGAAAAAAGGTTTTTAAAAAAAAACCTATATAAAAAAATTAATTACAATAACAAATAAAAAGACATTAACTGCAATCATGCAAATTATACACAAAGGTTTGAACCTAAAAATATAATTGAATACTTGCAAATCTTGTATTGTAGATTTATGATGATTTATAGGGATTTTCTAATGCACTCCCAATCTCCTTGACAAAAATTCAATCCTAGTATGAAAACCATATCTTAACCATTAATTGGTATTAAGAAACTAAATGCCACATAGGAGACAATAAATCATGTGACCATAATTTATAATAAAAAAATCATGCATCCATGATCATTTGAATATTAGACCATATGAACATGTACACCAACCCATGACTAGGTCATGACACAACAAACATAATAAAAAAAACCTTGACCATTGTTTTTACTACTCAAAACAAGCTTGAAACAAAAGAAGAAGCCCAATACATATTCTAGAATTAAATGGAACAAATGGACCAAAAAGAAAAACTCCACAAGAAGAATGAAATACATTGAAATATAAAAAATACAAATGCATGTTTCACATGTGGTAGCATTCTAAGGTTCACGTAATTATGTACATATGATATCCACCCAAAATCCTATATTAATGTAAATTTTTAAAGTGCAATGGAAGGAATTTATCTCGATGTCAAAACTAGCTTATTGAATAATCATACATATTGAGAAAAATGGAAAAACCCAATGATAAGTGAACTATGAAGGGATAACCAATTTTTATGGCCACCATGAATTGGCCTTAGATGCTTACTTCAACAAAAAAAAATGGACATAGGAGACAAATAATATATGAAGATTACATTGTTAGAGACTATGCACATTTTATCCTAAAATATCTACAATCCACATGAATCAATGTGGAACTTGGGTGCAATGCAAGCTAAGTGTGAGTGGAATCTAAGTGAAAATGACATGGTGCCAATTGAACTCAAGGAAAATACACACATGTGGATTGCCAAGATAAACAAAGTATGAAAGGACTCAAGGGTAAAACCATGTTTGTAAATAGTAGTTACACAAATTATTAGTTCATCCAAGACATGGTTTAAAAAATTCAAACAACCATATCCAACAACCCCATTGGTTTGAAAAATAATCCTTAAGCCTACGTAGTCAACTATATTTTGTTGAACATTTAAAAGTTGTCCCACTTTGGCATTTCCATTGGTCCTTTAAGGTTCACACAAACCCACCAACCCTTAATACACATCACAACAAGGATAGCATAAATACCTACACAACCATTGCAATATTAAATATATCTAGCATCCCTACAATGCAATAGATTTACAATCCCTCTTTGGCATCCATTTGCAACCTATACATGTACATTCAAATGTTGGAATAAGTTAATGTGTACTTGACTTGTATGTGTATGGACCAAGGGCAAAAATTATAGCATAAACAAATTTTTAAAAGATGTGGATGGAACATAAGTGGATCATAGGTGGAACAAGGGTGGACCACAAGTGGAGTTCACATACATGTGGACCATATTTGGAGCAAGGGTGGAACATACAAAATGGTCCTCCTCCTTCTAAGTTCAATTGATCTTGGAATCATTATTTGTGAGAGGCATATTTACAAATAATTCCAGATCAATTTAGGGCCTAATTGTAATATTCATCTCTATGGTTCTCAACACAAATAACAAAAGCAATTCAAGGAAATCAATGGTCTTTTCTAATTCCATATCCAAAATCCTTATATAGGTTCAACCAACTCTATAATATGGTTCAATATTTAAGATGAACAATCCAATTAACACTAGCTTTGGATTTTAATCATTCAAAACATGAGGCAATTTGTTATAAAAAAATCACTTCACCACACAAGGAAGAGGTCAATTCACCAAGATACTTGACAAATTGCACCCTAGTGCTACTTTCAATGCATTGCACATATAATCCATATCTTTTTGCCAACTAAAGATCATGAGATAAGAATCATTTCATGCCTCTAGTTTTAAATTCATGGGTCACATGAACCAACTTGACCATGACATTAAGGTAGCATGCACATGGAACCAAGGTCATCCAACCTATTAAGTATGAGCCAAATTAATCCACAATCTCTTGGTCATTAAGTCCCATGATTTAGGGGTTGTCAAGATTTATAAAATTTAAAATATGAAATTGTGAACATAAGTACCAACAAAGGCTCTTTTAAATACCCATGTTTAATGCAATTGGGTCAAGCATTAGTCTTTAATTGAATGGGATTAGACCATAGGATATATTCTTGGTACTCATACCAACAAAAATGTTTGGCAACATATATAAGGATTGGATCGATGGATAATACATGTATGGATATAGGGTTAGATTGCAAATATGATATTTCAAAAATTAGAGATACAACTACACTTTAAGAAAAAACCATGTGCACCATATTCTCTAAAATACACCAAACTAATTAATTAATCCACTAGACTAAGGCCAATAATTCAAATGGAACCAATATGATCTAACATATCAAACAAATCCAAAATAACCTAAAGGCTATTGACCACCAATCCCCATGGTTTTGTGTATGTAAATATGATAATATTCCAATATTGGAAAATATTTTGGTGTAAATAAATGGAGAATGCAAACATTATACATAGGTCAATTTCAATACCTACCTCTCATGCATAGCAATTATTAGTCATGTATTGAAAAAGAACACCATGGTGGATGATGCCCACAAACTTACAAACTTACAAACTTATAAAGGTATTGTTTTAAGGTTTTTTGCAAGTTTGTGTAAAATCTAGCTAAAGCCCATGAATAAATAAAGAATCCTTCATAGGCTAGATATATGTTGAATGTGTTTTCCTTGGATATCCAAGTGTACAAAGTAGCTTGTCCTTTGTAATAAAGGAGCTAAACCTTATGTATTGGTTTTGGTTGTTGAATGTGAGGCAACATATATATGAAAGGTAGTTGGATTATTTAATTTCTTTGTTTATCTTAATTCTAATCTATCAAACATTAGATGATAGACCTATATGTATCAAAACATGGCAATGGATGGAAGGTTTTAACTATTTAAAAAAACTTGGAGCAATCTAATGGACATATATCCATCAATTTAAGGTCAAAATCATTTATGATCTTGCTATATTTGAGTGCACTAACTTTTAGTTCGGGGATATGTAATCAACCAAAATGGAGTACCATGAAGGGGTAGGTCAATGAAAGGTATGGTATAATATGGTGTAAAGAGTTGAAGATCTAATAAGACATCAAGCTCATTTTTTCATGCCACAACTTGCAAAAAGAGGTTCAATTACATGAAAGGAGGATGTTCATTATAAGGCAATGTTTAAGCATATGAACTTGAAATTAAATTTTGGTATATGCGACATTTCTAAGCCTAGTGGGAAGATTCATTCCTAATATGAAAACCATATCTTGACCATTCATGGGTATTAAGAAAATAAATGCCATATCAAAAACTAAAAATCATATGACCAAATTTTATAAGACCAAAAATCATATGACTAAAATTTATAAGATTGGAAATCATGCATCCATGATCATTTCCAGATTAGACCATATGAAATGTTCACCAACCCATGATTGGATCATGACACAATAAAAAAATAAAAAATTTGACCATTTTTTCTACTACTCAAAACAATCTTGAGACAAAAGTAGAAGTCCAATGATATCATGGAATTAAATGGAACAAAGAAAGGGACTAGAAAGAAAAACCCCACAAGAAGACTAAAATACAATGCATATGTATAATTGAGATGTACAATAAATTTTATGTATACTTGAATTCCAAGAATAAAATCATTATGAATATTTTCCCTTGACTCAAAATAGGGTTGAATGGTCATGTATTATTTAAAGTTAGTTTCAAAATGTAGTCCTTCACAAACTTTTGGGATTTTTTTTACTACTTCTAACCTACACAACATACAATAACATGCTGAATATTGGACCTAACAAATTATTTTTTAATCGTGATCAATGGTCCATTCTTCATTCCTCTTCACTTGACACATGCATACAACACTAACAAATGTGCTAAAATGTACCCATATTAGAAAGAAGTTCCAAATAACACCCAACTTGCAAGAACTACAAGCCATCAAGACACAACCCCACATGTATTATAATTCAAGAAAAAAATTGTGTTCATGGTCCGAAAAAGATTTAGCAAAATGGTTTTTGGAGAAGAAACTTACATCAACATATTTAAAGGCACTGTAGCTTGCAATGTATGTTGAATGCACGTTATTCAAGCTCCCACAAATTTGTATGAAACAAAAATACAACTAAGGTACAAAGGGGAATACATGTACCTTTTCATTTGTTAGGCTAGAAGTTCTTTTCAAGCTTGCCTTGGAGTTGGATTTTGGGGGGTGATTGGAATTCGACAATAATTTTGATGCGGCCTTGGAAAGAGTTTTCTTCTGAGACATCACCTTAGTGTGATTTGAGGTTTACTTAGTGTCATTGTTAGAACATGGTGGCATCCCCTTTGAAGGCACATATTCGGTGGAGTTCCCATGACGCGTTCCCAAGCTCCTTGATAGATTCAAATGTGAATATGAAATGAAGACATTGAAAGAATAAGGAGTTGGGGCATGTTCCCTGGCTCATAACACTTTGGGGGTAGAGGGGCGTGTTGGAGCTTTGAGATGAGACTAGGAAGAATGACAAGCAATCAATCACTCACACAGACATGCATAAACCAAATAACAAGTTGGTTAATGCATAGTTGGAGCACTTTTGGTGCTAAAACAAGTCACGGGCAAACTCGGACTCACAAGACTCACCACAACTCGGACTTGGGGGAAGCCACCACCTTCCTCCTTATAGCATATTCTATGCCTGGCCACACAACCAACACCCAAATGGCATTTGTCTAGGGAGTCCCAAGTGGTAGTCTTGAAATTCCCAAAGTTGGGACTCTCGCAACTTTGGGGGCCCATAACTTTGTGCGAAGACTTTTGATTGAGATGAGGCCCAAAGCAAAGTTGTAGCCCTCATCGAGGGCTTTCCAATGGTATGTGGCAAGCCACATGCAAGCAAACAAATATGGGCGATTCCCAAATTTTAATGATTGGGAGTCAAATTGGCAATTTGATTCCCGGCCCTTATTTTGCCCATAACTTGTGTTTGAAATGTCCAAATGGGTCATGCGAGCCCATTTTAAACATTTAAATTCCAAAAAAATTTCAATGATATAAGGAACTCCTAAATCAAATGGGTTTTGATTCCTGCAAATTTTCTCTGAAGATTCGAAAGTCCATCAAAACTCCAACTTCCAAAGTGGGAGCTCATTTGGGAGTGTGAGGGTTCATTCCCTCACATTCTCCTACACTCCCGTGAGCATGAAACGTGATTGCCGGGCTTCCCTCTTGGTGCGCACCCTTGCAAGCCCTTGCTTTGGTCGCAAGCCCAATGCTAGGGTTGTGACACCCACATTGACTTATAATGATTTGTAAATATGCCTTTCACAAATAATGATTCCAAGATCATGTGAACTTGGAGGAAGGAGGAACATTTTTTATGTTCCACATTTATTCCAAATATGGTCCACATGTATGACGTGAATTCCACTTATGGTCCACCCATGTTCCACCTATGTTCCAACTAAACCTTTTTTTTTAAATTCGTTTTTGCCAAAAACATTTCCCTTGGTCCATACACATACAACTCAAATACACAATAACTTATTCCAACATTTGAATGTACATGTATAGGGTTGCAAGTGGATGCCAAAGAAGGATTTTCGATCTATTACATTGTAGGGATCCTAACTACATCCAATATTGCAATGGTTGTGTAGGTGTCAATGCCATCCCCATTGCCATATATATGTATTAGGGGTTGGCAAGTTTGTGTGAAATTTATAGGACCAATGGAAATGCTAGAGTGGGACACCTTTTTAAATCTTGAACAAAATATAGTTGATTACATGGGCTTCAAGACTTTTTTTCAAACCAATGGGATTGTTGGATATGGTTTTTTGAATTTGTTGTTTCGACCATGTCATGAATGAACACACAATTTATGTGTAAGTATTATTTACAAACATGGTTTTACCCTTTATCCCTTTTGTTCTTTGTCAATATTGGTAATTGTGTAGGTGTGTATTTTCCTTGATTTCAATTGGCATCATGTCATTGGGAACAATAACACTACGAAGGATCCATGTGCATGCTACCATAATGTCAAGGTTAAGTTGGTTCATGTGACCATGAATATAAAACTAGAAGCATGAAATGATTCCTTCCTCATGAACTTCAGTTGACATAATGATACGTATTATATGGGATGCATTGAAAACAACATCGAGGAGCAATTTGTAGAGTAGCTTGGTAAAATGACATTTTGCTTGTATGGTGAAGTGATTTTTTTATAACAAATTGCCTCATGTTTTGAATGATTAAAATCCAAAGCTAGTGCTAATTGCATTATTCATTTAAAATATTGAACCATATTATAGAGTTGACTAAACTTAAACAAGACCATTGATTTTCTTTAGAAATAATTGTTATTTGTGTTGAGAACCATAGAGATGAATACTATTGTCATGGCCCAAATTGATTTAAAATGATATGTAAATAATGCATCTAACAAATAGTGATTCCAAGATTAGTTGAACTTGGAGGGGGGAAGACCATTTTCTATGTTCCACCCATGTTCCAAATATGGTCCACCACATGTATGTGAACTCCACTTGTGGTCCACCCATGATCCACCTATGTTCCACCCACATATTTTTAAAATTTGTTTCTACCAAAACTTTTGCCCTTGGTCCATACACATACTTGATGGCTATGATATTAGCCATATTGGCCATTGCCTTTATTGGTAGCAATTTGAAGTGAATGATCATATTTGTTACACCATTACTTATGTTCCACACCTATTCCACATTTATGAATTCCACATGTGTTCCACCCATGTTACATCTATGTTCCGCCCACATATGGTTATTTGCTTATGCCATAAATTGATCATTCAAGGTCTCTACACATATAAGTTCCATATTAACCTACTCATACATTTAAATGAGTGTATATATTGTAGCAACATGTTAAAGAAACATGACCTTAAATCTATTAGAATGTAAGGGTGAACTAGTTATAACTAATATTGTGATGGTTGTGTGGGTGTCAATAGCACCCCTAGGTGCATGGTACATGACTAGCTAGTGGGGGGGAGCCCATTTTGCATCCCATATGCACCACATGTGAGCCCCATGGGTGGGCAACCAACCCAAGTGGCGTATTTATCTCAATTCCCAAGCTCACTTGGGGCATTTCATGGAGGCGTGGTTGGGCCATGTCAACCAGTATTATCCCATGTTGTGGACCCTACAAAGGTTTTATCATCATTAGGACAAGTTCCTAATGCCAATGTGACCAAAAAAAAGGTTGGTGAATGAGCAAAGGAATGAAAGGTGTAAGTATATTGGGACATTCCAACAGTAGATGGAAGATGTTGTAACAACAAGTCGTTCACAAATCATTCAGATTCCCATTAATGCACAAGGTGAAATTATTGGCCTAAAAGGACTTTGGACTTGCACTATGAAGGAGGTGGCATGCAACCACCTTGACCTAACATCGGTGAACTTTAGGTCACACATAATAAAACAATGTGAAGCCATCCATGTAGAGCTTGACATGATCTTTTATTATGACCCCCCTTTGAAAGAGAGGACAGTGGAAAATTATATGAAGGAACACCTATCCGTAGTTAGGAATGCATGGAAGAGAGCTTGGGTGGCCAATGGTGAAGCTAGACGCCTAGACAAATGCCCAAAACATGTTTGGAAGTCACTTGTTTGGTACAAGAACATTCCAAATGCACAAAAGGAATTAGATCAAATGTGAGGGATTCGTGGCCATGTGCAGCATCCCCACACATGTGGTGTGCATACCTTGTCCCATGCAGTTCAGATTGAGGTAAGTAGGGAGGCATATATGGTTTTTTACACCCATTGAGGGCCTAGTTCCTACACAAATGGATGTGTGCATGTGGTTAAAATTAACTTGGAACATATGTCATGTAGGGCATGGAGGAGGACAATAGTCACAATGCCAATAACCTTGGAGGTGAGGAGGTTGAGAAAGGACAAGAGGAGGACATGTTTGAAGAAGAAGAAAGACATGTGAAGCATGCACGGAGACATCATAATGAGGTAATTTTTGATAATTCCTACCTTGGAAATGAAACCTAAGGATGGAATTTTGACCACATGGTTCACAAATCCATTTTTTGCATTTTTTTTTCCCCAATAGCAATTGCTACACTATGGGTTGGACCATTCCATTGCAATCTTTGGTGTGGACCAAAGGTGGAAGTTTAATTAGTAAATGTAGGTGGGCTATGAATTGGATGCTATAAATTGTGTTGGTGAATTCCAAGTGGGAGACTCGTGGGATAGAAGTGGAGTGTAAGTGGAATAAAAATGGGCATTAGGTGGAATAAAAGTGGAATGTACGTGGGTTTGAATTGGAACAAAAGCAGAACATGTATGTAGAATCAACGTGGACCCATAATAGAATGTCCAAACTATAATAAAGTAGGAACATTGAACTTGAGAACTTTACGATAGACTTGGGGGCAAAAGGTTTACAATTCCATTTATTTCATTAGTTTTTTATAATTAGTGTTAGTAATATTTTGAATTGTGATGTAGGCATCGAAGGGAAAGCATGCCATGGCAGTGCAACAAAATCTAAGGTGGAAGGAGTCGTTAGAGGCAAAGGTAGAGGCTCTAATTAAGGGGATGAAAGATTTAAAGAGGTTGCTAGTGCCTATGGTAAATAAACACAAGTGGAGGTGAAATGAGAGATTGTCCCCAAAGGAGTTGGAATATGATCAGCCACCTTTGTCACCCCCACAAAAATTAGTAAAAGATGGTAGCTTCTTAAAGGGTTTGGCAACCACGTTTGTGTCAAGCATTGCCACCCTAAAACCCACCCCTCCTTCATTGAAGGAACTTCAATGGGATGGTCACCTTCCCCACAAGGAGCAAAATCAACATATCAATGTTGGTGATGCAAATGAGGAAGAGTTCATGGATGGAAAATTTGGGGGGGGGGGGGTAGAAGGAGTTACTATAGAGGTGGGTACTATTGAAAGGCTAGAGGTCACTAAGGACCAAATTGAGGTGGACAAGGAAGATGCAAATGTGGAAGAGGTCACAAAGGACCAACTTGAGGTGGAAAAGGAAAATGGAAATGTGGAAAAGGTCATTAAGGACCAAGTTGGGGTGGAGAAGGGAGATGCAAATGTGGCAAAGGCCACCAAGGTTGGATTTGAAGTGGAGAATGAAGGGATAAAGGTGGTAGCCCCATAGGAGATTGATGATGCCAAGGAGGGTGGGGAGGCAACAAATGTGGTTCATGATGGGGGGCTTGCACAAGGGGAGAGGGCCATGGGCTAAAATTCACAGACCAATATAACATTAACCTTGCCTTGCCATGGTATGCAAAAACATAATTAGTGAAGGATACCACCTTGCTTCTTATTGCAAAGACCCAACCACTAAATGGGGAGACCTTGCCACTAATTAGGGCCGCCAACTTGCCTTCTGGTACACAAACCTTACCACATATTGCCATCTTGCCAGTAACTAGCAACACCTTACCTTTTGATGGGGGTTGTACAAATAGGACTCTTGAGCAAGAGGAAGTGGAGATGGACAATGGCACATGTGTTGAATTGCCCAATGCAATAGCTGATAGCAAGGGATTTCCAAATAACAAGATGGAGACCCTCCATAATTTATGTAAGCCCTTTAATTGAACACCCAAATGTGTTTCTTACATTGGTTCATTACACATGTTATTAAAGCAAAAGAGGTTTAAATGGCTAGTTGCCATATATGTCCATATTTTGTCAATATATGTGCATGACTAGGCTGGGAAAATGTGGGGATTCTTGACATATTCCCACATGATCCATGTATGGGGGGGTGGGAATAGGTTATGTATCACCATGGCCTTTATTTACAATGTTAAAATGTCATGTTCCACATGTGGAATTCTATTCACATTTGAATGGAACTTACGTGGAGCTAAACTGCATCCAAAGTGTAATTTAGGTGGAACCACAGTAAGCTAGATGTGGGTTGCAATTGGCACCAAAGTTCAAGTGTCATGTAGCATTTCTAAGGTTTCATATTTCTTGTAAGGTCTAGCTAGGTGGAATGTGTGTGAAATTGTAGATGGTCAAAAGTGTACTACAAGTGTAATAACAATGGAATTTAAACGACATGTAGAACAAAACTCTAGTGGACAATATGTGGGATGTGATTAGTGGCACGATAGTTCAAATGTTGTGTAGTAGTTGGGAATATTTTCATGAGATCCATGTGAAATGTGTATCTTGAAATGAGTCCAAGCCGGAATTACAACGGAGCCATTGAAGTAAAGTTTTTGTGATGTGTAAATTATGGAACCCATGTGGATTGTACTTGTGAGGTATGAATGGCACCAATGTTGAAGTATCTTGTAGCCTATAAAATTATGTCTTATGAGGTTTAGGTGGAACAAGTTTGGGAATAACATGAAACCACAATAGGATGGAGGTGGCGCCAAAGTGGATTCTAAATGGTGTGTACATGGAACCCCAATGGATTGCAAGTGAGGTGTAAGTGCCACCAACCTTGGTCACACTTGGGGAAGTTTAGTGAACCTTATATATAAAAGGTAGGCCTACCACTTAGCCATAGTGGATTCAAAGTGTTACATTTGGGTGGAGTTGAAGTGGAATGTATGTGGAGCCAGAGTTGAGTTGAAGTGTCATGTAAAATGTTGGGAACTTGGATGGGGTATGGGTGGAATCTATGTGAATTCATAATGGATCCATACTAGTGCAAATGGTGCCAAGTCAAACTAGGTGCCCAATACACTTGTAAAATGACATTGGAATTATGTAATTCCATATGGTGTAAGTCATGGTGCCAATGTTTGACACCTTGTGGGGTGGGACAACAGTGGTTGTCATTAAGAAGTTAGGCCATCTATTTGGTATCACAATGTGCCATTTGGTATTTCTTGTTATTTCTTAGCCAATGTTCAATTGGTATGTCGCTTTAATTGGGACTAACTTAAAATTATGGACATGTGTTGTTTTAACACGGAGATTTTTGAAATATCATGATCCAATTTTGGAAGTCTAGTGAGCTTCTAATGGAATGTAGATGGACATAGGGTGGCTGGAAATTGTAATGCATATGGAGTGAAAGGGGGGTACACATTGTAAATGATGTATAAATGGAACCAAAGTTGAAGGCTCTTAGTCAATGTTGGATTTTACATGGA
>Ga0116228_10002258_pt1 | contig 16599 bp, 14 predicted proteins | sample S1TSphfallax_2_FD_89694 | JGI IMG/M metagenome (GOLD analysis project Ga0116228, IMG submission 89694) | Host-associated microbial communities from peat moss isolated from Minnesota, USA - S1T2_Fc - Sphagnum fallax MG | ecosystem: Host-associated > Plants > Peat moss > Unclassified | place...
ACAAGTCCCCAGACCCCATGACTTGGTTGGGGGATAAGGCGGGGGGCAAGCGTGCTGTCGTTACGGCACGCGTGCCCCCCGCCTTATCCCCAAACCAAACAAACAGGTTCTAAGAACTTGTTCGTCGTGCGAAGGCACGCTGGGCATATCGTGCGAAGGCACGCTGCGCATGTCGTGCGAAGGCACGCTGGGCATGTCGTGCGAAGGCACGCTGCGCATGTCGTGCGAAGGCACGCTGCGCATGACGTGCGAAGGCACGCTGCGCATGAACTGCGAATGCACGCTGCGCGTCGCGCGGGGGTCGAGGGGGCAGAGCCCCCCGCCTGCCTTCTCCATGGATAAAACCCCCGGCATCCGCCCCCGGCTCACCTTCGGGCACCGCCTCGACGTGGCCGCCCGCTATTGCTTCCCGGTCGCCTGCACCGTGCTCGTGCTGCTGCTGCTCTCCATGCCGCTCGGCCTGCCGGGCCAGGCGCAGATGCAGCCCGCCTGGGCGCTCGCCGCCGTGTTTTTCTGGTCGCTGTTCCGGCCCGCCTCGCTGCCTGCCGGCGCGGTGTTCGCCATCGGCCTGCTGCTCGATCTGCTCGCGCAGGGCCCGATCGGCGTCGGCGTGCTGATCCTGCTGCTCGCGCACGGCGCGGCACTGCGCTTCCGCCGTTTCCTCACCCGCAAAGGCTTCGGCTTCGTCTGGCTCGCCTTCATGGCCTTCGCCGCATCCGCCGCCGCCGCCGAGTGGGCGCTGGTGTCGCTGCTCACCTGGCGGATCCTGCCGCTGTCGCCGGCCCTGTTCGAATGCGGCATGTCGATCGGCGTCTACCCTGTGCTCGCGGTGCTGCTGATCCGTGCCCACCGCACGCTGGCCGCGCCCGAGCGCGCATGAAGCGCGAAGGCCGCCGCACCAGCATCTTCACCCGCCGCGCTCTGTTCATGATGGCGGGTCAGACCGCCGCCCTCGGCGTGCTGGGCGCCCGCCTGTACCGCGTGCAGGTCGAGGAAGGCGCGCGCTACGCCACGCTCGCCGAAAGCAACCGCATCAGCGCCCGCCTGCTCGCCCCCACCCGCGGCCGCATCCTGGACCGCTTTGGCACCGTGCTCGCCGGCAACGCTTTGAACTGGCGCGCGCTACTGCTCGCCGAGGAAACCACTGACGTGCCGGCAACCCTCGCCCGTTTCGGCCAGATCGTGACGCTCGCCGACCACGACCGCGCCCGCATCGACCGCGACCTCAAACATAGCCGCCGCTTCATCCCGGTCATGCTGCGCGACTTTCTCACCTGGGACGACATGGCCCGCATCGAGGTCAACGCGCCGGACCTGCCGGGCGTCATCGTCGATGTCGGCACCACGCGGCACTATCCGATGGGACCCGACATGGCCCACGTGGTCGGCTACGTCGCCCCGCCCAGCGAGGACGATAGCGGCGACGATCCGGTGCTGGCGCTGCCCGGCATGCGCGTCGGCCGCGCCGGCGCGGAAAAATCGCGCGACGACGAACTGCGCGGCGTCGCCGGCCAGGTGCAGATGGAGGTCAACGCGGTCGGCCGCGTGATCCGCGAGCTCGACCGCAGCGACGGCGCCGCCGGTGACGACATCACGCTGACCATCGACGCCGCGTTGCAGAAATCCACCATCGCCCATCTCGGCGACCAGAGCGCATCGGCCGTGGTGATGGACTGCACCAACGGCGAAGTGCTCGCCATGGCCACCAACCCGAGCTTTGACCCGTCATTGTTCGATAGCGGCATCTCCCAGGCGCAGTGGGAGGCCTGGACCAGCGACCGCCGCACGCCGCTGATCAACAAGGCGATGGCCGGCACCTATCCGCCTGGCTCCACCTTCAAGATGGCGGTCGGGCTGGCGGCGCTGCAAAGCGGCGCGATGACGCCGGAAGACCGCATCGTCTGCCCCGGCTATATCGACCTCGGCGACACCCGCTTCCATTGCTGGAAGAAAGGCGGCCACGGCGCGCTCGACATGCGCGGCGGCCTGAAGAATTCCTGCGACGTGTTCTTCTACGACGCCGCGCGCCGCGCCGGCATCGAGGCGGTGGCAGAAATGGCCAACAAGTTCGGCCTCGGCACCGATGTCGGCATCGACCTGCCGGGCGGCCGCACCGGCCTGATCCCGACCCGGGCCTGGCGCGCCAAGCACCACCGGCATTGGGGTGCGGCCGACACCATCATCGCCGGCATCGGCCAGGGCACCATCCTGGCGACGCCGCTGCAACTCGCCACCTATGTCTCGCGCATCGCCAGCGGCCGCGCCGTCGTGCCGCACATCACGCGCCGTATCGGCGCGGAAGCCCAGTCCGGCGCGCAACCGGCGGACTACCCGGTGCTGGATATTCTGGAAGAGGGTCTGGCCGTCGCCCGCGCCGGCATGTTTGCCGTCGTCAACGAGGGGGGCAGCGGCAAGTCGGCGCGACTCGATATTCCGGGCGTACAGCTTGCCGGCAAGACCGGCTCCAGCCAGGTGCGCCACGTCTCGCGCTGGGCGCGCGAGCACGGCCATTTCAACTCGGCGCAATTGCCGTGGGAATTCCGCCCGCACGCGCTGTTCGTGTGTTTTGCACCGTATGACGCGCCGCGCTACGCCTGCGCCGTCGTGGTCGAGCATGGCAATGCCGGCTCGGAAATTGCCGCCCCGCTGGCGCGCGATATCATGACCGACGTACTGACGCGGGACCCGGCGCGGCGGGAGATCGCGCCGGGGCAGACGGTGGCGCAAGGTACGTGAAGAAAAGGCTGTTCTTTTTTGAAAAAAAGAACCAAAAAACTCTTGCTATGACAGATGAAGCGAACAGTCTTTCTGGCATTTGGCATGGGCAGTACAGCTACCCCGTCGCCAAGCAGCCGACGCCGTTCGTGGCGACGCTGCTGGATGCAGGCGGCGCGCTGTCGGGCAGTATCACCGAGAAATCGACCCTGCCACCGCGGGTGGGCGAGGCGTTGTATGCCGTGGTGCGCGGCACGCGTGATGGTGCCGCGGTGACGTTCCAGAAGAGTTACGAAAGCGACGATCCACGCTACCAGATCGTCGCCTATGAAGGCCTGGTCAGCGGCGACGGCACGGAAATTGAAGGAACCTGGCGCACCGGCGGCTGGCAAGGGAAGTTCCTGATGATCAGGGGCGCCCCGGCAACCGCGTCGCTCTCGCGCGGCATCCTGGAGCCGACGCGGTAGCCGAATCTTGTTGCTGTATCAGCACATTCCTTTTTTGGACCAAAGCAAACCGCATGGATTTCTCACTCGGGCAATTGTCGCGCAGCCGCACCGCCGTTACAGCAGCGATCATCGCGGTGCCGATCATCGTGGGCGGCGTGGGCTTCACGCTGAACGAACTGTACCTGCACCGGGCCGTGCATCATCATCGCACCGCCGCGGGCGCCGGTTTCGCGCCGCCGCCGCATTCGGTCGCGGTCATGCAATTCACCAATCTCGGCGCCGGCGCCGCGGACGGTTCGTTTGCCGCCGCCCTGACCGCCAGGCTCGCCTCCGTGCCCGGCCTGGAAGTGACACCGCAGGCGCGCGCCTTCGCGTTCAAGGGTAGCACCGCCAGCACCGGCGAGATCGCCACCAGCCTGAACGTCGCCGCGGTGCTCGAAGGCAGCGTGCGCCGCTACGACACGCGCCTGCGCATCATGGTCGAACTGACCGACGGCAAGACTGGCCGCGAACTCTGGTCCCACGCCTACGACCAGGACCAGTCCGAAACGGCATCGATCGAAGACGATCTCGTTGCTCGCATAGAAAAAACTCTGAATGAAGGTCGATAACCCAAGGGCAAAAGTTTTTTGCTTCTTTTTTTCAAAAAATAAGACTTCTTTTTGAAAAAGAAGCAAAAACTTTTGCTCCTGCGCTGGCATCAACCTACGCTCATGGTCGGCTAGGTGGATTTGTTGCAGCTCTCCGCGACGAACCTGTGGAATTGCGTGGGGTTGGCGGTGTGCAGTTCGCGCAGCATGCCGGCGACCTGGTACGCGCGTCACAGTTCATAATCGCGATCATATTGCATGATTCCGACGCGGTTGCCCTCGGGGTCCTGCACGAAGCTCAGCCGTCCCACGCCTTCGATGGTGAACGGAGCCGACAGCACCATGCCGCCATGCGCGGACACCAGCGCCAAGATCGGGTCCAGCGCGTCCACGCCGATCGTGCATTCGAAGCCGCGCATCCCGTCACCGGATAACGGCGTGCGCCGCGCCTGGAGCGCGCCCTGCACGCCGCGATCTTCAGCCGGCCCGGTGCGGATCAGGTAGAAATCCGGCGGTCCCCATGGTTCGAACGCCCATCCGAACACCGTTTCGTAGAAGCGGCGCGCGCGCTCGACATCGTCGGCGTTGATGGCGAAATGGCGCAGATGGTTCGGCATCATCGTCTCCCGTTATGTCGATGCAGAATATCCGTGCCGGTAGCGTCATGCTTGCGCTAGAATGCCGCTTTTCGTCGTCCAGGTGACATATCCGCATGGCGCTCGTACTGCGCAGCCTCTCGGTGAGCTATGCGGACGGTCACGTGATCGACCTGCACGCGCATGGCTGGGGCCAGGTCGTCTACGCCGCCGGCGGGGCGATTTCGGTGGCGACGGCGCACGCCGAGTGGCTGGTGCCGCCGGCCCGCGCGGTATGGCTGCCGCCGGGCGCGGCGCACCGACTGCGCATGCGCGGGGTAACCCAGTTGCGCACCGTGTATCTTGCGCCGCACGCCGTGGCCCGCCTGCCGACCGCCTGCTGCGGCCTCGATGTCTCGCCGTTGCTGCGCGAGCTGATCCTGCACATCACGCGCCTTGGCCCGCTGGATGACGCGGTCGGCACCCATGTCACGCTGGCCGCCCTGCTGGCCGATCTGCTGGCACAGGCGCGCACGCTGCCGTTCCTGTTGCGCGAACCGTCCGACCCACGCGCCGCCCGCGCCTGCGCGCTGATGCGGGCGGACCCGGCGGCGGCGCTGTCGCTCGCGACGCTCGCGTCCCACGCCGGCGCCGCACCGCGCACGCTGCAGCGCCTGTTCATCGCCCAAACCGGGCTGCACCTGGCCGAATGGCGCCAGGCGGCACGGCTGCTGCACGCCGCGACGCTGCTGCTGGCGGGCGCCAGCGTGACGCGCGCGGGGCTGGACTCGGGCTATGCGAGCACGAGCGCGTTCGTCAGCGCGTTTCGGCGGCGGACGGGGGTGACGCCAGGCGCGTATCGCGCTTAATGGTCAGGAAGTGACACCAGGAAGGTCTTCTTTTTTGAAAAAAAGAAGTAAAAAACTTTTGCTACTCGGCCCACACGGCGTAATTCGAAAGGGGCCACGTACGCCATGTAGCAAAAGTTTTTTGGTTCTTTTTTTCAAAAAAGAACATACTTTCCTCTTATGCTAACCGACCGGCGTCTCCTGCGCGCCGAGCCGGATTTCGGCCTGCTCAGCAAACTTTTCCAGGTCAACTGGCCCTATGTCGCGGTGCTGTGCTGCGTCGCGGGCTGTGGCTATGTGGCGCTGTATTCGGCGGGCGGCGGGCCGGAGCCATATGCCTGGCGGCATGGGCTGCGCTTCGGATTCGGCCTGGTCATGACGTTATCGCTCGCCATGGTCGATATCCGCTTTCTCGCGCGCTTCTCCTGGCCGCTCTACGGCATCGGCATTGTGCTGCTGGTGCTGACATTGCGCATGGGGCATGTCGGCAAGGGCGCGGAGCGCTGGCTCGAGCTTGGACCGATCCAGTTGCAGCCGAGCGAGTTCATGAAAGTGGCGCTCGCCATGGCACTCGCGGCCTGGTTCCACAAAGCGAGCTGGGAACGTGTCGGCAACCCGTTATTTCTGCTTCCGCCGGCGCTGATGGTGGGCGTGCCGGTGCTGCTGATCCTCAAGCAGCCGAATCTCGGCACCGCCTTCATCACCGGGGTGATCGGCTTCGCCATCTTCATCGGCGCCGGCATGCGGTTGTGGCAGGTGGGCCTGCTGCTGCTGCCGCTGCCGTTCGCCGCCGAGCTCGCCTACCACCATTTGCACGACTACCAGCGCGCGCGCATCACCACGTTCCTGCATCCGGAATCCGACCCGCTCGGCGCCGGCTACAACATTATTCAGAGCAAGATCGCGCTGGGGTCCGGCGGCATGTGGGGCAAGGGCTTCATGCAGGGCACCCAGGCGCACCTGAATTTCCTGCCGGAGAAACAGACCGATTTCATCTTCTCGATCATTGCCGAGGAATGGGGCCTGGTGGGTGCGCTGGTGGTGCTGGCGCTGCTGCTGCTGCTGATTTTGGGTGCCATGCTGATTGCGTTGCGCTGCCGCCACCAATACGGCCGGCTCCTGGCGCTGGGCATCGGGACCAACATGTTCATGTATGTGTTCGTGAACGTGGCGATGGTGGTGGGTGCCATTCCGGTCGGCGGCGTGCCGCTGCCGTTGATCAGCCACGGCGGCTCCGCGATGTTGACCGTGATGTTCGCCATGGGCCTGTTGCTCTCGGTCCATGTGCATCGGGACGTAGAGTTCGGCCCGCGCAAGGAAGATATTTTCGATTGAGCGACGGTATCCGGGTCGAGGGGCAGAGCGCCTGGGCTTTGCATCTCCACCAGCGGCTTTTGACCAGTCACAGCGCGACGGCAGTGCTAACCGACTTGTTCGGCGGCCCGGTCGTGATCCGTCGGCTGGCCTGCGACGCGGCTGTAGCGTGCCCTGGCCGCGATAGACTGGAAGCTGGGTCGGTGTGCCATCGCCGCGTCATGCTGCTGGCGGGCGGCATCGCGGTATCCGAAGCGGATCTTTGGTATGTGCCCGCGCGCCTGACCGCGGCGATGGTGGCGGCGCTGGCGCGGACGGATACGCCGTTCGGCGTTGTGGTGCGGCCGCTGCGGCCGACGCGGGAGCTGTTGTCGGCGCGGTTCTGTGCCCCCGGCGAGGCGTTCGTGCTGGAGCACGAGGCGTTGCTGCGGGACGCGGCGGGACGCCCAATCGCGCTGGTTATGGAGCGGTATCTGCCGCCGCGGCCGTAGCCGGCGGCTCGAGCCGCGCGGTGGCGCGTTCGACGGTGCGGAGGATGACGTTGCCGGCGCGCTGGATGGCGGGGTCGGGGTGGGCGATCAGCCGGTCGGACATCAGCAGGGCGGGCGACAGGATGCCGCGCAGATCGTGGCGCAGGCTGGAGAGCGCGTCGCGATCCAGCGGCGGCGCGGTCGGGCCGGGCGGTGGCTCGGGCGCAGGCGGTGACGCGGCCAGCGCCGGTGGCGGCGCGGGGCGCATGATCCAGCAGGCCAGCCAGCCGAACAGCATGGCGCCGGCCGCGATCGGCACGCCGATTGCGCCGTCCAGCGCCCAGGCGGCGGCGACCATGATCACTGCGCCGAGCGCCAGGAAAAACGCTCTACGCCGGGGCGTCGATGGCCCGGTCAAGCTATCCCCCGCGATCATACTGCGCCCGCTGCTGTGCTGGCGTGGCTTATAGCAGGTGGGAAGGAAGGAAGGTCTTCTTTTTTTAAAAAAGAAGCAAAAAACTTTCGCTCATGGGCCCACACGGCGCCATTCGACATTGGCCACGTAGGCCAAGGTGCAAAAGTTTTTTGGTTCTTTTTTTCAAAAAAGAACTGCTGCCTTACCTGCCGTCATCTTCCTGCGGCGGCAACGCGACGCCTTCGTAGAGCGCGGAGACCGAAAATATCCCCGATCGCGGCCGACTCGTGTGCCGTGACAGGCGTCTCAGCTCTGCACGCGAAGGTTAAAAGACCTTTACATTATTCTACCTATGCGTGTATGTTTTCCACGGCCTTAAGCTTTGGCCGTCCAGAACTGACCGCTCCAACACCAGGCAGGAGCGGCTGTATGGGTCAAGATTTCACCTGGCTTGCAACCGGTGGTGGTGCATGGTCGCTTGCGTCCAATTGGAACGACGTGACCAGCGGGGCAGACCCGTCGCTGGTCGTGCCCGGCCCGCAGGACACTGTGAGCATTGCCGGGCCGACCGGGACCAAGATTCAGACCATCAGCGGAAAAGGCGACGTGCTGGCGGCGGCGTTCGCCGGCAATACGGCGCTGGCGGGCAGCTTCGTCGCGACGTCGGTGACGCTGGGCGCCGGCCTGGGCGGCGGCTTGCTGGAGGTGGGTCAGGGGGATTTGAGCGCCGGCACGCTGACCGTGGCCAGCGGCAATCTGCTTGCGAGCGGCACCAGCACCGCATTGTCGGTATCCGGCGCGCTCACGCTCGGCGTGGGACAGAGCGGGCTCGGCGCCGCGGTGTGCGGCCTGGATGCCACCGACGGCGCCAGCGTGCAGGCCGGCTCGATGGTGCTCGATGCGAGCGCGGCGGCGATCTATGTCGATGCGACGTCCAGCCTCGAAATCGGCACGATCGGCGGTGCGGCGCCCGGCCTGCTGACGATCGATGCGGGGGCGACCTTGTCGGGTCAGGGCGACGCCAACGCGTATGGCGCCGAGCTGAACAACGGCACAATCGCCGCAGCCGGCGGGGACCTGCTGGTCGGCACACTGACAGGCGCCGGCGCGCTGGAGATCGGCGCCGGCGCGGCGCTGACGCTGAATGGCCGCACCGGCGCCGGCGAGCTTGTGGTGTTCGCGGGCGCGCAGGGCACGCTCGCCATCGCCACCGAATTCGACCAGCCGCAAGGCACGATCAGCGCGTTCGCACCGGGCGATGCGATCGACATGCTTGGCAGCCCGATCAGCGCCGCGACCTATCAGCCCAAGGGCTCCAATATCGGCGTGCTGACGCTGTGGTACGGCAGCCAGGTCGCCGACACGCTGACGCTGGCGGGCAATTACAGCAGCGACGCATTCCTGACCGCCGGCGACGGCGGGCTCGGCACACTGATCACGGTGGCGCCACAGACCAGCGGCGGCGGCGGCGGCCCGGCGCCGGGCACCACCGGGCCGGACATGTATCAATGGATCGCCGGCGGTGGCGGCAACTGGAAGCATGCCGGCAACTGGACCGACGTTACGGCCGGGCAGAACCCGGCGCATGTGGCGCCCGGCGCGAACAATCTGGTGACGATCGACGCGACGACCGCGGGCAGCTTCGCCGTCATTGCCGGGCCGGCGGACGCCGCCACGCTGACCTTGGGCGGCAACGTGGCGCTCGCGGGCATTTTCAACGTCGGCACGCTGGCGATCGGCCAGAACGCCACGGCACAGGCCGGCGCGCTCGACCTCTTGCCCGGGTCGACGCTGACCGTGGGCGCGGCCACGATCGGCGATGGCGCGCTATCGGTGTCCGGCAGCGCGGTGCTGAGCGTCGGCGGGACGCTGGTGATGGGCGGTGGGGCGAGCGGCGTCGGCCTGCCGGTCACCGCGCTGTCGGCGACCGCGGGCGGCACGATCACCGCGGCGGGGCTGACGCTGGGCGGCGGCTCCGGCGATACGATCACCACCGACCCGACCGGCGTGATCGAAATCGGCACCGCGGGCGGGGCCGCAGCGGGCGCAGTAACCGTCGATGCGGGGGCGGTGCTGGCGGGCAACGGATCGGTCAATCCGTTCGGTGCGATCGTGGATAACGGCACCATCGCGGCGCTCGGCGGCACGCTGACGCTGGGCGCGGTGAGCGGCGGCGGCGTGCTGAGCATCGGCGCGGGCGCGGGGCTGGCGCTGAACGCCGGCACCGCGATGGGGATCACGTTCGCCGGCAGCGGCAGCGAGCTGCTGCTGGCCGATGAACTGGTGACGGTGACCGGCACGCTGGCCGGGTTTGCGCAAGGTGACGCGATCGACATCGAGAACGATCCGATCACCGCGGTGACGGCCGGTTACACCGGCGGCAACACGGTGCTGTCGCTGTATTACGGCAGCACGCTGGTCAACCGGCTGACGCTGGCGGGCGTGCTGGGCGGCCATTTCCTGCTGGCGCCGGACGGCGCGGGCGGCACTGAGGTGCTGCTGAGCGGCAATAGCGGCGGCGGCGGTGGCGGCGGCCAGGGCAATACGGACCTGCTCGCCTGGGCCGATCCGGGCACGGGCGGGCCATGGAGCGCCACGTCCAACTGGTACGATGTCACCACCGGCAGTGCGGCGCTGGCGCCGCCGGGGGCGCAGAACGCGGTGCAGATCACCGGACCGAACGGCATTGCTTTCCAGTCGATCGGCGGCCCGGGCCTGTGCGCCAGCCTGCAATTCTGGGGCAATTCGCTGCTGGTGCACGCGTTCGAGGCGTCGACGCTGACCATCGGCGGCCCGCAAGCGGGCACGCTCAGCGCGGGGACCGTTGATGTCGGTGCATCCTCCAGCCTCACTGCGACCGCGCAGGCGTCAATCCTGGATGGCACGCTGCTGGTCGGCACCGGCGGGCTGCTGTCGATCGGCGCTGTGCTGTCGGTGGGGGACGGCACGCCGGGGGATAGCACGGCATATAGCGTGCTGTCGGTCAGTGGCAGCGGCATGGCGCAACTCGCCGGCCTGGCGCTCGGCGGCGGCGCGGGCGGCGCGGTGCAGACGGACGCCACCGGCGTGATCGAAATCGGCAGCGCGGGCAATGCGACCGCGGGCGCGGTGACGGTCGATAGCGGCGTCGCCGCCGGTGGCAACGGCGACGTCAATCTCGGCGGGCTGGTCGTGGTGAACGGCACGCTGACCGCGTCGGGCGGCACGCTGGTGGTCGGTGCGGTGTCCGGCTTCGGCACGCTGGCGATCGGCGCCGAGGCGACGCTGGCGCTGACCGCGGTGGATAATTGCGCCATCGATTTCGCCGCCGCGGGCGGGGCCACGCTGCTGCTGCCCGGCACCGCCGAGACGCCCGAGGCCAGTTTGTTCGGCTTCGGGCCCGGCGACGCGATCGTCACCGGATCGAGCCAGGTCAGTGCGGTGCACTATACGCCGGGCGCCGGCGATATCGGCACGCTGACATTATATGAAGGCAGCGCGATCGCCGGCACGTTGCTGCTCGCCGGCGATTTCGCCGGCGACGCTTTTTCGATCGCGCCGGACGGCGACGGCAGCGAGATCTCCGTGCAGGGCCAGAACAATACCGGGCCTTCCGGCGGCACGGCCACGCCGGACGATTATCGCTGGATCGGCGGCGCCGGCACCGGCTGGAATAATGCCGCCAACTGGCAGGATGTCAGCGCCGGTCAGGACCCGGCTTCCGTAGCGCCAGGCGCGCATGATCTGGTCACGATCCAGGGGGCCGCCGGGTCGGTCTATACCGACATCGTCGGTGTGGCCGATGCGGCGACGCTCGCACTCTACGGCCATGTGGCACTCGCCGGCACATATACGATCGGCACGCTCGCGATCGGCAGTGCGAGCGCGGCCGGCGCGCTCGCGCTGAGCACCGGCACCGACATCGATGCCGGATTCACGACGATCTTTGGCGGTGTCGCGTTGCAGGGTGGCGCGCTCGACACCGGCGCCACGCTGTCGATGGCCGGCGGGGCGCTGATCGCCGGCGGCGGTGCTACGGTGCAGGCCGCGCGGCTCACCCTGTCCGGGGCGGCGGTGCTGACGGTGGATGCGTCCTCCGCGGTCGAAATCGGCACGGCCGGCGCCGCCGCCGCGGGCGCCGTCACGGTCGATGCGGGTGCGATATTGTCGGGTGCGGGTGCTGCGGACCCCATCGGCGTGCTGGTGGATAACGGAACGATCACCGCAAGCGGCGGCACGCTGACGCTGGGCGACGTCTCCGGCACCGGCACGTTGCTGGTGGGCGTCGGCGCCGACTTGGCGCTGGCGGGTACCGCGGCGGCAAGCCTGCTGGTCGATTTCGCCGGGCCCGGGACGTTGACAGCGTTGAGCGCCGTACCTGCCGCCGACATCGCCAATTTCGGCGACGGCGACCAGTTAGTGCTGGCGGTCAATAACGTTACAGACACGGAATATGTTCAGACCGCGCCCAATCTGGGCGTGCTGACGCTGCTGGACGGCAGCCTCGTGGTGGCGGCGCTGAACATGGTCGGCGTGGGCCTGGGGCAGAGTTTTGCGGCGGCATCGGCAGCGGGCGGCACGGTTATCACCACCCAGACCACGGATTGGGGTGGCGGAGGAGGTACAGTGCGTAATCCAGGGACAGACAGCTCAAGCGGCACGTTCGGCGTCGTGCAAGATTTTACCTTCTGGCAGGATCTGCCGCAGGCAGCACAGGATGTGCTGGCGTCGATGCAGACCGCGCACGGCAACGAAGCATGGATCGATACGTCGCCGGACGGCAGTTCGTGGGACAATCCGGCGCCGGCCACGGCGAATTTCGCGGTGCTGAGCGATCCCGATCCGCGCACGATCGTGGGGCTGCCGGCAGGCTACACCGCACTGCTGGCGCAGGGCTATAATCCCGTGTGGCTCGCCGATGGCGGCGCCGGCAATGCGCTGCTGATGGGCAATGACGGTAACGATACGATCAGTTGCACCGGCGCGAACGATACGATGGTCGGCGGCACCGGCAACACGCTGTTCTTCGCCAATTATGCCGCTGATATTTATGGCGGCGGCAACGACACGATCATTACCGGCCAGGGTGATTCGCGCATCACGACGGCGGGCGGCGCGCATAGCGTGGTCTATCTGGGCGCCACGGCCAGCAATCTCGTTTCGCAAGGTGATGACCTGGTGCTGTGCTCGGGCGGCCCCGGTGCCAACGATACGATCTGGGCGGTGCAGCAGGACACGATCTTTGCCGCCAGCGCCGGCCGCACCACCATCATCACCGGCGCCGGTCCCAGCGCCATTATCGGCGACCCGGGTGAGCTGGACATCGATGGCGGTCGCGGCAATGGCAGCGTCGTGTTCGCCGGCGCCGCCAGCTTTACACAGTATAATGGCGGCGCCGGCACGGCGGTGATCGTCGGCGGCAGCGGCTATCTGCAACTCGCAGGTGGCGCGGGCGCGGTGACCGTGTTCGGCGGTACCGGACCGTCGCTGATTACCGGCGCCCCCGGCCCGAGCTTCTACCTGGTGGGTAATGGTGCGAGCACCGTCAGCGCCGCGTCCGGCAACTTCGTCTGGCTGGTGGGCGCCGCCAATGACAGCCTGGTCGCCAGCGGCGGCAACGTGGTGCTGTGGGGCGCGAACGCCACGGGCAATGACGTGTTCCAGGCCGGCAGCGGCGCCTGCACGATCAGCGGCGGCAGCGGCCGCGACATGTTCCTGGGCGGCGCCGGCGCTGCCACCATCGTCGGCGGCAGCGGCGCCGACATGTTCAGCTTCACCAACGGCCTGGCCGGCGGCAGCGCGATCATTCAGAATTTCAATGCGGTGAACGATACGATTATGCTGCATGGCTACGCGAGTTACGCCAGCAGCGTGGTTAATGGCAGCGAGGTCATCACACTCAAGGACGGCACCAGCATTGAACTGAACGGTATCGGTTCGCTCGCGGGCGTAAATATTGTTGTATCATGAGGATGAGCGAAGCGAGTATGTTCTTTTTTGAAAAAAGAATCAAAAAAGTTTTGTCTGTTTGGATACGCACCAGCTCACCCAGCTTCGCGTCAGGTGGCGACAGCGCTGGAGCAAAAGTTTTTACTTCTTTTTTTCAAAAAAGAAGACCTTACTTCTTACAGAAAATTCAGCTTAGGAAAGCTTCATCTTGCGGTGACTCACGTTCGGCCGCTAACGTCTTGATGTCGCGAGTCGCGGCACTTCCGGCCTTCCTTCACCCCGGGGAGACCTCCGATGAGTTTTACCCAAGTGCTTGCCTCGGCCGCCAACCCGCTCGATGTCATGGAGCAGATCGTCTCGGCCAATGACTGGGTGTTCGATCGACGATCGGACGCCGAGATGGCGGCCGAAGCGCCGGGGAAATGGTGCGATTACGGGCTGTATTTCAGCTGGTCGCATGAAATCTCCGCCATGCATTTCACCTGCACGTTCGACCTGAAGGTGCCGCAGGCGCGACGTGCGGCGCTGTATGAACTGCTCGTGCGGGCCAATGAGCGGCTGTGGATCGGCCATTTCGGCATGGACGAGGATGATGGCATGCCGCTGTTCCGCCACTCGGTGCTGTTGCGTGGCGCGCCGGGCGCATCGGCCGAATCGCTCGAGGACATGGTGGATATCGCCATTACCGAGTGCGAGCGGTTCTATCCGGCGTTCCAGTTCGTGCTGTGGGGCGGCAAGAGCCCGACGGACGCGCTGGAGGCCGCGATGCTGGAGTGTGTGGGCGAGGCGTGAGCCAGACCACGCTGCCGCCCGTCCTTTTGCTGGGGGCGGGCCGGATGGGGGGCGCGCTTTTTGCGGGCTGGGCCAGGCGAGGTTTGGCGCCGAGCGCTCTCGTTGATCCTTCGCCGGTGCCCGGCATTGCGCGGGCCGGCGATATCGTGGCCGGCAATCTGACCGCATTGCCGGCCGGGTTTGCGCCGGCGGCCGCGATCCTGGCGGTCAAACCGCAAATGGCGGATGCCGTCATGGCCGCGCTGGGGCGTGTGCTGCCGCCCGGCGCGGTGGTTCTGTCCATCATGGCCGGGCGCCGTATCGATGGGATCATGGCGGCGACCGGGCGTGTGGCGCCGGTGGTGCGCGCAATGCCGAATACGCCGGCTGCAATCGGGCAGGGGATGACAGTCGCTTGCGCCGGACCCGGCGTGACCGCGCCGCAGCGCGATTTGTGCGACCTGCTGCTGGGCGCGGTCGGGGACGTTGCCTGGGTGGATGACGAAGCGCTGATCGACCCGGTCACGGCGGTGTCCGGCAGCGGGCCGGCCTATGTGTTCCTGTTGGCGGAATTGCTGGAGCAGGCCGGCATCGCGCAAGGCCTGCCGGCCGACCTGGCGCGGCTGCTGGCGCGCAAGACCGTCGCCGGCGCGGGCGCACTGCTTGCGTCCAGCGCGGCGGATGCGGCCGACCTTCGCCGGGCCGTGACCAGCCCGCGTGGCACGACCGAGGCGGCGCTGACCGTGCTGATGGAGGCGGCCGCCTGGCCAACCGCTGTGCACGCAGCGGTTGCGGCAGCGGCCCGACGCGCAACTGAACTTGCGGCGTGAGGGCGTCACTCTGGATGAACTTTTGGCGCTGGTGCGCGCCGTGGGCGGTGCGGCAGCGCCATTGGCATTGGCATTGGCATTGGCGCGTTTGGACGTATGGTCTGCTGGACGCGTAAACACCTGGCACGCTGAGCCATTCGATAAAATGGCCGCTTGGGTCAGTCTTGTTGCAAGGGCGATGGGTGCCGCGTCCGCTTGCGTGGTTGTCGTCCGGACCGCTTCGTCACAGCTACATTTTCGGCCCCGGCCCGGGTGACACGGCCGGCCACACACCGTTTGCAGGCTGACAAAACCCGGTGCCGCGCCTAACTGTCCTGCATGGATGACACCGCGTTCGACAAGGCCCTCATACACGCCGCGTTCACGCTCGCCGCGCGTGATGGCTGGGATGCGGTTAGCGTCGGCGCTGCCGCGCGGGAGGCGGCGCTGCCGCTGGAACAGGCGCGTGCGCGGTTCCCTGGGCGTGACGCCATTTTGTTGCGGTTCGGCCGCCTGGCCGACCAGGCCGCGCTGACGGGCGCGATCACCGAGGGCACGCCGCGGGAGCGACTGTTCGACGTTGTCATGCGCCGCTTCGATGCATTGCAGGAGCACCGCGCCGGCGTGCGCGCGCTGTTGCGCGCGCTCCCGGCACGGCCCGGGCTCGCATTGCTGCTCGCCACCGCCACGTCGCGCAGCATGGCCTGGATGCTGGACGGCGCCGGCATCGCCACAACCGGCATCACCGGCCTTCTGCGCATCAAAGGCCTGACCGCTCTATGGTTTTACACGCTGCGCGCCTGGGAGCGTGACGACAGCGCCGACCTTTCCGGCACCATGGCGGCGCTGGACCGTGCGCTGGCCCGGGCCGAGCAGATCGGGCGGTGGCTGGATCGCGATAGTCCGCCGCCTGGGCCCAAGCCGTTCCCGGAGGACCCCGCGCCGCCCATCCCTCCCATGCCGGTGGGTTCGTAGGCAGGCAGGCCGCGCTTGTGTAGACCGGGCGCGGGAGACAACAGCGCAGGAGTAATCGCCGTGAACGATGAAACGCCAAGACCGAAAACCATGGCCGAGACCGCGGCCAGTTTCGCGCAGGAAGCGGCGCGCCGCACCGCCGAAACCGTGACGCAGTTCCATCGCGCCGCGGCCGAACGGCAGACCGCCTTGTTCGGCGACGTCTCGCGGCTGTTTGGCGACATTCGATTCCCCACCGCGCTGCCGGATAGCAATCTGTTGCTGACCGCGCACCGGCGCAACATGGACGCGCTGAGTCAGGCCAACCGGCTGGCGCTGGAGGGCGCACAGGCGGTGGCACGGCGGCACATGGAAATCATGCAGCACAGCATGACCGAGCTGACCGAGCAGGTGCGCGAACTGGCCAGCACCGGCACACCGCAAGTGAAGGCGGCGCGCCAGGCGGAGTTGCTGAAACGCAGTTACGAGCATGCGGTGGCGAACATGCGCGAATTGTCGGACTTGATTCAGCGCAGCAACAGCGAGGCGCTGGCGCAGTTGGATCATCGGTTTCGCGAAGCGCTCGATGAGGTCAAAGGGCTTTTAGAAAAGAAAGAATAAGGAAGGAAGTGTTCTTTTTTGAAAAAAAGAACCAAAAAACTTTTGCGAGTTGGCATACGCGGCCCACTTCGAACTGCGCCGCGTACGCCAAAGAGCAAAAGTTTTTTGGTTCTTTTTTTCAAAAAAGAACACTTCCTTCC
>Ga0116228_10002260_pt1 | contig 16597 bp, 11 predicted proteins | sample S1TSphfallax_2_FD_89694 | JGI IMG/M metagenome (GOLD analysis project Ga0116228, IMG submission 89694) | Host-associated microbial communities from peat moss isolated from Minnesota, USA - S1T2_Fc - Sphagnum fallax MG | ecosystem: Host-associated > Plants > Peat moss > Unclassified | place...
ACCACCGAGGACATGATCAATCTGGTCCCGCCGGGCATGAAGGACGCATCGGCCGCGCTCGGAGCCTACCCCTGGCGCACGGTGCTGAGCGTGCTGTACCCGGCGGCGCGCAGCGGTATCGTTACCGGCTTGTTGCTCGCGATCGCGCGCATCAGCGGCGAAACCGCGCCGCTGTTGTTCACCGCGCTCAACAATCAATTCTGGAGCACCAACTTGGGCGCGCCGATGGCCAACCTGCCGGTGGTGATCTTCCAATTCGCCTTGAGTCCCTACAAGGATTGGCAAAATCTCGCCTGGGCAGGTGCGCTCATCATCACGGCCAGCATCCTCCTGCTCAGCATCTCCGCGCGGGTGATCCTCGCCATGCTGCAGGCGGATCGGGGGTCTGGATCATGATCCCTGAGGAATTCCTGGCTTCCACCAAGCTGCCGAAGCACTTGAAGACGCGCGCGCCGTTTCCGGTGGCGGCGCCGGAGATCGTCGATTCAGGTCCTCCGAAGGTCGAGATCCGTTCGCTCAATTTCTACTACGGGGAGCAACGGGCGCTGCGCGACGTCAATTTGACGGTGGCGGATCACTCGATCACCGCCTTCATCGGGCCGTCGGGATGCGGTAAGTCGACGCTGCTGCGGGTGCTGAATCGCATGTACGCGCTGTATCCTGGGCAGCGCGCCGCTGGCGAGGTGCTGATCGGCGGCCGGGATATCCTGGGTGCCTCGGTCGACGTGGCGGAATTACGCTATCGAGTCGGCATGGTGTTTCAGAAGCCGACGCCGTTTCCGATGTCGGTGTTCGACAATGTCGCGTTCGGGTTGCGCCTGGCCGGCGGCATGCGCTCCGCCGACCTCAAGCAGCGGGTCGAGTCCGCGCTGCGCGATGCCGCCATCTGGGACGAAGTCAAGGACAAGCTGCATGCGGATGGCCGCAGCTTATCCGGCGGGCAACAGCAACGACTCTGCATCGCGCGGGCGATCGCGGTGCAGCCGGAAGTCTTGTTGTTGGACGAACCGACCGCGGCACTAGACCCCATTTCCACCTTGCGCGTCGAGGAAACGTTACAGGTTTTGCGTGAAAAGTATTGCATCGTGGTGGTGACCCACAATCTGCAGCAGGCGGCACGCGTCTCGAACGTCACCGGGTTCATGTACCTCGGCGAGCTGGTGGAAATCGGCCCATCGCGTCAAATTTTCACGTCGCCCAAGGATCGGCGGACCGACGATTACATCACGGGGCGTTTCGGGTGATCGACGGCGCCGCTTCGCCGGCGAACGGCGTCGGGTGGGGGACACATGATTCCATCCGTGATCCGATCATGACCGCGAAAGCGGTGAACGTGTACTACGGCGACAAGCACGCCGTAAAAAACGTCAGCCTGGACATCGGCCACAATCAGGTACTCGCGCTGATCGGACCGTCGGGCTGCGGCAAATCGAGCTTTCTCCGCTGCCTCAATCGCATGAACGACACCATTGCGCGGGCGCGGGTGGACGGCGTCATCACCCTGGACGGGCAGGACATTTACGACCGCAAACAGGACGTCGCGCAGCTGCGCGCCCGCGTCGGCATCGTGTTCCAAAAGCCGACGCCTTTTCCGCAATCGATCTATGCCAACGTCGCCTACGGACCACGCATCCACGGCCTCACGAAAAACCGCGGTGATCTGGATGAATTGGTCAACACCAGCCTGCAGCGCGCGGGGTTGTGGGAGGAGGTCAAGGATCGATTGTCGCAGCCGGGCACCAGTCTCTCGGGCGGCCAACAGCAGCGCTTGTGCATTGCGCGCACCATCGCCGTCAATCCGGAAGTGATCCTGATGGACGAGCCGACCTCCGCGCTCGATCCGATCGCGAGCGCCAAGATCGAGGATTTGATCGACGAGTTGAAGGCCAACTATGCGATCGCGATCGTGACCCACAACATGCAGCAGGCGGCGCGCGTTTCGCAGCGGACCGCCTATTTTCACATGGGCGATCTCGTCGAAGTGGGACCCACCAACCTCATCTTCACCAACCCCCAGCAGAAGCTCACCGAGGATTACATCACCGGGCGGTTTGGTTAGCGCCCCTCCAATTTGACGTATCGCAGCCCCCCTGTGCTATATATGGGAAAATATAACGAGTGGGGATCGGGAAATGAAAAAACTGCATCTGGTCTTGATCTTCATGAGCGCCATCACGGGGATCGCGCGGGCGCAGACGCCAAGCCCCGCGGGCTGCGCGAGTCTGCACGAGTTCGTCGCCTCCGATTGCTCGCTCACCTGGAACGGCATCACCTTGTACGGCGCATATGACGTCGGCGTGGGCTGGGTGAGTCACGGCTTGCCGGAAAATGGCTACAATTACGAAGGCGAATCGCTCATCAACCGGAACGGCAATCACTCGCAGTTCCTGATCGCGCCCAACAACTTGCAGCAGAGCGGTGTCGGCATCAAGGGCAAGGTGGAGTTTCTCGATGACTGGTACGGCGTGTTCAACGCCTCGACCGGCATCAATCCGCAGTCCGGCCAACTTGCCAACATGGGAGCCACTAACACCACCAACAACGGCCTGCCCAGGGGCAGCTATTCTGAAACCGGCGACGGTGCGCGCGCGGGCCAGGCGATCAACGACGAATTCTACGGCGGGGTATCCTCGACGCATCTCGGCACGCTGACCTTCGGTCGCCAACGCTCTCTCGGGACCGATACCATGCTCTTATACGATCCGGCCGGCGGCGCTTACTCCTTCTCGTATATCGGCTATAACGGCACGATGGCCGGCGGCGGCGATACCGAGGACACCCGCTGGGATCAGGCCGTCAAATATCGCTTAAGTTATGGCCCCGCGCATGTCGGCGTAATGTATAAATTCGCCGACGGATCGGGCGGTTGCTACTCCGCGGCGGCCACCTGGACCGCCGCCACCTGTACCCCGGAACAAGCGCATAACACCGCCTACGGCTTCGACTTGGGCGGCGAATACGCCAAGTTCTCCGCCGATGTGGTTTTCCAGCATTACAACCAGGCGATCAGCGTATTGAACCCCTTGCTCGGCGCCGAGAGTCTGACCCAGCCATATCAGGCGACCGTCAACAGCATTAATACCAACCCCATCAGCGGCGCCAATGTAATCGGTACGAACAACACAGAATACGGCATCGTTACCGACAACACGGCCATCATGGTCGCTGCCAAATACACATGGGACGCGTTCAAGTTCTTTTTAGGCTACGAACACATCCAGCAGTTCAACCCGACGAACCCGTTGGGGATCGGCGCCTCGGCCCAGGGCGGTTATCTCTTGAGCGGCGTGGAGGACAACAATCTGGATTCTCCCAAACTCGTGCAGATCGCCTGGACGGGCGTGAAATACGCCTACGACAGCAAAACCGACATCACGTTGTCCGGCTACCATCAATGGCAGAATGACTTCCGTGAGCCGTCAGCCTGTCCACCCACGAGTTTCCGTGCGTCCTGCTCGGGCTTCCTCAACGAATTTTCTCTTTACGCGGATCATCACTTTACCAAGCGTTTCGACGTTTTCGCCGGCATCGCGTATTCCGACGTGAGCGGCGGTCTGGCCATCGCCATTCCGCATGGCCCCGGAGTCCCTTATCTGCATGACAACAACACGGCGCCCACGGTTGGCGGTCGTTTCACCTTTTGAGCTTATAGGCGCGAAATGCCGCGAGTACCGCCGGTTGGGGCCGCCGAATCGACGGTACGGCTTGATAGTTCTCCCAGCCCCCGCCGAGACTTCGATAGAGCAGCACGAACTGCTCACCGGCGGCGACCTGTGCCTCGGCATATTGCTCCTGCAACGCATACAATTGCCGTTCGGCATCGACGACATTGAGGAAATCCGTGAGCCCCCGGTCGTAGCGCTCCGTTGCCACCGCCACCGCCCGCTCTGCTGCCAGCATCGCCGTGCCCAATTCGCTCAAGCTCGCTTGCTGCGCTTCGAGGCCGGCGAGCGACGTGTCGACTTGCTGGACCGCATCCAAGATGGTTTTGCGGTAGCTCGCGAGACTCGCGCGCGCTGCGAGGTCGGCAATGTTCACTTGAGCATCCAATGCGCCGAAATCGAGCACCGGCCAGACGGCTCCCGGGCCAAAAGACCAGATGTGCCGGCCGACACTGGGTGAGGTGCCTAAACCCTGGCCCTCCGTGCCGATCGAGCCCGTGAGAGTGACCTGCGGAAACAGATCGGCGGTCGCAACGCCGATACGCTCCATGTTCGCAGCGAGTTCACGTTCCGACTGGCGAATGTCCGGCCGTCTCGCCAGTAACGTGATCGGAGCGCCGGGTGCTATGGGTGGCGGCATGCTGGGAATCACGTCCGGTTTCGACAATTCCTGTACGAGCGTCTCCGGGTACTCGCCGAGAAGCACGGCCAGCGTGTACTCGGCAGCGCTCAATTGTGCTTCGACGGGCTCGATTTCGGATTCTAGGGTGGCAAGCTCGCGCGTCGCCAGGGCAACGTCGAGTTCGTTGGTGATGCCCCGCTGATAGCGCAGATTGACCAAGCGCAACGATTCCCGCAGAACGCCGGCCGCTTGATGCAAGATTCCAGCGCGTACTTGCAGCCCCCGCAAATCGATGTAAGAGCGCGCGACGTCGGCAATGACGGCCGTCAGCACCCCATCGCGCGCGGCGCGCGCGGCTTCGGTCTCGGCGCGCGCCGCGGCGAATGCCCTCCGGTACTTGCCGAACAGGTCGATCTGCCACGCGGCATCGAAGCCGCCCAAGGTGTTGATGTGTTGCAAACCGTTTGAATTGTCCGCCGAGACGAGTGCCTGCTGCGCCCGGCCGCGCGACAAGTCCGTTCCCGCGCCGCGCGCTGCCGCGCCGCTGACATCGACTTCCGGCAGCGCATGCCCAACGACGACGACCTCGTAGGTTCTGGCCTGCTGCAGCCGATCGAGCGCGATGAGGATGTCGAGGTTCGATCGCACCGCACGGTCGACCAGCGAATTGAGCTCGGGATCGTCGAGGGCACGCCACCAGGTTGCCAAGTCGGGGGCACGGTTTGGCTCCACGGCAGGTGCTCTTGCCGCTACGAATTTCGTCGGCAGATCAGGTTCGGGCGTACGGTAATTTGGTCCAACCGCACACGCACCCAGAGCGGCGGAGAGCGCGAGAACGAAAATGGCCGACGTGCGCACGTTCCGTGCCCTAGCGTCGCGCAACCGCAGACGCGGCGACGCCGTCGGGAGCTTTGAGTTCCTGCATGGCGACCTGTTGGCCCGCCGTGATCTGGCTGCTGATGTTGAGGACCAATTTGTCCCCCGGCTTTACGCCCGAACCGAGTTCCAGCACGCTGCCGTCATCCCGCGCGATGGTCACGGGCGCGAACTTCACCTTGCCGCCTGTATCAACGCGCGCCACTTCGGTGCCGGCGGCGCGAAACAACAGCGCCGCGGCGGGTACTTCGACCAAACCGCGTGGCGGCAGTCGGAAAGCGACGCTCACGTACATCCCGGGGACCAGGGCACGCCCGGCATTCGGCATGTCCACTTCGACTTTCATGGTGCGTGCCCGGCTGTCGAGCGCGCCGGCTGAGCGCGAGATCGTCCCGGTGAAGACGCCTCCGACCGCCCCCTCGGCACGGATCTCGGCAGGCACTCCGGCATGCATGAGCTCTCCCGATGCGGACTGCGGCACGTCCACGAACACTCGCAGCGGATCCGTCTGCGCCATCCGATAGAGCGGAGTGGTCGTCGACGCACTGCCGGCCGTCACGAGATTGCCGACGTCGATCTTGCGCTCCGTGATGGTGCCGTCGAAGGGCGCTTTGACTTGGCGGAATTCGGCCAACGCGGCATATTGATCGACCTTGGATTTGTCTAGGGCAACTTGCGCGATCGCAGCCGACAGCCGTGCTTGGGAAGCTCGATAGTCGGCTTTCTTCGAGTCGCGCTCCTGGTCCGAAACGACTCCCTGGGGTGAGTCGCGCCAGCGCTCATTCGTCGATCTGGCCAGTTCGGCGTCCGACTTGCGTGCCTCCACCTGCGCTTCGGACGCCTTGAGCTGGGCCTTGGCTGCCTCCAACTCGGCATCGAGTTCCGGTGTTTCGATCATCGCCAGTACCTCGCCTTTTTTGACGTGATCGCCTATGTCGACCAGCCACTTCGCCACATAGCCGTTGACGCGCGCATAGATCGTCGTCTCATACCAGGCGGCCGTCTCGCCCGGCAGAACCAGATCCTGACCGACGGTCGCCGCCCGGGCGATCATGACCTCGACCGGCGGCGGTCGCGAATAAGCCGTCTCGCCGGCTTCGGCAGTGGCAGCGGAATGACGATGGCGCACGACCAACACGAGCAGGAAGCAGCTGATGAGCACCAGCGCGGCAATGCCCACGCTGCGCTGCATGCGTCGGCCCGTGCCGGGCGCAAACTCAGTGGAAACGCCGCCGCCTTCGTGTCGCGAAATCTCGTCGGGGTATTCGCCGCGATTCGGATCCTCGTCATGCGGTGGCATCGGCTCTACCTCCAAGCTCGGAAATCGTGATGGCCGCCGGCCGCCGGCGCAACAATGCGTACATCGTCGGAACGAAAATCAACGTGGCCAAGGTGGCGAACAGCAGGCCGCCGATGACAGCGCGGCCGAGCGGCGCATTCTGTTCTCCGCCTTCACCGATCCCGAGGGCCATGGGGACCATCCCCAAGATCATCGCTGCGGCGGTCATCAACACCGGGCGTAACCGCGTATAGCCTGCCGATGCGGCCGCGCCCAGCGGGCTGTCTCCCGCGGCCAGGCGTTGATTGGCGAAGCTGACGACCAGGATGCTGTTGGCGGTCGTCAAGCCGATGCACAACAGCGTACCCATCAAGGCCGGCACGCTCATCGGCGTCTGGGACAGGAACAGCATCCACAACACCCCGCCCAGCGCAAATGGAACCGCCATCAGTACGATCAAGGGATCGAGCCAGCTCTGAAAGTTCATCACCAGGAACAGATACACGAGCACGATGGCCAGCGCGATCCCGGTGAACAAGCCGTCGTAGCTGTCGCGCATCGTTTGCACCTGGCCGCTCAGCGTAACCTTCAAAGCCTTTGCTGCATCCGGCCGGTTCGCCTCGATCACCTGGTCGATGTCTTGGGCCGCCGAGTAGAGGTCGCGTCCCTGCACGTCAGCATGCACGTCGAAGACCGGTCGGATGTTCGATTGCGAGGTCACCATGGGCACCGCCGTGCGGCCGAAGGAGGCGACGTTCATCAGCAGTGGGTTCGACGCCTCCGCGCTCGCGGACGTGACCGGCAGCGTCTGCAGATCCTGTGATGAGCCGATCCGATAGGTGGGAACCTGCACCACGAGCGGGTAGCTGACGCTGTTGCGGGGATCGACCCAGAAGTTCGGCGCCGACTGTGCGCTCGAGTTGGTTGCCACCAGCACGTCGTTTGCCGCCGCTTGCTGCGTGATCCCGGCCTGCGTGGCCAGTGCACGATCCATGTCCACGGTCAGCGCCGGTGCGTCCGGAACCTGGAACACGTGGGAATCGACGACCCCGGCGACCCGCGACAGCGCGCGCGACATCCGCGCCGCCAGTGCGAACGCCGCGGTCTGGTCGGGACCGGATATTCGCACGTCGATGGGTGCGGGTTGGCCGAAATTCAGCACCTGGTCGACGATGTCCGCGGGCTGAAAGAAGAACTGCAGCCCGGCAAAACGCGCCGGCAATTCGCGTCTCAGCATCGCGACCAACCGCGCCGTCGGTGCATGCTCCTTGGTCAGCGCGATCAGGATCTCGCCGTCCATCGGGCCTACCGTGGCCGAATCGCTCAACGCCAGGTTGATGCCGCTATAGGGAAGACCGATGTTATCCAGCATGACATCGATCTGATCGTTGCCGACCAGGCGGCGAATTTCCGTCTCCACCGCCGCGAAATCTTGCTGGGTCGTTTCCAAGCGCGTGCCGGCGGGGGCGCGGACGTGCAGCCGCATTTGTCCGGCATCGACCTGAGGAAAGAAGTCCCGCCCCAACAAGGGGAAGAGCAGGGCGGAGGCGATGATCAACACGGCGAACGCCGCGACGGTCAGGCGCGCCTCGGACATGGCCCAGGCCAGGGTGTTGCGATAGCCATCGCGAAAAGTCTCGAAACCACGCTCGAAGCCCGCCTGAAAGCGCACAAAAAGGTTGCCCGTCCGCGGGGCCTCGGCATGTCCCGGTGCGGCGGCGTCGAACTCGGTGACGGCGCGGCGCATCAAGTGGTTGAATAGCACCGGGACCATCGTGAAGGACAGGCCGAGACTCGCGAGCAAGGCGCCGATCACCGACAGCGACAAGGGTGAAAAGAGATACTTGGCCGTTCCCTGCAACAAGAACACCGGGACGAACACGATGCAGATGCACAAGGTCGACAGGCAGGTCGGCACGGCAACTTCATTGGCACCCCGGACGATGGCCTGGTGCAGCGGCTCGCGCAAGGCGACGTGCCTCTCGATGTTCTCGATCACGACCGTACCGTTGTCGACGAGAATGCCGATGGCGAGCGCGAATCCGCCCAGAGTCATCGTGTTGAGCGTCTGACCCAGGAGTTTGATGAATAGCACGGCACTGATGATCGACACGGGGATGGCGGCCAGAATGATGAGCGACAGACGGATGTTCCCCAGGAACAGAATAATCACGAGTGCGGTGAGGCCGGCCGCCATGCAGGCGCTCAGCAAGACGCTGTTGAGTGCCGCCCGCACGAAAACCGACTGGTCGAACAGTGCCCTGATGGTCACGTCCTTCGGCAGGATTTTCTGGATGTCGACCAGCGCCGCGCGCACGCCGTCGATGACGGCGAGCGTCGACACGCCGCCGGTCTTGCGGATCGACATGAGCGCGCCAGGCGTGCCATTCACCGAGACCGAATTCGTCTGTACTTGAAATCCATCGTGGACATGCGCGACGTCGCGCATGAAGACCATCCGACCGCCTGAGTCCTTTATCGGAAATGCGTTGAGCGCGGCGAGCACGTCGGGCGAGTTGTTCATCGCCAGGCTGTAATCCTTGTCGCCGATCTTGACGTCGCCCGAGGGCAAGATCACGTTCTGATGCTGCAGGGCGGCGCTCACGTCCGACGGGGATAATCCGCGTGCCTGCAGGGCGGCCGGATCGAGGTCCGCCATGATCACGCGCGGCTTGCCGCCGTAAGGATAGGGAACCTCCGCGCCATGCACCACGGCCATTGCCGGCCGGATGATGTTTTGCCCCAGGTCATTGAGCTTCGTGTCCGGCAGCGATTTGCTCGACAGGCTCAATTGGATGATCGGCACGTCCGTAGCGCCATAGCGCAGAACCAGCGGCGGGGTGATGTTGGGCGGCATGTACTTGAGCACCACGAGCGCGCTGCTCGCCAACTGCGAGACCGCGCGCGTCACGTCCGCGCCCTCGTGGAGATAGATCTTCTCGACGCCGACGCCTTGGTAGCTCACCGCCTCGATGCGCTCGATGTCATCGACCAGCGAGGCAAGTTGGCGCTGGTGCAGCGTCAGGATGCGGTTCTGGATGTCTTGGGCACTCATCCCGTTGTAGGTCCAGACGACCGCGACCACGGGAATGTCGATTTCCGGAAAAATGTCGATGGGCATGCGCATGGCCGCGCCGATGCCCATCAGCGTCACCAGGATCAGTACCGCGACGACGGTGTAAGGGCGTTTGAGGGCGGTCTCGACGACGGACATGAGCCAAGCTTAAGCCGGGCGCTCCGCAACATCAGGAGCCGAAAGTCACTTTAGGCGGTGACCAAAGTCACTTTCGCATGGGCCGTACCAATGCGGCGAGTTCCGTCCTGGTATTCGCGTGCAGCTTTTCCATGATGCGGCTGACGTAATTCTTGATGGTCCCTTCGGCAAGGAACATGGCCTGCGCAATTTGCCGGTTGCTCATGCCCTCGCAGATGAGCTGCAGTATCCGCTCTTCTTTGTCATTCAAGGACTCGCGGGTTGCGGCTCTGGCGGCCGCTTGACCGGGGGCGGGCGGAGCGGTGGTGAGGCGGCGAAACTGGTCGAGTACCTTGCGGGCTATCTGCGGAGTCAAGCGCGACTCGCCGCGCTTGAGCGCGCGCACAGTTTCCAGGAGTTCGTCCTCGTCCGCATCCTTGAGCAGATAGGCTTGCGCACCGGCACGCACGGCTTCGAAGACGGTTTCATCGTCATCCAAGGTCGTCAACACCAGTATTTGCGTTGCCGGCTGCGACTGAGTGATCTCGCGAGTCGCGGCGACTCCACCCTTGACGGGCATGTGCAGATCCATGAGAACGACGTCCGGTTGCAATGCACGGGCCATCTCCACGGCTTCGACACCGTTGCTCGCCTGGCCCACCACGTCCATGTCCGGCTCCAAGGACAGCAGGTGAGCGGCGCCGCGTCGCACGAGCGGTTGATCCTCCGCGATGAGGATGCGTATGGTCACAATTCGCATCTTGCGCCTCGTGTAACATCAATGGGAAGTGACTTTAGTCACGACTCTACGTATCACAATGGCGGAGCCGGCCGACTCAACCCCCCGCAAGCTTTGGGCGCTCGACCCGCGGCGCAGCCTCGTCACGGGCGCAACCTGGTTGATCATCGCGCTCGTGCTCGTCCTGTCGATCGTCGCGGCCGTTTCGGTCGGCAGTGTCGCGCGCGAGACGGTGTTCGAGCAGCACGTCCGCCGGGTTCGACTCGAGACCGATCAATTGAGCTCCGAACTCGGGCTTTCGCTCGAGGGTCGTCTGGACGCCGTTCGAGCCGTCGTCTCGCTGCTGCGTGCACCGGACCCCGTTGCGCCACCGGCCCTTCTCGACGAGATCTTTACCACGCTGTCCAAAACCTATCCGCAACTCGACTGGCTGGCCATCAGTGATACCGAGGGCCGCATCATTGCTGCGAATCGGGCGCTGCGCGCGGGAATGAACGTCCGCTCTGCTCCATGGTTCGCGGGCGCCGCGCAGAGGCCGTGGATAGGGGTCATCGACGAGGCCGCGGAGCCTGTGCCACCCGCGAATCCCGCAGTGACCGCCCTCGGTGATTTCGCGTTGCCCGTACTCGATGCCAGCGGCCGCCTGCTCGGCGTCATCGCGACGCGTGCCAGCTGGCGTCGCCCGACGCCGCATTTCGCGCGTCTCACGGATGAGCCCGATCCGCAAATGCTCACGGAAGCGATCGTGCTGGATCGGCGCGGGCGCGTGCTGGTCGGACCCGCACCGATGCGCGACAAACCGTGGAGTGGGGTCGCGATGGCTGACGCTACCAGCGGGCGCTTGCTCGAGCCGCAATTCGAACGTCTACCCGATGGGCGCACGCTTTTGGTCTCGCGCGCACCCATCGGCGGCGACAATGAGTTGGCCTCGCTCGGCTGGCAAGTGCAGCTGGGTGAACCGAGTGCGCGCGTGTACCTGCGTGCCGACGCGGTTGCGTACCGCATTTTGTGGATATCGCTGGGGCTGGGGGCGATCACCGCACTCTTCGGGGTTCAGGCCGCGCGTCAGCTGACGCAGCGGCTGCGGCGCCTCACGCTATCGGTGACCCAGGTTGGAGCAGACGAAAATGCACGACTCGACGTCCCGGCCGGCGTCGATGAAGTCGCCCGGCTCGGGTCAGCCTTTGCGAGGATCCTCGGTGACCTGCAGGAGGAGCGGCGCGAGCTCGAACGGCGAGTTGCCGTTCGCACGCGCGAGGTCGAGCGACTCGCGGCAGAGTCACGTTATGCCTCGATCGTGCGCGAGCGCTTGCAGATTGCCCGCGATTTACACGACACCCTCGCCCATTCCATGATGGCCATGCTGAGCGAGATTCGCCTGATGCGGCGCTTGCACCAGCGCGATCCCCAAGCCCTCGGAGAAGAGCTGCAGCGCGCCGAGGAGGTCGCGCACAACGGACTCATCGAGGTACGGAAGGCAATCACACAAATGCGCTCGAGCGCGGTCCGGGAAACGGGTCTGGGGCCGGCACTCGCGGCTGCGCTGAATCACTTCATCGACCGCACCGGTATCACGGGCGAGTTCGCCGCCGATCCGGAAGCGGCTCGCTTCGGTGACGAACGCGGCGAAACCTTCCTGCGCATCGCTCAGGAAGCCTTGCGTAACGTCGAACGCCACGCGCAGGCCATGCGCGTCAGCGTCGCGCTCAGCATCGCCGGTGCGCGCCTGGTTCTCAGCATCGTGGATGACGGCGTGGGCTTCGATCCCGCACGGATCGCGCCCGGACATTTCGGCCTGATCGGTCTGCGCGAACAGGCTGAACTGATCGGCGGCGAGCTCTGCATCGACAGCCGTCTCGACCAGGGAACGACCATCACTCTCGCGGTAAGTCTTGCCCCCGTCTCGTTCCCGGGAGGAGCCTGAACATGCAAGACTCCACCGGCATCCCGCCGACATTGGGAACGCCCGGTGCCGCGAAGTTCTGGCTGACGATCGTGTTGACGGGCCTCGGCACGGGCCTGGCAGCGGGGCTGCTCACACGATTATTGCTGGTCGTCGAACACTTTTTCTGGGGCGGCTCGAGTTTGCTCGCCGCTGCGGCGCAGACTCCTTATTCCCGGCATCTGTGGGTGCTGTTGGGCGCCGGCGTCTTGACCGGCATGGGGCAATTGATGTTGCAGCGATTGACCGGTGCGAACGGCATCGACATCACCGAAGCGATTACGCGCTACGCGGGTCGGCTCCCGCCGCTGCGTACGCTCGGCAGCGCCGTGCTGTCGATCTTGGTGGTCGGCATGGGCGCGTCTCTGGGTCGCGAAGGCGCACCCAAGCAATTCGGCGCCGTGATCGCCGACCAACTGGCCGCTCGCGCGCAGATGTCGGATGAACAACGCCGCTTGCTCGTGGCCTGCGGTGCCGGGGCTGGAATGGCGGCCGCGTATGGCGTGCCGCTCGGCGGCGCGTTGTTCGCCCTTGAAGTCCTGCGCGGGGTGCTTGCGCTGCGGCTGATCTTGCCGGCGTTGCTGACCGCGGCGGTGGCCACGGCGGTGTCGTGGCTGATGTTGCCGAATGCACCCACCTATGCGCTGCCCGCCTATCCGCTCTCGGTGTCGATCGTGTGCTGGACCTTGCTGGCGGGTCCCCTCATCGGTTGCGCGTCGGTGGCATATATCCGCCTCATTGCCTGGGCGGACCGACACAGGCCCACGGGTTGGCGCCGGCCGGCGATACCGATCGTGACCCTCGGATTCATCGGGGCGCTCTCGATACCCTTCCCGCAGGTGCTCGGCAACGGCAAAGACATCGCGCAACTCGCCTTCGCGGGCGAGGTCCTCCCGGGGCTGCTAGTCGTCCTGCTATTTCTGCGCCCGTTCGCCACGATCCTGTGTTTGGGCAGCGGCGTGCCCGGCGGCTTGTTCACGCCCAGCCTCGCGCTGGGCGCCCTGTTGGGCGGCGTGCTCGGAATTGCCTGGACGGCGGTCTGGCCCGGGGTGCCGCCTGGACTATTTGCCGTGCTCGGCGCGGCGGCGGTTCTTGCGGCGACCACGCATGGGCCCATCTCGGCGATGGTGTTGCTGATGGAATTGACCGCGCGCGACCGGTCGTTCCTGTTGCCGATGATTTCGATCGTCGTCACGTCGACGGTGGTCGCGCGCAGCCTGGACGTGCGCTCGATCTACGATGCCCGGTTCACCAACAGCGAAGTCCGGCAGCAACAGAGCGACCGCAAGCCGTCTGCCGATTGACAAACTGTCGTCTTCGATAATGGTCGGGTTCGCCTGCAGCGGCTCGAGCACGCCACCCAGAGCCCCGCTAAGCCTTACGCGCTCTCTTGGGGAGCAACAGCAGCTGCCGCTCCCTGTTACGTATCTCCTTGTCCGGTACACCCGCGTGCTCGGCAAATTCGCTCCAGCGCTTTACGCTCACGCGCACTTGGGCAATGACATCTGGTGCGGTGCCGATGCCGAAGCGCTCGGCCACTGCCAGCAGATCCAGATAGGTGATGTCCTTGAACTTTCCGTTGACGGACAGCAGATGTTGGTTCGTCCACTCGCCCGCAGGGTTGTGGGCAAAAGTGACATCGTAAGCAGGGGCGAGCTCCCAAGTGCTTCCTTGCCGGAGGAGAAACGAGAAATTTTTGGTGTGGTCATCGCAGTTGCGAGCCATCACGTTGAAGACCATTCGACGAAACGCTTCTTCTTGGTCTTTGTAAGGCAGCTGTAACGCACGCATGGTGCCAAAAAGTTGCGCGTATGAGTGAGTTCCCTTCAGTTTGTAATCCAGATGAGCCATCGCGCACAGGGTCTGCATGTGATGCCGCACGTCGCCTTGAGCCCGGTCGAAACGACGCGTCATGAAGTGCGCACGGCCATTTTCCTCCAGCAGCCGGCTTTCCGAAATATTGATCGCCGCGGCGCGCGCCATCAGAAAGTAGGCGTACTCGATGCGCCCATAATGAGCCGCTGTGCCCAGTTCCGGGTCCGTCCCCATGCCATCAAATTTCAACGGCCAATGCTCGAAGCCACGGGGAGCGGCCAATTGACCGGTGTGTATCTCCTGCGTCGCCGGATTCCAGGCAATCACCGCTTTCGCCCGAGCACCGCCGGCGGAGGTACCCACTTCGATGATGCCGCGCAGGGCAGCGTTGGCGGTATCTTGGGTCGCGATATCCCCTCGCACGGCACGCCGTGCCTCGGCCACCAACCGACTCATTTCGATCGGAGTGGCCGTGCGGGTCGCCGGGCCACGGGCGGGGTGAAACGTCAGTGCGCCCATGGCTCTGTTACTCATGTAGGCCAACCGGTCCAAGGGAGTGACGGCGGCTGCGGAGATGCCGCGATCGGCCATGTATTTGTCGATCAGCGCGTTGCCGAAGTCATCTGGGAGCGCATCACTTAAAAGGGCTGGCAGTCGCTTGTAGGTCGCTTCCGGCAGGTCCGGAAAGATGAAGGTCCGATCCTCGGAGACCGGCATGTGGAGCGGGGACAACTCGATGCCACGCTGACGAAATTCCCGGGTGAAGCGAAACGCATAGAAGCCATACCCTGGATCCAAGGCAACGGCGCCGATCATTTCTCCCCAAAGATGGACCTCTACCCGATCGACGTGGGTGAATGGCGGACGCTTCGACACTGCGCGTCGGGCGGTTTTGCCCTTTTTACCCGGCATGTCTCGACTTGCGTGCACGCTTGCGCTCCGATGCACCCCTGGGCAAGTTGAGCGGATTGATCGTCGGGGAGGGGGCTAGGTTCTTGAGCCATTCCTCGCGCCCCAAGGCGCGCAGCACGGTTACCAGCGTGCGCACCGTGGCCCCTTCGCCGCTCTCCAGATTTTGCAGGGCATGGAGACTGATGCCCGCTTGCGCGGCAAGCTCAACTTGTTTCAGATTGCGATCTATTCGCAGGGTGCGGATGCTCGAGCCTAACAAGGTCGAAAGCTCGGCAGGCGTATGACTGATTGTCATTGCAGATATCTCAAATTTTCGTACCACCAATAATAAACCGAAAACGGAGTTTTAAATGGAGAAAGCTCTTTAAAATATCTAAATAAATGTTTTATCGAATACTATTATGTATCAATAAGACATCTAATTAGAGATATTAAGCAGTGTTTTGGTATTTAAAATATCGAAATAAAGGTTTTATAAATATCGAAAGCGTGTCGCCAAACGACCAGAAAGCTGTTTACTTCACGCGCTGCGCCGCGGCCCATGGCTAACGACCCATGGTCCTACTGTGCGCTACCAGACGGAAAAATCTCGCTTGGTGGGTGATGATCATGATCGTACAGCGCGCGTCGCGGTAGACGATCCCAGCCCTCTGCAAGGGGGGCAAACCCCGGTGTGTCATCCCCATGCCGGGACTCTTACCTCGATGGCTCACCGTAAGTGGCCATCGAGGTTTTTTTACTCGACCCGTTGCTCGGGGCTCAATCGCTTAGTGGCTTCGACCAGCGCGAGCTCCGCATCCTTGGCGAGCGTCGATTCCATGATCCTTAGTCCGTGTTGCGCAGCAACTCGTTGGTCGAGGTCTTGGCGCGGGTCTTGGCATCCACGCGCTTGACGATGACGGCACAGGCGAGCGCGTACTTGCCGTTGCTCGCGGGCAGCGTGCCGGGCACCACCACCGCGCCCGCCGGCACGCGCCCGTAGAGGATTTCATCGCGCTCACGGTCGTAGATACGGGTGCTCTGGCCGATGAACACGCCCATGGAGATGACGGCACCGGCCTCGACGATCACCCCTTCCACGATTTCCGAGCGCGCGCCGATGAAACAGTCGTCTTCGATGATGGTCGGGTTCGCCTGCAGCGGCTCGAGCACGCCGCCGATGCCGACGCCGCCGGACAGGTGCACGTTCTTGCCAATCTGCGCACAGGAGCCGACGGTGGCCCAGGTATCGACCATGGTTCCCGCACCCACGTAGGCGCCGATGTTCACGTAGCTCGGCATCAACACCACGTTCGGCGCCACGAAGGCACCGCGCCGTACCGTCGCCGGCGGCACCACCCGCACACCGGCGGCGGCGAACCGCGCATCGTCCCAGCCGGTGAACTTCAAGGGCACCTTGTCGTAGAACGCGAGCGCGCCCGCCGTTTGCGGCACGTTGGGCGCAATGCGAAACGACAGCAGTACGGCCTTCTTCAGCCATTCGTGCACGCGCCAGCCGCCGGTCGCGAGCGGCTCCGCCACGCGCAGGGTGCCGGCATCCAAGAGTTCGATGGCGGT
>Ga0116228_10002261_pt1 | contig 16597 bp, 11 predicted proteins | sample S1TSphfallax_2_FD_89694 | JGI IMG/M metagenome (GOLD analysis project Ga0116228, IMG submission 89694) | Host-associated microbial communities from peat moss isolated from Minnesota, USA - S1T2_Fc - Sphagnum fallax MG | ecosystem: Host-associated > Plants > Peat moss > Unclassified | place...
AACTCCCAACATGGGAGTTCACTTGGGAGTGTGAGGGTTCATTCCCTCACACTCTCTGGACTCTTTGCACTCCCGGGAGCGTGTGATGTGACTCCCGGGTCTACTTCTAGGCCCGCAACCTCGCAACCTCCTTGCCTTGGTCGCAATCCGAATGCTAGGGTTGTGACACAGAAGGTACATTCGGAACTTGCACACTTTGGAATTAAGCGTACTTATAGCCTTCTCGCTCTTCATTACCATTAGAGAGGTATGTATGCTCAAGTTCGAGACATCATTGCTAAGTGTGAATAATGTGATAGAATGAGAACTTCCTTCTCCTCTCAACAGTTCACACTTTCTCCACTCCCTATTTAGGGCATGTTCTATCGCTAGTCATGTGATTTAGCTGGAGAGTTACCACAAACCTCTAGGGGTGATGTCTACATCATGATTATGATTGAACATTTTTCAAAATGGGTCGAACTTGTTGCGCTATCGGACAAGCCATCACACAACACTAGCTAGGCTTTATTATAACAGGTCTTAAGTAGGTTTGGGGCTTGTTCTGAGTGCCTTACTGATCAAGGATCAAAATTTAGAGGAGAATTCCAAAACCTACTTGATCATGCTTTCATTGACCATCGTTGGACTTCAAGGGATCATCCCCAAGTTAATGGCCTTGCATAGAGGATGGTTTAGACATGCAAAAAGGGATTTCGGAAGATTTGCCTCACTGGGAACAAAGAGGATTAGGACTTGGCCCTACCTTACATCACCATGCATTATAGGATGTCCCGACACGCCTCTTTGTCTCATTTTGCTCCTTGTTTTCTACTCTTTGGGAAACATCCCATTCCACCTTCTTCCATTGCTACTCAAATGGACCAGGTTGTGGACTTGTGCTCCCTAGCCACTTGGGCTATGGTCATCATAGAGAGGGCTGTTCTATTCAGGAGGGTTATGCCCATGGCCATGGAGAACTTGTCCATTGCACAACATCGAGACACCTTACGGTATGCACACACATGAAGTGGTAGTTATAAACCTAAGGTGAGACAATATGATGTTGGTGACTTTGTTTATCTCCAACGATAAACTAATGATACTCTAGACATTTCTTCTAGTCGCACTATCCTGAGGATTAAAGCGATCAAACCTTCAAGTGTGTTGGAGTTACAAGGAACTAACGGATGCACAATTTGGGATCATTCCAAAAATTGTGCGCCCTGCCACTTGCTAAACTTAGATCCTACCATCATCGTGTCAACTTGGATTCCTCCACTTGACTATCCATATCAAGTATGTCAAAGGACAGACGATGCTGATTAGATGTTGTTTTGCGATAATTGTAATGGTGGATACCATCTATTCTACCTCAAGTCGAAGATCACTCAAGTTCCCACCAGCATTTGGTATTGTTCATCATGTTCTCCTACAACACCTTGATTTCTACTCAGACCATGCCACCTTTTTTCCCGACTTAGGTTTCGGGGGGGATACATGAGAATTTCATCTCAGACTCTTCTTGTGCATTATATACATATGTGCGTGCATATCTTTTTGGTTGATTAGTTTCTACCTTTAACTAGTTTTAGTCTTTTTGTTCAATAGAATTGACTATGGATTTACACCCTTACGACACCAAATGTCACGACATTACATGTCACGACAACTGTCATACTCCTATGCATGGCCTCATACATGATGGCTAGTTACGGGCATGCTAATCATGCCTTTAAGGTTAATGTATGCTCTTAGGGTTAATGTACGTTTTTAGGTTACTATATGCTATTAGGTGTTTTAGGGTTATGGCTTGTTTAGGGTTTCAGCTTTGTTGACGATTATATAAAAGGCCAAGTTCTTCCCTTCTCTTGTCAGTTTTCTAGAATTCCTTTGTCAGGGAGAGTTTTCTCCATAATCAGATTGGATTTTTAGATGTTCACCGCAATTATTACATGGCAACCATTCACATACACTACGTTTTCTTTCCTTCTTTTCAAATTTACATCTATTTTTGGTTGATTAATTTTTACTTTTGGCTAGTTTTAGTATTTATGTTCAATAGAGTTTACTATGGATTTACATCGTTACAACACCAAACATCACAACATTACATGTCACGACACATCTTTGAAGCTTGAAATTTTCGATCAATCTTGTAAGTTGATCATTGTGTTGATGTGTTGTGTGCACTTTGTAATACATCCATTGCCATCATAGTAATCCTTGCCATTATCACAAATCAACATCACCATTTTATCTTTGGTTATGATTTTTTAAAACCAAACCTAATCATGGTGGTTTGTGCACATTGTAAACCATTCTAGTTACCATTTGTGATTTATTCTTTTTTTTTATCCATTGAAGTTCATTGTCATGTTATTGGAATCCATGGCCATTTCATGATTATCTTGTTGATATTAACCCTTTGTTGGTCTTGGTCCTTGTGAAGTATTTTAAGTAGCAACAATCCATCACCATTATTTTTTTGTAATCATGTTTTTGGTCATCTTTTTGTTCATTAACATGTTAAAGATACATCCCCTTAAAAACTAGTTCAAATATAAATACATTTTTGGTGATAGAACTCTTGCCATTAATGTTGCTACTTCTAGTAATAATCCACCTAATGATATTCCTATAGTTGATATTGGGAGTATGAATGCATGATTGTGGATCCAATGGTGCCAACTAAGAACATTGAAATACCGAAAAAAAAAAGGTTTATGAATTAAATAGGCACTTCCAAGATAATTGGGCAATGAAGCTTTCGTGGGTTGAATTTGTGTTAGGTTTTAATGGGAGTATCAAGTTCAAGTGCAATGCAAGATTTGCATTTAAATTGAGGGTAGAGATCTAAGCTTTTGGTTCCAAAGTTGGATTCTCTATGAAAACATGCTAGTCATCATAAGGCTTGGTAGCCATGTTAGGGGTAAATGTGGGGGGTCATTATTTCCTGAAAATAAATTCTCATGTGGCCAATGAAAAGTTGTATTTTTAAAAAGGTTCTAAAATGATGTTGTAGTAAATAACTCATGGTGTAATTCAAGTTGACAAGAAGAAAAAGAAATGTAATTTGCTTTGATTTTCCACTTGCTTATTCATGGCCGTCCCATGATAGATTACACATCAATGTAGAAATTGATAATTCAATTTAATTTCCTTGATAATCCAATGAAACATTGGTCTAATGGGATAGGTTAGGAGATGGCAAATTCTATGTACAAAAACGTTTTTAAAAAAACCCAAAATTTTGTGGTTGCTTGGAGGTTTCTTTCTTTAAGTGCATATGAGGTTACTAATATTGATAAGTAATACTAGATCTTGATCCATGTGTATGTGATGCAAGCATGGAGAAGGGTGTAAGTCCTCACATTTCAACATGTTGTTGAAAGGGGTATTACAAACAATCTAACCTTTGTCATTACACAATCCTTAATGTAACAAGGAAGTTTAACTAAAAAAGGAGGTGGGTGAAAGGATCATTTGCTTTAGTGGAGATGGAGTTTCTTCTTTTTTAAGGATGTCACATTGGAATGACATCTCAGTTGAAGGAAAAACATTCTCCTTACATGATAAGGCAACATTGAATGGCCCATAAAAAAAATCTCACATCACAAGCTTTGTCAAACTTGCCAATGGTGTCCAAGTTGGAGGATCAATTTTGTCCTAATGGTCAAGATTTGTCAAATTAACCTCTTCATGATGTATTTGGATCCATTTACAAGCTACCAACGTGAACATTTCCAAGTTTTTTGTGACATTATAAACAACAATTCCGCCACCATCACTTAATATTAGGTTATTAACCTCAATAATAATACAAAAACTTTATCTTTTCATATGGTTGTTCACTCCTATCAAGCTCACATTTTTTATGCAATTGTTGGGGTAAATCAACTTGTGTGCAAAGACGTTTTTTTTACATCCATTACACAATTGAAATGTTAATGTGTTGTCGTAAATGAAATGTTTGTGACATAATTGGAGAGGTGTTTTCTAGATTCAAAGTTGATGAATCACAACACCAAAACATGTCTCTTATGACTTGGACATTTACAATTAATGTCCTAATCTAGTCATGTAGTCATATGTTTTTAATCATATACTTTTACTCAAATTTGTGATTACATTACAATTGCATTATGATTACATGATTGGCCACATACATTAATAACCTACCTATGTTAGTAGTTTAACTAGGTGTTAGCTACCTATAAAATAATTAGTACCTATCGGTTAGTACTACTTATTATCTACCTACCTACTACGTAGTACATACATACCTACCTAACTACTTACTAGATATAAGTAGTACATACCTATTTAATTACCTACTACGTACTTACTATTAAGTACGTATCTGCCTACTAGGTAGTAAGTATGCACGTGCGTGTGTATCTACCTAGGTAATATGTACCCACCTACTTACTATGTGTTATTAGATACTTACCTACCTATTACTCATTACTAGGTACTTACCTATTACCTATTACTAAATGCCTACCTACCTACTAAATTGGTATTACGTATGTTCTTAGTACTAGGGACCTACCTACTTACCTACTTACTAGGTAGGTCATACATACCTACATAATTATAGGTACTATTTACTACTAGGTACCTACCCACATACCTTTGTACCTACCTACAAACTAGATAAGTAATACACATATGTACTTATTATTTGGCACCTACCTACCAACTTACCTACCTACTAGGTAGGTAGTACATACATACCTACTTATTATCTACTTATTACTACCTTTAGGTATTATGTACCTATTATTTACCAAGCTAGGTACTTATTAGGTTATTAGGTAGGTTTTAAGTTGTTATGTAAATACTTAAGTACTTAACTTATAAAGTAGGTTAAAAAAAAATTATAAAAATATGGTGTCAATTTTTGCCATGTAAAAATCATGTGGTGCATTGGTTAAATGGGGGTTAAGGACTTAATGTTGAAGTGAAGGGTTCAAATCTTCACATTTGTAATTTAGTGAAATAACTTAACTAGTTTAGCTTGTTAACTAAATTAACCTACATTCTTAGGTAGGCTAGGGTCTACATTTGTAACATATAAGCTAGGTTTTTAACCTATATACCATGTGTTTATATGCCATGTGTCTACATGGCATGGGTGGAAAACATATTTATTTCATATTTAATGAGTTATATCCAACAACCATAATTTATGGATCTCATCAAACACTGATGACCTCCATGATTTCATAGTCACAAAAGTCATAGTTGTAAATTGTTTTGTGATTGAGCCACATCGGCGCACTCCCAACTCCTTGAAAGACTCAAATGTGAGTCTAAGTAGAAAATAGTGGAAGAAGGAGGAGTCGAGGCACGCTCCTTAGTTCACAACACTTTGAAGGGTAGAGGGGCATGCTGGAGCTTCGGGATGGGACTAGGAAGAGTTGACAAGCTTCATTCACTCACATGGGCCTACACAAAACCCACACAAGGTGGTTAGTGCGTAGTTGGAACACTTTTGGTGCTAGGACAAGCCACAGGCAACATGGACACACAAGACTCACCATGGCCCAGACTTGGGGGAAGTCACCACCTTCCCCCTTATAGTATACTCTGCACCTCTCCATGGGGCCCACATCCAAATGACTTTTTGTCCTAGGACTCCCATTTGGGAGTCTCGAAATCGCCCAAGTTGGGACTTCCGTGACTTTGGAGCCCCATAACTTTGTGAGCAGACCCCATTTTGACTCCCGACCCTTCTTTTGGCCATAACTTGTGTTTCAGATGTTCAAATGAGCAATGAGAGACCATTTTAGACATCTAAGTTTCAAGATCTTTCCAATGATATAAATAACGCCACAAGCCATTGAGTTTTGACCCTTGAAATCGCTCTCTAAAGTTTCGGGACTCCATCGGGACTCCATCTCCCAAAGTGGGAGTTGCATTGGGAGTGTGAGGGTTCACTCCCTCACACTTTCCTACACTCCCGAGAGAATGTGATGTGATTCCTGGGCTTTCTCTTAGCTCGCACCCTTGCAACCCCTTGGCCTTGGTCGCGAGCCTAAAGCTAGAGTTGTGACACACATTAACAACTAGGTGTCCTAAACGACATGTCCTATTTGACTACATAGTCATCTAGTCATAAATTTCTTCCATGAGTAACAAGCTAATTATAAATCATGTTGCAAAAAACAACTTTTCTTGTAGTGAATGCCTTAGACATTGTGTATCCTCAAGTTTGGATGTAACCATATGTAAAAATTTCTTTATCTTTGCATCTCAATGTCATCAAAAAACATTATTGTGAATTGAAAACGGTGAAACCTTCATTGGATTAAGTTGTTGAACCTTTGAATGTTAATTTCCTTGAAAGGAAATATTCCATGTTTAAGTTCATTATGAAAGCAGAAGTAACCAAGGTTATAGCTAATCCATTTGATATAAATCCAATTATGAAGTTGTGGGTGACAAGTATCAAGAATTCATTGTTGTGTTAATATTTAAATGAATATATGAAACTAGTAGAAATAACAGTTGTTTCTATGCTTGGCTTACTGGAAAACAAATGTATTTTCTCCACTCTTGCATTTATCAAGGACAATTTGCACAATTAATTAGGGCCACATTTGGATATGACTATTCACGTGTTTGCACAAGAGTATTTTACTCAAAAGAACTTTGCTTATCACGAGGCCATTACCAATTTGAAATATCAAAAATGTGAATTGGTGCTACCATTTAAAAATGGGTGTTGGGCCTTGACTAATCTTTTGTGTCTTAGTGCTTTTGTTTCCATGATCTGAATAAGCATGATGATGTTGTGTTCAAATTTCATCATAAAAACTACTAACATTTGGGTGTGGTGGGTGGTACTTTGAATTACATTGGCCAAAGTCTCTTATTAGATTGGGGTTCAATTCTCCTTCACAATTTTGGTGTGTCATGTACAATTTAGAAAGGATGCTACTTTTATGTCAATTGTATAATCAATTAGTCCTTTATGATGAATGAAATAACCATATACATGCATTAGTTTTTTTGATAAGTGCCAATTGAACTTAGGTAAAAAATTAGATTTGTCACTTTAAACTTCTTTTGAGAAAATTATGTATGCCAAAAATAGAGTTACCAAATGATCAAGGGGGTTGCGTATTCCTCAAAGTTGTCAAGAAAGCCACTTTGGCAAACAAAAGGACAAGGGTCATGCCACTCTCTTGCACATTTAAAAATAAAATAAAAACCCTGGTGTGCATTCTTATAAAGTGGGTTGAGAAATATTGAGCCGATCATGAAACCGTTTCATCCATAATTTGGTCAAATCAATTGGATAATAGGTGGGCAAAAGGCATGGAAACTGGCCTTTAGCACATTTGGACCTCTATACACATTTGTTAACATGTACCTCTCACATAGAAATGGTTTCCGAGTTAACATTTAAAACCATAACTGTATTCACTTAAGGGCCAGTGTTTTATTTAGGGGGTAGAACTACATACATATCACACTACACGGCATTTTAGGGTTTCAAAATGGCTACTAATTAAAGACATACATTCTGGGCTCCAGCCACATCATCTACACATTTGAAGCGAACCCCCTGAATTAGAAGCTTCATTGTAAACTGACATGGTTTAAAAAAAACTGAAGTGCTTTGGAACAATGTTTTTTTTGGTTTTTTCAAATTTGTCATGCAGGTCGGTTGGGAATCATGCACAAGAGGACTTAGCCAAATTGGGTTGTTGCAGTCGCTATATCCGAGGGGTCCTGGGTAAGAAAGGATCAAATTTATACTATTTGTGAATGTTAAATTTGGGAATCAAGATGTGGTCAATTGGGTGCAGGATTGGGCATTGCTGGAGTGGGATTTGAGGGATTGTCAAATTTAGATCACGCGGTTATTGTAGTGGCAGAAGGATTTGAGATGCGTGTGGGCATGGAGCACCGTAGAAGAAAGAAATCTGATCACTAACGGGATTATGATAGAGATGAACATATGATGGGGATGTGCAAGAGGCCCGGTGGGAGTGTAGAATCGAAGTTTGAGAGGAGAGATGAACCCTTCATGACACAACATTTGAGTGATCTGATCCCAACACCATTTCCGAAACATTTATTACTTCTCTGTTATGAGGTGGGCGGTGCTTTTAATGTGTAGAAGCTTGGTATATATGTGGGACTGAACAACAGGCAGAGTGAATTCCCAGATGCTACGACCATAGGCAGTTACAGTTATTGAAGTTGGCTTCATTAGTCTTTGGGTTCAAGAATGTTATAGAGTTTGTGTGCATGCAGTCAAAGCGCATGCTGTTCTGTGTAGCACGTTTATCTATGTCTCCTTCTATGTGGGATATATCAATTCTGAGAGCTGAGAACGATTTCAGCTTCCTTTTTTGGTCACATCATTACAAGGACCTCTATTCCGTCATGACTAATGCATCACATAGCTATCATTGACTAAATGCCTGAGTTATGAGCCTACATGGCTAGGCCGATTCCATACCCGTTTATTTCCCAGTTATTTGTTGGTAATTAGAGCATTTCCACTGATGCTCAGTATGTTACTCTGGATAATTCAATTAAATGCCTAGGTTTAGCTGTTTTTTTCTGGCAACCCCACCAATAAAACTGTAACTGGAACTGCATATACGTGGGAACTACTAATAGCAAACCACCTGGACCAATCATTATGATCAAACAATCAGAAATACTGAGCCCAAGTCAGGTCCAATTTATTACATCTTTTTTAGAGGTGTACAACAGTGTTGCGCCTTTTACCAGCCATGGCAAGCTGCACGAATTTGGTGCAGAAAAACAAATTTCCTGAGCTAACCGACACATTTTGAGCTTTTCACAATATACTTTACTGTCTGGAGTCACATACTGAGCACTAGTGGAGATGCTCTTACGAACTTACACACACATGAAACTGCATAATTAACTTCAAATAATTGTAAATAAAGACACTACATTTGGAATTAAACCACAAATCACAATTAAAACATTGCATTTGAATCTTGGAAGAAAAATGTTTAAAAGAAATATAAAGTCTCTATATTCCAAATTAAATGCATTATGGTGAATTCCACTCCATAATGTTCTATGAGCAAATTTATTAGGTAGAAAAGGTTGGTTCTTTCATTGTTGTCCATTCTATTCATTTTTTCTACTTATTAATTTATTGCCTAATTTGAATTTGTGTCTATTTAAAAACCTAATTTTGATTGCTTCTTGTACGTTGGGGGAGATCTGTGCCTCTAGTGCTGGAAAGGTTGTGTGTAGGGATCTAATTTTGGGGGTGGGGGAAGGGAGTTTAGACTTGTGCAGTGTTTTCTCTTTCAATTCTGTGATGTTGTCGAAGTGGTGATAATTCATAAGAGCATTTTACCAAATCTAGCTATAAACAGAATATGAAACTAACAAAATTAAAATGTCTTTCTATATTTCAGAATTGGGGGGTGGGGATTTACTATCACAGCACCTTTGTTACATCTTCAAAGATGGGCAGAAGCTTGATTGGAGGGATGGATTGGCCCCAATCACAAATTGTCTCTGATGGATGCCAAAATGGGATCAATTCTTCAACCTACAAATTTGATTTATGATTCCCTTGTGGGTAAATCAAAACTTTACCTTGGAATTAATAATTCTTGAGAAATGAAATGTACAAGGGAAACAAACAACATGCAAGAAAACCAGAGAGAAGGAAAGGAAAAACAAAAAAACAAAAAAAATACATTTTGCTACTTGTTGAATTTGTTTCCAGGTGACTTGAGTTTAAATAGTCACCCCAAACCCACTTTTTACTACATGCAAATCCTAATTCCTCAATAGGCAAGTGGGCCTCAGTATGGCTGAGGTCTAGCATATAGTTGAAGTTCTAGGTTGGTGGGTTTTTCTAGACCAATGAATATAATAATGTTTATTTGCGACCCAAGGCAATAGGTTGGTCCAACACTTGTTTGAACCCTTGAAACCAAAACCCCACAATTTGATCTGACTGATATGAGGAATGAAGTGGCAGTCCCAAGTAGCTCCTAATGCCGCCCACAGTGAAACAGCACCCACCAGTGCACCATGAAGGATGGATGATAAGTTGTCAGGAAACAGTTTTCTGTTGGATTCCAATTCCCTAGCTAACCATGGTGGGTAGCTCAGTTGCTCGTTTTTACTACCTAGCTACTAACAACTCACAAAGAGGTTGTTAGTAGGTAAGTAGTATAAACTTCTCTTACCTATGTATAAATTATCTACTTACCTATTAGTTACCTATTTTCTTACCCATCCACCTATACATGAGACCTATTTCTTATGTAATTGGTTACCAAGGTGAAACCATATATTAACTCAGTTGAGGTTCATCCACAATAGAGTAATAACAGGCACCCAATGGTGGGTGCTGGTTTGATGTGGCCCCTAATACCAATGCCAATAAGTACATGGTAGGCCTACTATTAAAGAATTATATGGTAAGCTTATAGCCTTGGGGGGGGGGGGATTAGAATTATGAGAATTAATTTTTGATTAATCTTTTCTAGCAAATAGGCAGACTATCAGACATATTTCAACACAATACTCGCAATATTTGTCATTCACATGATTATGAACATAGAATTTTACATTCTTTTGAGATAGGATCACCAAGGTTTTTTTAATTTTGCGATTTGTTAAATATAGCTCGCAATATTGCAAAATTAAGCCCATTGCGATCGCAAAACTAAGGGTTGTAGCAGAAATGTCGAAAAAGGTCACATTATACCAACCCAAGCATGGCCTGACGTACACCATCGAGGTCATTTCGACGACGTCCAATGTGAATCCTAAACAAAAAACAACGAAAGAGTAAAGAGTCGAGGCACGTTCCCTAACTCGCAACACTTTGGAAAGGTTGAAGGGCATGCTAGAGCTCTGGGATGGGACTAGGAAGAATTGACAAGCTTCAATTACTCACACGAACCTGCACAAAACCAACACAACACAAGGTGGTTAATGCATAGTTAGAGCACCTTTGGTGCTAGAATGAGCCACGAGCAAATCAGATTCACAAGACTCACCATGGCCTGGACTTGGGGGAAGCCACCACCTTCCTTCTTATAGTATATTTTGTGACTACCCACAGGGCCCACATCCAAATGGCTTTTTGTCTAGGGACTCCTAAATGGGAGTCCTGAAATTGCCAAGGTTGGGACTCCCCCAACTTTGGGGCGCCATAACTTTGCATGTAAACCTCCAATGGAGATAAGGTCTAAAGCAAAGTTGTATCCCTCGTCGAGAGCTTTCCAATGGTATGTCGCACGCCATCTTCACATAAGGAAATCGGGTTAATTCTTAACTTTTAATGGTCAGGAGTCAAACTGCCAATTTAACTTTCGACCTTTCTTTTGGCCATAACTTGTGTTTTAGATGTCCAAATGGGTGATGCGAGCCCATTTTGGACATCTACGTTCCAAGGGGTTTCCCATGATATAAAAAACTCATCAAGCCATTGAGTTTGACCTTTACAATCGCCCTCTAAAGATTTTGGAGTCCATAAGGAGTCCAACTCCCAAAGTGGAACTCCCTTGGGGTGTGAAAGTTCATTCCCTCACATTCTCCCACACTCCCGGGAGTATGTTGTGTGACTCCCAGCTTCCCTCTTGGCCCACAACCTTGTAAACCCTTGCCTTGGTCGCTAACCCAAAGCTAGGGTTGCGACATTGTTAGTCACCAAAAAGAAGGCTTATTTTGACAACAAGATAAAGCACACCAACACGCTGCATGTGCACATGGACTTGGCCATGGACACACTTGAGTTCGTCATCAGAAGAAGCATTGCTGAAATGATCATCAACGACTTGTTCTTTCGAGACAACGAGCAGTTCAATGAATGTAGCGACAACGACAACGATAATGACATGGATATGGCCGATGCGATCGCTCGCAAGGCCATTAAGAAGGCCAATTAGAAGACAAACGTGATGAGGCTATTTGATCAATAGGACGACGGATACATCATGACCATCAAGAACATAATGCACTTTGAATCGACAATGGACCACATTTCGATCGACATGTCATTCTGACAGACGACGACTGCAATCAAGCACGCCAAGGACCGCACCAAAATGGCCAAGCTAACCAGCATGAATGATTGATTGTCGACCAGTACATGTGCGTCCTAGTCGCCATCGTGCTGGAATAGATTGCTGACATGGTTGATCATGAATCCATCTGGGCCATGTTGTTGGGCAACGATGGCAGCACATGCCGCGGCCATTTGTTTTTCAACCTGTGCCTATGCATCTACTACCACGGTAATCTAGTGAACCTGCACCTGGTGGCCATGTCGATGTTTGAGCGACACACGATGCTCAACGTCTTCAATATGATCAACAAGTTTATGGACGTGTTGTATAGCAAGTGGCGCACAAAGTTGATTAGCATGTTGAACGACGGTGAGAACACCATGACAGGCCGGCACGTCAGTGTTGTGACCCGCATTGTTGTGTGTGTTGAGCACAAGGTTCTGCGGATCTAGTGCATGCTGCATCAAATTGACATTGTCGTCAAGGCCTTGGCCAAGAACATTAGTAGTGAAAGTTGAGTTAAGTTTGCCTACACATTCTTAATCTATCTACGCACATAGGACATCCTCATCATCAGCATGAACATGAAATGCCCAAAGAAGATTAACTGTTGGGTCCACATCGGGCGCTTACTCACATTCTACAAGCAGTACCGACACAAGCTAATCAAATACACCAAGGAGAATTATTTTGAAATGTTACCGACAAACGAATGGTGGGTTGTCACCTACTCGGTCTCGCCTGCCATCAACTTGATCAACATCATGTTCGCCCTCCTGTAGAGCACATCGTTGTTGCTCGTGCAACAAGACGCACATATTTAAACGTTGATAAGGTCGTTCATCATCGTGTTCAACATCAAAATCAAACAACTGGCTGTTGACGCCATCGCCACGGTGATCGATTATGTGATTTTTGAATTGATGCGAATTGACGTCAACCAAATTATTGCACATATTGAAGACCAGGGCTCGTTCGCCTGGGTGTATTATGAGCTCCTCAAAATGGACGCACAGAAGACGATCGTCACTAAGATTGTGATGTACACCATGATGTTGATTGTCAGCCTAAATGGCATAAAGGTCGAGTGTGACAACGCCAATTAGAGCTTCGATTTGGACGTGCCATTTATGTTGCCCGATGTGCTAGTGAAGTTACACCATGGCACGTTCGTTTGGAAAGTGTTGGACCCATATTGTGAACACCTCGCCAAGTTTTAGTCACCCCAAAATATTGACCAAATTGAGGCCGACCATTGCGCCTTGTTGAAGGCGTACAACACTGACAACGTCATGTGCATCGTCATCAACAGCCGCAACGTCGTCACGATGTTCAATGACGCCTAGAGTTGTGCTTCGGGCCGATATGAGCGTCTACACTCGTTCTATAGTGGCCTAGCGACAATGTTCGCCAATACGACTTCGGTTGAATTCGACTTCTCCATCCTTAAATGGGAGATGGACGTCAATCGCACGACCCTGATGCATCTATCGCTAGAGGGCATCTTCCAAAGCAAACAACGTGCCTTATTACAATTGCTGATGCTCTAATTGCCCAATACCAAATACAATAGCGATGATGTCTCAAAACTAACTTATTTTTGTGTTAGTTTTTTGACATTGCAAAAACAATTGTGATTGTGTCACAAAACTAACTTAGTTTTATTAATTTTTTGATATCGCAAAACTTATGAGGCTTGGGATCACCCCACACCTAGTGTGTATAGTGGGTTTGAAGTTTAATATTGTCTTGCTTGATAAACATACTTCTCTCCCCCAATTTCAGATTTTACTACACTACATATAATATGTGGACTATACCTTTCTGCACATTTTACATGTAGGGTAACTCACCCACACTTTGTACACTAATATGCCATCCTCCATATATTCATTGGGTCACTTGTTTTTTCATGGCTAGTGATAGGGGAATTTTCCACACAAAGATTAAGCAAGAAAAGTTTTTTTCAGCTTTGGAACAAGGTACTGCATATTTTGCCTCAAACTAAAAAGGTGATCCTAACCATGTAGAATGAAAAAAGAATTCAAGTTGTGGGGGCCAAACCCTAAAAATCTAGATCACACATCAAAGTTTTTCAACACATTTTTATTGACCTCACCTACCAAGGCACGAATATTGTGTTTAGACTCAATATATAGTATAATAGCTTAATTGATTTTGGCCCCTAGGTAATAGGTCTATTTTTATACGAGGATTTTTGAAAGATGATATTTTGGCTTGTGTTGAAACTTGAGATTAGTTATAGAGTTATGACATCTTGAATGATTTTGATTTTGTATTTGTGGGAGATTCAATTTTGCAAACAGTTAATAGGGTAGGTGTGCCAAAAATCAATTAGTAGGGTCAATGAATTTTGACCTAGTCTATTACTAGAATTAGCATTTATATGTAATTGAAGTACATACTATTGGATATTGGTTCATAATCATATTTTTGTATCAACATTAAGGATAAGAGTTGTGAGAATTTATTTTGAGTATTATCAATTTTGGGGAACATGAATTGATGAATTTTAGAACATTAACTATTTAAAATATTGGAAAATTCTATTTTCACACCTTTTTTGGCTAGATTCACACCATTTTTGCCGGTCTGATTTCGTGACCCCATGATTTTGTGAACCGCGCAGTGCATGGCTGCTCCTCATGCACTCAAATTTATTCTGTTTAAAATTGGACCGGCAAAAAAGGTGTGAATCTAGCCAAAAAAGGTGTGAAAATAGAATTTTCCAAAATATTTCATGCTTATGCGACATTATAATTAAAGAATAATTTGTTGATGGATATTTTGGTGTGGGGGAGCAAATACAAGCCATCAAAATTTTTATATACCATCATAATGCAAAGGAAAAAATGGACCAGCCCTTTATGTATAGGAGGTCTGGAAATAGACCCATCCAGATTTGAGACCCTGGCTCAAGGCATGTAGGCTGAGAAAACGTGTCTCAAATCCATAAGGATCTATTTTCAGACTCTTCGCCTACATAAAGACCATGGAGATTCTTCTTTCCACTTTCTTTTATAAATAAAGACAAAAAGTTATAAAATGGGGAAAATGATGCAAATGTGCTACAAATAGAGTTCTGAGTTTGAAAACTGTGCCTTCCGAAATGTGGAAGGCCCAGTACAAAATCTTGAGAGACATGGTACGCCACAGTCTGTGTGCACAAAATTATGCAGTGCTATTTTGAAAGACATCACCTTCACCTGCTTTTCTAAACCGTTTTGACACTCTAAAGTAGTAGACAATGTGACCATTTCACAGGCCTAAAGACCAGGCTGTACTGGGCCTTCCACATTTTGTCTGTACAGTTTTCAATTACTGCAAAATTCAGGCCAGGGAGCATCCTGAAAATACAAAGGAAAAAATTCGAGCTGGTCTTTACCAATGTGAAATGGTCACATTGTCAGCTTTCAAGTATCAAAAGGTTTAGAAAAGGAAGTGCAGGGTGATTCTTTCAAATAGCACTGCATAATTTTTTGCAGACAGACTTTGGGTGCACAATGTCTCCCAATACTTTATACACAATGCCTTCAACATTGAAAAGTCACAAAAATCCAATAAAAGATCAATGGCCAGAACCATTGCAGGGGAGACATAAAGGGAAGGCCAAAGAAAGGCCAAAAGACACAGAGCTTGCAGGAACCAAAAAAGGGAGAGGGCTAGTCCCGCTTCTGGTAGGGTTTAGGGTTTAATATTAAACCTGAGTTCAAACCCCAAAACCCTTCAACATACCACTGTATACAAAAGCTTCTGTCACTATTTCTGGATTTGAAATCTTAAGACTTTTATAATTTGTTTGTCAAAGTCAAAATACCTATGTGTAAGGGTGTTATTGTACCTAAAATGTGCAGACTCAAGTTCTTTACACCATTGTCTACGAATTTCCAAAGGGGGGGGGGAAGGATTTTTTTCATTTTTCCTTTGTTCCTAACATGTTCCTTCCAAGTTCCCAATGGGTTCCCAGCAGGCTCTGAATATGTTCCCTATGTCCCCAAAATTCTGCCCCTACCATTAGCCTTGACAAAAAATGATGATGAACAGTTTTGGAAAGAGCAATTTCAGGCAGCCAATGGAAGGCTCAGCATGCACTCTTGAACGGTCCAGTCTTTTTCTTTTTGAGGGGCCAGGGGGAGAGGGAATTTTTGTTTTTTTACCTTGTTCCATTGGATAGCTAAAGGTATATTTCTTTTAACCGATTTGGCCTTGGTAAATAATGGATTGATATTGACATAAATAGTGATGAATTATTGAAAACCATATGAGAACATAAGGGGGGAGAAAGAAAAAAAAAAGTTGATTGTCACACTTGGAGTGCGCATCAATGTGGAGCTCAAATTGTTTAAAATCTTCACCTCACTTTGTGTCCCTTGGTTTAGCAAATTCTAATGCATGATCCATAGCAACCATCAGTAGTTTATGGCCAAGGACCAAATAGCTCCATGTCAGATAACTATTTCCACTGAACCCATTTGAAAAAAAAATCATCATGAGCAAGCCCTTCATTCCAAAGAATAATCCCCCAAGCAAGTTCCAAATGCCATTGGAAATTG
>Ga0116228_10002262_pt1 | contig 16597 bp, 12 predicted proteins | sample S1TSphfallax_2_FD_89694 | JGI IMG/M metagenome (GOLD analysis project Ga0116228, IMG submission 89694) | Host-associated microbial communities from peat moss isolated from Minnesota, USA - S1T2_Fc - Sphagnum fallax MG | ecosystem: Host-associated > Plants > Peat moss > Unclassified | place...
CCAGTCGCGCGCAAGCACGCCCCTACAGGGAGATGGTGCGGCGTTCGGTGGAGGAGCGCTGGGCGGCTTCGATGACGCGGATGACGTCGCATGCTTCGCGGGCTTTCACTGGCAACGGTGCGCCATCGCGGATCGATGCGGCTACGCCTTCGTAGAACGCCGTGTATCGTCCTGGCAACGTGTCGATGACGGTACCGGTGCCATCCGCGTCGGTGAAGCGCCCGAAGAATGCTGGCTCATCCTCGCCCCAGCGCTCGCCACCGGGGCGCTTGCCGTCGCGCAATGCGGCTTCCTGCCCGTCGATGCCGTATTTCACGAAGCTGCCGCCATCGCCGTGCACGAGGTAGCGCGGCCCGGGATCGCGCACCAGTACGGAGGCATGCAGCACCGCGCGGCGGCGGCCGTAGTCGAGCACCAGGTGGAAGTAATCGTCCGCGCGCGCCGCGGCCCGCTGGCGGGTTACGTCCGCCGTGACGGCCTGCGGCAGGCCGAACAGCACCAGCGCCTGGTCGATGAGATGTGCGCCAAGGTCGTAGAGCAAGCCGGAGCCCGGCGCTTCCGTTTCACGCCAGCCCTGCTTGATCTCGGGCCGGAATCGGTCGAAATGCGCTTCGTAATACGCGACCTCGCCCAGCCGGCCATCCTCGACCAGCCGCCGTACCGTAAGGAAGTCGTTGTCCCAGCGCCGGTTCTGGAAGACGGACAGGCGCCGGTCCACGCGTTCGGCCAGGGCGATCAGCGCTTCGGCTTCGCCGGCGTCCAGCGTGAACGGTTTGTCGACGACGACATGCTTGCCGGCCTCCAGCGCAGCGCGGGCCAGCGAGGCATGGCTCTCGTTGGGCGTGGCGATCACCACCAGCTCGATGGCAGGATCGGCCAGCAAATCTTGAGGATTTTCGTACGCAATAGCCTCGGGAAAGTCGCGCAGGATCTCGTCCTTGCGACGGCTGCCGATGGCGGCAAGGCGAAGACCGCTGGCGGCGGCGATAAGGGGCGCATGGAAGAACGCGCCGGCCGTGCCGTAGCCGATGAGGCCGGTAGGGATCGGGTGCATGGTGGCTCCACGAGTGGACATGCCGGCAAGGGTAGCGCGGCCGGCCTGAGCGTTTCGTTTAGGATCGACCGGTTTGTCGCCGCTGAAGCCCACGCCTATGAGTTCCGCCGAGTCCGCCCCCGCCCGCGCACGGTTGCCACACCAGATTCCGTTCATCATCGGCAACGAGGGCTGCGAGCGCTTCAGCTTCTACGGCATGCGCAACATCCTCACGCCCTTCCTGGTGACGTCGCTGCTGATGTACCTGCCGGAGAGCGAACGCCCCGGCGCGGCGAAGGATGTGTTCCACACCTTCGTGATCGGTGTCTACTTCTTCCCCTTGCTGGGCGGCTGGCTCGCCGACCGTTTCCTGGGCAAGTACCGCACGGTGTTCTGGCTGAGCCTGGTGTACTGCGTGGGCCACCTGTGCCTGGCACTGTTCGAGCACAGCGTGGCGGGGTTCTATACGGGACTGGCCTTGATTGCCTTCGGTGCGGGAGGCATCAAGCCCTGCGTCGCGGCCTTCGTGGGCGACCAGTTCGACGAGAGCAACCGCAAGCTCGCCAAGGTGGTCTTCGACGCGTTCTACTGGATCATCAACGTGGGCTCGTTCCTGGCCTCGCTGCTGATGCCGTTCTTTTTACGCAACTATGGCGCGGCGGTGGCGTTTGGCCTCCCGGGTGCGCTGATGTTCGTGGCGACCATAGTGTTCTGGATGGGGCGCCGGCATTACGTGATGGTGCCGCCCAGCCGCAATGATCCACACAGTTTTGCGCGGGTGGTTCGTACGGCGTTGACGGCGAAGCGCGAGGGCCAGCCACGTCCGGGTCTTGCCGTTGCCATTGTCGCGACATGTCTTGCCGTGGCAACGCTGGCGCTTGCTCCGTCCCTGGGCATCGTGGCCACGCTGTGCATTGCCCTGGTCCTGCTGATCGGTGGCGGTGCGCTGGGTACGCGCATGCAACTGGAGCGTGCACGTGGCGCGCATCCCGATGACGCCATCGATGGCGTGGCGGCCGTGCTTCGCGTGCTGGTGGTGTTCGCACTGGTCACGCCGTTCTGGTCGCTGTTCGACCAGAAGGCTTCCACCTGGGTACTGCAGGCCAACGCCATGAGCGTGCCGGACTGGCTGCATCCGGCACAGATGCAGGCATTGAATCCGTTGCTGGTGCTGTTGCTGATTCCTTTCAACAACCTCGTGCTGTATCCGCTGCTGCGCCGTCGCGGCATCGAGCCGACCGCGCTGCGGCGGATGACGGCAGGTATCTTCCTGGCGGCGATCGCCTGGGTGATCGTGGGGGCGATGCAGCTGGCGCTGGATGGCGGCGACCCGATTTCCATTGCCTGGCAGATCCTGCCTTATGTGTTCCTTACGATGGGCGAGGTGCTGGTTTCCGCCACGGGCCTTGAGTTTGCCTACAGCCAGGCGCCCCCGGCGATGAAGGGCACGCTGATGAGTTTCTGGACGCTCAGCGTCACCGTGGGCAACCTGTGGGTGTTGCTTGCCAATGCCGGGGTGCGCAACGAGGGCGTGCTGGCGGCCATCGCCGGGACGGGACTTGGCACCACGGCCTTCCAGATGTTCTTCTTTGCCGCATTCGCTGCCGTCGCGGGGCTGGCTTTCGGGCTGTACGCGCGCCGGTATCGCGAGGTCGATTACTACCGGTCCGCGTGACGCCACCTCCACGGCGCTGCGCGGACCATCGCCAGCAGCCAGCCGGAGGATTTCCGCCATGCCAGCACGCAAACAGGCCGCATCCGTTCCCGCCTCAGCCACGAGCGAGTGGCCGGGCAGGGTGGTGCTGATTACCGGAGGTGCCCAGGGCGTGGGCAAGGGCATCGCGGAAGCGGTGCTGGCGGCCGGTGGCAGTGTTTTCATCGGCGATATCGACAGCGAGGCGGGCAAGGCCTGTCTCGATGAGTGGGGTGCCGGGGATCGCGCGGCCTTTCTCGCGCTGGATGTGTCGCGCGAGGCGAGCGTGACGCGTTTCGTCGATGTGGCGAAGCATCGTTTCGGGCGCATCGACGGGCTGGTGAACAACGCCGGCATTGCCGATCCGCATACCGGTCCGCTGGAGAAGCTGGACTGGACGGAGTGGAAACGGCGCATCGATACCAACCTGGGCGGCACGTTCCTGTGTTGCAAACATGCGCTGCCGGAGCTGCGCAAGGCGAACGGTGCCATCGTCAACATTGCCTCGTCGCGCGCGCACCAGTCCGAGCCGGATACGGAGGCCTATGCGGCGAGCAAGGGTGGTGTGATCGCCTTCACCCATGCGCTGGCGATCAGCGCGGGTCCCGTGCGGGTGAACGCAATCAATCCAGGGTGGATCGTGGTGGACGACTGGAAGAAACCATCGGTACGCCGCAAGCCGAAACTCTCGGCGGCCGACCACGCGCAGCACCCCGTAGGCCGTGCCGGCATCCCGCCGGACATCGGCGCGCTGGCAGTATTCCTGCTGTCATCGCAAGCCGGCTTCATCACCGGCGAAAACTTCACGATAGACGGCGGCATCGCAAGAAAAATGCACTACGTGTAGGAGCGTGCCTCGCGCGCGACCGTTTGATACGTAACGCTCCGTAGCGAAGCAAAGCTGCCCCTACCGAAGGGGGTAGGAGCCGATCGCATCGGCGATGCTCTTGCGCTCCGTTGGAACCCAGCCCGTGTGTGTTTTCGCTCCGTAGGCAGGGCTCGCCTTACGGCCTCGCACTCGGCGCGTGAGGCGTGGCGTTGCAGAGGCGACGGGTGCGGCCCTTGGCGCGCCGGCCTGCGGTGTCCCTCGGGAAAGGAGGAGCCGCTGCGCGGCTTAGTATCTTATGGCTTACGCCCCTTCGGGCCCGGGGAGCGTACGGGGTTTCTCGACTCGGCCTCCGTGCCTCGGCGAGAAAGACGGGTCATCCTGACCCGTCCCCTTCGGGCCTTTTCCGCCCGCTCCCCTCACCTCCATCAAGTCGCGCCAAGGGCCGCCCCCGTCGCCTCTACCGATCTCACGGTGATCTTGTAGGAGCGCGCCTGCGCGCGACCGGTTGTTGCGAATATCTTCATCGTTTCGATTCAACCGGTCGCGCGCAAGCACGCTCCTACAACGGATGGGTCAACCTGGTGATAACGCTTTTCCTGTAGGAGCGCGCCTGCGCGCGACCGTTCATGGCGCAATACATCAACGTTTGCCTCTTCACCGGTCGCGCGCAAGGCGCGCTCCTACACGGGCTTGTCGATGGTTGTCGTGGTGGCGGGGTGGAAGGTCTGTGTTCCTTCGTTGAAATTCCACTGCTGTACCTGCGCGCTTCTTCCCTTGTGATGGATCACATGAAACGAATTGCTGATGCCTTCGCGGATGCGTGTCGATAACGCCGTTCCCGCCTGTACCGACCACATGCCGTCTTTCAGGTGGCGAACATAGGGCAGGTGGATATGTCCGCCCAGCACGAGATCGGCGCCGGCGTCGCCCCATGCATCGATGGCCTTCTCGTGGTTGATGAGCAGGTTAGATATGTCTTTCTCGCGAATCACATGCACCGGCTGGTGTGTGACGACGATGCGCAGTTGCGTTTCCCGGGCATGGCGCAGGTGTTTGCAGACCTGTTCAATCTGCCTGTCCGACACTTCGCCATTCTTGTGTCGCCTTGCCCTGACGGTGTTTACGCCGATGACCAGCAGATCGTCCTGTTCGTGCATGGGCTGCAGATCACGTCCGAAGACACGGCGATACTCGCCGAACGGATTGAAGATGCGGGCCGGCAGGTTGAACAGCGGCACATCATGGTTGCCCGGCACCACGAGCGTCGGTCGCGCGTAGCCATCGATGAAGCGTCGTGCGGCATCGAACTGCGCACGTCGCGCGCGCTGGGTCACGTCGCCGGACAGGATCACCAGGTCAGGCATCAGCTGGCCGATGGCATCGTGCAGGGCACGCACGACATCAGGCCGTTCGGTGCCGAAGTGGGTATCGGATATCTGGACGACGACGCTCAACCCGGGTCCTCCCCGGGTTGCCGGCCACCCCGGGTGATCAACACCAGGGGCCTGGGTGCCGCACGGAACACGAGCGGGCCATCCATCCAGAGGATTTCTCCGTCCACCGCTACTTTCACCTTTTCGCGGTGCCGCTTCGGCGTGACGACGATCTGGCGGAAGGGGAAGCTCACTACGTTGTCCGCATCGCCCAGGCGACCGATGGCGCCGCGTAGAAGCAGGCCGAGCATGGTGAGCTTGCCGATGGGCTTCAGTACCAGGCCAGCCAGCGTGCCGTCGTTGCGATGGACGTCGCCTGCCTCTGGCAGGCCGATTTTTTCCAGTTGCAGGGCATTGTTGCCGACGAACAGCGTGGGGGTGCGCAGCTGGCGTGAGCGGTCGCCGTCGCTGACTTCGATTCGCAGCGGGCGGTATTCCCCCATCATGGTTGCAAGGCCCGACCAGAGTGCCACGAGGCGATGGCGTCCCAGGCGTTGCTTCCATGTTTCGCGATCTTCCAGCACCTGCGGATAGAGTCCGAGGCTGGCGTTCACAAGGAACAGGCGGTCGTTGACCATGCCGGCCTGCACGTTCATCGGTTCGCCGCGCAGCAGGGCTTCGGTAGCTTCGGCCGGGTCGGCGGAGATGCCGTGTGTGCGGCCGAAGAAGTTGAAGGTGCCCTGGGGCAACACGCCCATGGGCAGTTGTTCACGCCATGCAGCGCCGGCTACGCAGTTGATGGTGCCGTCGCCACCCACGGCTACCAGTGCGCCGCCTTCGTGTCTGGCGTAGGTCACGGCATCGCTGACGGCCTGCGCGATGTCATGCGCTTCGTCGATCAGGAAGAACCGGTGCGGTCGTCCGGCTGCGTCGAGCAGGGTGCGGATGGTATCGCGCGCGGTGTCTGCATCGCCCCGTCCCGACCCGGCGTTCATCACGATGGCAAGGGGAGGGGCATAGGACATGCGCTATCCGTCGGCGATGGGGTTCGGGGTGCCCAAGAGACCATCGCCCACGTGTTGGTCGCATGAAATTACGTTGCGGCCCTCGCGCCTTCGCGCAGGCGGAAGTACTCCGCGCTGCCGACACAGAGCGCCAGCCAGCCCAGGCCTGTCGCGTAACCGGCCATCACGTCGCTGAAGTAGTGCACCTGGAGCAGGATGCGCGAGATGCCGATGAGGGTGATCATCGCCACGGCGGCAATCACGATGGGGCGGTGAAGGCGGGGCGGGCACAGCACCAGCAGCACATAGGCCAGCATCCCGTAGAAGACCATGGAGCCGGAGGCGTGGCCGCTGGGAAAGCTGAAACTATGCTCGGTGATGAAACCGTGGTCGTGCAGCGGGCGCTCACGCTGGAACCAGGCCTTGAGCGCACTGTTGATCAGGGCCGTGCCGCCGAGCGTGGCGATCCAGATACCGGCCAGCCGGACGTGCCGGCGCCACAGCAGGGTGACGAAGACCAGGCCGGCGGCGATGGCGACCACGACGGGGTCGCCGGTGTGGGTGAGCATCGCGATGATGCGCAGTACCGGTAGCGGGGTGTTGTCGCGCAGGTCGCTCGCCAGGGCGGCGTCGAAGGCGGTGAGGCCGGCTTGTTCGCGCACCTCGACGCCGATGGCCGTGGCGATCAGCAGCGTGGCCACGACCACGGCCAGCGCCGTCATCGGGCGCAGGAAGCTCCGGGCCACGGGGTCGAGCCCCTCGCGTCGGCGCACGGCGCGCCGCCACACGGTATCGGCGCCCAGCAGGGCGACGGCAAGCAGCACGGCCCACAGGGACAGTGCATGCCGGCTGATCCATTCCGCTTCCATTTCCGTCTGATCCTCGTCTCATGGCACGATCTGGGGATGTTGCCACGCCGCGACCCTCGCGGCCCATGAAGGGGATACCACGATGAAGGCCCGATCCGCCTGCGCCTGGCTAGCGTTCACCTTGTCCGTTTCGCCGCTGCTCGTCCATGCGGACGACGCCCCGCTGGCCCATCGCATCGTCCGCGTGACGCTGGATGGCGCAGCCACCACCAAGCCCACCTCCGGCCGACTGCTTCTGTTCGCCATGCCGGCCGACAAGGCCCGCGAGGCCGCGAAGGACGGCAAGGTCGAGGAAGTGGACATCAATCCGTTCCATCCCACGGCGGTGGCCGTGGCGGCACGCAACGTGAGCTGGATCGTGCCGGGACAGTCCGTGGATATCGACACGGATGGCGAGACCTTCCCGCAGCCATTTTCGTCGCTGCCGGCGGGTGACTATGTGGTGCAAGCCGTGCTCGACGTGGCCCACGACTACAACTACAACTCGCGCCATGAGGGCGATTTCGTGAGCGACGTGGTACCCATGCACTTCGCACCCGGAGCAAGCCTTCCGGTGGTGAAGCTGAGCAAGGGCGTGCCGCCGCGCGATCCCTGGCAAATGTCGCCCAGCACACCGCAGGCGGTGCGCGATGCACTGCCTGAGGCACGCCAGCATGCGCACGCGGAAATCATGCAGAGCCCGTCCCTTACGGCGTTCGCGGGACACCCGGTGTCCGTGCGCGCCTGGGTGGTGACACCGCCCGGCTACGATCCCAACGGCAGCACGCGCTATCCCACGGTGTATCTGACCCATGGTTTCACGGGCAGCTTCGATCGTTACGTGGGCACCATCGCCGGGGTCTACCAGGCCATGGCAACCAAGCAGACGCCGCCGATGATCTGGGTGTTGCTCGACGAATCCAGCCCTACCGGTACGCATGAGTTCGCCGATTCGGTGAACAACGGTCCGTGGGGGCAGGCGCTCACCACCGAGTACATTCCGTGGCTGGAATCGCGCTATCGCATGGATGCAAAGTCCACGGGCCGTTTCCTCAACGGTCACTCGTCCGGTGGCTGGGCGACGATGTGGTTGCAGACGCGCTATCCGAAGGTCTTCGGCGGCACGTGGTCCACCTCGCCCGATCCGGTCGATTTCCGCGATTTCACGGGCGCTGATCTCTACGCCGCCAACGCCAACATGTATCGCAAGCCGGACGGCTCCGCCAACCCGCTGATCCGCGACAAGGGCCAGGTGATCGCCACGTTCGAAACCTTCGCGAAGCTGGAGCGTGTGCTCGGCCCCTACGGCGGTCAGCTCGCATCGTTCGAATGGGTGTTCTCGCCGCGCGGCGCCGACGGCCGGCCGCAGCCCATGTTCAACCGCGACACGGGCGCCATCGATGCCAATGTGGTTTCCTACTGGCGCGACCACTACGACATCGCACAGCGCCTGCGCACGCACTGGCCTGAGCTGAAGCCGGACCTCGACGGCAAGATCCACCTGATCGTAGGCACGGCGGATACGTTCTACCTCGACGGCCCGGCAAAGCTGCTGAAGGAAACCCTCGACGGCCTGCATGCAAAGAGCGACATCCGCCTGATCCCCGGCCGCACGCACTTCGACCTGTACACCGAAGGCGACGACCGCCAGGCATTGCTGAAAAAGATCGCATGGGAAATGTACGAAGTAGCCCGCCCCGGCCAAGCCAAACCCTAACCCTGTAGGAGCGCGCCTTGCGCGCGACCGCTGCGAAGCGGTGCCATCGTTTCGCTTCGTAGCGGTCGCGCGCGAGGCGCGCTCCTACAAATGCGGGTTCGACCTTGGTCCATAGGCAGTCGTGATCTTCCTGGGCTACCCTCGGGATTCTTATCCTGTAGCGGAGGCGGCGCATGGGTTACGAGGAGAGCTGGCGGCGGTCGGTGGATGAGCCCGAGGCGTTCTGGGCGGAGCAGGCTCGGCTCATCGACTGGAAGGATCCCCCCCGGCAGATACTCGATGCCTCGCGCCCACCGTTTCGCCGCTGGTTTGTTGGTGGCACCACCAATCTCTGCCATAACGCGGTGGATCGCCACCTTGCGACGCGGCCCGACCAGCTCGCCATCGTGGCGGTGTCCACGGAGACCCAGGTCACCCGTGAGATCAGCTATCGCGAACTGCATCGCGAGGTGAATGCGTTTGCCGCGACGCTGCTGGCACTGGGCGTGAAGCGGGGCGATCGTGTGGTGATCTATATGCCGAATATCGCCGAGGCAGTGTTCGCGATGCTGGCCTGTGCGCGGATCGGAGCGATTCATTCCGTCGTGTTTGGTGGCTTTGCCGCGCATAACCTCGCCATGCGTATCGACGATGCCGAGCCCGTAGTGCTGATCTGTGCCGATGCGGGTATGCGCGGTGGCAAGGTCATTCCTTACAAGCCGCTGGTGGATGCGGCACTGGCTGAGGTGAATACACCGCCGGCCCATGTGCTGGTGGTGGATCGTGGACTGGATGCCGGCATGCAGGTGACCAGGGGCAGGGATGTGCTCTACGCGCCACTTCGCGAGACGCATCTTGATGCCGTTGTGCCGGTGGAATGGCTTGAATCGAACGAGCCGAGCTATCTGCTTTACACGTCGGGTACGACGGGGCGGCCCAAGGGTGTGCAACGCGATGTCGGTGGTTACGCCGTGGCGCTGGCGTTGTCCATGACCACGATCTTCGATCTGCAACCCGGGCAGGCGATTTTGTGTACGTCGGACGTGGGCTGGGCCGTCGGGCATTCGTATAACGTGTATGGGCCGCTGATCGGTGGTTGTACCGCGATTCTTTATGAAGGCCTGCCTACGAATCCTGACCCCGGCATCTGGTGGCGCCTGTGCGAAACCTATGGCGTGCGCACGGTATTTTCGTCGCCGACGGGGATACGCATCCTGAAGAAGCAGGACGAGGCGTGGTTGCGCAGGTACGACCTGTCGGCGTTGCGGTGGGTCTTTCTTGCGGGTGAGCCGCTGGACCAGCCGACGTATGACTGGCTGACTGAAGGCACGGGCAAGACGGTTATCGATAACTACTGGCAGACCGAGACAGGGTGGCCGGCGTTGTCTTTGATGCCGGGATTGGATTTGAAGCCGGTCAGGCCTGGTTCGCCGGGTTTTCCCACGTTCGGTTACCGCATGCGGGTGATCGACGATGCCACCGGTGAAGATAAGGCGCCGGGCGAGAAGGGTGTGCTGGTGATCGAGCCGCCGTTGCCGCCGGGTTGTCTCACGACGATCTGGCGTGATGACGAGCGTTACGTACGCAGTTACTTCGGGCATTTCAAGGAGCTGCTGTACAGCTCACTGGACTGGGCGGTGCGCGATGCCGACGGGTACATCTTCATCCTGGGGCGCACGGACGATGTCATCAACGTGGCGGGGCATCGGTTGGGGACTCGGGAGATCGAGGAATCGGTGGCAACCTTGCCAACGGTGGCCGAGGTGGCGGTGGTGGGCGTGGCCGATGGGTTGAAGGGGCAGGTGCCGGCCGTGTTCGCGACGTTGAAGCAGGATGTCGGTGGCGGTGCGGCCGAGGTGGCGCGGGCCATGGAGCAGCGGGTGGTGGAGTTGCTGGGAGCTCTGGCCCGGCCGGGGTGTATCTATGTGGTGGGTGCGTTGCCCAAGACGCGCTCGGGGAAACTGCTGCGGCGCGCCTTGCAGGCGGTCGTTGAGGGGAGGGAGGCGGGGGATCTTTCGACACTGGATGATCCGGGGGCGTTGGAGGGGATTCGGCGGGCGGTGGAGGCGGGGCCGCATTGTGGGCAGCGTCGGTAGGTGTTCGGCTTCGCCGGTCGCGCGCAAGGCGCGCTCCTACAGGACGGCGTGTGCGCGATCACGCCCGGGCACGACGGCATGTGCGCGACCACGCCCGGGCAGGGTAGCTTGTGTAGGAGCGCGCCTTGCGCGCGACCGTCCGGGCGGCGACTCTCCATCTGCCCGTGCCTCCCAAGGCTTAGCCGCACCGCAACAAGGCTTAAACACTCCTTCGCGCTAAAATGGCGGTCTTTACGCGGAGAGTTCCATGGCACAGCAAACCTCGCCCGGCGCCCGTTTCCGCGCCGCGCTGGCGGAAGAGAAGCCGCTGCAGGTGATCGGCGCGATCAACGCCAACCACGCCCTGCTGGCCAGGCGGGCCGGTTACCGTGCCATCTACCTCTCCGGCGGCGGCGTGGCCGCCGGCTCGCTGGGCCTGCCGGATCTCGGCATCAACACCCTCGACGACGTGCTGACCGACGTGCGCCGCATCACCGATGTGTGTGACCTGCCGCTGCTGGTGGATATCGACACCGGCTTCGGCCCCAGCGCCTTCAACATCGCGCGCACAGTGAAGAGCCTCATCAAGTTCGGCGCCGCGGCCTGCCACATCGAGGACCAGGTAGGCGCCAAGCGCTGCGGTCACCGGCCGGGCAAGGAAATCGTCAGCGCCGGCGAGATGGCCGACCGCGTCAAGGCGGCCGCCGATGCGAAGACCGATCCGGACTTCTTCCTCATCGCCCGCACCGATGCCATTGCCGTGGACGGCGTGGAAGCCGCTATCGAGCGCGCCATCGCCTGCGCCGAGGCCGGTGCCGATGCGATTTTCGTCGAGGCGGCCTACGACCTGCCCACCTACAAGCGCTTCACCGATGCGCTGAAGGTGCCGGTGCTGGCCAACATCACCGAATTCGGCCAGACCCCGCTGTTCAGCACCGAAGAGCTCGGCAGCGTCGGTGTCGGCATCGTGCTTTATCCGCTGTCTGCCTTCCGCGCCATGAACAAGGCCGCGGAAAACGTCTACACCGCCATCCGCCGCGACGGTCACCAGCGCAACGTCATCGACACGATGCAGACGCGCGAAGAGCTCTACGACCGGATCGGTTACCACGAATACGAGCGTCGTCTCGACGCTCTTTTCTCGAAGAAGGGTTAAGGAGAGTCACGCATGAGCGACACCACCACCCAGCCGAAGGCGAAGAAGTCGGTCGCCCTCTCCGGCGTGGCAGCCGGCAATACCGCGCTGTGCACCGTCGGCCGCAGCGGCAACGATCTTCACTACCGTGGCTATGACATCCACGACCTCGCGGCCAAGGGTTCGTTTGAAGAGGTGGCCTACCTGCTCGTCCACGGCGTGCTGCCGAACTGGATGGAGCTGAACGCCTATCGTGCCAAGCTCAAGCGCCTGCGCGGCCTGCCGGCCCCGGTGAAGGGCGCGCTGGAACTGCTTCCGGCCGCGACCCACCCGATGGACGTGATGCGCACCGGTGCCTCGGTGCTGGGCACCGTGCTTCCGGAGAAGGAAGACCACAACCTCACTGGCGCGCGCGATATTGCCGACCGCCTGATGGCCAGCTTCGGCTCCATGCTGCTGTACTGGTATCACTTCAGCCACAACGGCAAGCGCATCGAGACGGAAACCGACGACGATTCCATCGCCTCGCATTTCCTGCACCTGCTGCACGGCAAGAAGCCGAGCGACCTGCACTCGCATGCGCTGGATCGCTCGCTGGTGCTGTATGCCGAGCACGAGTTCAACGCCAGCACGTTCACGGCGCGCGTCATCGCCGGTACCGGTTCCGACATGTATTCGGCCATCACGGGCGCCATCGGTGCGCTGCGTGGTCCGAAGCATGGCGGTGCTAACGAAGTGGCGATGGAAATCATTGCCCGTTACCGCGATGCGGCCGAGGCGGAAGCCGATATCCGTGCGCGCGTGGAGCGCAAGGAAATCATCATCGGCTTCGGTCATCCGGTGTACACCGTGTCCGATCCGCGTAACGAGATCATCAAGGAAGTCTCGCGCAAGCTCTGCACCGACGGCGGTAACCCGCGTCTGTTCGAGGTGTCGGAGAAGATCGAGAAGCTGATGTGGGAACTGAAGAAGATGTTCCCGAACCTCGACTGGTTCTCGGCATCGGCCTATCACATGATGGGTGTGCCCACGGCCATGTTCACGCCGCTCTTTGTCATTGCGCGTACGTCGGGCTGGAGTGCGCATGTGATCGAGCAGCGCCAGGATGGCAAGATCATTCGTCCGAGCGCGAATTACACGGGGCCGGAAGATCAGGTTTACGTGCCGATCGAGAAGCGTTGATTCGGTAGCGGGCGCACGGATCAGGGTGCGCTCTGGACCGGTCGCGCGCAAGGCGCGCTCCTACAAGGTAACCCTGTAGGAGCGCGCCCCGCGCGCGACCCATGCGAAGCGCAACCCTGTAGGAGCGCGCCTTGCGCGCGACCCATGCAAAGCGCAACCCTGTAGGAGCGCGCCTCGCGCGCGACCGGATTCAGATCGAAGCCGCCAGCCTCGTCGCCTGGTCGATCGCCCGCTTCGCGTCCAGCTCCGCCGCCACATCGGCGCCACCAATCAGGCGCACGTCCATCCCACGCCCCGCCAGCGCATCGTGCAGCTCGCGGTTCGGCTCCTGCCCCGCGCAGACGATCACGTTATCCACCGGCAGCACGTGCTTCTGCCCATCCATGCTCACATGCAGGCCGTCGTCGTCGATGCGCTCGTAGGTGACACCACCGAACATCTGCACCTTCTTGTTCTTCAGCGTGGCACGGTGCACCCAGCCTGAGGTCTTGTTGAGCCGCGCACCGGGACGCCCCGCCGTGCGCTGGAGCAACCATACCTGGCGCTCCGGCTTCTCCGGGTGTGCTGGCATGAGGCCACCCGGCGTCGCCATCGTCATGTCCACGCCCCATTCTTTCGTCCAACGCGTGACGTCGGTGGTGGGAGAGGGCGCGGCCTCGGTGAGGAACTCGGCAATGTCGAAGCCGATGCCACCGGCACCGATCACGGCCACCTTATGGCCGACCGGCGCGTTGCCATGCAGGACATCGAGGTAAGAGAGCACCTTGGGATGCGTCGCTCCCTCGATGCCGAGCGCACGCGGCATCACGCCCGTGGCGAGCAATACCGTGTCGTAACCGGCCAGTGTCTCGGGCGTGGCGGTGGTGCCCAGGCGCACATCCACGCCCGTGGCATCGAGACGATGGCGGAAATAACGCAGCGTCTCGTGGAATTCTTCCTTGCCCGGCACACGTTTGGCCATGTTGAACTGGCCGCCGATCTCGTTGGCGCGGTCGAACAGCGTCACGGCGTGTCCGCGCTCGGCCAGCGTCGTGGACGCGGCCAGTCCGGCCGGACCGGCGCCCACCACGGCGATCCGCTTCTTCGCGGTCGCCGGCACGATGGTGATCTCGGTTTCATGGCACGCACGCGGATTCACCAGGCACGAGGCGCGACGATTCTCGAACACATGATCGAGGCAGGCCTGGTTGCAGGCGATGCAGGTGTTGATGGCCTGCGGCGTGTTTGCGCGGGCCTTGTTCACCCATTCCGGGTCGGCGAGCAGCGGCCGCGCCATGGACACCATGTCGGCATCGCCGTTGGCGAGGATGCGCTCGGCGACATCCGGCATGTTGATGCGGTTGGTGGTGACCAGGGGAATGCCCACCTCGCCCTTCAGGCGTCGGGTGACCCAGCTGAAGGCACCACGCGGCACGCTGGTGACGATGGTGGGTACGCGGGCTTCGTGCCAGCCGATGCCGGTGTTGATGATGGTGGCGCCGGCCGCTTCGATCTTCTTGCCGAGGGTGACGATGTCGTCCCACGGCTGGGCGTTGTCCACAAGGTCGAGCATCGACAGGCGGTAGACGATGATGAAGTCCTTGCCCACCGCTTCGCGCATGCGGCGCACGATTTCCACGGGGAAACGCATGCGGTTCTCGGCCGAACCGCCCCAGCGGTCCGTGCGCAGGTTGGTGCGCGGCGCCAGGAACTGGTTGATGAGGTAGCCCTCGGAGCCCATCACTTCCACGCCGTCGTAGCCGGCATCGCGGGCCAGCTTCGCGCTGCGCACGAAGGCGTTGATGGTGCCTTCGACACCGCGGCCGCTCAGTTCGCGTGGCGTGAACGGCGTGATGGGCGACTTGATCCGCGACGGCGCCACGGACAGCGGGTGATAGCCGTAACGGCCTGCATGCAGGATCTGCATGCAGATCTTGCCGCCTTCGGCGTGCACGGCGCGGGTGACCTTGCGGTGGCGCGCCACCTGCCAGGGCATGGCCAGCGTGCCCGACATCGGCTTCAGCCAGCCGCGCAGGTTGGGCGCGATGCCACCGGTGACGATGAGGCCCACGCCGCCACGGGCACGTTCGGCGAAGAACGCGGCGAGCTTGTCGTAGTCAGCGGCCTTGTCTTCCAGGCCCGTGTGCATGGAGCCCATGAGCACACGGTTGCGCAGGGTGGTGAAACCCAGGTCGAGCGGAGCGAGCAGGTTTGGGTAGGCCACGGGACGGATCCGGTTCAAACGATCGTTCGAATGATCCCCGTAACCGGTCGCCGGGGCAAGGGCGGCCGCAGCACGGGCGTTACGCGCTGTATCGGGGCGTTAACAGGGCGGGGGCCCGCCATGGCATGAAAAGGGCGCTCTGGCGCGGGTGCAGCGGCTTCCTGCGAAAGGCATGCAACTTGCTCGGTTGGCTCAACCGGCGCGTCGGCAGGGCACCCGGCCATTCGAAACAGGGGATTCGCATCGCTCACAGGAGACTCTCCCATGCGTAAGACGCTTATTGCCTCGGCGATTCTGCTCGCCATCGGTTTTGCCTTGCCGGCCATGGCCGACGATACCCAGACGGGATCGTCCGGTGCATCCGCCCAGCGCAAGTCCATCGCCGTGCAGTACACGGATAACTCCACGTCCACTCCGACGACGACCAATACCACCACGAACACCACCAGCGATTCGTTCAACTCCACCACGGCCGTGGCGAACAGCACGCTCAACGGCACGGTGTCCAACATCACGGTCAATCCCACGGGTAACGTCGCCACCAATGCCGGCAACGCCAGCGGCGGACGCGGCGGTGCAGGCGGCGCCGGCTATGGTGCGAAGGGCACGGGCGGCGACGGTGGCAACGGCGGCAGCAGCGGCCGGGCCGGGGCACGTGGCGCGGTGGGCGGCGATGGTTCGAGCAGCAGCGGCGATGCCGGATCGCTGACGGCATCGGCAGGCGGCAACGCCTCCGGCAACGGTGGCGCGGCCTCCGGCGACGGCGGTGGCGCTCGTTCGCGCGGCGCAGGCGGTGGCGCGCCCTCGGGTGGTGCATCGGCCAGCACGGGTGGCGCGAGCGCCAGCAGCGGCGGCGCGGGCACGTCAGGCGATGCCACGGCGACCGCGACCGGTGGCGCAGCCAACGGCGGTGCGGGTGGCGAAGCCACGGCCAGTTCCGGTGCAGCCGGTGCCGGCGCGGCGGGCGGCAACGGCTCGGGTGGTTCGGGCAGCGGCGCCAGCGGTGGTGCGGGCGGTGCCGGTGGTTCGGCCTCGGCGGCAGCCGGTGCGTTCACCGTGACCAACAACGCCGGCAGCGCGGGTACCGGTGCGGCGGGCATCTTCAATCTTGCCCAGAACAGCGGCGCGGCCTCGCTCATCCAGCAGAGCGTGAACGTGCAGGCCAACGTCAACGCCCACTGAAACCCTGATCACGAAACCACGGGGCGCATGCCGCCCCGTGGCGACGTGGAGGTAGGTATGCCATGCCAAGGTTCCGCGAAGCATGCACCGCCGTGTTGGCCCTGTTCGCCATGGGTGCGGCAGCAGGCCAGAGCCCTCCGCCCGTCACGCTGGGCTCGCCGGTACCGGTGAGCCAGTTGGCAACGATGTGCGGCGGCAGCGATACCACGAACAACATCAACACCCAGGCGCTTACCGGCGCGGTGAACGACAACCAGGCGAACAACACGGTCAGCGGGGGCAACCTGGTTTCCGGCAGCGCCTTCGGCGGGGCAGCCGGCCTGCCTACGGTGATCCAGAATTCG
>Ga0116228_10002264_pt1 | contig 16588 bp, 15 predicted proteins | sample S1TSphfallax_2_FD_89694 | JGI IMG/M metagenome (GOLD analysis project Ga0116228, IMG submission 89694) | Host-associated microbial communities from peat moss isolated from Minnesota, USA - S1T2_Fc - Sphagnum fallax MG | ecosystem: Host-associated > Plants > Peat moss > Unclassified | place...
ATTATGTTCTCTCGCCTGCTGCGGCCGAGTCGTGTGGTGAAGCTGCAGCATTGTCGTCCAGTCGTACAGCAGCACTGCAATGCGCGCCGAGGACACAGTACTGGTGGCTCAAACCGCGTCTGCTTTGCAATTGCAGCTCGACCCAGCAGAGTCGCCAGCTTGCTCACCTCTTTACAACAACGTCGGTCCGCCCCTGCAGCTGCTCGTCGCGGGGGATTGGAATGGAAATATTCAATACCCAGTTCCGACATGGATCATGTCAAGTCTGAATGTCCCCCAGCTACATCTTCGCATAAACCTCTTGCCGGCACTCAATTGCACTTGATCATGCACGAGAATCTCAAACACTCCACTACTTCGACCGAGACATTCAGGAATCCCAGCGGCTATAATTATGCAAGCAGCAGCTGTAACTCGAGGGCCATTTGCGATCACCCACAAAGCAGGTCGATCGATGGTCGACAGTTCGACGCGCTCAGGAATCAAAGAAGCGGGACTGCCAGGGCAAGGTACTGTAACGCCAGCGATATTTTGTCGGAGTCGACGACTCGCGGAGACTTTAGTCAGCATTTCCTGCACCAGCGTACTCGGGAAGATGATCAGCGTGCAGCTTAGTACCACTGTCTCAGCTGCTGCCATTCACACTAGCTCATGTACAGCAGTCGTTGATGAGCACCACACAGGCCATCAGCTACAGGCGCTGCACAAGGCTGGGAAGCTGCAGCACCGCCTCAAACTGGTGGAGATCGACTACGCGGACAATGAATGTATTCCACCTCTTAAACGCAAGGCCTCATATGTACGTGCAGCAGCAGCTTCTGGACTCGACTCTCTTGAATTCTCATCACGCTTAGATCTAGACTTTCCCATGTTATTTTCTCTACTTAGATATGCTCACATTCTTGCTCAAGACATTCAATGTTGTCGCTTTGCATTAGAATGTCGACGTCTCCAGGCTGTTTTGTAGAATTCTTTCCCAGCATAATATGGTGGTTGTATCTTCGTGCACACTCTCAGCTTTTGCTTTCATGCTTAAAATCTCTGGAACTAGTGAGCAGCTACAGGTGCTAGAGTACAAGCTACAATTGGAACCAAGTGACTATAAGCTCAGGTAAATCTGTGAAAACTGTGGCTATGATCACTGTATCTTCTAGCTTCCATCCGATTCCTCGTCTTATGTGCTCATGAGTTGATGATCTTGAATCTGTTTGACCAGTGTTCTCAAATCATGGCCTGACAAGGTTCAAGACATGTTTAGCACTGGAGGATCATCAAGTCATGTCCCAACTGTTGAATCGAGCACCTGGACTATCACATTTTAACATTGAAATATCCCAACTGGTTCTACCAACATGCACAAGCTTATCAGAAGCTCTTGATGAACCATTTCTGTTTTCTCACATTGCTCATTTGCATCTAGAGGGATCTCATAGATCTGAGAAAAGATCAAACCCGATCATGTTTGCATAATTATGAATATGGCAGGAATTAGTTACCAGTTCTCCTGCTGCAACATGGGAAAGAATCAAGAATCTTACTGGGTCAACTCTGGAGCTGGTCAAAACTTCAGAGACATGAGATAGATCGGTTTGATTCAGCGCATCTGTGATCATGTGCATGCAGCATAGGAGAAACAAGATCAATGAGCGGCTGAAGACTTTGCAACTTCTAGTACCAAATGGGGCTAAGGTGCTATAGAATAAACGTCTAGTGTCATCTCCTATAGATCATTCATCATTCTTCCAAGAACAATATTAAATTGAAATGATATCCTGCCAATGCAAGCAATTTTCAAGAGGAACATTATATATGGCTGACCAACTAGAGCTACTAAGTACAAACCTCATGAAGTTGATTGCCCAAAGTCTTAAGCAGCCTGCACAATAGATCGAATGATGTGTTTGAGGAAGGAACCTTAAGTACGGCACAAGATTGCATCATCAGAGTTTTACAGTTACTTACTTTTCTAGAATTGCTTGCAGGTTGATATAGTGACAATGCTTGAGGAAGCAATAGATTATGTCGAGTATTTACAGAATCAAGTGAAGGTGCACATTATCTATCCTGCACATATTAACAACCACATCACATTCGCAATCATGGAACTTGCAAAACTAAATCACACTGTGTATGATCTCAAAAAACAGAAATTTCCTTGCAATAGTTTTCTTGCAACTAGTTAGAGTTGAGCCTTCATATTTGGGGCTAGCAAAATAGGGATCATGCAAGCTGTGATGTCACAGTTATATATGGGCAAGAAAAGAAACCCAATGCACAGAAACTTTGAAACCATATAGTGATTACAGACTTGACTGACAACTGTGTTCAACTGTTCAGTATCTTCAAGCCTTAATAAATTCCAAGTCTAAGTTAGAAAGCTCAAAGTGCTGATCATACCTGGGACGTGCTGATTTTGGCAATGTTAACTCATGCACTCCCCTATGATCGTTGCTGTTGCCGCAGTTGTTGAAAATGGATCAATGGATGTCTGGCACACCGACAATATATAATGGAGTAGGAATCTCTGCCATTTAATGGAAAATTCAGCTGCTCATGCCATTGAACATGGAGCTCAAAATGTTGCAGCCTGCAGACAAGACACATGCCAGGTCTTGGGGTGGAATTTCCTGGGAACTCTCTAATATAACACAGAAGGGAGAATTCAAGCAATATATGACCCAGTTCTAAATACAGAAACTAAATGATACATACTAATCAAGCCAGGACTCTGACAAAAAAACTTAACATGATGTTCAAGTCAGGCATACAAGGATTTTAAAGTGATGTTCAAGCTTCTATTGAAGAGGAAGAACCAAGCTACCTGGGGCTAAAATGTATCAGAACTTAGCAGCTCCAGTACACATTTCACCATATCTGCCCAGTATTGATAGCTTCAGCTTTAGACCTGACTTGATTGTGCACCAAGCCAATCAGGTCATGAATGTTGATGTCTCATGTACATGTCAAAAGTGTGCATGAGAAACTGAAAGGCATCAAAACTGAAATTGAGCAGTGCCTCAAATGCATAGATTGTCAAACAGATTCAATTCAACTGGGAAGTCCTAGCTAGATACAGACAATTTCTTCTCATGCTCCAGAGAGGACAATAAATGTTTGCAGTAACTTACTCTAAAAGTTTATGCAATCCCAGACTTGGGACTTTATAATTCAGATCAAAGTTTGCACAAACTAACTTCTATTACTGAAAACCAGAGCATTTCCAACCCAGGATCAGAGAAGGTGGTATTAGTCACACTAGCAAGTGCAATATTTCTGTCATATAAAATGTCCTATAGTGATAAGGTTTCCATGCTTTCACTTTCCTTGTCATTCGTTCGGGCTTCAGATCTCTCAGGTTGGCTATCATTCAGATAAAAGTGAAAAAATGAACTCTAGCTCTAGTCAGTCTTAGATACATGGATCAGAAAATTTATTGGCATCCAACAAAATTGGTTCTAATTAAGCAGAAAAGAATACAAGGACAGAGGATGATTGACCTGCAAGGCAAAGTCCAAATAGAAGCTTCTAGAACTTAAAGAGTGAAAGCCAAAAAACTGCCATATGTATACCCATGTTGATTTGGCTTTGAGTACTCAATTTGACTCACAAACCTTCAAAACAATTCCTATGAGCACAAATCAGCAGACAGGAGTGCCTAGAGATAAGAGTCAAAGAGGCCTGATAAATTAGAGCTTGGCTGATGAGAATTTCATAACAAAGATACCAATTTTCTTGAGAGTGACCAATAGCAGGAGCCAAACTCCGGTGAATCTTGGGACACAAACCTCCTGCAAAAGAAACCTCAGTTGCTCAGTGCACCAGATCAGAATGTTAGGGATGTTAGTAACAAACAGATAGAAAGAAAACAATCTGACTCAGTGCCTGATGATTTGATCATACCTCCCAAAAACAAAGATTTGAAGTATGCCCCTAGTAACACCATAAGACTCTATGACCATGCACTCACTTGGAGTTCTGGCTCATTCACCATTGGTAGCATTTGTGACCTTCACATGGCGCCACTCTCCTGAAGCTCTCAACACACCTGAATGAACTACTTTGAGCAAAAAATGAAGAAATCACTGCATCAATCATCTTGACATTCAAGCCTGGCAGCTGTTGAATACACTTAAATTTTATTCCAAGCTTATGTGCAGAAAAGTAGAAGTGCAGAAGCTAAGTATAATCATTACATGGCTGGGCCAACCCTCCACTATTGTCTGGAGGTGTACCACTGTGGCAGCAATCAAAGGAATTTACATATGCACAGATGACACCAATAGTTGCAGGCAGGCAATCCCTAGTTGAATCAATATCTGCCCACCAAAATGTGTCATGGTGTCAACAGCAGGTTGACGGTTTCTAAGATTTCTTTACACACGGTGAAACAACCCTTCACACCCCTAGGACTGTCATGCTTACTCCTTACACACACAAGGCAACTGGGGACCAATCAGCAGAGGAAATATCACTTCAAGAGATAGTAGTGACTGGGACCTATTGATCTTTTACCTAGATAATATTTGAAAGTCTTGATCCTGTCAAAGAGGAGTCAATGTATGGCAGAAAGAGCAACATCAAGCCTCTTCCAGCATATGACACTGTCCAGCACGACTTGACTTAATGAGAGAGTTGACTTGGAAATGGAAGAGGCACTGTTAAGGCCAAATGTGGAAATACAAATCAATTTGTTGCACCCATTCTCTCCAAGACTTGCATCCTCTTGCCAGTAATCAAGTTATTTCTTCCAATAGCAGACCTTGTCTGAAACAATCCTTCTTCTGTCTGTGTTTGCAGCCTTGGCCTCCTCTGCTGCAGCTGCCATAGCCATGTCTAGAGCTGCCTTTGTCTCCTTTTTGTCTGGTCCTTCCGCAACACCAATAGTTGACACATCAAAGTGTGATTCAGCTTTGTTATCTGACTTGTGATGAATTTTGACATGTGCATGTGCCTCAGCTCGAATGTCACCTGATGACCCTGAACCTGCAAAGAGAACTTAATATTATTCTAAGAGAAGAAGTCCGAAGTGACAAAAGGAAAGAACACAGTTTCTGAAGGAGACTGATTCGTTGCTGCTTTTTTCATCTATACAAAGAAACCCATGTAAACACCAACTACAGAAGAGCTCCCTCAAATGACAAAACCCATTGTACATTGTCATCCAAATGGCAGGATCCTCAATTACAACCAAACCATCAGAAAGAAGTATGAAGCAGCAAACAGTACCTGTTGATATGGTGGCAACATACTCCCCTTGCTGAGAAGCACCAATGCAATCATCCATGTCAAGAAATGAGCCAGCTAGAGAGACAGTTTCTTCCTGTTGTTCCTCAATCTCAAACTCTTTAGGTGGTAGAATGACAAAGTCTGTGTTTGGATTATAATAGGGGTCAGGATCTCCCGCCTTCAGCCAATGCTTCATAATCCGGAAAAAGCGCTCATCCATGAGGATTCCTCGATGATCACCAGGAATTCCCAGCCTTTCCTCAGCATCTAAACCATCAGCCTACACATAGAGGAGAGTGAAATATTATCACATCTTGTTCTCACTGATAATTCTCTTCAGTTGGCACTATAACTGGCTTTTCCAGTCCCTATGGAGCTAAGACAAACCAGTGCACACATACTTTGTAAATGACAAACAGCAAGTACAGTCAGTACATACAAAAGGAATGCCTTACTGACCATGGCTGACTCACATGGGACAGTCCCATCACCATCCACACAGCAAAAATCTGCCTGTGATACATTCAACAGAAGACAGTCAATTTAATGCAAGGAAATGTAGCAGAAAAAGTGGCAGGGAAATTCTACTGCCAAAAAAGATGTGACCTAATATGACAATCAGAACATCAGATGCTATTTGGAGAGAAAGTATTAAGCTGAGAAGGAAGGACATCAAAATAGGGCTATTTTCCCTCCAGTTGTACCCAGCAGACATTACAGAATACCTCTGTATTGAGAATTTGAGCAATCTTTGCTAATGGGGTTTTCTTGCTCCCATAGCTGCAATGACATCATCAAACACTGCTCAGAAATGTACAAGCTTATCCACCATACAATATCCTCCACTTTAACAGCAAACTTTACTGCCGAGTTGTACAATTTCAGCTAAATTTCAAAATTGGCCACACCATCTAGATTAACCAGAGTCATAATGTAACAAAATACTTTGGTATTTGGATAAGTGCCAACACATAGCTCCTGGAAAGTTACACAGAATGCAGGCATAGAAACACATCCTTTAAAATGTTCAGAAACCTATAAGTCTCCAAGGAATAATTTCTGCAGATCCGCAGGATAAGAGGATCCAAAGGAAGCCAAAAATATCTCGAGGGGACCAAAGGAAAAGGAAACAGCCACCAAACAGAGGGAGAGAGTTGAAACCAGGCGTGAAATGGAGTGTCAATAGATGTGCCAAAAAGGTTGTAGAACTTCACGCCTTCAGGAAGCTTTGCTGTCTGGAGGATTCTCTTTGTTTCAGTTGCCCATTTTACAATGTCCATGTTTAATGGGAGAGGAATTTCCAAGCCATTGAAAGTGAGCTGCCACAGAAAACACCAATCACAAAATTAAATTCAATAAAATCTCATTAGTCACTGCTCACTTCTGCCTCTGCCTTGGCATGTACTTCAATCCCATGCTTCTTGTATATTTGTGTAACAGAGGCCTGCAGTTGCAAACCTAGACAAAACACTTGGGTTCAACTTGCTTTCGTCAAACTAGAGTCTCAAATAATAGCCTGAACTTTTGCCATCAGGTTTGAAAGGGCTCATTACAGACAATGAGACATCATATAATCTGTCTTAAGCAAGTCAGGATATCAACATTATAAAAATTGTTGAGAAGAGGATGTGGGAAATGAGTAGTACTGTGTTGTCTTGAAGAGCAGCTGACATTACATCAATATGCTTGTCAGGTCCAAATGCTTCCATCAACACTTTCTCATTACCATTTTCCTCAGAATGTTTCCGCCAAATCCTCAGCTCTGGAGGCACACTCCAGTTGAAGTGAGGCTGTGCCATCAGCTCATAAATGGATGGGCACTCTATCAGCTGCCAATTGCATCAGCAACTAATGAGATCACAAGACAAGACCTAAGTTAGCATTAAGATCAAGTAATCATTGCAACACATTTGCACTCCACAAGCAACCTGGGGGGCCAACAGAACCTTCAGTTACAAGGTATTAAGATTCTGGACACAAAAGGCACCATTCAAGTTGACTTGCCCCATCCGCTTTTCCAGGAAAACAAATGATGAAAATATATAAGTTCAGCTATGTGCATCTTGTTCATATGCATCATTAGGAGTAGCACCAAGAACTGGAGAAAATAAAGAAGACCAGGACCAAGAGAAACGATTTATACAAGCTGATGCATACTCCACTTGGCAACAAAAAGCTCTCGTTGCCAACCCTTGACAAATTCAATCCCTGTCAGCAGGCTATCCATGATGAAGCCTGGAGCACCTGTCCATTCACATATAAAACTCTTTAGAATGCAGTATTGATCACTGTAACTAGACAGCACATGCTGAACCATTCTCATCTCAGCTCTCCTCTGGTATTGAGAACCTGATAGCCAAACACAGCTGATAAGGTGTCAAAGCACAAACACTTTATATACTTCTTGGCAGTTCCATGTTCAAGAATTTATGCAGGGCAACAGCACTTGAGTTTTTACATCCACCCTTAGTGTTACCTAGCCAATGTTGATAGTACAAAAACATTTCAGACATAGAGAAGATGATGCATATTCATCCAGCATAACCAAATTGCCCAGGACCCAGCTGTTTATAACTGGAGTAAGAGAAAGACAAACCCCTTACCTTCAAAGGGAGCGGTCACAGCTATCCATGAATGAACATATTTCTCAAAAATCTGTGCCATAGCAGGTTAACAAACTGAAATCAGTGCTGTAAACTTTCTACTTCCGTGGGTGACACTTGGATGACATCAGCAAAGACAAACCAGAGTGGATGAATACTAAATCTTGCAAGCTACAAAACCAGAACCCTTGAGGCATGACCATCCTACAGCAATAACACATGGAAATATATCTACAACAGGCCATCAATATGTGGCACCCAACAATTTGGAATACAATGCCTGCCAAACACAGGGCAAATTTGGTGCAAGCTTCTCATGCCATGTTCCAAGGTCCATTCAACTGCCATCTGTCTATTTTATATCTTGAGGTAAAGACCTTCACCTCATGGTGCAGGGCCAGAAATGATTTTACAAGAAGCCCACCCATGGAATGTGACACTATGTCCACTTTCTTGCCTCCTGATGCTTCAAATATAGTCTCCAGCTTTTTTTGCAGGCCTTCCATGTGATCTGAGAGTCTGTGGCACAGGGAATAGATAGTCAATTTCCATACAGAAAAATACACTCAAGCTCTCGTCACAAATGGTAAAGAATCACACCTGTTGCTTTGCCGAAAATCATAGCCAAAACCAAACAAAGTAAAACCTTCCTTGTAGCCCCATCCCTTCATCTGCTCAATAAGATCATGGAAATAGTATACAGAATCCAGCCGTAGAAACTGCCATCCAAACATATTAACCTTTCCTTAGGATACATGCTCAACTTTTCAAGGGCTGGCCAGAATAATTGCTGAATAAAAAACAATCATGGAATTGATGATGAAGAGGAGAGTTGCTGTATACCACATTGGGATCGAGAATATCACAGCTGTAGAGTCCATGTCGATCATCAGGGATCACGATTTTGGTTTTCTCATCAAGAGAATTTGTTTTACCTAAACACAAAGCAACACAGCTTGCTTTTCAATTGATAGAAAGCCATAACAACACAATCACCTTCTGTTAGCTCATATGCAACACAATCATGTAAAACCCTATATCCTACACAGTGTGTCTTCCAAGTGAAACCCTCCTGCCCAGTTCTCAGTTAGTGTTAGGTCAGAAAAGCATCCTCAACTGGGCTATCAGATATGGTAAACAGACAAACAAAGCACCCGAAAGCATCTGCTGAACCTGAAAATCGCATTCATGGCTTCGTGTGAAGCATAAAACATCGCAAAGAACTTCACATAAATCCGTGAATTGCAATGAATCCGACACATTGCAGAGAGAAAAATTCCACAGCGAGACGTAATCATCAGGTTGTGGAAGGAGAGGAGCGTGGACAACAAATTCATGCCCGCGAAGCAAATACATATAGAGATGCATACAAGGGCGCTAATTTAGGATACTGGACAAGATTTAAACAGAGAATTCGCTCCAGAATTTCAAAGAATTCCGCACCTGTTGTAGGGTTGTAAAACGAGTAGAGCTTGGTCCTGAACTCATGGTCGGCCTCGAACAATCGCACCCAGATACGCTCCTTAAAACGGCCGTTCTGATCCACGGCATGCAAGATGGAGCCTCCTATGCCGGGCACCAGAAGCACCGGGTTCAAATCCATGTCCACTTTCTCCTCATCATCGTCGTCGTCGCCCCAGAAATGCCACGGCCACCAATTCTCCAACTTCCTAACTACGTCCCTCGCCGATCTTCTGTACTTCATAACTGCTTACCGAAACTTTCTCCCGGATCTTTACCCGCCGTTTCACCCTTCCAATTTCTTCTGTAACAATAAGATAACGAAAGAAATCTTTGGGTTTTCTCTAAACTCTAAGCTCCCTCTTTCGAATCTCCCCGCACACCGCTTCAACCCCTGCAGACTGACATCACTACTAACTCCTGCAGGAACAAACAAATTCCTCAAAGAACCAAAAAGAGAAACAAAAGATGGCTTCTCCCTTTCGCGGATTATTTATCCATGTAAATTTCATACTGGAATATAATTGGGGGGAAAAAATTAAGAATTTATTTAAAGGACGGCACAACAAACAAACACGACAAGCAAGGAGGATCAGAGCCGCAAGCAACGAAGCAGACGGTGGTGGTGCAGCACGCCATAGCCACCGAAGTGCATGCTTTCTTCTTCGTCACCATGGGCTCTTCCTTCACGTTTCCACATTTATTTTGTTCCACATCCATTACCCCATCCATTCCATAGTTCTCCATCTGTTATACATCCATTCCCGAGTTCACTATTCCTTATCCCCATCCCTTCTCCATCCTTCTTTTAGCCGTTCTTCATCAACTGCCGACAAATGTATCATCCAGACATTGACGTTCTTCATGCATTCATCCAGCACGCCGCCCAACGTCGATTCCCCATCCCCCCCAATTCGTGTCCACCACCTGCTGCTGTTCGGGATTACCCGCGGTCTTCATACCTTTGTGGATGAAAGAATCTAGGATGAGAAATGTTCATTGGACATAGATGGAAAGATAGACATTATTATTTGCCCTCATCCATGAACCTGCCCGCTGTGGTTTGTGTACTTTACTCCACCTCCTCCTCATTTGTGGTGTTTTCTTGCTGTTGCTTTTGTGTAGGGCCAAACCCAAGGACATGGGCTTTACCAAAAATAAGGGCTACCCCAAGGTGCGGTCAGCTTTTATTCTGGACCTCGCAGTCAGCCCTTTATTCTGGTAAAGCCCATGGCCTTGGGCTTGACCGATCCTAAAGACCGGTGTTATGTGTAAATGGTTTGGGACTTACACTTTGTATAATTGTTTAGTATCTATTTCCATTCATGTGAGTGTAGATGTCAAACACGAAACGTGTAAATGTAAAGCTATGTAAATTTATTTATTTTATGTCGTATAAAACAATGTAAAAAATGTGAAATTTTACTTTGAGGGGCAGGATTTTATAAATGTTGTTGATGATAGGCCAACCAAATGATCCATTGCATCAAATTCTACACCCACAAGTAATTAATATGGGTTTTGCAAGAAGATACGATATATTAAAAATATATAATATATACATTTACATGTTTGAAAACATTTATGAAAGACTTTAGTTTTTTTTGACAAATATTTGTGACCTCTTCTTGTAAGTGTAAAACCAAATATATACGCAACAACAATATAAGTGAAAGAGTAAGAAGTTTGAATGTGTAAGAGTAAAAATATGTGAGGATGTATATTGTATATCCTCAGGTTTCCAATGCTTCTACTCATAGCAGAGTTCATGTGCAGGTTGGCCTCAAGGCCATCAATGATGCCAATGTGCTGCAAACTCATGTCTCCCAAATTCTAAAAACACACTTGCAGATCTTGCCTATTTACACCCAACTTCTTGACATCTTCAATGATGTAATCTTGGCCTCCCGATGTCAAGCTACCCTAATGGGAAAGGTTGATTGCAGCTGACACACAATTTACACAAAGTTACACAATCAGAAACTAATTGTGATGTCCTTTTAGCTAACATGTAGTTACCTCTTGTCTTGTGAATTTTGATTTGTGGATTCTTTTTTATGAAGTTATCCTTAGTAATAAGGTTTGTCAACAATCTGTAGTTCCTGATTTTGAAGATTCTAAACTGAGCTGATGAAGTCAGGTGGACTGGGGATGTTATGGCAATAGACCTCAGTAATGCATGGAGAAGTTCTCAGTCATATGAAGATATATTTACTTGTCAAGTCATACATTAGCTCTTGGTCTACTGACATTGCTGGATGTCAATGCAAAGGAGAAGTGATTTTGGACTTTGAAATTCTCCTGAATTGCAATTGTTATGTTTAATAAAAATCTTGGTTGGAAGTATTTCCTAAACCAGTCTTATACACTAAATGTCTTTCTAAATTGCAGGCGGAATACCAATCAGCCTCAGGTCAGATGTTGGACCTAATCGCCACACCAGCAGGAGAAGTTGATCTCTCTACATATGTCTTGCCATCATATGAAATACCACACCTTCCACCCATATGTTCAATGTGAAATTCAGTGAGTTGTCCTTCTATTGGATTCCTATGAATGGATTTGTTTCCCTGCTGGTATGGCTTTGCGCAGGTGGGATGTGCTCTTCTTCTGAAAGGGGAAAATGATGAGAAAGAATTTGAAGCAGACAAAGAACTATTAAATATTGCTTCAAATGGGTACTTATTTCCAAGTGCAGGTGTTCCCAAGGATAACTTGATTTCTTGTCAAAATTTGTGACTTGAAGACCTTGTGCTTTTTGCCTCAAGGGCAACTTTAGCTGGCTGATCAATTTTAGTGGTTTATGCCGCAGGATGGCCTCCTTGACCGCAATGGTGCTCCAGAGGTCATTGGAAAAGTAAGTCAATTCTCTAAGTCTTCTCACTGAAGGCTGTCTTGGATGACCTAGATCCTGTTTACTCTGCCAGTACTCCAGCCTCCATATATGAGACACAATTTATAATCTGCCATTGCTTTACTGCCTAAACCTGAAATATTACTGAGTTGCAGATTGTATCAATACATATGATAAGAATATATCTAAGCTCATGGACTTTATTGCTGCAGATGGGAACTGACATTGAGGACACTAAATGCACTTAGCTGATTGTCCAAGCACTTCAAAGTGCAGATGAATCACAAAAGAAGTGCTTGCAAGTAATGTGCTACCTTCAATGTCTTGTAAGTTGTTCCATGATGTGGTATGATGATAGCTCAACAATACAGGTAGATGAGCATGGAAGTTTTTCTGATGCCCAAATTGCCAGGCCAAACAGACAAAGCTGTGTCATGAAATTGCCAAGGAAATTCACAACAGGTAAGATTTTGTCATTATAGAGCTTCAGTTATTGCTGCTTATTTCTTCTTTGTTGGCTTCAGGGTTTAGGGTTTCATGATTCTCTTACATTTCAGGACTACTATGGCAAGACAGCTCACTCATGTGTGGCAGAAGTGAAGAAAGTTTACTGGACCCACCTCTAGTCATATGAACTGTTCTTTGAGGTAAATGGACTTTGAGCAAGAACATGGAAAAATATATTTTTGCTCTAAGAAAGGAGGCTTTTGGTTTCTCTTCATGTAGTTTTATTTCATGTCATGGTCTCTGACTGTTGGATTAGAAATTTCTTTAAACATACTACCATGCCATCTCACAGTTTCAGTTTGCAATGTTTATTGGACTGGATTTCAATACAAGTATTGAGTTTGGGTTTAAGGTACAGCCAGATTTTACAACAGGACTTGTAGAATAGTTTAAAAAATTGTAATCCTGCTGCTGTTTGGCAATCTGCAGGCGCCCTTGAACACTTAGTCGGTATCATATTTTTTTGATACCCGCTGGATCCGGTTTTCATGATGCCGGTTCTCATACGTTCGAGAACATCCGGTTATCAATTGGCGGTTCTCACCATTCAGTTATAATATTTTTTCAAATAAAAAATAAAACCTATATTACAAACAAATTATTGATTTTATTCTTTTGCTTAAAAATCTAAAAATCATAATTATTCATAAAGTAAGGAAAACACAGCACTCAAACCCTGAGTTTGATCATACATGGGGTGAGATTATTTTTAAAAACTTGCAACTTTAAAATAATCTGAAGTACATTAGCATTAAGTGAGGGTTCAAACTCACAAAACTGAATTTCATCCTGTCATTTCCTTTTCGTGAGCGCCTTCACCGCTGCTACATATATTTTCATTCCTCTTAGCAGTACAACTACTATAATTAGTTCGAATCTTGTGCATTTAATCTTGGAACCTTGTGCATTAAATGCACAACCTTGTTTAATAGTTGTGCATTAAACCTTATACTGTACACATGTTTTTGAGAACCTGACCCGGGTAATAGGTTTTATCTCACCTGGGTCTCAATATATTAAATGTTTTTTATCCGGTTCTCATTCATCTGATTCTCATACAAGTGAGAACCGATGATTAGGGGGGTTCAGTGAGGGTATCACTGATACTCTGAAATTTTCAAATTTGAATGACCGATTGATAACCGAGTGATACCCGAAAACCTTTTTGATACCCGCCCAACACTGGTCTAGACAGCTCATTTAGACACCAGTTCTTCTGGACCCAACACTTTGACCTTATCTCTTGACTATTGCTAAGCCCCCTCATGGCAATCGGTAGCACTTGATAGAGAGCGTGGGCCTCCCATCCATACAACGCCAAAGCTGCGGGACCCAGCTGGGTGGGGCAGGATAGGAAGCGTTGAATAGTTGCACATCCTCAGCTAACACACAAACAAACAAAAAACAACAAACAATCATGTGGGCTAAATAAAGAAAGTCTTACTAGCAAGCTCACCCCAAGGTTTTGTTTTTAGTTTTTAGATTGGACGTCCTAGTGTCCTTACTGTGCTGAATTGGCAAAGGAAGAAGGATGCGACCACATGAGAGCTTCAAAGTAGTGTCAGCACTGGAATACCCAAGAATGGATCAAGTTATAATATTTCGTTGCAAGTGCCCTTTCCCAATGAATATTATTGAAGGCTTTATATACTTACATTTGTGTATTTTTTTCCTCTGTGTTTCAATCTGAGCGCCTTACGGTCTACTATTCAGTGTTGGTAAACTCGCTCGCCAGAGAATCAGACAGGGGGTGGTGGGTGCAGCATCGAGGGTCAGAGAGATTGCACCACGTGAAGCGCAGCGATGGCGAGCTCTCATGCAACAACAACATTGCTAGCGCCGGCACGACGTCTAATTGCGTCAAAGTTTACCGCAAACTCCTTACCCAATTTGTTAGGTGATGATGAATCTCTTTTTTTCTTTTTCTTCCCCGGCCCCGCTCCATTTCTTCTTTTCTTAGCCTAATAATAAATGTCGAAAATTGTATAGTGAAACTGGAAAATCTGAATTCGTACACCTCCCGCCTGATCTCATGTCAGTTGCTGTATCTTTCACTTCATAAACAAAGCTTGGGTTCGAGGTTTTGGGGAATTTTTTACTGGCAGCTTTTGAATTGTTTTGGGCCACAACATGAGCGGTGTCTTTGGGGAAAGTGCATGAGCTGCAAAGTTCAATAGAAACCTCTACGTAACCGAGGGATCCTTCATATGCTAGATGCAGTTCACAGCTCTTATTTACCAATTCATTATATTGTTCAGCTTTTTGTTGATTTTATTTTGGCGAGGAAGAAGGTTTTTTGAGACCAGCTGCAGACGTATTGCTCGTGCTGGTGAACTGTTATTACTGTCGATGGTCAAAATTGAAATGTATGCTCAATATTGTAGCTTCAACCAATCAATCCTCGTTGATGGGTTCTGATATTCTGGGCGCCGCTGAATTAACATGAATGCGTGAAAAATCCATCAGAACTAAAAGAAATTCACGGACTGACCCATTTTTCTTTGCTGAAAAGTGAATTCTAGCAAAAATATAAGCGCAGATCTAGAGTAGTACTTACATCAGAAACTCGCAGTAATGTAATGGAGTCTTTACAGTGATTTGTTGTTACAACGGAAAATTAGTGCAAAAAATCAGTGCGGAAGTATTGTCAAATCTGCAAGAATATGGGTGTGTGGTTTCTCAGCAGAGCGGTTTGCTTGGATTAATCCATCCAAGATCAAATTCTGTCAATATAACATGAGTTCAAATGTGTTTTTGATCTGTGAAGTCTGTGGATAGTATATCGATCCGTGAAGCAGCTTGAAGTAGCATTTACATTTTTCAGGTCCAACTTTTTTCCCTCGATTCAAAAGCTCATGCTTGTAACGGGGCCCAATTTTTCAGTTGATAATTCATGTGGCATTAATTCATGTGGCTAGCCAGCTGATCCTTACAGGCATCCGTGAGATTCATACCACTGGAGCAAAGCACTACAGCAACGAATATCTCCATGCGGACCAAATGTACAACCTGCCTGTCATGAAGCATCGAACGCGCAAGATGTTCATAGCTGTTTTCGGGATCGTGTTGGCGGGATCTGCAGTTCCCCTCTGGGCGGTGCACTTCCAGATGCAGAAGCAAGGAGCCGGAAGCGCTACTTCTTCTAAGACTTAAAAGGAAAATCCCCAAAACCGTAACCCAAAATTTATCTTCAATTGAAGATACCTCGTACTAGGCTGACAAAGCCTTGCATTTTACTGGCGAAATTTGGCCTTTTGGAGAAATTAATAAACCAAAAGTTCGAAAATGAAGGTGATTGCTTGAGGGTTTCAATCGCCAGAACTTAGAAATGGGGAAAAAGAAAGGGGGCGGGGTAAAATCGACAGATTTTTATATTTGGTTTTCTGAATGTAGCCAAAAATGTTACAAGGATGATTAAAAATATGTATTTCATATGTGATTTATATAGCCATTTTTGGCTACATCTTTCTATCGTTGAACCCCATTATCGCTCAGTGATATTTTTTTCCATTTTCTGATATTGCATCATTGGCTAGCATCCCAAGAGGGGTTTAACATTTAACGGTGACAGGTTTTTAGAACCTGTCTAAATAATTTTTTTAACTAGTTTTAAAAAGGTTACCAAACTAAAATCAGTGTCCAGACTCCAAATGTAACAAAAATAATTCACATTTTTTTGTGAAAATCTGGTGATTTTTTTTTCTTTCAGGAAAAGGAAATATTGCAAACCAATATTCCTTTTCCCCTTAATTTTTATTTTTCGAATTTTGGTGAAATCTGGTTTTAACAAACCATTGCTTTGGCTGCACAAAAAAATTCCCCAACAACACACTTCTATAACCTATTTTAGATCATGGTCCCAACAACACACTTCTATAGCCTATTTCAGATCATGGTCCCAACAACACACTTTTATAGCCTATTTCAGATCATGGTC
>Ga0116228_10002266_pt1 | contig 16582 bp, 17 predicted proteins | sample S1TSphfallax_2_FD_89694 | JGI IMG/M metagenome (GOLD analysis project Ga0116228, IMG submission 89694) | Host-associated microbial communities from peat moss isolated from Minnesota, USA - S1T2_Fc - Sphagnum fallax MG | ecosystem: Host-associated > Plants > Peat moss > Unclassified | place...
ACAACCCGAGGATGAAAAAAAATAGTTAACTTAGAGGTTGTCACAACCCGAGGATGAAAAAAAATAGTTAACTTAGAGGTTGTCACAACCCAAATATGAAAAAAAATAGTTAAAGTAGTTAACTTTGTAGTGGTAGAAGGTCTGAAGTCTTGGTCATTTATATTTCCTTCTCCCATTGTGTCTCCCATCCAACTTGAGCACCAAAATTTTATCCTTGTGTTCAACTTCTATGCAAACTTTTCACTTCACATGGCACATTTGGTCATTTTCCCTTATGATTAACTTAGCATAGGGGAGTTTGGTTGCTAAAGTACCTAGAAATTCCTTTGGATTTTCCATGAAACCTTTTTCTTTTGGAGCCATGCAATAAAGACCATGGACCAGATTGCTCAATTTTAATGCAAACAATAGTTGTATTTAATGTGGGGCCAAATTCAAAAGGATGCTTGTAGAATCTAACTTCACCTTAAGTAACAATCATGCCATTTCTAGATAATAAAAGTTGAAACTTGAAATTTGTAAGATTCTTTAATGGTGCCATGGTTTTTAGCAATCACCTCCAACCATATAACAATAATAGCTAACAAAAGATGTAATAAATACTTGCAAGAAAAATCAACACAACTCTTAAAGATATGGCTTCAATTATTTTAAGGTAGACACCAACTATGGTAAGGTACATACAATGTAAGAAAGACAAAATAAATACCCATCTTTTTCCATAACACATGCTTGAAAACCAAAGTTCCAAAATTCAAAATTATAAAAATTTACATGTAGGTTATTGATAGATTCAACAAATTGTCTCGATGGGATATAAGCTTAAGGTTTTGCTACTAATTATTGCATATGGGGATAGTCTCTAGAACATTCCATAAAAATTTATAAAGTTAAAGGACATATTGTAGATCAACAAAAACACTTATGGTTTAAAAGTTGATGGCTAGATAGTTTTTTGATAGGATTGGTTGCATTAGCTTGGCTATTTGTTTGCCTCTTTACAATGTGCCCTCTTTTAGGCAATCCTTGTAATTGCATCATAATAATTAGTGATGCAATTTTCTTTTGGGTTCACAAAATAGGGACATCATGAAACCAACGACCAAAGAATGTAAAAATAGGTTGTGCTTTTAGTACAATAATCAAATCCTCATAGCAAATGCAATATCCCATTTTATTTGGGTATAATATTGAAGGTCAACAAGATGAAATAAATTCTTAAAATAAAACAACAAATTCATGGTCCTAGATACCAATATGTATTGTAACAAAACAAATCTTTGGAGAATGATCATTGCATCAATGACACTTGTGGATGGGAATTTCTTTTGTCCTTTTTGCATGACATGTAACTTACCATGTGGACATAGCAAATAGGTTGGTGATGGTGTTTACATTCTTGTTTAGTCACTTTGGTATAATAATTGATAAATATTTAGTGCAATGTTTGATAATCCAATTTTAAATAGAAAAATATGCCATGGTTTTTGGTTTGTAGATTGGGAGTTTGGAAACTTCAAAAGTTTTCAGGGCACAAGCCTTAGAGTTTTCCTACCTTTGCACAAAAATGCAAAATTAAGTTCTACTTTAATTCTCAAATTAACAATCCAAAACATGGCGTCAAGTGCTTGCAAGTAGTGATAGCAAAACTTTTTATGTGTTGGATTGGAAGTTCTCATTAACTACATTCTTGTGCCAACGATGGTTGGAAAATTTAGTGTGGAATGTCCAAGGGCATCAACATCAAATACCTCCTCCTTCTAGACCTCCAACATGCTCACATAAAGGTTAGAAAACATGTAAATCACAATATGTGTGACCGTTATTTCTATGTTGCATCAAACATAAAACTTAGGCTTACCAATCACTCTCGCGAGCTTGGAATTGTAGAAAACTTAGACTTATTGTTGTTAAGGAAACAATTGACTATTGGAAATCAAGTTTATAGAATTTGTACACATATGTGGATTGATGTTAGAACTATCTAGGTGTCAAGGCCCATTATTCTTGACACAAATTGAAAAAAGATTGTCAATTAGAGTTGATAACCCTAAACCTTGGAAATGAACACCGTTGTCACAACAATAATAAACCAGTTCTTTGATGCTTTTAGTACCATCATCATCTTACAAACACCTAAAGTTGAGAACTTTAAACCTAACAAAAGGCTTCAACAACCCATAACAATGGCTACAATGGATTGCATATTCACACAAATTAACCTCATTGAAAAATCATAGTCTTAACTTATTAGGGATTGAAGCAAAATTTTGACCTACTTACCTCAAATATTTTGTAATGATGGATCATGGTGTTGATTGTGGAATAACTAATACATAAACCTTTGAATCTCCCCACCACTCAATAAAACAATGTCTCCACACTTTGTATACACATTCACATGCAATAAAACAAGAATGCAAAGAAAATAAAACCAAGGTTCAGCTTAAAGGATGTCACATTTGCCATGTTCAAAAAAGTGTTTAAACACAAAGGATTATTTAAAAATAAAGCTCCAAGAAAATCCAATCTAATGCCCATTAACAATTAATGAAACTTGACCATAAACTTGAAGATCTGACCATATTTGTAGGGCTTGAAAATTTGTTGATGAGCCCCCCTCAATTGCAAACTTAGTATCGATGTATGAGTGGTAGCAACCAACATAATGAAAGTGAGCACCTTTGTGATGGCTTGTACCCCTAATGCAAAAACCTTGTGACTAAAAAAAATGAAGGAAGGAGAAGAGTTGTGAGACAAAATGGGAAGGTGGACAATGTTTACAAATGATAATTGGTAGACGTGTTGATGAGATGATCCAACCATGATTGGGGGGGCGACAAGGGTGTGAAGCTTCCAAGCAAATTTGGAAATTGTAGGAAGTGGTCATGGACAATGATCATTGATGAAAAAACTACAAACCTTGAATGGGATTCTCATGTGTATGGCCAATTTTAATTTTTTTTATTGTTCTTTTTTATACAATTCATAGGTTACCATAGATTTTGCATTTGAGTGAAATTTCACACTAAAAAAGTTGACTAATTGATACATAAATTAACAAGTCAATCAAAATGGATACAATAGATTTTAATCAAATAGACATGATGTCGCAACCTTAGCTTTGGGCTCGCGACCAAGGCAAAAGGGGTTGCAAGGGTGCGGGCCAAGGGGAAGCTCGGGAGTCACATCAGAGACTCCCGGGAGTGTAGGAGAGTGTGAGGGAGTGAGCCCTCACACTCCCAAGGCAACTCCCACTTTGGGAGATGGAGTCCCAGTGGACTTCCAAAACTTCAAAGACTAATTTAAGGGGTCAAAACTCAATGGCTTGTGGCGTTCTTTATATCATTGGAAAGCTTCTGGAACGTAGATGTCTAAAATGGGCTCGCATTGCTCATTTGGACATCTGAAACACAAGTTATGGCCAAAAGAAGGGCCGGGAGTCAAACTCAAACTCCTGACCAGAAAAAGTCGGGAATCGACCCGATTTACTTGGCTGCAGACAATGTGCCACATACCGTTGGAAAGCTATCGATGAAAGCTACAACTTTTCTTCAGACCGCACTTCGATCCAAGGTCTGCTCGCAAAGTTATGGGGCTTCAAAGTCCCAGTTGTCGAGATTTCGGGACTCCCGCGCGGGAGTCCTGCGGGAGTCCTGAGAGAGAAAAGCCATTTAGATGTGGGCCCCGTGGAGAGGTCCAGAGTATACTATAAGGGGGAAGGTGGTGGCTTCCCCCAAGTTCGGGCCGTGGTGAGTCTTGTGCGTCCGTGTTGCCCGTGGCTCGTCTTAGCACCAAAGGTGCTCCAACTATGCACTAACCACTTTGTGTGGCTTGTGTGCAAGCCCGCGTGAGTGAATAAGCTTGTCAATTCTTCCTAGTCCCATCCCGGAGCTCCAACACGCCCCTCTACCCCCTCAAAGTGTTGTGAGCTAGGGAGCACGTCCCGACTCCTCCTTCTTCCGTTGTCTTTCACTTGGACTCACATTTGAGTCCTTCAAGGAGTTGGGAGTGCGTCACATGACACATTTTAGTCACACAAAGATGACTGATGTACTAGTAATTACATATCATAATTGAATGATCTTCTTTGACAAAATTCACATTTGTCTAATGTTCGTTTTGACTAAAATTTCACTCAAATAAAATAAGATAAAGGACATTAAACATTACAATTAGAACAATTAAATTGGAGAATTGAAGGTCTAGCAAACTTGTCCCACCCCTAAGACGATTAGGTTTTACTTAATTTTTTTTTTTATTAGACCTAAAGTTGGGTCTTGAATCTCAAAAAAATCTAGAATTGAACCCAATGATTTTTCCAAAATCTAAGAAGTAACCAACATTAATTTGAACTTTGAACAAATTTGTGCAAGTTTATATGCTTTCCGAGAATACCCAATAATCTCACAAGTGGTATAGAAATGAAAACCTCCATCTTTTTGCAATGTTTTGCCAAAAAAATTGACAAACATGGGTTCCCTCCACCTTAGATCCTTCAAGGGAACTTCCCACACACTTTGCATTAGTGTGTTAGGGTAAACTAGCTGATGACCAAACATTTAAGCGCTTAGGGCAAGCCAAATACAAGGGGAGGGTTCTATTGTTTTTGGTGTCGAAACAAAACTTGAATCCCTTCTATTGGCACATCTTGCGCACTAAAAAACATGAAAAATGGAATAGAATTGAAAAAGTTATGGCCCCCCAAAGTAGAGAGGGTCAAGAACTCAAAAATAAACCACCAAATGTTACAAAGGCCGGTTCTTGAACACCCAAGAAATTCCTTGTATCTTGCTCTTGTTATTAGAGTTCAAAGATGATTTGTAAAAATTTAGGTTGTGCTCCTATAGCAATTGAAGTTGTTTAAAATGAATAAGAAATAAGAAAGTTATGATGTTTGAAAGTAGGAGGGGTCAAAAGGAAGAAAAATGTGTTTACAATTTGAAAAAATGTTTTTTTTTTTTTTTGTTGGTCTTTTGGCTAGTCTTTTGGCTTTGCATTTCCAAGATGATTTATAGAGCTTGAGAAGGTAGTCCTATAACATATTAAATCACTCAAAATGGAGAAAAAAAATCTGCTAAAGTGTTCAACCATAGTTGGTAGGCAATTGACAATGAATTGGTTTACCCTAGCAACACGAAAGGCAGTCAATGTTTATCTTCACCAATAAACCTTTACAAGATTATGCCTATTACAATGTCGTTGCCGATAGTACAACATGGCCCCTATTTTTAGAGCAGCCTTACTTGACTAGTATTGCATAAGGACCAACAATGACAATTATTTTGGAACTGAGTGCCCAGTGCAAGGTGAGAGAAAATGGGGACTTGAATTCTCAAAACCCTCTTCAAGGTTTTTTTCCAACATAAAATCTAGGAGAAATTTAATAGTTGTGATTTTGTTTGAAAAGCTTCAAAGGAGGCGCCTCAAATGGAAGGTGCCCCTTTTGAGGTAGAAATGTCAATGAAGGTAAGGTGCCCTCCAAATACACTAAATAAATTATACCAGTTCTTTACCTATATCTTTAATAGGATATGTCCACACAACACTAGTTTGAACCAATGTTGTGAAGGTATATCTTTTATCTAAATATATTCATTCAATATGGATAGGATATATTATTTATTTGAACTTATTTGTGTAAAATCAATATAAGCTAGTAATGTAACATACATGAAAGGACTTGAGGACATATCAACAACAATATACCCACACACATTGGTTTGAACCTTATTATCTTGTTAATGATAGAAGCCATTTTTTAAGGTTTTTTTAACACAATTGACTTGCCCTCTTTGTGCCTTTTGTACATGTGCATGGGATTCCATGTTAGAAAATAAATGGATTCCTTCACTTTTGCAACAATGGCATAGGGTTTTGCAACTTTTTTTTGTCTAGAATCGTAATTCATGGTTATTTAGGATTTTCTAACAAGTGACCATGACAAATGGGTGACCCAAAAAGTTTTTCAACATTGGAAATTGCTATTATGTGACAATCATGTTCTAATAAAATTATCTCCATGTCTTAGGACTCACCTTGAATCCATGTTTTGTAAACTCACAAGATATAAATTTTTACTTTTATGTGTGCATTTTCTAGTTTTTAAGACAAAAATCTAGCTTGACCTACTCATGACATGGTTGAGATTTTGAGTTCAAATTTGCTTTTATGGCAATCATATTATTGGCTCTGAACATGGTAGTTATACCCAATAGTCAAGTGTTTTTTTAAAGAATTTTGTGATGTAGCCAAAGTGGTGATCATCCATAAAATAATTTAAGAAAATTTTGTTTCATACCAAATATGAAAATTAAAAAAAATTAATCCTTCTTGATTCTTGGCTACTAATTAAACTTATCATATAAATATGATAATTTGGATTTTTGGGTCAAATTTTTGCAATTTCGGGCCATTATTTCCATGAAAAGTCTTTTGTATATACAAAAATAATATTTTTCAAATGAAAATTTGACAAAATTTTGATAATAAAAAAAATTGCACTACCTTGCTTATTTTTATTACCTTCACAAATTAAATTGATCAATATCTAAAATATCTTATGAGACATGTAGTAATTGACATTGTACAAAAAATGTAAATACACATATATTACCCACCATATAAAACTAAGTATAAGAATTTACCTATCATGTAAAGAATGATTTTTACACTTACATCAGGAAGTGTAAAAGAAATTCATTTACACTTACACAACCCCATTTTTTACTGATTTTATATCACCAAAAAATAAATTTTAAAATTCGAAAAGTAAGTGATATTGAAGGTTTTACGTTGTAAGAAGTGAAGCAAAAGAAACGTAAAAATTGTGAAATTCGTATATGTGGTTTTCATTGTGTAACAAAAAGATATAGAAAAATGAATAATTATTTTTACTTTATTTTTAATTTAAGGCCAAACTTGGCTAAATCTTCTTCGAGATGATCACCATTTTAGTTACCAAAAAAATTCCAAAAAAAAACATTAGGCCTTACGTAAATATTTTGGTGAGTGTAAATTCTATATCATATATATACCTTTAATGATTAGACTTATTTACAATCCATATTAATTAGTTGTGGGTGCATTTCAAAGGTCAATGTTTTTTTTAATTTTAAATTTAATCAATGCGCCATTTTGATTGGCCCTTCACCAAAAAAATCATGATTTTAATGCTCCCCAATTAAATTTTTTACTACCAATAAAGTGTAGTGGATGTTTTTCCCTTTAGTTCGCATATATACAATACAAGCCCACAGTTTTGGGCAAAGGATATGGAACAAATTATGGTGACATGGAGGAATAGTTTGGACAAGTTAATGACCAAACACTTAGTGTATCAAAAATATTATAATCCTTGGACATTCTTTTTTTGGGTTTGGAGTTCAAAAACTTATTGTAAAACTTCATTTAATGCACCCATAGCCATGCAAATTGCTTTAAATGAACAAGAAATGAAGAAGATATGGGGTTTTGAAATAAAAGGGGATAATGTTCAATGGAAAACATGTTAAAACAATTGTGATTTGGAGTTTAAGATTCTTGAACATTGTACATGTTTTGTAAAGCTAGTTAGTGCACGCATAACTTTTGGATCTCCAAAAAAACAAGAAATGAAAAAGATGTGGGTCTCAAAGTAAAGCGGTCTAGTAAATTGTTTTTCAAATGTTTTGGTGTGTGGACATCCTATCCTTTTTGTGCTTCTTCTTCATATTTCATTCACCTATGGAATTCAAAAAGGTATTGTAGACTTGCATTTTACGCATCCATAGCCATGAATATTGTTCGAAAAAAAATAAACAAAAATGAGTAAGATATGGGTCAATGTTTGGTGATGGGCATGCATACCCTATTTTGGTTGCATATAATGGGTGCATGCTGCCTCACATCATTGTTTTAGTAGAATTTCCATTCCTAACTTTATTAATCACCATTTTTGGCCTTCGCTTTTACAAGAGCTTGGGTGTTATTGTGATTCATGATAATTAGTTTAACTAATTGTGGTGCATCCCAAAGTTCAATTTTTTCTTTTCTTGGTAATTGGCCACTTTGATTGGCCCATTACCAAATGTTTTTGGAAACTTTGTAATGTTCAATTCACTAATACCCATGTTGACATTTATTGGATGATTTTAATTTTTTTTGAAATTTTTTTACATGGATTTATATCATGGGTAAGTGAAAATCATTTACACTTACATGAGGGGTACATGTAAAATCATATACACACCCAAATTTTGTAGCAACCTTGACCATACATTGCATTTGTCACCTTCTACTTGATGACAAGTTGAAGCATGCCATTAAATATTAACTCTAACATTTCAACTAGGTAGATGGTCATTTTAGCTAGGTTCTAGGTAGTAAATTTGTTATTTAGAATCTCCTCCCCACCCTTATGAGTTTGTTATGATTGTTTTGGAAATTGACAATTTCATTGGTAGGGTGAAAACACACTAAGCCCCCTGAAAATTGTTATCAAAAGTATAATTTTTTTGCAATTAATTTTTTTGGTAATGTATGGAGATCACATCTTGGATTACTTTTACTTGTTTAAAGTATGTTTGGTTAGCTTTAAACTTAATTTAATCAATTATTTTGAAAATTCCAACAAACATTGAAGAATTTTGAATGTATGGAATACATTTGTGACCAAATAATACCCGTCACAAAGTTTGAAAGTTTGATTATATAATTCAAAACTAAGGTTGTCGATGGAGTTCTTGGGTGAATTTTTTATGGTGTATTTTATTGATATACATCAATTAAATCTAAGACAATTTAGAAATTTAAAGTTTTTGGATGAAATTTCATTAAAAAAAATGTGTTTTTTGTATTTTTTTTACAAATGAATGCATAATAATATTTTCCATTTACAAAAAAACCACTACCATATCAAACAAAAGGAGATTTTATAAATGGGCATTGCATTTTTTTTCAATTTCTTTTTGTTCATTAATGTTTTATGAATCACAAACATGAAGCCCTATGGCCATTAAAACATTGTAAGTTATATATTTTGTGTACATTGATTTTATTCAATCCTTTTCATCTAACCATTGGATCAACATTAATTCTAACTCAAAATGAACTTTGAATTCCAAAATGTTGTGCAAATTCTAAAGTTTTTTTATTGTGTTTAGGTTAGTCAAAGGATGTCATCAAGATTTTAGTTTACTATGTATTATAATACTTGTTACATCACCTTTTTTGAACAAAAGTGACTCACTTTTAGTATGCTTTCATCCACTAGAACAAATTTTCTTCAACTTGTGAAGCTTTAAACACAATTTTCACATGTACATCTTTAAACTATCAACACAAACACAAAGGTGGTTCACATGGATTGAAATGCAATGACATAAGAGGTAACCATTATGTTGCAATTATAACTTTTTAAAATTAAAAAAAAAAGTGAAATGAATCAAACACATTACATCAATCCATGTTAAACATGGTATCATACATAAGTGAATCATACTTGGCTATCAAACTATTGGTTGTGTAATGGTCATTTTTCTTGTCTTAGAGAAAAATCTTTTGGTTTTGATCTCCTAAATAACCTATAACTTGGTTAATTATATTAAACAATAGATTTTATTTTTTGTTGGGGTGCATAATAAATTTTTTTATCAAATTATGCCTAGGTAGTTAAAATTTTGATAGGTGTTAATTAATTATTTTAGATTTCTGAACACATGTTAGGGTTTGGGGTGTGTTCAACAAGAAGCTATTTAGATTTACTAGTGAGCAAAGGAGCTCTCTTTTTTTCTTTTCTTTTGGAGAACTTGAAGGAGTTTGGAGGTGGTTGAGAAAAACATTAACATCATAAAAAGGTGAAGAGGATGAACTTTCATTGACAAGGGAGAGATAAAAAGATGATATCCTTGTTGAAGTAACATGGTGGCTACAAAGGACAAGGAAAAGAAAAAAAAGACAAGGAAGGAAAGAGGTGAAGAGATAAAGGTGAAAAAAGAGTGATAAGGAGGCAACATGTTGGTTACAAAGTACAAGGAAAAGATAAAACAAGTCAAGGAAAGAGGTGAGGAGATAAAGGTGAACAAGTAGAGAAGGAGGCAACATGGTGATTATAAAGGACAAGGAAAGGAAAAAAGAGGCGAGAAAAGAATGGAAATGAGGAGATAAATACAAGAGAGGAAAGAACTTTGTTTTGGGCCTCATAATTTCATTTGGCTTGTAATCTGAATTTAAAAAATGAAAATGAAAAACAAGAGAGGGAGGCTTTGGGAGTGTTGTACATAGGAGTTAGGTGAGGATGTTTGTTGTGAGTTACTTGCTTGGAGATGGGGAAATTTGTTTACTTTGTTTAGTTTTAGTTAAACTCTAATAAATGTTAATGTAAGGAGGAGAGATTAGACCCGATAGTTTTTTAATAGATAGTTTTCATTTGAATTGATTGTGGTTTATTATTTGCTAAACATGGGGCAAAAAAATCAATAAAACTTGATGGTTAGAATCATCACACAAAAGACAAAAGGGAAGGCCAAAGAAAGACCAAAAGATGTGTAACTCACAAGAACCAAAGAAGGGAGACAACTAGTCTGTCTTGTGATAGGAAGTTATCTCACCCAAGGTCCTTCTAATGTCGTCGACATGAAAATCGTGAGATCTAATAATAATAGGAGGTCTAGAACAAACATCTCCAACCAACACAATCTTTCTCTCTATAGCAAAAATTAAAGCATGCTGAAAAACAATACTAACACATTGTGTCATAATTATTTAATATATTTTGCAATCCTTAAATATAAAAAAGTCGTAATTTAAAAGTGGGAAGAGAAACTGAGCCTGCAAATTAAAATTGAATGAAGAAAGGTCAAAGTATCCTGATTTGGCTAGCATTTTTTCACAGTTTGCAGAGGCTGGTAAGAGGCAAAGCAGATCCTAACACCTGCCAAAGAAGAGTGTAACAAATATGATCTGACTGCTATTCACTGTTTCTGGTCGAGGTGGTTTGTTATTAGTAGTCTCCCACCTATTTGCAGTCCCAGTTTTAGTTTGATGAGTGGGGTTGGAAAAATGTAAATAACTAAACTTGAATGTGACAAATATTTTTGCAGGGTCACATGACACACATACTGATCACCACTAGAGATGCTCTAATGGTGGGCATTGGATGGTAGGTGAAATGAAAAATGGTGGCTGATAGTACCGTCATTTCAGTCCCTACTAGTTCTTAGTTTTGAAAAAACCCTCCAGTTTGTCCAGTACTAGTATTTAAACTTTAAAAGAACCTTTAGGTAGGGATCTAGCTAATTTTTCTAGTTGATGGAACCTCAGGTGTGGTTTTGAAGCAGGTTTTTTAATTTACTAATCCTATGGTTCCAATGATTTCTAAAATAATTTGAAAACTTCTGGTTTGGAACCTATCTGGTTTCACACTTTACACACAGCTGAATGTCACAATTGTGTCATATTATCATCATACTACTTATCAATTAAAAGCCCCCACATGATTAAAAGGCATACCTTATGTGATATGTTTTTTATAAAATAATTGATGGCGAAGACAACCAAACTCGATGTTAACATAGATTGAAAAAGGGATCTCATTCATGTATGGCTCTAACAATATATATATAAGTTGTGGAGTCTGAACTCCGAGGGGCAGTCATGACATCCTTCCACCAAGGAAGGACTTGAAGGTCATCTTTCCAGTAGGCTGCTAATTCTGTGATCAAGAGTGTGCAAGAGCGATAACAGCAGCCTAATGGAAAGAGAACCCAAGTTCTATTGGGGGGGGGAGGGGGGGGGTTGGGTTATCACAATTGGGGGCTCACACCTCGCTCCTATACCTGGTAAAAAATTCGGCCATATCTAGGAAGCCATAGTTAGGGTCACGCCTCACAATGTCAGGTTGTGTCAGGTTGTGGTTGTAAAATAGAGTGTAGTGTTGTATACTTAGTGACACTGGGAAAGTGTGGGGGATGAGGGGTTCAAAATTCAAATACATCACCTTTAGGTGAGTTTCATGATTAAATAATCATTTAAACATTTTTATTTATTTTTGGGTGAAAATATGAAACTGAGGTGTTGAAAATCATCATAGTTATTACACCCAGGGTGTGATGGCTATTCCTAGGATCCTTAGACCTCAAAAAGGTTCTGGGTCCAAACCTCACTGGTGTGCAGGTGATAGTTGAGCTGGCTCACGGCCATTGAGCTTGACTTGAGGGTGCCAACGGTTTGTCAGGTCGAGTCTGCTGTTGTGCTTCAAAAATAAATAAAAATCATCATAGTTATTGCAGGCTACTGTTCGAATAATTTCACTATTCATATGACAATATCATAACAGACAACTGTAAATTATGAAAAATAGTGAAGTTAAAAAATGTTAATCGAATTGATTTTTGAAAAACTGATTTATTTGCTTGTGCCAATGTGGAAGCTGACCCTAGTCTACAGTACCACCATGACCTTCAGCTTTTGTAATGTCAGCTCAAAACTTAAAGGGGGTTTGGGAATCATAGGCTCTTTTAGTGTACTTGTTCGATGATTTTGAAATCCCTCTGTATTCCAGCTATGATTGTCGCATACATGTGCTTGAAAGGAGAGAAAGCCTTTCTCTTTGGTCAGAATACTGCTGCTGCCCCCCTCATTATACTAACTGTAAGCATCGGTTTTATCAGATGGCACTCAAGGGCACCCATGTGAAGTATACTGAGTTGAGTTTGCCGTACTTTTTGTACATAGGCCATTGAGAACATATTGGAATGTTGGCGGTTATCAAAATTGGAAACGTATACCCAATGGTTCTCAAAGTCATATACTCACAATTTTCAAATAGTCAAAGAACTGGTTCTGAGATAGAACCAATATTGCAGTCTCAAAAACATTTAAGAACCAGTCAAATAACCCTCCATAAAACTTCCAGTCCTTTGCTGATTATTTTGTAAAAACTGCTGGTTCTTTGAGGCTTTTTAAAAAACTGAAATCAGAGATTCTTTGCTTCCAAGCTTTTTTTCAAAAAACCCGAATCAGAGATTCTTTGATTCCTGATTTTAAAAAAAACTGGAACCAGAGGTTATTTTAAAATCAGACAAACGCCTAACAATGGAACATCCCTGTCTTGTGTTAGGCTTCGCTACCTTAATCTCAAGGAACCAGAGTAACCTGAAACAAAAAATTCTGACACTTAATCCAACTTATGTAACAGGTTTCATTGTCTACTTCATTCAGACAACTAGCATTAGATCCATGCTGTATAAAACAATTTAGCAACATGAAGTATTAGAAATTGGTTTGTGTTTGAAACCCAATTGCCCATTTAGTGGTCTTGGGCCAGACTGAACCATATAAGATGGATGGTGTGCAGACAGGAAGCATTTTTCCATTGTATTCGTGTCTCCAAGCTAACCGTGGTGGTTAGCTATCTACTTACTATGTTGTGAGGGTATCTGATCTGCAGTGTTAAATTTGGCGTTTCAGGGTTAGGTTCTTGTGGTCATAAATTGAATTAGCACCCTTTTGTTGGAACCAACACAAGAACTGCTTCCTGAGACTAGACTTTTGTTGGCCCTACCTTGTAAGGCAGGGATATTGTGTTGAGAATCATTATAAAGTATAGTAGCTCCAAGGGATTTTGCCCCCTAGAATCTAGGTGAGATGATTCATCCTAATTTGGTTGCAAAAGGATTCACATTTCTCTTTTGACATTTTGCTTTCTTCCCCCCCCACCTCTTCAAATGTGCACCCAGCCTCAAGTGACTTTGTCACCAGTCCATAACTCACAAAATTAAATATGAAACTATCTTCACCAAAAAATGGTTAAGGCACTCATCATACACAAAAATTCATGTAATTCTTTCAAAATGTGACAATGTGATTGAAAACATTCAAATACACATGTCATGATAAGTCTTTTTTTTTGTATTAATTTTTGTGAAAAATAAATATGAAAAGGGAATAATTGATCACTTTTTTAATAGAAAAAAATCATAAAATTTTCAAAAAATTGAAAACCATGTTGCAACATTTCCTTATTGGTTTTGGTTTGTTAACAATTTTTTAAATATTTAGATAGGTTCTTAGAATTTGTCATTGTTTAATGTGAGATCCCATTTGGGTTCCTTGTAACTAATGTGATGTAGAAAATTGAAACAATTAATCATTACAATTTTTCTTTACAACAACATGATGAGGTATATTAAAATATATACATTCTTTATTTTCCCCCTAGCTATGACCAATTTATCATACAACATCATTTTTATATGAAATGAATGGCAGGGCTATTGTGTACAACATACCTTGTTAGATTCAGAACTATGAAAAAACATTCTTGAACATAGAGTCAACTTCTTTAGGTATGCAAATTGAATCTTTTTGAAAAGTTGACAAGTGATCTGAAATTTTATAATTAAATATTAATTTTAATTAGTTGTTGAAATCCATACCTATACAATATTTGATTTGATTTTACTATAAAATTATATATCTCAAGAATTTTGCAAAGAATTCCCTTTGCATTTGGAGTGGTTTAATCCTATAAACCTGCCCAGGCAGCACTCTCCAAGCTGGCAAAGGGGGTAAACAATTTTTTTTCAAAATTCTTTTTTAGGGTAATGGATCCTTTCAATGCTTCATAGGTTTCACCCCTTTCACTCTCACAAAGATTCAAACTTTTGAAACTCATTAAGGAGGTGCATTAGCCTACACCTATACTCTCCCTCTAGCTTTTGGGGGTATATAGTGTATACATGAAACCAGACTTAGTTTTTGAACCAATCCTAAAAAAGTTCTTGGATTTAAAAAATTATTTGAAAACTTGGAATTGAAGGTTCTAAAGTTTAAAAGAACCAGGGTTAAACCAATCCCCCATAGAACCTTCAAAATATATAAAATGTTGGAACCAAGACCAAAGGTTCTCTTTTTTTTAAAACTGCACAACACATGTACTGATCTATCTGGTAAATCACCATGTTCATTACCTAGTTACCCATTTACATAGGAACCACTTAAAGTCCATACCTACTTACCTATGGTACTCACCCACATATGCAGGCAGTTAAGTTACCTATGTATTGTTAGGTGGAAGGAAGAGGGTTTAGAATAGAGGTTACCAATTCGATTGCAGTTCATCCACAACTGATTTGAAACAGGTTTCCAATGGATGGTGCACTAGTGAGCACTCCATCAGATATTTCGTATTTTTGTGCGTCTTTCAGTGTTGCTTTCAGAACACAGTCAACAAAACAACCAGCCGCAGACAGTCGCTTCCCCAAAAAAAAAAGGGAGGGAAGACGATGACTTTGTCGGTTTGCTCTAAAAAGTGGTTTTCTTTTGTTTTTTGGGGTGTTCAGTTCAGTATACGGTCAACAAACCAATTCAGCCCTCACTTGACCCTCAGCAATTCTCTTGATATTGTGTTGGGTGCACGATCACCAAACCAACCAGCCTTGCATTGTCCTCATTGCTGAACAATTCATTTGCTCATGTCATAAATGGGATGAGAAGGTTCAACTTCCAAACAGGACTTTTGTTTTCCAAAGTTGCCCATGTTTTAAATTTAGATCAGTTATAACAACAGGTGCAGGGCTTTAGACATTGTCAAAACAAAAAATTGGATCCTCATCTTCTAACTCAAAGATCTCCAGAATTTAGGTTATTTGTCTGGATGTGGCGAAAAGCTTCTGATACGTATGGGTATCAACCACCGACCATTAAATTGGGTATCCCAAGTGATGAACACTTGTGAGATTCCTCAACTTTTCTTTTGTTTGCTGTTCCAAAAGACAAATGAAAGCTGTCAGACATTTAGCAGTTTCCAACATCTTTGGTTCTTTTCTTTGTTTCTCAAAGCACAACATGAAGCAAAATCCTTCCCCCCCCCGGCACAAAAAGAGAAATACTATTTTTTCTAAATAAGTAAAAAGTTGTGGGTTAGATGGTGTAACACCCAAACCCAATACCCTTAATGATTTTTGGGATACATATATCATATGATGTTGGTGTAACAAAAAGACAGGATCCTCGATTTCCCCAGTAGCTTAATCAATGATGAGAAGGAAGCACACAGATTCATGACAATGATTCTTGGCAATAAGAAGTGTGACACAAAATTTCTGTCTAGAAGTTTAATTGCTATAATCTAATCTATGGAACTTCAGGGATCAGACCACACTGGTCTCACTCTCACAAGCACAATTGGTCCCTTTTTATGGCATTCTTAGTTGTGATGGAACATGAATCTCAACTCTAATGATCTCAACCCACTAAACCCCTTTATATACAATAACTCAACCAGTGACAAATCATGGCAGATTTTGGATTTCTAATACAGAAAATAACTGTCATCCTTCAACAACAAATAACTGATAATCCCCACAGAGATAGGTGGAAAACAGCACTACTCAAATGATTTAGAGGGTAAACAAAGACAAAACAAGGTCCTAGATATCACTCAACAATTCTTCCCCATAATCAAACTTTCCTAGCACAGAAGAAACCCGAGAAGGGGAGGGAGGCAGCAGCCCCATCAAACATTAAAGAAATCCAAGAAATACAAGGGGGGCAAGAAGCACCACTTGATGGTGACGCAATCAACCCCAAAGATGCCTAA
>Ga0116228_10002267_pt1 | contig 16581 bp, 9 predicted proteins | sample S1TSphfallax_2_FD_89694 | JGI IMG/M metagenome (GOLD analysis project Ga0116228, IMG submission 89694) | Host-associated microbial communities from peat moss isolated from Minnesota, USA - S1T2_Fc - Sphagnum fallax MG | ecosystem: Host-associated > Plants > Peat moss > Unclassified | place: USA...
AAAATTGAGCATTCCTTCCAAAAAAAAGAAGATGCACAAATCAAAGTCTAAATTGCAATAAAGCTTTCGTCAAATGAGTACATCATTTTCTATTTTTCATTGGAGCTCCAAATATGTCCTTTCTAAAAGCTAGGCTAGAAGAATAGTTTCAACTATGCTTAGAATTCTTAGATCTTAATGTTGTAGTATTGAGGAATTCTCATTTGCCAATGACAATAGAACATGTAATGAACAATAATCCAAGTTTGATAGTTTATTTGTAGAAAGCAAGTTTCAAAAAGAAAGTAGAGCAAATAAAAGAGGAAATAATCCTAGTTTGATAGTTTATTTGTAGAAAGCAACTTTCAAAAAGAAAGTAGAACAAATAGAAGAGGAAAAATGAGATTCAAAAGTAGATTTGTGAAAGGTGAAAGTAGAGCATGTAGAAGAACAAAAACTAAGTTCAAAAGTAGATTAGAAAAAAGGTGAAAATAGAGCATGTAGAAGAATAAAAATGAGGTTCCAAAGTATATTTACAAAAGGTGAAAGTAAAGCATGTAGAAAAGGGATCAACATCAAACATACAAGTTGAAATTGTAGACCAAATTTACAATCAAAGGTTCCAAAAATATCTATATTATTGTTGGATCCAAAAATCAATAATTCAAAATGTTGCATGAAGAAGCTTCAAAAAAGCTAGAGATCAGTTAAATCATACCAATTTTTCCTTACACATTTCACCCCGTTGCATGCATAGTAATAGAAGATGTTGATCTAGATTGGGATGATTTTGTAGAATTTTATAAAATATTATATTCTATTATAGTAAAGCATGAACATCTTATAACAAAATTTCCAAATTTATTACAATTTCTTGATTCTTAGGTTGTTTACAAAGGAAAGAAAGGCATACACTTGGTGGGGCCAAAATGCACTCCACCAAGTTGCTAGAGGCTGGGACTTGGAAGAAATAAACAACCATGAACTTGATAGTCCTTCATAGGAGACATAACAGCATGTTGGATTTACAACTAACAGACCTTACAACTAACAGGGAAAATCTCCATGATAAACAATAACCAAATGATTATACTAGTAAATGAGGTAGAGAAAGTTGTCAAAATAAATCCACAAGAGGCTCGAGAGACTTTTCAAATAACTCAAAAAAAGTTAGCCCGCTACTTTTGACCCACAAAACAAAAGATTTGCACCACAATTGAATCAAATGTTTTAAAAAACTAGAAGAGGCATGTGGATAAATGAAACATTAGAAGTAGCAATGGATGTTATTGAGAGAAGGACACATTCCCTAAGGAGGGCTAATAGGTCATGGAACCTCCCAATGAGCTCCCTTGTTGACCACTTACATGGAGAAACCAAATCTAGGAAGATGGGGCTAGGAAGTGTGTTTATAAAAGAAAAATATGTAATAGTGATTACATGGACATTAGCAATGCAAGAACGTGGATTGTCCATTAGCCTACAACAATTGAAGATGATAGTTAAAGAGTTAACACAAACAAGGGCTATATCATTTCGGGATGGAATACCATGCAATAGTTGGTGGTATTGGTTCAAACACAAACATCCAAAAATTAACATACAATAGGCAGAAGAATTGGAAGTTTGCATAACACAAGGCCTGATACCTAATTCATGCAACTATTTTTACACAATTTACAATGATTATACAACCAACACAATTATAATTTTGATCGTATATGGAACTCTGATGAAATAGGGATTCAAGTTGGTAGACAGTTTGGAACAAAAAATTTGGCTAGGAGAGGGTCTAATGCAATTTACATCATCATCCCAAAATTTCAGGAATAATTACTTGTAAATTGTGCAATCAATGCTTGCAAAGGGTGTTTCTACTTGGTTTTCACATCTTTAAAGGTGAGAGACCAAGGGATGACTACATTAAATTCTACAAATCAAGTACTTTATGGCAATGCAAAAAAAAAACATGGATGATTACTTTACTATTTAAAGATTTTTTTTTTTCTTTAACAAATCAGTTTTAGGTGGAATGTCTTTTAGCAACTGACATTTATTAATTATGGATGGACATGGTAGCCATGTTACCCTAGAAGCAATAGAATAAGCAAAAGAATTTGGGTTAAACATGATCACATTGCCATCACACACATCACATACATTACAACCATTGGATGAATATTGTTTCAAACCTTTTTAAATAACTTTAAAAAAAGTCAAGGATACAACTATGTCTAGTAGTAATCACATGAAACCAAACAAGATAACCTTAGTTCAATGAGTAGATCAGGCCTTAGAATAATCATTAACAAAACAAAACATCAAATCTTGGTTTAGAAATCCAGGCATATGCCCTTTGAACCCAAAGGAAATGGATAACAAAATTAGACCATTAGAGGTTTACATTGTAGTAAACATGAGCAATGTAGGGAATGAAAAAAATTACATATTAAAGGAAGAAGCTAAAAATGATCCTCAATGGGTGGAAGAATCTATTATTGTAAAGCTTCTCCATATATCTAAAATATACCAGCATCCAAGATCTAAAGATCTACCTATCTATAGGTCACAAAAAGACCAATGTTATTATGTAAATTATATGTTCCATAGCCCTATAGCCAATAGACCAATAGCCAATAAAGATTGATGGGGTGAAAACACATTAGGGTGTAGTCCTTTTTGGCATATGTGGAGTTCATACTAATGTTAAAATAAAAGTCCATGTACATTGTAACAGAATACATTATATTACACAAATCATATGGCAAAGTTAAATGATTTTTTTAAAATATATTTTTTCAATGATAAATAATTATATCAAAAAATTACATTTCAAAAATAACAAGTTGAATTACTAATTCACATGAATAAAAGATTGTATAAAAAATCCATATTTCATTGTATATATCAATTTATGGTTTTCAAAATCTTTCAAAATAGTCTTCCTTTGTATCAATGGTATCACACTACCTTCCATGTCAAAAAAAATCACTCAACTAATAATTTTAGTAAATATGTTAAATCCATAATCATATGATATGGATTGTGACAAAATTATGTAATCACCCATAATGTGCTTTCACCTGATGTTGTAAACCTTGATGAAGGTAGTTTTGAAAATACTTAAACGTTGTTTTAGGAAACTCAAATGTCTCCAAATGTGACCCAAGAATCCATGAAGGTGCATAACGTAATGTTGTACTTGATTTACTTGTAAGACTCACCAAGGGGAGAAAACCATTAATCGATTATTTTCAATCACATGTTGTGACTAGTTCTGACTACCCAAACATCCTAGGGATAAAAACAATGGAAAAGGTAGTTGTAAACAAAATTAAAATAGGAAAAAGAAAGGAGAAGGAAGACAAGTGAGACAAATGAGCAATAGAATTGGGTTCTACAATAGAACGAATAACTCGAAAAATTGCTAAGAAGCATGTTAGAGTATAATTCATTACAACTTAGACTTTAGTACCTATTCTTGAAGTGGGTGACCGCTTTCACCATGATTTTCAAGCAGGTCTTTGAGCACATCCAAAAAGGTACATAGGGGTGAATCTAGGCTACACAACATGGGTTCAACAATAATCAAGATTGTAGGCAATGGTTAAACAACTGGCACAAGGGCACCAAACAACAAGATTGTTATTTTCGAATGATTGAAGAACAAAGAAATAATTGGCCAAATGTTGAAGGAACATAGTGTAGCTAAGCACCAAATGAAAAAAATGTTTCAACTAAACAATAGATGAAAGAAGGTAGCAACAACTAGAAAAAAGGTCAAGGGAGGAATAATATCAAATGAAGAGAACATTTACAAAATCAAGCTAGGTTAAGGGATGAACAATAATAAATGAAAAGAATAATTATAAAATTGAACTGGGTTGAGTTGGGTCAAAGGAGGAGTAACAACAAATGACAAAAGAACACCTATAGATGAAAACAACTTATTCCAATTTTATTTAAGAAAAGTAAAAAAACAAAGGCAAAAATCTATTGCAAGTTTTTATACACTCTTTAGTAGCTCTAACTAGTTAATAAAGTTGCAATAAGAAAGCTATGATGAATCAAGATACAACAGTCATAATTATTAGAACTGGCAATAATATAATGAATGGGGGAAAATGAAAAAAAACACATATTATGATCAAAGTTGCTAGAAAAAATCATCATATTTTTTCACATGGAGTAGGAATAGGTGTGCATGAAAGGTTTTGAATACATGAAAAAAGAAAACCCAAATTTCTAAGATCTAAAATAATCACATTAAAAGCTACAAACTTGGATTGTGGAGTTTGTGAATTTGATTTTCAATTGTACTACAAACTATTAGTTATGTCCCCTTAAGCAACATTGTTAACGGTTAAAAATCTATAGACTAGTTAGTTCCATAGGCCTCTTAATAACTACTAGTTATTAGTGGTAGACTTACCATCCTTTTATCCAAGGGGTCAAGCTAGTGGGATTAGGTAGTTCAAGTTAGTGAATGGTTGGGGGTAATCCACCCAATCATCTAAGAGATTTCTAGGAAGGGATTAAATAAAGGCTTTATTTTCTAGGGGTCAATGTGGGCCTTGTGTGGTATGTGGGGAAAAGGGATTAGAGGAAGTGGAGGAGGATGTATGTACTGTGTGTGTGATTTTAATGGAAGATGGTTGAAAGATTTGAGTCTCTTGTGTTGTATGGCTATTATATTAAGTGAGGAAGATAGAATAATAGATATTATACAAGCAAGATGCTTCATTGAATTAATAGTTTTGTATTTATTTTTAAATAGAGAATAACGAGGCTTAACCCTGGTGGCCTTTGGATAGCTAAGTTATTGGCTACCACAAAAAAATAGTAGCTAGTCCTTATAGTAAAAAACAAAGAGAAGGAAGATCAACAAAGAGTTGCTTGCAGACCAAAGGGTACCTCTACATGTGATAAACAAAGCCTATGAAGGAAGGCAATAGGTTGTAGACAATAGAAATAGAGGAGGGACTTCTTGAGGTGATGCATGGGTCATTAGGGGACTTGTGGGTGTGGAAGTGGAGGGACAATAGTGATAGAAGGTTTGCAAACTCTACTATGCAACATTTGGGGGCGTTGAAAGGATTGTAAGATTAGGTTTTGACCATCTCTCATGTTGTTCTTGTCTACTTTCTCCTCCTACTTCTTGGATTATATTTAGTCACAAGAAGGTAGGTCTATTCATGGACAACAACCCCTTACCTTCCTCATTTCTCTTTGTATGATTCCTTACTTACTATCTAAATAGTCATAGTAAAGTAAGTTAATGAAGGTAATTATTTGGAGGAGTAATAAAATGTTGACCTTGTCCCCCGGTCTTACCTTTGGAGGATAGTAATGATCAAGGGTCACAATTTCACCCCTTAACAAACATGGATTGGTAAAAAAAATTGAGATCTTGGCATGAATATAATGAATCGCTAGTTGTAGTTGGCCATGAGAACAACAACTAATGTTGTTGTTGATCATGACATCATCATCATCATCATCATCATATATATATATATATATATATATATGTTGTAACATTAGCAAAGAACTAAAGTTGGTTCAACATAAAACTTGTTGAAAAGAACATGGATGAAAATACCTGTCGCAACCCTAGACTTGGGCTCGCGACCACGGTAAGGGGTTGCAAGGTTGCGGGCCAAGAGAGGAACCCTGGGAGTGAAAGTATGTGTGAGGGAATGAACCCTCACACTCCCAAGGGAGCTTCCACCTTGGGAGTTGGAGTCCTGATGGATTCCCGAATGTTTAAAAAGCGATTACAAGAGTCAAAACCCAATGGATTAAAGAGTTATTTATACCATTGGAAAGATATTGAAACATAGATGTTTAAAATGAACTTGCATCACCCATTTGGACATTTGAAACACAAGTTATGGCCAAAAAAAGGGTCGGGAATCAAATTGGCAATTTGACCCCTGACCATTAAAAGTCAGGAATCGACCTGATTTCCTTACATGCAGGTAGTGTGCAACATACTGTCACAAAGCTCTTGACGAGGGCTACAACTTTGCTTTAAACTTCACCTCAATCGAAGGTCTACACGTAAAGTTATGGGGCCCCAAAGTCGCAGGAGTCTTAACTTTGGGAATTTCGGGACTCCCATTTGGGAGTCCCGGACAAAATGTCATTTGGATGTGGGCCTTGTGGAAAGGCACACAATATACTATAAGGGGGAAGGTGGTGGCTTCCCCCAAGTCTGGGCCGTGGTGAGTCTTGTGAGTCTTGTGAATCCGAGTTGCCCATGGTTCGTCCTAACACCAAAAGTGCTCCAACTATGCACTAACCACCTTATGTTGATTTTTGTGTAAGTCCGTGTGAATAGTTGATGCTTGTCATTCTTCCTAGTCCCATTTCGGAGCTCCAGGACGCCCTTCTACCTCTCCAAAGTGTTGCGAACCAGGGAACCTGCCCCAATTCCTTGTTTTTTTGTTATTTTTAGTTTAGAATCACATTTGAGTCCATTAAGGAGTTTGGGGGTGTGTCGATACCAATAAAAGGTTAAAAAACAAAAAAATGTTGAATGTTGAAAAGAACATGAGTGAAAATACTAGCTAAAGGTACAAAAAAACAAAAAACTTAGTAAATAAAGCATGAATGAAGTACGAAACTAAAAGAAGTTGTTGCATTGGGGCTTGAAATAGTTGTGGCCTTAGTAATAATCATGGAAAGAAAGAATGGGAACCACCTTTGGAGCCTTAATTATTATTGCAACTAAAGTTGGAATAGGAATAGGAGTGGGAGATGGTGGTAAAACTACTTGGTGGGAATGATGGAAAATCCACGCCCATTGAAATTTGCAAGAAAGGTGGTGGATTTGGTGAACGAAACATTATTTACCCATTATTGTTGATTTAGAAGCCCTATTTTGAGTGTGATTTGAACCTTATGGTCAAAAGTGAACGGTTATTTTATCAAAATGTTTCATCCCAATCTTCATCTAATTTTATGTGGGAGTGAATAGTGTTCATTAGTGGGCAAGTGTCTCTTTGGTTTTAGGTGACTAAACAAGTCATCATGGGCTACCATATGTACAATCCATTTTTTTAATCAATTTTTACCTCCCAAACTTTGAAGGAGTGTGTATCTTCCTCATTTTTGACAGTTTTGAATGAAATGACCATGGGTGCATAATCTAATGAGCTACATTTTATATTTTGACCACAATTGGAAAGGAGGTAGATTGAATGAAACAAAGGTGATTGAAACATTATGTGTTCAGTCACTAACATGTTTACCCTAAGTGTAGAAAAAAATTAATGTAATCATAAGCAAGTCAAAAATTTGTTCACTACGAATAATGCCTTTCATGAAGTTATTAACAAAAATGGAAAGTTCCGCAAAGACTCCATTCCTTATTACACTACCACCCATTGCAACTTCTTGTCCAATCCGACCATTGTTTGACTTATTATCATCATGCACAAATAGTAAGTGAAATTGTTTACTAGTTATTTGTGCATAATTTCCATAGTGAAAACAATCATTGCCTTATTCACTGACACTAGATTTTTTCCTCCATGTTGAATTTTATAATAATGGATTTATTTTTTGACATGGAAAATATTTCAACCCCATACTCCTTGCAAGAATGGTTATATTGTTTAGTCATTTTATCAACAACTTTTCAACTATTCATATTTAGCATAAGTTGAATCAAGGTTTGATAACAAGTAAAGAATGTTACTCATAAGCTACACCTTGCACTTACACAAAAATTCACCTTCTTTTATATTTTAATAACTTCAAATTGTTGATATGGAAATTAAGGTAGCATTTAATTTTATTTATACGTTGTGCAATATAATGGTTAGTGATTTTTTTGACATCTTTTCAACTATCAACATGATACATGAGTTGAATCATTCACTTTGAATGTGTCAAATCCATTACTATCTAATTGCATTTTGCACTCATCATAATTTTTTTAAATGAATGTATAAAAATTTGTTATGTTTCACACTAATATTTGAATTAAAGATTAAGTCGAAATGTTCATATGTCCAAAGTCTAAGGTCCATGTAGACCTTTATATTAAAAAACATTAATGCTCAAACTTGTCCAATTACATAAATTTAAAAATATGTTTTTTCCCTAGTTTGTTCATCATTGGACAAGTTTTTTTGTTACAATTGTTTATGATGCCACAATAATAAAACCTCAGAAAATAATCCTTAAATTATTTCTCCATTTTATTTCTTGATGTATGACAAATATAAATCTTAATTATATTTTTTAATAAATATTTTTGGGTATATTATTATTTTTATTGTTACCATGATTTAACATTTTTTTTAGGTTTTTTTGGTTACAAGTTTATGTCTAAGTATTTAGAGATGAAAATTTTCAATTATTTAAAAAAAATAAAACATAAAAATGGTGATTTCATAATAATGACATCAATCAATTATTATTATTATTATTCTCAATTTTGTGGTGTTGTTCAAATGATGATCATTAATAAAAAAATTTAATTATGTTTTGGATATAAACAATATATCGAGATATTGGGTTGCTAAAATCCTTTTATATTTTGGCTACAAGTCTCAAAACCTATTATAAAATTTTAGCTTATATATATGTTGATGTAAGTTTAAAGTAAGATTGATGTTGGAACTATTTATGGGTTTGACATTGAAATTATTAATCATGATTCATTATGAATAATCTTTTTGTTTTTTTCAAATTTGTGATCTCAAAGTTTTAACAAAAATTCATTGAACTTGCATTATTCTCATAGGGGTCACTAAGTGTTGGAGTTCTAAACCATGTGCATCAAACAAAACATTTTTTTGAATGTATTATATGATTTTTTAACGTATTTTTTCTCACCTTATTATTACTTAATTTTCTAAATATACACATATTTAAACCAAAATATATTAATTATACACTTTAATTATTAATTCTTACATAATCCATATAAATTAAATATATTTTTGAATAAATAGTACCTTTTACCCAATAACTAATATACAACACCTTATATTTTTACTCACATTTTTAAAAAAATTAAAGGAATGAGCCCCCTCAAAAATTTCTTTGAAATTTCATTATTTTCTAATTTTTCCCAAAAAAGAACCACTAATTTGTGAAAATTTGCAACCAAAGATAAGACAAAAAATATTGTTGACTAAAGGGTGGGGGAGGGTAATCCAATTATTTAATTCCAAGATATCACCAAATTATGTTTCTTTTATTTCTACAAAAGTAAAATGTATTACTACATTATTTTTTTAAATAATAAAAAAATATGTTGTGATTTTTTTCTTCAAATTTGTGTAATTAATCACTTTTATTAGTCTATAACTAATGTTGTTAAAGAAATATGATGTTGAGAAAAAATAGGTATATTGATTATTTAAATAAATATTCTTCTAGTGACCAAATTCTGCCAATTTAAAGGGGGGAACATAAACAATGGTTTTTTCCCAGGAAAATTAGATTTTGTCAAATTTAAAATTGATATTTTTTCAAAGCAATATTGAAGGATTTAAATAATTTTGCAATTTCGTAACTCTTCTATAGGCAAATATGGGTAAAACTATTTATGGGTGATAACAATTTGAATATCACAAAAGTTTTTTTAATAAATTATACAAGATCATATTGAGGGAAAAAAAACTTACAGTTTAACAACATTGAACATATATTTTACAAAATAAAAATATCTTTGTTAAAGATTTAATGAAAACACTTTTGAATTCACATTGAATTCAATCCCATTTATGAAAATTGTAGATGAATTTACACAAAAAAGATTTGTAGATTTATTCGTAACATGTTATTTTAAGTTGTTTTTTGAACCCTTCATATTGCATAATTATGAATTATAATTATTTTCATGAATAGATTATTGAATAAATTTCAAGATCATGTTTTCATTTGTAGCGTTTGAATAAACTTTGAAAAAGAAAATGCATGTTAAAATTTGAAGTTTTAAAATAGTTTTATGTCAAAGATAATAAAATTAAACTTTCTTTTAACCTTATCAAAAACTTGAAGTGGTTTAGTGGTGAAGACCTTGGTGCATCCTCTTGAAGTCTTGGGTTCAAACCTTGATGTAACATGTATAAATATTATACATGAAACATGTATGATGGTAATGAATATCTTCAAAGTATTTTGCTAAATTATTCCAAAATAATAATATTATTATTATTAAATCATGGCATGTATTTTGTCACGGCATGTCATGAAAAATTTACAATCCGTGATGGGAATTTTATTTTTGTTTTTTAAAGTTAAAAATGTGTTACATGATGATGTGGCATGTCAATCCACATTATATTACTTTGGGACCTCATAATATCCATGTTGATTTTTTTTAATTACAAGATTACCTGGTGCAACATGTCATTACCCAAAACAACTAAAAAATATTTCATTAAATATGTCCTAATCAACTAGTTTTTTTTTACCAAAACCATGTAAATTGCATATTAGTAAACTTTGTTCCATTTCATTAAAAACATAATGGATTTGGGTAGTGGAAAAACCCAAGATTTTTTCTTGGGTTAGTTTTTTTAATAATCTTATTCACAACTATTATTGCATTTCCAACATTGTTTAATATGTGACCCTGCAAATATATTTTCACATCAAAATTTGGTTATTTATTGTTTTGTAACCCAACAGATGAAATTGAAACATGGACAACAAATAAAAGTTAAGGACTACTAATAACAAACCACTTGAACCAATCATTATGATAATCCAATCAAAAACACTGAACATTAGTTAAATCATATTTATTACATTATTTTTTGTAGGTGCACTCAATGTTGCACCTTTTCTTAGCCACCCCAAATTTTGCAAATATGCTTAGTCAGAACCATTTTCCTACACCAAATTGACATATTTTAGATTTTTTTCACTTAATTTTATGTGCAAGTTCACATACATAGAACTATCGAAGATGCTTTTCATTGTCTTTCCATTAAATTCATAATTCAATAGACAACTATTGGCTTTTGTATGAGTCTAAACAAATTTTATTGCAACACTTTTACTCCATATGGACATTGATTATCTAAAATTATCGATTCAATGTGAACTATTGTGAATATAATTACCTTGGAGTTTCCAAAGTCTATACATTTAGACATTAACTCCATCAAGTTTGGTTAGGTTATAACAAAGTCCATTAAAATTGGTTCGTTTGTAACTTGAATTCCATTTGAAGTGATGAGATTGTTAAAGAGTCCATTTGCATCGGTCATTCTTGTAAATTGAAGTCTATATTGCATTGGGTCAAAAAATCATATGAATTTGTCATATTATAATTTGGATTGGTGAGGTTATCACAAAATCCATTACAATTAATTAGTTTTCTAACTTGAAGTCCATTTGAATTGGTCAGATTTTAATTACTTGACGAGTGTCTTCATGCTAAGGAATATCGCTTAGGATGTTACAAACATACTTTTATTACACATAGCAACTAAAAATACTTCAGATTCTTATTATTTATTAAGATATTATCAAAATGAGGTATTAGGTTATTTAAATACAACCAATGATTAAGAATTGATAAAAATAATGTTTTTATGTGTTAGAAACTGATAGTTACATAGCCTATTATAAATAAAAAAGAATTTCTTCACAAACAAAAAAGAATTCCATAAGGAGCTTATTTTTCATAATTTACATCATATTTTTGGTTGCAACTTGTTGTTTTAACATTATTAGTTAAAGTTATATTTTTATTTGAAAAATTAACCATTACGACTTCAATTCTATGCCCCAAAGTTCAACATAATTATTAAAAGTCCTTTACAAAATCAAATGGGTGGAACATTTTCAAGTGAGAACACTCTAAAATCCATTTCAAATAATGACATTATCACATAGTCAATTTGACCTAGATTTTTGCAATATTACATTTGAAATATATATGAATTTGTTAGATGAAATCCATAAAGCAATTTTGTGATGCCTTTTTGAAATTTTTTCCATGATTGTTAATTTGAAGAATGATTTTTTTTGCATGCAACTATGTACTAGTTATGGTCTAATCAAATTTTGCATGGGCTTTGGATGTTGATGATGATTCTACATGCAAGGTAATTGATTGAAGAAGGAACTAGGCTAGGTAGAAATCATGGACATTACCTAAAATGGTCAAAAGCTCTAAGGATGTAGGTCTAGTCCTTAATTTATAAAAAAATTGGACATGAGATTGAAATTCAAGTTGTGAATCAACTTTTGTTTTTCTTCATGACCTTATTTAGTAGCATAAGAGAAAATGAATATAAAAAGGTGTGTTGTGTGAAGATTATATGTGATTGAACTCCTTAAATTCAATGGGTATGTCACTAGAGTTGAAAGCCATGGTTGAATTCCATTATGCATTTTTGGGTATTATGTTGGATGATTGCTTGGTTTGGGTGTTCTAAAAGTGTTAACATGGTTGTTCTATAAGAGCTAGAAATGTTTGATGTGTGATAATAAGAAATCCAATTTACTACACATGAGGTGGTTGCAATGGGTGTAATTCATGGAATGAACATTTTCATTTGCAATGCATCAATATTGAAAATTTATCTACAACTTGGTTATCACTTGTTTAATTTTCCAAGAAAAATCAGTTCAAAATCATGTGGGGCTTCTATTAACCACTATGGATTTGTTTTTACATAGGTGAGAAATTGAAAGCTAAGATTTTTATATATAACAATTTGAAAAAACTCAAATAAATAAATTTGTGACCATTTCACCAAATAACAAGCTATAAAATTTCAAATAGATTTTTTTTGACCATTTCAACAATAGTTGAAGGCTATTTGAAGTTTAGTTTAATTGGTGGCAATGTCACAATGTCCATTACAATTATTAATTTGTAGTTAACTTCAAGTCCATTTGATTTGGCCACAAGGTGAAAGCACACAACAATGAGGGCCAAGATTGTTGTCACATTGTATTGTTTTTCAAGGGTACCCATGTTTGAATTTCAACCATGTCAACATTAAGAAGGATTTTCATAATGTTTTTGCATATTATGATAAATCAAAACACAAAAAAAATCAAATGTCAAAAAAATTACAATTTTTTGTTTTTTTTATTGCATTTGATGTGATGTTAGAATATATTTGTTGAAAAAAAAAATATGTAATTTTTCTGAAATTTGTAATAACTACTAAAATTTGTGATTTCATTTGATTGGAATAGGTTTGTGAGTCATATGAATAGTTTGATAATTATCATATCACAAATGGGTTTTTTTAAGAAAATGACCATAACTATGTGGTAAATTAAAATTTTGACAAAGAATCATTTACAAATGGAAGATGATAAGAATTGTGAGGTGGAACAATTTTTAAAATTCCATTTGAAATGTTTTTTGTTGATTAATTCAAACAAAAATCTAGTGTAGTTTTAAACAAGAAACAAATTCTATTATATTGCATATACCATAAACATATTCATTATTCCTTGAATTTATTTTTAAAAAAATTTCCTAATAATATTATATTACTTTAACTTTATGAAAATTCAAATATAAAGTTCAAAGACCAAAAATGAAACTCAAAGTTAAATGCAACACATTATGGAAGTGTGTACTTTTGACATATGTCATGAAAGTGCCCAAGTTGGCACCCTTGTAATGTGCTTTCATTGGACATTGTCACATGTGTCCATTTGAATGTTTATTTTTTAAATCAATTTAAAATTCATTTGAATCTATTAGATTATAACAAAGTATTTTTTTAGGGTTCAGATGTAACATATTATTCTTCCATGGAAATTTGAGGAAACAAATAATATCACAATGCATTTGTATCATCTTAAGTGATCTTAATGATTGTGTGAGCTTTAAATGTAAGCTTGCATATGTCAACTCAATTGTAATTCTTGGAGGAAATCCATGTTGTTTTTACCTAATGTCCAATGGAATCTATTGCCTAGATAATTGAAATCAAGTTTTATTATTGCTAAATTACTTGAAATATATATATTTAAAAAATTGCCTTCCACTTTTATCATATGGTATAAGTATGTAATGTATGTGCCACCTTGGTAACTTAGTTCAATAACATGGAAGATAATGGATCATTGTAGTGTTTGCTTGTGTGGTTTAAAAGCACACTAAAAGTGAGCCACTTTTCATTAAAAAAGTTGATGTATTTAACAAGTATTGTGGTACATAGTAAGCCAAAATCTTGATGACATCATGTTCAACTATCTTAAACACAAACAAAAAACTTAAAAATTTGCATGACAACATTTTAAAACTCAAATTGCATTTTGAGTCAAAAATAATTTTGATCCAATGGTTAGATGAAGAGGATTGGATAAAATTAGTGTACATACAATATATAACTTACATTTTTTTACAAACCATAAAGCCTCATATTTGTGATACATGAAACATTACCAAAATTTTAAAAATGGTCCCAAATTTAATTGATATATATCAATGTCATTCCCCACAAAAAAATTCAACAAAAAAATCCACCCACAACCCTACTTTTGAAATATATATGTAATTTTTCAAACTCTACAATAGGAATTATTTCATTACATATATATTCCATATGTTCAAAATCTTCAAGGTTTGTGATTTAGAAAAAATGATTAATTTAAATTTAAAGCTAATCAAATATATTTATAACAAGAAAAAAATTCCAATTTGTGCTCTCCATATGTTACCCAAAAAGCTAAATGCATAAATATTGTATTCAAGTGACAACAATTTTTTGGGGGGCGTAGTATGTTTATACCTTGTGAAAATAAAATTCTTTTTGAGATTTCAAGGCAGACATCCTAAAATACATATTGGGGAGAGGTCATTTGAATCTTTAAAGCCATTTTTTTGTCAAGCCTTTAAAGGACAAAACTATATGTTGCATCTACCATGTAGAGTTCAATTATGCATGTCTTGCATTTTGTAATGAGGACAAAAAATATTATCCATAATAAAAAAATGTGTGACTATCATTGTCATGGTGTATGTGGTCATTTTGGGTAGCCATGTCAAGCTTCAATTATTTTATACATGGTATTATTAATATGTGGGAGGTTATAATGTGCTAAAATGTGAATTATAAAAAATGGCACAAGCATAGTTGTTTCTTTGGCAACTACTCAAGGTGTGGGGTGTAGAAAAACGTCCTTGTGTCCAAAAGAGTTTACTAGATAATGTTTTGACGTAATCCAATGGTTGCCATTTTGCTTTGGAAAATGATATGGCTAAAAATAACTAACCACTTAAGAAGTTGACCTTGGCATACAAGAGCATGATGGGAAGATAAACATTTCAAACATTAAACCAAACATTTCACAATTAACATTGTGATGTCTATGGTTGACTTTGGAGAAAACGATAGATTTGATGTTTAGAATGATATGCAAAGTATGCATTAGTATACTTACCAAATTTCCATTTTGGTGCACATTTGTTTTCACCACAACCCTATACTAGATCAATATGATAAAGATTTAAAGATTCTTATTGATACCATTTTTTTATTTCAAATGATCCTAAGCATGATTCAAAATTTGTGCAACATTGTTTCAAACTTCATCAACATTACATAGTCGAATGAGGATACACACCTAAATGGCATTGGGTGTGGAACAATGGGTGTGCATCCCAATTGAAGAGTAACAAGCCATGGTACTTCATCTTTAAGTATCCAAATCTAATTGGAGGTTGTAAAATGTTATGGATTTTTTTTTGGAAGTAATCATGGGCAAGAGTCACAATCAAAAGATTTTTTTAAAAAATAAAATTTAATGGCCAAGTTAAAATGTCGTAAAATGTTTAAAAATGGTTGATTTCTTACATGTGTGTTTGTCTAAGAAATTGAATTTGTTGTATTATGGTTATATGAAACCTCTTTGCATAATATTTTGGCATGTGTTAAAGGTGAGGACGTGGATAGGGTGTCTTCATTGTTTATTTGTGATCCCATCATGAAAGGGACCATGAATATTTATTCAATCTGTGCATTTGACAAAAACAACCTACTTTAGTCTCTTCTCAAAGAATGTTTTTTACAAGTTTTATTTAGATAGCCATTGGCCAAAGTGCCAAATGTTCAATGGACAATGTAGTAGGTGCCAAAACAACTTTAGCCGTTTGATATACAATATCTATGAGAACTAATGTATGATGGGTGGGATGGAAAGTTTCAATGGTACATTTTTGCATTCATTTTTGTTTAAATGTTATGGTTAGCTTGAATTAAGTTTTGTTTCTCACACATTACTATTCATTGTTACAAATAGGTGATGAATTAGTCATTGTATTTGAGATTGAGGAAAATAATCAACATGGAAAAAGGTAATAATGAAGGGGTGCCCTTTTGGTTGAGTTTGTGTATTGAGCATTGCACAAGGTAAAATAACCTTTTACAAATCAATGGGGGTTTAGTTTTGACATTGGAAATGATTTTGGAGGTATTTCTTTTTATCAAAGATGAAGAAATAACAATAGGGTGAAAACATATTAGAAGTGAACCACTTTAGGCAAAAAAGAATGGCACATAACAAATAGGACAATGTACACCTTAATGTCACCTTAAAGGGACATTGCTTAAGGTGCCATTAAAAAAACCATTAGGGTTCCTTGTCCCTAGA
>Ga0116228_10002268_pt1 | contig 16579 bp, 34 predicted proteins | sample S1TSphfallax_2_FD_89694 | JGI IMG/M metagenome (GOLD analysis project Ga0116228, IMG submission 89694) | Host-associated microbial communities from peat moss isolated from Minnesota, USA - S1T2_Fc - Sphagnum fallax MG | ecosystem: Host-associated > Plants > Peat moss > Unclassified | place...
CGCAGGGTCGGACGTATCACGGAGCAGTTGCGCTTCCAGCTCCGATACGCGACGCCTGTATTCAGCGCGCGCTTCGGCATGCCGCGTCTTCCGTTCTGCGCACGCCTGCTGCCACAAGGCATATTCTTGCTTGTACTTTTCGGTCCTGGACAACTTGGCTGCCGCAGCGGCTTCGCGTGCTTCGCGCGCCTGTAGCTTGGCTGCCGTGCTGGTGGTGCTGGGGTTGATTGCGTAGTAGGTCTTGAGCACCAGCTCAGGCGTATCAGCCACGACGTGCGGGCCTTGCAGCGGGCCGCATTTGCAGCCTGCATAGCCGAATAGAGCGCCAATGGGCAAGCCTTCGGACGCGGCTAGGGCGCGCAGCTTTTCACCGAATTGTTCGTCCTTGTGTAGCGCGGCGCGGCGCGTGCCGTCCTCGCGTTGCACGGCCTCGTAAGCTTCGTTCTCGGCCGCTTGTTGAGGCGTGAGCGCTGCCCAGGTGTTGTGATAGGGCAGTTGATTTAGGAGTGGGAGCATTTGCATGACTGAATTGAAATTGTGCGTTAGTAAATTAGTAAAGGATATACCGAAAAGCAGCGAAAATATAGGGACCCTTGTGTGTTGAGGGGGTGGGTGAGGCCGAAATTAGCGTACTAATTTTAGAAAAATAGTAAAATTAGTGGTTAACGCCTTAATACCAACTGTAGCTCATAGGGAGTGAGACCCCTGCTTCGGGGGATGAGTCCCTGACCTCGGTTACCAACTATTTCTTACTAATTTACTAATTTTACTTATTACATACATTGCCATAGGTAGCCAACAATTAGGCAGTACGTTAGTGGGTAAGTATTCGTTCAACTGGACCGAAGTGACGATCGTCTACCGCACCAAATGCCAGCACGCGCCGCGCAAGGCCCATCGCGGCCCATGTGGTCAGCAAAAAGCCGCCCGAAGGCGGCTTTTAAACGGGCTGCAGGACGATCGTCAAGGCGTTACCCATTGTGTGCGTTGCCCGGCCGGGTGACCTAGTTCTTGCAGGCTGGCCCAAATCTGGTCAGCCGCGATGGCTTGCGCGCACTGCTCGGGCGTGTGAGAGATGCAGTGGCCGTAGGCGTTGAAGCGATAGCCGTTGGCGCGTGCGAACTTGAGCACCTGCTGAGCTTCACAGAACTCGTTGATATTGACCGTTCGGCTGCTGTACACGATATTGGCAGCGGCCAGGATTTGGTAGTGGGTGAATTGCATGGCTTATGCCTCCATCAGAAATTCAACGGTGTGCTGGCCGACCTTGGCAGTGGCGATGCGCAGTACGCGAAGGTCGTTGTACTCGCCGATTTCGCACCACACGTTACGCATTTCGTAGCTGGGTTCCTCGAACACGTTGGGCACGTCGTACGTAACGGCAGCGTGGTCGATTTGCTGGCCCAGCAGCTTGGCGACCGCCTGCGTTGCCAGTTCGGTGACAGCCACGTTGTCGCCTTGTTTGTTGCAAACAAACACGCTGTCGGCTTGCTCGGCGGTGATGAAGATGTGCGGGTGTTGCATGTTGCGGTACCGGGTGGGTTGAACTTAGGCAACAGTTTTGACGTGCTTGCCCGAGCAGCCAATGGCCGCCAGCCACTTGTTCGCAGCCGCTGCGCCTTTGGTGGCGACAAGGCGGTCATACGTGCGCTGGTGCAAGGCCGTACCGTAGTCGGTCTGCGTCATGGCGTTGTCGACCAACTTAGCCAGCTTGGGAAGTGCCGCCCTGGCTTGCGCAGCGGTCTCGAACTTGAACCAGCACTGGCCCACCATCGAGCACGTACCGACTTTTCCGCCGATCTTTTCGGCAATGGCTTGCCACTGTGCGGGCTTGTAGCCGTGCAGGGACTTCTTCTCGGCGTACAGGGTCTTGGCTGCGGTCATTTGGTAACTCCGTGGTGGTTGGGTGAAGTGCTTGCAGTATAGGACGCACTTGATGCGTCGAGACATCTTTACAATCGGCTCGCGTTACCTTGATGCATTGACCGGCTCGCGTTACCTTGATGCATTGACCGGCCGAATGACAGCGGATACACTGTGGTCACAGCAACCCACCAGGAGTAATCAATGAGCAAGCGATTCACCAAGCGCCACACGGCCAGCGGGTACGCGGCAATGGGCAAGTCCTTGCGCCGTCCCACGATGGCGGGTACCGGCAAGCCGAAGGGCGACATCAAGGCCGCAATCGAAGCCGAACGTCGCAAGGCCGCTCGCATGGCGCAGCTCAGAGGCTGACGCACTTCCGCCGTCTTCGCCCGCAATGGTGGCCCTCGGGCCTTAAAAAGAAGGCCATTGCGATTTTCTGGCGCTGCCAGCGCGCCTGCTTGAACAGCGACGAGATCACGATAATGCATTGGAAGTAGGTGACGCGGCCGAAGCGCCGCGCGGATTGTTCAAGCAACCGCATCAAGTTGCACTGTCCCTGCAAACCGCATACAGTGCAACCAGCACGAAGCGCAAGGCGAGTGCCCACAGGCAGCAAGGTTGACCGTGGTGGGTACGCATCAAGCCAGACGGGCACTCGCCTTGCACTTCAACCGAATCGAACATTGCACTAGCACATTGAGCCCGAAGGCTTGGCGCCGCAGCCCTCACAGGATGTACGCCCGGCCAGCCGTTTCGGGACGCCCCTGCCGATGGGGTAGGCGACCATCATAATCCATCGGACATGCATAGACTGTGAGGTCGTTGCGCGGACGCCCTTGCTGCTCGCCCTGCGCGAAGGGCCTGACGTTGGCGGATTAGGATTCACGTCCTTCAATCTGTCAGGCCGACTGACACCGAGTACGTCCGGTGCGTAAAGTGGTCGGCCATTCCGTTCTTTTACAATTCGTATGTGAATGCTTTGATTGGCGGCTCGTTCTGCACCCAGCAATGGGAACGGTATCGCGCCAAGGAATAGGCTGTCATTCAAAGCATTGACGCTAAGCGTTAGGGTGGGCGGCGACTGCCGCACCGGCTAGTTAAGCCGCCATCGGCCGATGGGAGTCGGCTGCGAAAGTGGCTGTCCACCCTAACGCTTATGCCAGTCGGACTGAACCATCGTCACCGACGCCTTCGCGTGCAATTCGCAGTTGCCACACGCAGGCGCACGGGATGGCCGACTGGCGCCATTTGAAGGCTAACCACTGCGAGCAGTCGCAACGGGGTGCCTTGGTTGATGTAGGCGTAAATCGGTAACCGCCTCTGTGCATACATGCTGAAGCCAGACCTATGCAGGTCGTAAGAGTGGACGCTTGCGGGTTCGAATCCCGTCATCAACCAGAAGAATTAGTCAGCCAGAATGCCGCCGGTCTATGCGGTAGTCGATGGCCTGTCAAAAGCGGTCTACAAGCCAGTAAGCCTAAGCGTGGATCCAGCCCTACGCGAATCAGCTGAAACACTGTGGGACGCCGGCCGCAACCGGCACCGAACAACCGATGCAGCCGCGAGGCGAAGCATGAAGCTGACTTTGGTCAGCAAGTTGCAGGGTTGGCGACGACAGTCGGGCACTGCGTTTCTCCCCCTCCTAGAGGTTTCAAGACGTAGTGCCAGCAGACGCCGGACCCTGTAACCGGCACCGTTTTATGCGGGCAGGACCGAGCATCGTTACCGAGCTGACGCAAGCGACGGCGTTAGTCACGGGATGCCTGCCCGCACCATAACCTGCCTCGCGTCCACAAAGAGGCGAATACCGTGGAGCCGACTAGGACACTGTACCTAGCCGCCGTATAGGGTAAGCGGCGATATTTCGTCGAGCGGTGCAACGGTGCGCCGAGTTGGCGGGCAGCGCAGCAACAGCTGAAGGCAAGCGGCCCCGCGTAGCAGGAAATGCCCTTCGTCGAGGTAAATGCTCTTCGTCGAGGCACCTCTTCTGTCAATTCAACACTCGCGACAGGTTCAATTCCTGTGCTCGACACCCAGTGTTCTAACCAAGGAGTGAAGATGATCAAGCGTAACGTTTCCCTCATCGCTGCTGCCGCCATGCTGGCGGCCCTGTCTATCGTGGCTCCCGCCAAAGCCGACACTTCATGCACGGCAAGTGGCGGTCGCAACTGCACCATCTGCACCTACTGGGAAGATGGCACGGTGCACTGCTACGCGGTGCAGAAGTAACAGGACACACCGGCAGCGTAGACCACCCGTTCAAGTGCAGTTGTACCCATCAAAGGAATCCAAGTGAGCAAAGTTGTTCTAACCATCGTCACCACCATGTCCGCCGTCGCAACTGGCGTCACGACCGCCGCATTCAATGCCACGCTGGTCGACAGCGAAGGCGTCAGCCACAGCGGCAGCCTGTCCGTCAGCTCCCTCAATGACAGCGGCGCCGGCACCCTGACCTTCGCCGATGACATTCCGGTCGGCTCCTTCAGTGGCAGCGTGCAGACCGTCGACACCACGGGCGCCGCGCTCGGTAGCCCCGTTTCGTTCAGTGGCAGCGTTTCTGGCGGCACCACTGCGCCGAACATGCAGCCCGTTGTGACCAGCATCACGGTCAGCGTCGGCTAAGCCCAGCATGGCGCGCGACCTTGCGCTTGTTGGGTTTGGCATAGGCATCATGTTCGGTTGGACAGAACTGGTGGCATGGCTTACCCGGCGCAAACGACGCGCGCGTCTTCAACCTGTCGTGTCCAAAGTCAGAGTTAAAGTCAATTCTTAGTTCACGCAAGGCGGCTTTGGCCGCCTTTATTTTTGACATCAAATTGTCAAAGTGCCTGAAGCCGCGCGGGCTAAACTGTCACCCATTACGCCCTTAGCTTTTGCCATGCCTTTCTTTGGTGCTGTCGGTGCAAAATACGCAGAGCTTGATGTCATTGTGACTCGGGCTGACGGAAGTGTTGAAAATTGGGGCCGAATGGTGTTTCATTCGGAATCTCGCTGGGAAATGCTGCTTTGGCGCATTGAACGGGTTCTTACGTGGTATCGGAGATACAGATGGAACAAGAAAGCACTTCAAGCTCGGCGCAATCTGCGCCCGTGACCGATCCGCATCAAGCTGAAGCAAAGCGGGCTGCGGCGGCTGTGCTGCGGCACGAGTCAGACTGCGTGTTTTTGCGGGGTGTCGGCCGAGTGCTTGACAACGAAGCCATGCGTCGCCGTATCAACAACTTGCCGGCAATGACGCCAGCAGATGCTGCCGCGTTGGTGGCGAACTATACCGCGTAAGGACACATCATGCCATTCGGCGTTGCAACCGTCATCACTAGCTCGGGCAAGGCGATCGCCGCCAAGCGGCAGATTGGCACCTCACCATCGCAGGCTGAACCCCTGTACCTATCTATGGGCGTGGGCGCCACGGGTGCGGGCCGCACAGCGTCCGTGGCCGACACTGCGTTGTCGACGCCTGTCGAAAGCCGCGTGGCGGGAACCAGCAGCACGGTCACCACGACCAACACGAACGACACGTACCAAGTGGTCGGCACCATTACCGCCACGGCGACGCGTGCGGTGGACGAATTTGGCACGTTCGACGCCAGCAGCGCCGGCAACATGGACTTGAGCGCGACGCTCAACGTGATCAACCTGAATGCGGGTGATTCGATCACTTGGACCTCAAAAAAGCAGTTCCAATAAGGCGCCGAGATGGACGTCATTGTGGTCATCGGATCGCTTGTCGAAAACGTCATTTGCGCCGATTCGTTGGTTTCTGCTCGCGACGCTTATCCCGAGGGCGCCTTGTTCCTCGAAAGGACTGATGGCGAATCGGTGGGCCCGAACTGGTCATACGACGGTACGACTTTTACAGCTCCGCCAGCGCCGCCCCCGCAAGTGATTGACAAAGTTTCATTTCTTCAGCGTTTTACCGCCGCCCAACGCCAAGCAATTCAATTGCGCCGTGCGCAAGGAACCGATGGCGTAATCATGGACGCAATGTACATGTTGGATGCGGCAACTTTGATTGATCCAGCAAATGCTGACACAATTGGGTTCGTGCAATACCTTCAGAACGTCGGACTTATTGGCGCCGATGACGTGGCAAGGATCTTGTCATGAGCCTTGGCTTCAGAATTCGCTTTCACACCGTTGAATGGAAGACTGGCGTCGGTCAGGTTACAGACAACGTCGTTGACGCTACTTCAACTAGTGGCCCGTGGACTTGGACGTTCCCACCGAATGCATTTAATGCATCATTGTCTGGTTGTGGTGCTGGTGGTGGCGGTGGTGGCGGCTACGCAAGCTCAACCAGTCGCGCGGGCGGCGGTGGTGGTTGTTCTGGAGTGCAGCTTTTTAGCATGCCGCTCTCTGTATTTCCAAATACGGCCCTGACTATTACCATCGGTTCGGCCGGTACGGCTGGTGCAGCAGGTAATGCTGGTGGAACTGGTGGCACAACCATTATTGCGGGAATGATCCAGAACACGCTGGATTACGCAAACGTTGGAACAATCCGTCTTGCTGGTGGCGGTGGCGGTTCCGCGGCTACTTCTGGTGCTTCGGGCGCTGGCGGAACGATTGCAAATAGCACGGGTAACGGTGCTGCGGCGACGAATGCGGCGACAGCGGCGGCAGGCAATCCGGGGACTGTTATTTCCGGTATTGGGGCTTCTAGTTCTGCTGCCTCAAGCCAGTTTTTTGGCGGTATCGCCTATGCCTGGGCCGGTGCTTCTGGCGGCTCGGCTTCTACGACCGGCACGGTTACGGGTGCGGCGGGCGGTATTGTGGCGGCTGGTGGCAACTTAATCAACATGAGCTTTGGCTACAACAACCCTGCGGCATCTTCAGGCAACACTGATGCAACGAATTCGTATGGCGGTGGCGGCTTTGGCGGATGGTCGTTTTTCGGCATTGCTCCTCGCGGCGGCAATGGCAATGCGGTTGCGCCATCCGGCACGGGCTACGGCTTTGGCGGTGGTGGCGGCGGCGGCAATGCCGGTGGCTCACCGGGGGGCTCAGGTTACGCTCGCGTTACCTATTGGTCGTTTGAATAATGTCAGTCACAGAATTCAATAGCGGTTCGGCAGCCATTGCTGCCACAGAATACAGCTTGACTGGCAATGGCACGGTCGTGCAAGCGCAGACGACCAAAGGGGCGTTTGAACTGGTGCTGGATCTCAATGCATGCACCGCGACTGAATGGTACTTGCTGAACGTCTACGAAAAGGCCCAGAGTGGTGGGACGCAGCGACTTCTTGATCAAATCGACTTGATTGGTATATGGGGTGGTAACCGTACTCCGATTCAGGTTTTTCCTCCGCTGGCATTGCTGTGGGGCTGGGACTTCACGCTTCAACTGAAGCAAGGCACAGCCAGAACGATTTCTTATTCCGTGCGCCAGCTCGGATAAGGTGTCGTCGTGTTTATCTGGACCTTTCCGCCTTCAAGCGGAGGGACGACATACACGGCCACGGTGAGCGCGGGTACGACCTGCGGCGCTGCATTGCAGACGGGCACCAGCACGACACGTAGCGCAGGCACCGCAATAGCCGCAGCCCTTGTGCGCGGCGTTGCACACACCCTGGCTGCTGGTACTGCCACGGCAGGGGCCCTTGTGCGCGGCGTGGGCCGTGTGCTGGCTGCGGGTACGCCTGTTGCGGGCGCTGTGGCGCGCGGGGTTTCAACAGCTCGGCCCGCAGCCACAGCGGTCGGCGCTGCGTTGGCCCGCAGTATTGGCACGGTCAAGGTGGCTGGCACGGTCTGTTCGGCTTCTGTCATGCGGAACATTGGGGCAATAAAGGCTGCCAGTACGACTCTAGCGGCATTGCTGTCTCGTCAGATAGCAAAAGTTCTTTTTGCAGCTACTGCTTTATTGGCTGTGCTAAACAGAATGATTGCCGTATCGTTTAGGGCGGCCACGTTGTGCGGGGCGGCGCTGAACGAAATAAAATCAAAGCTTGTTGTGCTTCTGGCTGGTACGGTAATAGCTGCCACGTTGTCGAAAAATATCACGAGCGCGCGTGCCGCAGGAACATTACTGACCGCAACATTGGTCAGGCAAGTTGCGACGGCACTGACAGCCACGACTATCACAGTAGCCACACTGTCAAAGGCAGCGGCCAAAACATTGGCTGCGGCTACTGCGACCGGCGCGGCGTTGTTCAAGGCCGCTCAAATCGCCAAAATGGCGGCCACGGCTTGTGGAGCCAACTTGACGTGGCATGTGGTCATACGTCCTATGCTGACGGCCACGGCGGGATACGCGGTTCGTCTTGCTGCGCGTTCTTGGGAAGTGACCGCGCCAGCTCGTAGCTGGCTTGTTCGGCTTGCGCAACGTGATTGGAATGTACCGAAATGACCACACAACTTCCGCAGAAGGCCGTGCCTGAAACGCCGGTGTTGAGCTTCGATTTCAGTTGCGAAGCTACCAGCGTTACATTCGTATCGATTACGGTGACGGTTGACAACAGCGTGAATGGCGATGCTACGCCTGCTAACATCTTGCTTGGTGTGCCAGAAGTTGACAGCGGGAATGCGGCCATTTTGCTTCAGCAGGTGCAGAATGGCGACCCAACGACCGACTACCACATTGCAGTCGTCGCCACGAATGAGGACGGCGTCGCACTGATGCGGGACTGCATTCTTCCAGTCAGGCCGTACCCTTAACGCATTGAAGTCAAGCGCATACGGACAGACCTGCTACAGTGGGCCTGTCCGTTTTCAATTGTGCACCGGAGAAATTAGATGAGTTCACGTATAAACGCCCCGTGTAGCATTCCGCCGTCACGAATTGACGAATTGTGGCTGACTGGCTATGGGCCGATCGTGCAACGGCGCGTCCATGATTTCGCCGCTGCCATCGCGGCCGAAGTCCGTGCCCAGCCCATCGACATGGTGTTGCACTGCCCCGCGTGCGGCCTGCAACATATCGACAAGCCGGAGCCCGAACTGGGCCCGAGCAAGGACGGCAGCGGAGACATGCCCCTGTGGTCCAACCCGTCGCACCGTTCGCACCTGTGCCACGGCTGCGGCCACGTCTGGCGACCGGCCGACGTGCCGACCAACGGCGTCAAGGACTTGTGATGCACAACCCCTACGGAATGACGCCCTGCCCGTTCTGCGGCAGCGGTAAGGTCGCCAGCCAGGAAGGTGAACGCTACGGCTCGGCACCTGTGTATCGTGTCAAGTGCGAATGTGGCGCCAAGGGGCCGTCAATGATGACGCTATTGGAAGCCGTTGCAAAGTGGAACCAGCGGGTACTGACTTCTAAAGTTTTCCCCCGGGAGTAAGCAGATGAAAGAAATCGCCATTGGCCTATTGTTCGGGCTGGCTCTTGCAGTCGCAATCGTCATCCTTATGATTGCACAGCAGGTCCCTACGCAATGGCACGAGACCAGCAAGGCGTTTGACGTGTGGGCTGAACATTGCAAGCCGACCGAATTTCACTACGGCGTCACGGAAGATGAACATGGTACGCGCGCTTTTATCGTAACTTGTTCTCCGAAGGAGTGAAGATCGTGACCGAAAAAAAATCGCGCTTCAACGTGCCGCGCTCGACTTGTTTGGCGAAACGGCATCTGCCGCGTTCGTGGTTCCAATCCCCAACACGACGCCCTCCTTAGTAGTGGCCGCAGGAGAACGAGAGCAGATTCTTGAGTTGCTGGACTCCTGCGCCACTGCGGTTAAAGAAGTGGCCGCCGCCCGCACCCCGCCTGCCGCATCGGAAGGAGACGGCCAATGAGCCAATACGACACTATCGACGCGCTGATTCTGTCGGCGATCCTCTCTCGTAAGAGCCCGCTCTATGAACTGAACGTCAATGCTGAGGCTTCGCGTCTTGCGAGCAACACCGGTCGGAAGGCGTTTCGCATCATTGATGGCCGCATGACCGCTCTGAAAAAGTCCGGTCGCATTGAGTTCCGCCGCGGTGAGCCGAAAGGCCCGCGGCAATGGGGTGTGATCGGAGAAGGCCAATGATCCCCGCCGGATGGAAGCTCGTGCCGATCGAGCCGACCGAAGATATGGTAAACGTCAATCCGCGCATGCTTCATCCCCGATTGGCCGCCGCGATTTACGAGGCGATGCTCGCCGTCGCCCCTGAAGCGCCGAGCATCGCGAGTGATGAGATGCCAAAGACGATCAAACCTGCTGGCTATCGCTACTGGCTTTGGATTGACGACCAAACATGCGACGTTCGCTACATCGGGGGCCCCAAACGAAAGCAAGTTTTCGGAATCCCAGGCAAGGACCACGGTGGCGAAGAACGTTGTCGACCTTTCTATTTTGATGCGCCTCCTGCCAAGTGATTGAATTTGGAGATATGTAAATGCCTCGCACGCTCGCGCAACTCATGGACGATATCATTTACGAATCCCATCTGCCGGTTCCACGTCCGCATCGCATCAGGTCGATTGCTCGAGAAGCCAAACGTAAGTTCCCAGAACTGGCTGGGATGGCTCGCGGTCCTGTGCGCAAGCACGAAGCGCCAGGGTGCGGTTCTAAGACCCTTGAAAAGACTGAATACGGATGGCGCTGTATTCGGTGTGCAGCGCGGTTCGGCGAAAACATGAGTCGCCTCGAGGAGAATTAGTAATGGCTGATATTTCACCGGATATTGAACGCGCAATCCTTCGAGACAGAGAAGTCATGGAGGCAATTCGTGCGCGCAAGGGCAATGAATACGCGCTGAAGGTCAGCATGTTCGTTGCGTGCAGTAAGATGCATGCAGAAGTTTTTGCAGGCTGCACGTACGATGTTTTTGAATCGTTTACCAGCAATCTTTTGATTTGCTTTGGCGTGAAAGAATGTGATTTTGCGGAATTCCTGGGCGAAGCACAGAGCATTCGAAAGCCTCAACAGCTATGACAGTTCGCGGCGACAACAAAGGCGGCGGTCAAGTGACGTATTATAGCGTCCCGATCCGCAAGCCCAGCAAGGGCGGCCCTGCTTACGAGGCCGAAGCCATTGACATCATCAACGCGCTGAACATGACGTTCGCGGAAGGTGAAGCCTTCAAGTCAATCTGGCGGTGCGCAGCGTCTCGCTTCGAGAACCTTCAGAAAGAAGGTGGCGACGCTCACCGCGATGCTCAGAAGGTCGAATATTACGGTAAGCAGATGCAGACCATCGAGACCATGCGCAAAAACGGAGAACTGAAATGACTCCGGAACGCTTCTACGAGCATTTGCAAGCGTGCGGCTTGCATGTTGAAGGCGCGCAGGTGACTCGATACAAGGCGGCCGACCTGTACGAGTTGATCCTGAATGACCTGCCGGCGCGCAGGCAATCTAAGCTTGGCTCATTCCTGGAAACGCTGACGAACACCGCCGTCGGCTTCGTGGGCAGCCTCGCGATCACGTATGTGGTCATGATGTATGTGCCCGGCTCGGTTAGCTTCAAGTCGTTGTTGACGACTTCGCTCTGCACGGCGTGGAGCATTGCGCGCGGCTATACTATCCGCAGGCTCAACAACGCAAAATGACCACATGACCCGCATCAATCTTGTCCCGCCGGAAGAGTTGCACGACCAGCACTTGTTCGCGGAGTTTCGCGAGATCAAAATGGTGCCGAAGTCGCTGGCGCGTAGCTTGGTGGCGGCGCAGCGGCGCGGGGTTTTTGACACTGTGGCGTGGGTGCTAGACCGTGCGCCAAAGCAATTCACACTGAACACCGGGCACGTCAGTTTTTTCTATGACAAGGGCCTGTACCTGCACTTGCGGTATACTGACCTCATTCGCGAGATGTTGCAACGCGGCTTCGACATCAACATGTACATCCCGCTTGACCCGGACAACGTGTACGCCAGCGACCCGCGCTTGTTCTGCAACTACACGCCGACGGCCGAAGCCTTGGCAATCATTCGCGCACGCATCGCCGAAAAGGTTGCCATGAAGCCGGACTGGTACAGGTTGACGAAATGAACAAAACCGCATTTGCGCAGGCAGTTTGCCATGAACAAGAACGCGCTCGGTTCACTCATGAGTTGTCTTTGCTGAAGCGGCACATACTGAATTCGATCTCGATTTCGATGCCGGCGTATTGGGCAATCCTTGGCAAGATTAAACCGATGCCGCACGCCCTGTCACCCCTAGACTGTACGGTCGGTATTGCCGACCTAGGGGTCGCGGCGCAAGAATAGCGCGCTGTCATTTGCGCTAAAACTATTCGAGGGTTCTATGTCCAAGCTTATGTTCATTGTTCTGTCGGGCGTGCTGTTTCTTGTCGTGCGGCAATTCCTTATTCAATGGGGCCTTGTCGAGCGCAACCAGGACAGCAAATTTAACCCTCACAGGAAAGAAATTAATCTTCGCCGGTTGGCATCTTGGACATTCTACTTCATCTTCTGGGTCATGCCGTCCTTGGCGGTATGGCATCTTACGCGATGACACGACTTGTTCAAAAAATTGAGCAGCTAATCCGGGCCGTGGCCTGGAACCCTGCTACGCCGATGCGAACTGTTGCCGCATTCGATCAGCTCGCGTATAGCATCATTGGCGACATAGGCTCGCAAGAGAGCTGGATGCGCGATACTGTGCAGAATCTGTATTCGATGGCAGATTGGGACAGTGGCGAGGGGCCTTTTGACGAGCCTGACGCAGTGAAGCGAAGCCGTACACTGCTAGCGCAGGTCGGCATTACGGGACCTTACAAGCCCGAAGAAGACCACGTATGAGCAAGAGCCCGAAAAGCTACGTGCCCTGTAGCCGCCCAGCGCGGCCCCTGGCGGCCCGCTGGCTGCGTTTGCTGCCCCTGGCCGCTACCCTACCCCTACCCCTACTGCCATGCCACTCATCCCTATATCCCCGCCTCCTGCCTCGCGCTTACCGAATGTCGAACCGACGGCAAAGGGCTTGCGTGAGCTTGCCGATGCCATCGACGCGGGCAAATGTTACGTCGTTGAGACACTGGTGAATTGGCATTGGCACGATACGCGGGATGTCGTGGCGATCACCATTCTGGTTCGCGAGAAATGTCCAACTGCACGATGACTGCTAACGAAGTCTGCCAAGCGCACGGGCACGCATTCACGTATCGTGGGCTTGTCTATAGTCAAGGCGACAGGCTAGCAGGGTCAAGCGCCTTCGATACGGTATACGAAGACGCTTTCTTTTGTTCGAGATGCTTGCTGCGCCGCTATGACAATACGCGCGTAATCGGCAATTCATATACTGCACCGCTCAAAGGCTCGGCCCCGAAATAACATGGTTCATGCACAGAACAAAGGCAAGGCCGGCGAACGCGAAGTCGCCAACCTGCTCAGGCACGAAATCTATCTGCTGATGCACAAACACCAGTATGATGACGCTACACTGGCGGCGCTCAATAACGTGGTGCAGCGCAACCAGAATCAGTCGGCCGAGGGCGGTGGCGACATCACACTTTTCGGCCTTGCGCTCGAAGTGAAACGCTGCGAGACACTAGAGGTTGAAAAGTGGTGGAGGCAGGCAGTCACCAGCGCAAACAGAAACGGCGACGTGCCTGTGCTCATCTACCGCCAGAACCGCAAGCCGTGGCGTGTGGTCATGACGGGAGAGATTGGCCTTGATGATGTGTCGCAGTATCGCTGCCGGGTTACGATCGATCTTGAAGATTTCCAAAAATGGTTCTCGGCATGGGCAGAACGAAAGATTCGGGCCGGAGATATTGACCGCATTTGATGGATTAGGTTCATCAAGCTAATTCGGCCTATACTCCCGATTAATTGATATCGGGAGTTTGAAGTGTATTCGCAATGGCAAGCGCAACACATGGCGCCGCAACTAACGCAAGCCGAACGGGAGTTCCGCGATCGTTTTGTCACCGAATACTTGATCGACTATTCGCCGGTCGAAGCTTGCTTGCGACTTGGTTTTGCCAAGGACTACGCGACCGAGTATGGACACACCTACATGCTCGACGGCTACGTTCAACGCGAAATCAAACGCCGTGAGCTCGAAGAGAACGTTCCGACAAAGGACAGTACCGAAGGAATTCAACGCAGAATCAAGGTTGCGTTGTTCCGCGAGGCGCATAACCAATTCGCGAAACCGAGTTCTCGAATTGCAGCGTTGAAGGTGCTGGCCGACATCTACGGCATGATGGCTCCAATCAAAACGGAGACGAATGTCAATGTCACGAGCAACGTGCAATTTTACTTGCCGTCGAACGGCAGGGACAGCTCGGCAAAGGCTGCGGTCGAGGATGCGACTATCGTGCCTCAAGTCGACCCCGGTATCGTAACGATCGCACTGCCTGTGAGGAACGATCATGCCTAATATGCCAATGACGAATATCACATTTCTTCACGTTTCTGCGGTGGTAGCTGGTTCTGAGTTACTGGCTGACGAAATAGGAAGGGGCGTGACCCCGAGTCGCTTTACCGATGTCGTGGCTGAGGCGGTAGACAAACGCATGGAAGAGTTGCGGGATATCCCCCACATCGAAGACGTTGCGTTCAGTACCCTGCTTCGCCGTAAACAGATTGTCTACGCGCGCCTGTCGGCAATCATGACGACATTCTACGCAATGCGCGGAAGGCGTTGAATATGGTTGTTGCGCCTGAAGCAGTACCCCCTCCTGTACGAACTCCTGTATCTGCGGCAGCAAAAAAGACATCTGAACTGATTGTCGTAAGGCCGCAGGTTGGCCCGCAAGAGCAGTTCCTCAGCTCACCGGCAGATATCGTCATCTACGGTGGCGCCGCTGGTGGCGGCAAGTCGTGGGCATTGCTTTTGGAGCCATTGCGGCACATCACGACTAACCCCGAGTTCAACGCTGTATTCTTTCGTCGCACGACTCCTCAGATCACTAACCCGGGCGGTCTGTGGGACGAATCGAAGAAGCTGTACACGTTAATCAACGGCACGCCACGCGAGGGTGACCACACCTGGAAATGGCAGAACGGTGGGTACATCAAGATGTCCCACCTCGAGCACGAGAATACTGTAAACCAATGGCAGGGTTCGCAGATTCCGTTGATCATGTTTGACGAACTGACGCACTTCACCGAGTACCAGTTCTTTTACATGCTGACCCGCAATCGAAGCATGTGCGGAGTCAAGCCGTATGTGCGCGCAACATGTAACCCGGATGCTGAATCCTGGGTTGCGAAATTCATCGCATGGTGGATTGGCGAAGACGGGTTGCCCATTCCCGAGCGTAGCGGGGTGCTGCGCTATTTTGTTCGCATTGGCGAAGAAATTTATTGGGGTGACAGTAAGAAAGAATTGGTTGAAAAATACGGTCGGCCTGAAGCTCTTGAGCCCGGCGAAACACTTGAAGACCAAGTTCGGCCGAAGTCGATCACGTTCATTCCTGCAAAGCTGAGCGACAATAAAGCGCTTCTTACAGCAGACCCAGACTACAAAGCCAACCTCATGGCGCAATCTCGCGTCGAGCGCGAGCGGCTGCTGGGTGGCAATTGGAAGGTCGTTAAGGGTAACGGCATGTATTTCAAGCGGGGCGATGTGCGAATCATTCAGCAGATGCCTCCGCGTGACGAGATTGCGAAAATCGTTCGGGGCTGGGACTTGGCGGCTACTGAACTAAGTGAGGCCAGCCCCGATCCAGATTGGACGGCCGGCGTTAAGATGGCGCTTCTGAAGAACGGGAGGTATGTGGTCATGCATGTTGCGCACGAACGCAAGCGTGCGCATGAGGTTCGAATGTTGATTAAAAATCTTGCATCAACTGATGGGATTTCCTGCCGGATCGGATTGTGCCAAGACCCAGGGCAAGCGGGTAAGGATCAGGCGGAGAGCTATGCGTCATTCCTCGCTGGCTATATTACAGATATCGAACGTGCTTCTGGCGATAAAGAAGTTCGAGCAGACCCCTTTGCTGCTCAATGGCAAGCGGGAAATGTTGACTTGCTTGCTGGCTCTTGGAATGAAGTTTATCTCAGTGAATTAGAAGCCTTTGGCACGGGCACTGCGCACGATGATCAAGTGGACGCCTCGAGCGAGGCATTCCGATTGCTGGTCAAATCAAACTTGAGCACTTGGCAAAAACTGGCTAAGGTAGGCTAGGGCATAATGCCGAGATAACTATCTGTTCCCATCATGACGCAAAAACTCCCGCGTTCGAAGTCCGTTGTGCGGGCAGCCCGCGCAGCCTTGCGCACAGACGACGCTGCGCGGAAGAAGTCATTGGACAGCTTCCAGAACCTGCCGCAGAATTTCGGTATTGGGGGCAACAATCCAATGACGACTGCGACGTATGGGTTCAACCCCATTACGCGCAATCGTACGTTGCTTGAATGGGCGTATCGGGGCTCGTGGATGGCAGGTGCGGTCATTGATGCCATTGCCGACGACATGACCCGCGAAGGCGTCGAGTTCAAGGGTGATGTCGATGCCGAAGACCAAGAACAACTCACCCAAGCCGCTACGTCCATGGGGATTTGGAATGCGGTCAACGATGGTATTCGTTGGAGCCGTCTGTACGGCGGTGCAATCGTTGTGATGCTGATTGACGGTCAGGATCCGGCAACGCCTCTGCGACTGCAATCGATTCGCAAAGGCCAGTTCCGCGGTCTCTTGACTCTTGATCGGTGGATGGTTGAGCCGTCACTGAATGACTTGGTGACCGAACAAGGCCCGTGTCTTGGGCTGCCGAAGTTCTACACGGTGACCGCGCAAGCGCCGGCCATGAGTATGATGAAGATTCATTACAGCCGTGTTATTCGGCTTGAAGGAATCCGTCTGCCCTACTGGCAGCGCATCATGGAAAACATGTGGGGCATTTC
>Ga0116228_10002271_pt1 | contig 16576 bp, 15 predicted proteins | sample S1TSphfallax_2_FD_89694 | JGI IMG/M metagenome (GOLD analysis project Ga0116228, IMG submission 89694) | Host-associated microbial communities from peat moss isolated from Minnesota, USA - S1T2_Fc - Sphagnum fallax MG | ecosystem: Host-associated > Plants > Peat moss > Unclassified | place...
CGGTCGGCGACCGCATCGTGATCTCCGGCGCCGATGCCTTTGGCGGCGCGGATCGCGTCATCCTGGCTCATTGACGCCGAGCAAGCCAAGACACCATCAAGCCAAACGCCAGAAACACCAGCAACCCACCAGTAACCCAAGGCGGACCACCTACATGCTCCAAATGACGCACCTGTCGAAGGCCTATCGCACCGAAGTCGTCGAGACCTATGCGCTGCGCGACTTTTCGATTCACGTGCGGCCCGGGGAGTTCGTCGCGGTCACCGGCCCCTCCGGGTCCGGCAAGACCACGTTCCTGACGATCGCGGGCCTGCTCGAAGAATTCACGGGCGGCGAGTACCACCTGGACGGCGCCGACGTGCGCGGTCTCAACGACAACCAGCGCTCGCGCCTGCGCAACGAGAAGATCGGTTTCATTTTTCAGGCGTTCAATCTGATCCCGGACCTCAATGTCTTCGACAACGTCGACGTGCCGCTGCGTTATCGGGGCTTCAACGGCGCCGAACGCCGCCGCCGCATTCAGAAGTCCCTGGAGCGCGTCGGTCTGTCGGCGCGCTCGCGCCACTACCCGGCGGAACTCTCGGGCGGGCAGCAGCAGCGCGTGGCGATCGCGCGCGCGCTCGCCGGCGATCCGCGGCTGCTCCTCGCCGACGAGCCGACCGGCAACCTCGATACGCAGATGGCCAGAGGCGTCATGGAACTGCTCGAGGAATTGCATCGCGACGGCGCAACCATCGTCATGGTGACCCATGACCCCGAGCTCGCGATCCGCGCACAGCGCGAGGTGCATATCGTCGACGGCCAGGTCGTGGACCTTGTCGCGCAGCCGCGCATCGTGCGCCCGTCATCGCAGGCGCAGGCCTAGGGGACGGCGAACCATGTTCGGCTACTACATCGGTCTCGCGATCCGCAGCCTCCGGCGCAATGTCGTGCTGACCGTGCTCATGATCGTCGCGATCGGTGTCGGCATCGGCGCGTCGATGACGACGTTGACGATCTTTCGCGCGATGAGCGGCGATCCGCTGCCCGGCAAGTCCGCGCAGCTGTTCGTACCGCAGATCGACAATTGGGGCCCGAGGAAGGGCGGGGGGCAGTCGGCCGCGACAGGCTCGAAGCTACAAAACCAGCTGACCTACATCGACGCGAGCCGGCTCATGGAGGCGCACGCGGCCAAACGCCAGAGCGCCATGTACGGCACTGGATTGCCGCTGATCCCTGCGAATCGCGACCTGCAGCCCTTCACTGCGCCTATCCGGGCAAGCTACGCGGATTTCTTCCCGATGTTCGAGGTACCTTTCCTGTACGGCGCCCCGTGGAGCGCAGCGGACGACGCGGCACACGCTGCGGTCGTCGTGCTGTCGCGCAAGCTCAACGATAAACTGTTCGCGGGTGCGAACAGTGTCGGTCAGAGCGTGAACCTCGACGGCCAAACCTATCGTGTCGTCGGTGTACTGAAAGACTGGGAACCGATTCCGAAATTCTACGACTTGACCGATGAGAAATTCGGCAAGGGCGCCGACGTCTTCATGCCGTTCACGCGCGCGATCGATCAACAACTGCGCGGCTGGGGCAGTTTCAACTGCAAGGATCCGCCCGACAGCGGCTATGCGGGGACCTTGCGCTCCGAGTGCATCTGGATTCAATTCTGGGTCGAACTGCCGACGCCCGCGGACGTGGCGAGATACCGCTTGTTCCTGCAAAACTATGCATCCGAGCAGCGCCGCTCGGGCCGGTTCGACTGGACGGCCGAGACCGCGCTGCGCGACCTTTCGCAATGGCTGCGGTTCAACGAGGTGGTCTCCGACGAAGTGCGCATCCTCGTACTCGTGTCCTTCAGTTTCCTGTTCGTCTGCCTGCTGAACGCGATGGGTTTGATGCTCGCGAAAGTCATGGCGCGGGCGCAAGAGATCGGGGTCCGGAGGGCGCTCGGCGCGAATCGGAGCGCGATTTTCACGCAATGTCTGATCGAATCGAGCGTGATCGGCCTCGTCGGCGCGGCATTGGGACTCGTGCTGACGGCGCTCGGCTTGCTGGGACTGCGCACCCTGCTCTCGCAATCGGCCTCTGCACTGGCCAATCTCGATCTGCTCGACGTCGGTATCGTGATCGCGCTGGCCCTGGGTTCTGCGATTCTCGCCGGACTTTATCCCACCTGGCGCGCCGGCCAGGTGCAACCCGCCTGGCAACTCAAGTCACAGTGAGGTGACCCATGGAATTGCGCCCGATACTCTCCGCAATGCGTCGCAACAAGGTCGGGGCGGTCCTGATCGGCGTGCAGATCGCGGTCACGCTCGCGATCTTGTGCAATGGCCTGTTCATCATCGAGCAACGTCTCGCCTTGAGCCAGCGGCCGAGCGGCGTCGATGAAGCGAATGTATTCGCGATCGACAATCAGTGGGTGGGCGCACCGGGCGATGTCCCCGCGCGGCAGCGGGCCGACATCGAAGCCTTGCGTGCCCTGCCCGGCGTCGTCGATGCCTACGACACCAACCAGTATCCGCTGACCAACAGCGGCTGGAGCGAGAGCGTGCTGCTCGATCCTGACGCGTCTGGATCGGGGACCTTGTCCGCCGCCCTGTACTTTGGCGATGATCATGCGCTCAATACGCTGGGTCTGCGCTTGGTCGCCGGTCGCAACTTCGAGGCCAGCGAGATCGGCGAGCGCCAGGCGTCGGATCGCTTGCACACCGCGGTGATCCTGATCACTCGCGCACTCGCACAGGCCCTGTTCCCCAAGGGCAATGCGGTCGGCCAATCGATCTATGTCGAGGGCAACAAGCAACCCAGCTTGGTCATCGGCGTCGTCGAACGACTGCAAATACCCTGGACAGGTGCCGGCGGTTGGACGGAAAAATACTTCGAGAACTCGATGATCGAGCCCTATCGCTTCATCGAATCGGACTCATGGTACATGGTGCGTACGCGGCCGGGGCAGCTCGCCTCCGTCATGAAGGCTGCGCGCGACAAATTACTGCAGATCGACCGCGCAAGACTGCTGGACAAGATCGAAGCCGTCAGCGATACCCGGATCGCCGCCTATCGGGACGATCGGGGCCTCGCCGTGATCCTCGCGGTCGTCTGTGCGAGCCTGATCGGCGTGACGGCCTGCGGCATCGTCGGTCTGACGAGTTATTGGGTCTCGCAGCGCCGGCGCCAGATCGGGATCCGGCGCGCACTCGGCGCGACGCGCGGCGCGATCCTGCGCTATTTTCAGACCGAGAATCTGTTGATCGCCGCCGCCGGCGCCCTCGTCGGCATCGGCCTCACGGTCGCCGTGAACCTGTGGATGGTCACGAGCTTCGCGATGCCGCGCCTCGCACTCGCTTGGGCCGGGCTCGGCGCGCTCGGCGTGCTGCTGCTCGGACAACTCGCCGTCCTCTGGCCGGCGCTGCGCGCCGCGTCCGTGCCGCCGGCCCTCGCCGTGCGTGACGCCTGAAGGGCCGCGGTGTTCCCGTATTACCTCGAACTCGCGCTGCGCAGCCTGCGGCGCAATGCTGTCCTCACGACACTCATGGTCACGGCAATCGGGGTCGGGATCGGCGCCTCCATGACGACCTTGACGGTGTTTCGCGCGATGAGCGGCGATCCGATACCGGCGAAATCCCGACAGCTGTTCAGACCGCAAATCCAGAGCCGCGGGCCCGACGGCGCGGACCGCGAGAGCGAGGACGGTCTGCAGACGGATCTCAGTTATCTCGATGCGATGGCCTGGATGCGAGCACACCAGGCCGTTCGTCAGACCGTCACGTATGCGAGCGGCCTGACGGTGCGGCCGGCCGACCCGAAGCAGAAACCTTTCAGGGCCGATGTTCGCGCCGCCTACAACGATTTCTTTCCGATGTTCGCCGTGCCGTTTGCCTTCGGCAGCCCCTGGACGCACGCCGATGACGACGATCGGTCGGCGGTGGTCGTGCTGACGAGGGCGCTGAATGACCGCCTGTTCGGCGGGAGCAATAGCGTCGGCAAGACGCTGCGTCTCGGCAACGAACCCTATACGGTAGTCGGGGTCTTGAACGATTGGTTGCCGATTCCGCGCTTCTACGACCTGCAGGTGGTACCGTTCGGGGAGAGCGATCAGCTGTTCATTCCCTTTACGCATGCGATCGACCGGCAGTTGGAGGTCGACGGCAGCACCTCCTGCAGTGACGATCGCCAGGCGGGGTTTCCCGATCTGCTGCAGTCCAACTGCATCTGGCTGCAATACTGGGTGGAGTTGCCGACGGCCGCGGATGTCGCAAAGTATCGTCTTTTCCTCAATAACTACGCGGCCGAGCAGCAGCGCAGCGGTCGCTATGCCTGGCCGCCGCGCACCGAGCTGCGGAATGTCCGCGAGTGGCTGGCCTACCGGCACATCGTGCCGAACGAGATGGGCGTCCTGATGCTGCTGTCGTTCGGATTCTTAGCAGTCTGCCTGCTCAACGCCGCGGGACTGTTGCTCGCAAAGCTCATGGGCCGCGCCGGCGACATCGGTGTGCGGCGTGCCTTGGGCGCGTCGCGGACCGCGATCTTTGTCCAATGCCTGATCGAAACGGGCATGGTCGGTTTGGCCGGCGGCCTGCTCGGCTTGCTGCTGACGAGCCTCGGGCTCCTCGCGGCACGATCCTTGTTGACCGCAGACTTCGTCGCGCTGACCCATCTCGATCTGGCGGATGTCGGCATCGCGATCGCGCTCGCGGTGACGGCGACCCTGCTCGCGGGCCTGTACCCCACGTGGCGGGCTGCGCAGGTACAGCCGGGCTGGCAACTGAAGGCGCCTTGATGATGCGGGAGCTGGGTCCGATCGCCTCGTCCCTGGGTCGTAACAAGTTCGGTGCCATCCTGATCGCGGCACAAATTGCGTTGACGCTGGGCTTTCTCGCGAACGCGCTCAACATCGTCGAATTTCGCTTGAGCTGGAGTTCCCGACCGAGCGGCATGGACGAGGCCAACGTCTTTGCGATCCGCAGCGAATCGGTCGATGCCTCGGCCGACCCGGCCGCACGCGTGAGTGCGGATCTATCTGTGCTGCGCGCCCTGCCCGACGTCGTCGATGCGTTCGCGGCTTCCAGCTTTCCCCTGGCGGGGGGCGGCTGGATGAGTTCGGTCAACCTCGATCCGGACCAGGCGATGTGGACGACCATCACGGGCATCTATTTCGCCGATGAGCATGGTCTCGATACGCTGGGCGCGCGCCTCGTCGCGGGCCGCAATTTCAGGGCCGATGAAATCACGGATCGGCACAGCGCCGACAAGCCGAATACCAGCGTGCTGATCGTCACCAAAGCCTTGGCCGACAAGTTGTTCCCGGCGGGCGATGCCCTGGGCAAGGACATCTACGTCGACAGCGGGAACCACCCGGAACGTATCGTCGGCATCGTCGAGCGGCTGGAGGGTCCGATTACCACGGCGAGCGGCCCGTCGCGTCTGGTCGCCGAGCACTCGGTGCTGCTGCCCTACCGCCCGGTAGGCGACCGGGCTAACTACCTCGTGCGCGCACGACCCGGCCATTTGAACGTCTCGATGAAATCGGCGGAACGGGCGCTGTTCGCGATCGACGCCGACCGCATCTTGCGCACGCGTTCCATGGCTGAAATCCGCGCCAATGCCTACCGCGGCGACCATGGGCTCGTGGTCCTGCTCTTGGGCGTCAGTGTTGCGCTGGTCCTCGTCACGGGTTTTGGGATCGTCGGCTTGACGAGCTACTGGGTTGCACAGCGGCGCCGGCAGATCGGCATCCGGCGTGCGCTCGGTGCCACGCGTTGCGACATCGTGCGCTATTTCCAGATGGAGAATCTGCTGATTGCGGCCGGCGGCGCCGCGGCCGGCATCGCGTTCGCGCTGGCACTGAATCTCTGGCTGGTGGACAGCTTCGAGATGCTGCGCATGGACGGCAGCCAGGCCATCGTCGGCGCGATTCTGATGCTGATACTCGGTCAGCTCGCGGTGATTTGGCCGGCGCTGCGCGCGGCTTCGATACCCCCGGCCCTGGCCACGCGTTAACATCCGCCCATGCGTACCGTTCTCGTCGTCGATGACAATCCGGCAGTCGCCGCGGCCTTGACCCTGCTGTTCGGTTTGCACGAGATTCGCACGCTGTCGGCGCACAAACCCGAAGCGGCATTCGCGATCCTAGCGGGCGAGCACGTCGATCTCGTGATCGCCGACATGAATTTTTCCGCCGATACGACCTCGGGCGCCGAGGGCACCGCGCTGTTCCAACGCCTGCGTGCGGCACATCCCGACCTGCCCGTGATCCTGCTGACCGCCTGGACGCATCTCGAGTCGGCGGTGCATCTCGTCAAGGCGGGCGCCGCCGATTACATCGGCAAGCCCTGGGACAATGACAAGCTGCTCGCAAGCGTCGAGAACCTGCTGGAACTCGGCGAGGCCACCCAGGAGCGCCTGCGCGTGCAGCGGGAACAGCGGGAGCGGCGCGAGCGGCTGGCGCGCGCCTACGACCTCGGTGGGCTGGTGTTCGCCTCAGATGCCATGGAGCGCGTCGTCGAGTTAGCGTGCCGCGTCGCGCGCGCGCCGGTGCCGGTGCTGATCACGGGGCCGAATGGAGCCGGCAAGGATCGCATCGCTCAGATCGTGCACGCCAATTCATCGGTCAGCGGCGGTCCTTTCGTCGCGATCAACTGCGGTGCAATTCCCGCCGATCTCATCGAGGCAGAATTGTTCGGTGCCGAAGCCGGCGCCTACACGGGTGCGCACAAGTCACGGCAGGGCCGCTTCGAGCGGGCGGACGGCGGAACTCTGTTCCTCGACGAAATCGGCAATCTGCCGTCGGCCGGACAAATGAAGCTGCTGCGTGTGCTCGAGACCGGTTTGATCGACAAACTCGGTTCGGCGCAAAGCCGCGCGACGCGCGTGCGCATCATCGCGGCGACCAACGCAGATTTGCGTGCCATGATCCGTGACGGCCGGTTTCGCGAGGACTTGTACTATCGGCTCAACGTCATCGAAATCAACGTGCCGGCGCTGGCGGCGCGACCCGCGGACATCCTGCCGCTCGCCCGTCATTTCCTCGGCCCGGGGATGCAGCTCAGCGAGGATGCCGTCCTTGCGCTGCTCGCGCACGATTGGCCGGGCAACGTGCGCGAACTGCGCAATTCGATCGATCGCGCCAAGTTGCTGGCGCAGGCGCAGATCGTGACGGCCGCCGTCTTGAATCTACCGCCGGCGCAGCGTCCGGGTATGGACGGCTTCCTGCGCTGCACCGAGACGGTCTCGGCGCGCGCGGATCGCGATGCCGAGGAACCCGCCCGCGAACTCATCGAGGCGAGCCTGCGGGAGGCGGGCGGTAATGTGTCGCGGGCTGCGCAAAGTTTGGGGCTATCCCGCCAGGCCTTGTATCGGCGCATGCAGCGCTTCAATTTGCGCGCGCCCTAAGACGGCGATGCCCGCTTTCAAGAGCTCGCGGCGCGGCTTGCAACTGCAGCTCGGCTTGACACTGTGGTTCATTGCGGCCGTAGCCGCGGCGCTCGGCGCCTACCTCGCGCGCCGGCTCGGTAACCCCGGCATCGCGGTCCTGGTTGCTGCGGCTTTGTCGATACCGGTGGCCTTCTGGGTGGCAGCCCGCTTCTTGCGCCCGGTACGCCTGCTGCTCCGTGGCCTCAGCGGCACGGTCGCCAGCTACCGCGAAGGCGACTTCAGCGTGTCCTTGGTCGCCGATCGGCGCGACGAGCTCGGCGAATTGATGACGGCCCACAACGAGTTGGCCGCTGCCCTGCGTGACCAACGCGCTCACCTGGTCCAGCGCGAGTTATTGCTGGACACGGTGATGCAGAACTCGCCGGTCGCGCTCGCGCTCGTCGATGCCCAGGAGCGGATCGCTTATGCGAATTTGGCGGCGCGCCAACTGTTCAGCGAGGGACGCAGCCTGACCGGGCTCAAGTTTGCAGACGCGCTCAAGGGTACGCCGACCGCGCTGCGCCGCGCGGCCGAGGAGCGTAATGACAGTCTGTTCTGCGCTGATATCGATGGCGCCGAGGAGACTTTCCACTTGTCGCAAAGGGCCTTCGTGCTGCAGGGCAAGCCATACCGGCTGTATCTTTTGAAGCGATTGACGCGGGAGCTGTCCCGCCAGGAAGTCGCAACCTGGAAGAAGCTGATTCGCGTGCTGAGCCACGAACTCAACAACTCGCGCGGGCCGCTCGCCTCGCTCGCGCACTCCGGCGCGGAGATCGCGCGCCGTGGCGACTTCGCGAGCCTGCCGCAGGTCTTCGCCGCAATCGGCGAACGCTCGCGCCACCTGCACAATTTCGTCAGCGGTTACGCCGCTTTTGCCAAATTGCCCGCGCCACGTCCGGAGCACGTCGCCTGGGCGTCATTCTTCGCGGACCTCGCCCGTCAGTTGCCATTTCGTGTCGCGGCGAGACTCCCCGATGCGGATGGGTGGTTCGACCGCGGCCAGATCGAACAGGCGCTGATCAACCTGCTCAACAATGCTCACGAAGCGGGCGGTAACGCGGACGCCGTCGAAATCGAAGTGACATCGCTCGGCGACACGCAACGCATCGAGGTACGCGACCGGGGTGCCGGCATGAATGCGTCGGTGCTCGCGCAGGCGCTGCTGCCGTTTTATTCGACTAAACGGAGCGGCACGGGCTTGGGACTCGCGCTCGCGCGCGAAATCGCCGAAGCGCATGGCGGCCGGATTCAGCTCGCGAATCGTGAGGGCGGCGGCCTCCGCGTGTCGCTCGATCTACCGCTCGCGCGATAAAATATTTCGCGACGCTGTCCGCAGGCGGTGCCGCCGTGCGCATACCCTCAGGCAGAGGGGCTCGATTCCATGCTGAAACCAATTTGTAAACGCGCCGATCATTTCGTACCGTCGCCGGCGGCGCGGGCGCTCGCGCTCAACCTGGTCACGGAGTTCGACCTGCTGCGCCTCAAGACGATCGCCCGCTTATATGCGCGCGGCCTGCCGCCCGATGTCGACTGGGGCGATCTCATCCAGGAAGCGATCGCCCGCGTGTTGTCCGGTGCGCGCCGGCAGCCGGAGGGAGTGACGACCATCGTGTTCCTGGCGGGCGTCATGCGCAGTCTGCGTACCGCGTATCTGCGACGCGCGCGCACCGGCGCAGGACAGCAGCGCGAGAAATCACTCGAGCAAGCGGCGGCGGCTGACGACGACGCGTCGAGGATCGATGAGCCGCGAGACCCGGCTCCGGATCCTGAGCATGCGGTCAGCGCCCTGCAGGAGATCGCCGCGATCGAGCGCTTGTTTGGCGGCGACGCAATGGTGCTGCGCATCATCCACGGGCTGGCAGAGGGCCTCAGCGCGGAACAGATCCGCAGCGCCTGCGGCATCACAGCGGTCGATTATGATTCAGCGCGCAAGCGTATGCGGCGGGTCTTGCTGCGGGAGGGTCTGACATGCGGAAATCTGTAAGTGCTGAGAGGCCCGAGGCGGCCCTCGCACGGATCGTGTCAGCCTTGGGGCAAGAATTACTCGACGCGAGTGACGAGGAGATCCTGGCGGCGGCGAAGGACTTGGGCATGAATCCCGGCATGAAGGGGTCGGCAGCTTTTCTCGGACTCAAGTACCTGCGCCACGCGCCACCGGAATGGTGGCTGGAGGGCTTCGATGCAGCCTTGCTCGCGCGTCTCGGCATGCCGGGCCGCGAGCCGAGTGAATTAGGTCCCGTGCCAAGCCTGACCGCGCCGCGCCGGTCGCGTCGCCCGGGGCAGAAAAAAGACCGCAGCCACGAATGATTGGCAGCGCGGCCTGGTGCCCAAATCTCTCAGCGCGTCACGCCGTGAGATTGTCGGCGGCAAACCCCCAGTTGATCAGCTTGTCGAGCACGGCCGTCGTATAGTCCGCACGACGATTCTGGTAATCGAGATAGTAGGCGTGCTCCCAGACGTCGATCGTGAGCAGCGGCTTCTGACCGCGCGTCAAAGGCGAATCGGCGTTGCCGGTCTTGGTGATCGCGAGCTTGTCGCCGTCGAGCACCAACCACGCCCAACCGCTGCCGAATTGCGATGTCGCCGCGGCGAGCCACTCCTTCTTCAAACCGTCGAGGCTGCCGAAGGCGGCGTCGATTTTCTGCTGCAAGACCGGCGGCGGTGCACCCCCGCCCTGGGCGCGCAGACTCTTCCAATAGAAACTATGATTCCAGTCCTGGCTGGCATTGTTGTAGATGCCGGTCTTGTCAGCGACGCCATAGGTCGTCAGGATCACCTCTCGCAAGCTCATGTCGGCCAGCGGCGTACCGACGACAGCCTTGTTCAAATTATCGACGTAGGCTCGGTGGTGTTTGCCGTAATGAAAGCTCAGAGTCGTCGCTGAAATCACGGGATCGAGCGCGTTCTCGGCATAGGGCAGCGCCGGTAAGCTAAATGGTCCACTGGGCGGTGGCGCCGGGTCCGCGGCTGGAGACGACGCAACGGCTCCCGTCATCGCGCCGCCCAGAGAAGATATCCCCGCCGATGCGATCAGCAACGTACGGCGCGTGATCCGTGTTGGCTCGAGGGATAGGGTTGGCTCGGTCATGATTTCTTGCTCCTTCTGTACCGACGGGCTGCCAATTAAACGCGCGTGGTCCGGCAATGTCCACGGGGATCGGTTGCCGGATTACGCAGCGGCGGTGCAAAGGAATTTCGCGATGCAGGCAGGATCTCCCGAAGAGGGAGATCGCGAATTATTCTTGGGCATTCCAGGATTCGACGGCGGTCGGCGCCGAGGACGGAGTCACCGCACTCTGATTCCACAAATAGCCCTTGTTCCACAAGTAGCCGTTGTTCCACAAATACCCGACGTTCCAGAGATATCCGACGTTCCACAGGTAACCGGAGGCCGCCTCGGCACCGCCGGACGTGACGGGGTTGTTGGACTGCGTGCTCGGAGAGTAGACAAAGCCGGTGTTCCACAGATAGCCGTTGTTGACCCACATGTAGCCGTTAGTCCACGAATAGGCCTGGCTCTTTTGATAGCTCTCCGCCCAGATGTAGCCATCGTTATTGAGCTCAACGCCCTGGCTGTTGACCACGAGATAATCGTCGTTGCTGGAATTGTGCTGCGCCGGACCCCAGTAGTGTGTCGTACCGGCGATATCCGCGGCGATATTCAGCCCTCGATTGGCGCAGTTCGTCGCGTTGCTGTGGACCGCGGCATAGGCGTTGATCCGTCCCGCTCCCTGTTGGTAGACGCTATACGAGGAGTAACCGGAGGAACTGACTGCCGAGTCCGCCGTGATCAACAGGCGGCACTTGACTTGATCCGGAGTCAGCGACGGATTGGCCTGCAGCATCAGCGCGACGACACCCGTCGTGACCGCCGCCGCCTGCGAGGTTCCCGACATGATGAACAAGTTGGGATCGGTCGACCCGTACTGCGGGTATTTCGCGGGCAGCGACTGCAGGGCCTTGTCCATGAACGCCGCGAGGTGGCCACCCGGCGCGACGATGTCGGGTTTGACGAATCCTTCGTAGGTCGGACCGGCAGAGGAGAACGAAGCGATGCCATCGTCGTTCGGGTCGTTCGGCGTGAAATTATCGGTCATCGCTCCGACGGTGATCACGTAAGGCGTATTGCCGGGAACCGCGATCGTCTGCGCCGCAGGGCCGAAGTTTCCGGCGGCGGTCACGACGACGATACCCGCCTGCCAGAGCTTCATGACGGCCTGGTCGATCGGATCGTTCCAGTAAAACGACTGCGGCGTCGCGCCGAAAGACATGTTGACGACCCGGATCGCACCGTAGGTGTTGCGATTGGTATAGATCCAATTGAGGCCGTTCAGCACGTTCGCATAAGTTGCGCTGCCATTGGCGTCGAAGGCTTTGACGCTGATCAGATGCGCCATGGGCGCGATGCCCTGCGGCTGGCCGTTCAACGCGGGATCCGATGTATTGGAGCTCGCGATCAGGCCCGTGACGTGCGAGCCGTGACCGTAATCGTCGTTCACGCACGGATAATTCTGGCAGGGATGCGTCGCATCGACGAGCACGTTGTTGATCGCATCGTATTGCGCAACCATGCGATTCTTGCCGTTGGAATCCTCGGTCAGGTAGGAGAGCGTCTTCTTCTGCAGGATCCCGCTGTCGAGCACGGCGACGGTCACACCGATGCCGTTGATGCCCTCGGCCGCCAGGTCGTTGACGCCGATCATCGCGCGCTGATAGATATCCGGCGTCGTTTCCGGCAACGGGGTGCTTGCTGTCGATTGTGTCCTGAGCGGCATCTCCGCGAAGACCTTGGTGTCCTGTTGCGCGCGCAGATGCGCAGCCTGGTCGGGCGAGAGCAACGCGGCCACGCCGTTGATGATGGGCAACTCCCGCGTCACCTGGCCGCCTTCGGCGAGCACAGCCCGCACGGCGAGCTCGGTGGCAGCGGCCTCCACGATGTACCCGGACTGCCCGGCCTTCACTTCGGCACCCGCGACCGGTTGCAGCAGGCTGACCCCTAAGGTAAGGCTGAACATAACGCGGTTGCCAAGATTGAACATACTGAGTTAGACCTCGCAATGAACTTGAGACCGGGACACATCCCAAGCGCCGCCGCTTGATGGGGCCATTTAAACTCTGCCGGGGATTCATCGACGTGCTTAGCTCGCAGCGCCCGCGGCGAAAAACTGTGCGTCAGTTCAAATAATCAGTGGTAAAACGGTCCGACCGCGCGCGCCGGGCGGGGCCGGGCGATCCGCGCGTATCAGGGTCTTTTGGCGACGTCGTGAGGAAGCAGCCAGGGTAGCCGGGCCGTAGCGAGAAACAGCAGCACGTGGAAACCACAGAGAAGGCTGAATGCCGCGATGAACGCGCCTGAGGTCGAGGCGAGATCGGTCGTTGCCGACAGGCGCCAGCCAAGAAAGGCTGCGCACAATGTGGTCAAGGTCGGACCGCCGAGGCGCTGGACGATGTTCATCGCGGTCGTTGCCATGGGCAGGTCCGCACGCGCGACTGAAGAATAGCCCGACGCGATCGACGGAATGCCGATGGCGCTGACGCCAACGCCGCGAACGAATAGGCTCGCGACCAAGACGGCAATCACGAGGCCGTGCTGAGCCAGGAAGATCAGCGGCAGAGTCCCGGCCAGGGCCAAGAGCGCGCCGGACGCGGCGACTTTGCGGATGCCGAACCGCTGCGTGAGGCGGCCCAGGAATGGATAGGTGCACATCATGCCCAGGCCGAGGGAGGTCAACAACAATCCGGTTCGGCTTGGACTCAGGCCGCAGGCGCGGACGAGAAAGATCGGAATCAGCATCTGGCCTGCGAACGAGATGCCGTTGACCATGAACATCGCGGTGATCGACGTGGAGAAATTCCGGAGCTTGAGCAGCCGAAGGTCGATCAACGCGCGTTCGCTCTTGGCCTGCGCGTTCCGGTAGAACAGCGCGAACATGACGATGGAGCCAGCCAGGGCCGCGAGACCAATACCCTCATCGAGATGATCCGAACCGTAGAGGAACAGCACCAGCCCCGGCGACAGGAGGCTTAAGCCGAGCAGGTCGAGGCTGTGCGGCCGCGTCTCCTCTCGATCGTTGGGTAAGAAGGCCGCCGCCAGTGCCAGCGCCAAGATGCCGACCGGCAGGTTGATCAGGAACAGCCAGCGCCAGGATGCGAACTGCAGGATTGCGCCGGCGATCACGGGACCGAGCAGCGGCGCGAGCAGGACCGGCAGCGCGGCGACGCTGATCACTTGCGCCATTTGTTTGCCGGCAGCGCGGGCGATCAGCATCTGCGCCATCGGTGCGAGCAGTCCGCCGCTCATGCCCTGGAGAATCCGGAATGCAATCAGCGAATTCGCGGACCATGCCAGCCCGCACAGCATCGAAGTCAGCGTAAAGGCCGCGAAACACCAGAGATAGAGGGCCTTCGCGCCGATACGATCGACCAGCCAGCCGTTCAGCGGCAGCATCAGCGTCAGCGCGAGCAGATAGCCGCTCGTCACCCACTGGATCACCGCAAGTCTCACGTGCAGATCGGCAGCAAGGCTGGCGAGGGACACATTGACGACCGTGGCGTCGAGTTGTGCCATGAACGAGCCAATGGCCGCGACACTGACCACCTTCCAAACGCCAGGCACAATTCGATCCGCTTGGGCCTCGACGGCAGACGGCGCCGGGGTGGTGACGGTCATTCTCGAGCCTCAGGCTTGCGCGACGTCGAGGATGAGGCGCTTGAGCAGTTCCACGGCTACGGCAAGCTGCTGCTGCTCCGATTCGCTCAGGCGCGCTTGCAGGGTGCGCATGAGCCAGTCGCGTCGAGCCGCTCGAGCCACTGCCACCCAATCACGGAATTGGTCGGTGAGCGAGATGATGGTCTGGCGCCCGTCCTCGGGGTCGGGCGCACCCACGACATAGCCTGCCGTCTCCAGGGCCGCGATGATCGCGCCCATCGATTGCGGTCGCATCGCCTCGGCCCTTGCCAAGGCGCTCCCGGTCGCGGGTCCGTCCCGCTCGAGCCGCAGGAGCACAGACTTTTGGGCCGAAGTCAGATCCTGGGCGCCCCCCTGCTCACGAAGGCGTCGGCTGAGCGCACCCGTCACGATATGCAGCTCGGCAGCCAGAGCAGCGGCTTGGACGCTGTCGGTATCGGCGGGGTAAGGTGCCATGGTTAAAGAATGGCATATATGAAGACAAGCTACACAGTTTTACTACATAATAGTGATGCGCCGGGCTCGTGTTGCTGCGAATTTGCCTAATGGAACTCAGGGAGCTGTGCGCCGGTCTGAACCGCGTTGTCGGCCTGTCGAAAAAACTTAATTTGGGATGTAGCCTGCTGCGATGGAAACCTTGCGGCGTTTAGTCTCGTTGCAACTGTCCGTATTGCTGCTCGTCGGCGTCGCCGCGGGAGCTCAAGACGATACGAACCAGAACGGTCAAGCACCGGTCACCGCAGCCACGGAGATCACAGCGCCGCGCGGCAGCAGTCAGGCACCGGCGGCACCGGATGTGCTGACCCCGGGGATCACGGTCACCGGCAGCGCACCGGCTGGCCAGCAAGACCTGCCGAAGCTGCCACCCGATAGATTCACGGACTGTTACGCGACACACAACACGAGCGGTCCCGACACGATGGACTACATCGCGATGACAATCTGCGAGTCGCAGCTCGAGGCGGACAGGCGGATCGTGATCGACAAATGCATCAATCGCGATGGCAAGACTGCGCCGCCCATCGTGATCCAGGCCTGTACGGAGTTGCTCGAGCAGAAGATATTCATCGGCAGCGATCGCTTTTACATCTATGTGAACCGTGCCGAGGCGTATGTCGCTCAAGGCGACAGGGCGCAGGCGCTCGACGATTACAACGAAGCCGTCAAATTGGCCCCGCATAACGCCAAGCTCTATTTCAACCGTGCGGTCTTCTATCTGGCACAACCGGATGCCGACGCCGCCATGCGGGATTTCGACACCGCCTTACGCCTCAACCCGAAACTCGTTCCCGCGCTGCTTCAGCGCGCAAAACTGCACAAGACTCAAGCTGATCTCAGCGCTGCACGCGCGGACTATGCAGAGGCTCTGCGCTTGGAGCCGAAGACCGCTGCAGTGTGGAGCGAAGCCGGGTATGTGTGCCTTCTCCAGCACGACTATGAGAGTGCCATCAAGGACGAGGCGGAAGCGATCCGACTCGATCCGAAGCTGGCACGGGCCTATTTTTTCCGGGGTGCAGCCTTCGGCGGACTTGGCGACTCATCCAAAGCGCACAGCGATATCGTCGCAGCGGTGCACCTCGATCCGTCGCTGCAGCGATTCGTGACCGGCAACAGTCAGAACCCGCTGGGCGAGCACTAGACCGTTCCTACAACGCTCCTCAGTACGAGGGCGATCAGGGTCATGACTGCAAACGATGCGATCGAGCGACGGGGAACGCTTTGGCAAGCAGCGGGGCTAGTAGGCACCCATGTAATTCTTCTTGCCGATAGGCAGTCCGTTGTGGCGCAAGATATCGTACGCGGTCGTGACGTGAAAGAAGAATTGCGGCACGCCGTAGCGGGCGAGATACGTCTCGCCGGTGAGTTTCCTCTCCTTGGGCGTGCCGGGACGGAGGACGATCTCCTTGGCCTCGCTCCCCTCGAAACGCGCCGGATCGACGCTGTCGAGAAATGCCAGCGTGCGCACCAACAGGGCATCGAGGTCGGTGAAGGTTTTCTCGGCGCCGTCCGCGATCGGCACCTCCGCGCCGGCGAGTCTGGCCGCGACCCCACGCGCGAAATCGGCTGCGATCTGGACCTGTTTCAGGAGCGGAAACATGTCCGGGTAGAGGCGAGCCTGCAAGTACGCATCCGGGTCGATCGAGTGCGTAGCGGCGTGAGCCGAGGCCTGGGTTAGAATCGCTTGCAGCGCGATCAATAGTTGCCTGAACACGGGGACGGAGTGCGTATACATCGGGCTGGGCATGGGAAATTCCTCGAGGGGAGTGAAGACGGCAGCTTATGCTACGCCCTTGCGCGCCATCGGACTTTCAGCTTGAGATTCTGCCATCAAGCGAGCGGCAGTCGTGAACGGCGGTGCCGCAGCCGGGCCTGAGTTCGGATCAGATCGGTTTTGCCTGGTTCGCCGCGCTGCTCCGGGAACCCGCGAAATCGCCCGCGATTGACGCCGCAACGTCCCGTGCGAACTGCTCGAACTGCGTGACCACGAACCGGTCC
>Ga0116228_10002272_pt1 | contig 16576 bp, 15 predicted proteins | sample S1TSphfallax_2_FD_89694 | JGI IMG/M metagenome (GOLD analysis project Ga0116228, IMG submission 89694) | Host-associated microbial communities from peat moss isolated from Minnesota, USA - S1T2_Fc - Sphagnum fallax MG | ecosystem: Host-associated > Plants > Peat moss > Unclassified | place...
CGCGGCTTGAAGGGAAGGAAGGCGGGGGGCTCTGCCCCCTCGACCCCCGCGTCACGCGCAGCGTGCCTTCGCACGTCACGCGCGGCGTGCCTTCGCGCGTCACGCGCAGCGTGCCTTCGCACGACACGCGCAGCGTGCCTTCGCACGACGGACAAGTCCTTAGAACCTGTTTGTTTAGTTGGGGGATAAAGAGGGGGCGCGCGTACCGTGATGACATTACGTATGCCCCCCTCTTTATCCCCCAACCAAGTAATGGGGTCTGGGGACTTGTCCCCGTCGTGCGAAGCACGCAATCGCGTGACGGGGTCGAGGGGCGGAGCCCCCGCCTTGCTTCCCTTCAAGCTGCGCTCGCATTCAGCAACGCATGCGTCGCGTCGCCCCACTCGGCGCCGGCGCGGGCGGCGCGCCAAGACGTGGCGAAGGCGGCGGCGAAATCGGCGTCTTCGGGGGCATTGGCGAGGGCCTCGCGCGCGATGGCGGTGCCCGCCTGGCTATCGGTGGCCATGGCGGCGAGGATGCGATCCAGATCCAGCACGGTGTCGGGCACGCAGCTGCGCAGCACGGCGGCGGGATCGGCCAGCAAGTCCTCGAACCACAGGATGGCCGGCGGCGCCGGCTCGCCGAGCAGCTTGTCGGCGGCGTCGAGCGCCTGGCGCAGCACGGCGGCGACCGAGGCGGGGGTTTCGCCGAAGGTGCGGTGCCGCGATAGCGCCCAGGGGGCCAGCCGGCGCCACAGCAGAAACGCGCGGCCGCCGCCGGCGGCGGCCAGCAACGGCAACGGACGCGCGTTGCAATGGCTGCGGAGCTTGACGAACGGGGCGGCCCCCAGCGCGCGGCACAGGGCCGCGAGGCAGGTGTGCAGCAGGGCGACCTCCATGTCCGGGCCGATGCGCATGCGTTCCTCGCGCCGGAAGCGGCAGACCTGGGTCAGCATGTCGGGTTCCGACGCGCACGGCACGCCGCATTCCGCCAGCAAGCGGGCGAGCAGCGTGCTGCCGGTGCGGCCCGGCGAGAAAATCAGCGACGGGCGGCACGGCGTGCCGGCGTCGAGCGCGGCGAGTTGCTCGAACGGCACGGTGACGACCTGGCGCGCGTCGCGCAGTTGCGCGGCATAGAGAAACGGCGCGTCGAACAGCGCGCCCATGTCCGCGCCGTGCAGGCTGAACAGAACGCGTTCGGCCTGCATGTCGGCGCAGTACGCCAGCGCGCGCGTGGGGAATTCGCACGGCGTGTCGCGCCGGCGCAGCACGAAATCGTCCGGTGCGACCAGGTCGCGCTGTTCCCGCTGGCGGTCATCGATGTCGAAGTGCAGCAGGCGGCGCTCGGGCATCGTGCATTAGCGGCCCGACCAGCCCGGCGCGCCAGGGCGCGGGCAATCGAAAAGAGAAGGAAGACGTGTTCTTTTTTGAAAAAAAGAACCAAAAAACTTTTGCTCTTGCGCTCTGATCACCAGACGTGGCCTGCGTGGGACTGCGCGGAACCAAACAGACAAGAGTTTTTTGGTTCTTTTTTCAAAAAATAACGCTGCTTCCTTCCCCTGGCTTGACTGGCGCACGCGCCGGGCGCTGGGCTAAGGCAGGCCATGGCGGATAAATTGAACGTCGCGGTCCAGATGGACCCGCTCGACTCGATCAATATCGATGGCGATAGCAGCTTCGCGCTGATGCTCGAGGCGCAGCTTCGCGGGCACGCGCTGTGGCATTACGAAGTGCGGCATCTCTCGCTGCAGGAAGGGCGGACGTCGCCGGACGGGCGCATCGCCGAACGCGTAACCGCCATCGCACGGCCGGTGACGGTACGCCGGCAGCGCGGCGACCATTTCACTGCCGGTACGGCGGCGCGCGTCGATCTCGGCGCCATGGACGTGGTGCTGATGCGCCAGGATCCGCCGTTCGACATGGCCTACATCACCGCGACACATATATTGGAACATATCCATCCGCACACGCTGGTGGTGAATGACCCGGCTGCCGTGCGCAATGCGCCGGAAAAGCTGCTGGTGACGCATTTCCCCGATCTGATGCCGCCGACGCTGGTGACGTGGGACGCCGATGCCATACGCGCATTCCGCGCCGAACATGGCGACATCATCGTCAAGCCGCTGTTCGGCAATGGCGGTGCCGGCGTGTTCCGCATCAAACCGGATGACGAAAATCTGGGCGCGCTGCTGGAAATGCATTTTGCGCGGTCGCGCGAACCGCTGATGATCCAGCGCTACGAGCGCGCCGTGCGGCAAGGCGACAAACGCGTCATCCTGGTGGACGGCGTGCCCGCCGGCGCCATCAATCGCGTGCCGGCAGAGGGCGAGTCGCGCAGCAACATGCATGTCGGCGGCCGCGCCGAAGCCGTCACGCTGACCGCCCGCGACCAGGAAATCTGCGAACGCATCGGCCCCACCCTGCGCGACCAAGGCCTGATTTTCGTCGGCATCGATGTGATCGGCGACTACCTGACCGAAATCAACGTGACGAGCCCCACCGGCCTGCAAGAAATCGCCCGCTTCGACGGCACCAACCTGGCGGCGCTGATTTGGGACCGGATCGAGGCGCGACGCGCGTGAGAAAGAAGGCGGGGGCTCTGCCCCTCGACCCCGCTGGGGACAAGTCCCCAGACCCCATTCCTTTGTTGGGGGATAAGGCGTCGGGCACGCGTAACTTGATGACGGTACGTGCGCCCCCCGCCTTATCCCCCAACTAAACTAGCGGGGGTTTGGGGCCTCAGGCCCCAATGGGGGTCGAGGGGGCAAAGCCCCCCGCCTTTCTTTCTTACGTGCGCCGCGTGCCGAACCGGCGCAGGCCGGCGACCAGCACCAGGGCCAGGCCGAGGATCAGGATACTCGCGGGTTCGGGGACGGGCATGCCGCCGCCGCCGCCGCAGGAGGTGCCAACGCAGGGGTGGCCGCCGCCGCCGCCGCCGCCACCACCGCCACCGCCGGGGATACCGCCGCCGCCGCCGAAGCCGCCGATGATGCCGCTGCCGCCGACGAGGGCGGCGGTGCCGTCCGCGGCGGCGGGTGCGACTTTGGGTAGGAACGGGGCGGCTGCCGCGGGTGCGCCGGGGAGAGAGCCGGCAATGCCGGCAGGGACCTTGCCGCAGCCGTCGAGTGGGGCCACGGCGTGTTTGACACCGCCGGCGCCGTGGGCGCGGCCGCGATGACGGATGCGGCCGACGATCCGGTGGATGCGATGAATAGGCGGGTGCGACGGCGTGATGCCGCCGAGCGGCACCGGCAGGCAGGGATCAACGGGCACGTGGGGTCCCCGCCGTGCTCAATGTTTCTGACCGCGCCATACCGGGTGTTGCCATCTTCGTCCGCCAGTTGCGCGATAGAGAGTCGTTAGTAACGAAAAAGAGTATGCGCGGTTCGATCTCGCGTCAACGCGGGTTCTACTCGCGCCGCAAGATGTGGTCGGTGACGAAGCTGGACAGGCCGGCGGCGACGAAATTCCGGCGCAGGGCGGCTTCGTCGTAGTGGTCGCGGACCCAGGTGAGGAACGGGATGCGGCCTTCGGCCTCGGCCGCGTAATGCAGGAAAAATGCGTCGAGAATGCCGGTGCGGCTGCGGTTGAAGTGGCCGAAGCGCCAGGAGAGTTGCTGGAGGGCGGCTTCCGCGGTGCCGCCGTCGAGCAGGATGGCGAGGCCGGCGGCGAGGCCGGCGCGGTCGGCGCCGGATTTGCAATGCATCAGGGCCGGGGTGCGCAATCGCGCGAAAATATCCGCGAAGCGCAGGATACGGTCGCGGTGCGGGGCGCCGCGGCTTTCGAACGCCATGTCGATATGGACGAGGCCCAGGCGGGCGGCGGTGTCGCGGGAGAGTGCGTCGGAGCCGCATGCGCGGTGGCCGCGCAGATTGATCAGGGTTTTCAGGCCGTAGCGGCGGGCGGCGGCGCGCAGGCGGGCGGGTGTGGGGTGGTTGGAGCGGTAGAGTTTGCCGGGGATGATTTCGGCCCAATTATCCCACAGCACGCGGAAGATAGCGTGATCGACGAGGAGCGAGTCGGACCAGGCGTGCAGGCGGGAGCCGCCGGCGGAGAGGTTTTGTTGGTACACGTGACCTTTTTTGGGGGTGGCGTGGGGTGGTTCAAGGTTTGGGTGGGGGCGGGACAGGTGCGCGGGTGGGTGGGCGGAAAAGAGGCGGATCTCGCTTCGCTCTTCCGCCCTACGGTAAGATGGTGTTTTACGCCGTTATTTTCGGGCAGCTCGGCAATCTTCCTGTTGCTACAGCGCCGGAGCAAACGTTTTTTGGTTCTTTTTTTCAAAAAAGAACATTTTCTTTCTTCTGCGCCGACGCGTGGGTGAGCTGTGCCTCGACCAGGGCGGCGAAGCGGCCACCGCGGGCGACGAGCGCGTCGAAGCGGCCGCGTTCGGCGATGCGGCCCTGGTCGAACAGCAGGATTTCGTCGGCGTGGCGCACCGTGGACAGGCGGTGGGCGATGACGAAGGTGGTGCGGCCGCGCATCAGGTTTTCCATGGCGCGGGTGACGCGCGCTTCGGTGGCGGCGTCGAGCGCGCTGGTGGCTTCGTCCAGCACCAGGATTGGCGCATTTTTCAGCAGCGCGCGGGCGATGGCCAGGCGCTGGCGCTGGCCGCCGGAGAGGGTGGTGCCGCGCTCGCCGACGATGGTGTCGTAGCCCTGGGGCTGCCGGATGATGAAATCATGCGCCTCGGCGAGACGGCAGGCGGCGTGCAGTTCGGCGTCGGTCGCGTCCGGCTTGCCGACGCGCAGATTGTCGCGGATCGAGCGGTTGAACAGCAGGCTTTCCTGGAACACGACGCCGACCGCGTCCCGCAGGCTGGCGAGCGTGGCGTCGCGGATATTCTGGCCGTCGATGAAGATGCCGCCTTCGGTCGGGTCCCACAGGCGTTGCAGCAGGTTCATGGCGGTGGATTTGCCGGCGCCGGTGGCGCCGACGAGTGCGGTGACGGTGCCGGGGCGGGCGACGAACGAGATTCCGGAGAGCACGGTTGCGGTGCCGGGGTAGCCGAAGCTGACATTTTCGAACGCGACTTCGCCTTGCGGCACGGTGAGCGGTTCGGCGTCGGCGCGCTCCCGCAAGGTCGAAGCGGTGTCGAGAAGGGCAAAATAATCGGCCAGCGCGGGCGCGCGCATGAACAGGCTGGAGGCGAAATTCACCGCGGCTTCCAACTTGCCGATCAGCAGGGTGGCAAAGCCCATGAAGGCGACGATTTCGGCGAGCGTCGCCTGGCCGTGCAGGTGCAGCAGCGCGCCGGCCGTGACGATGGTGATGACGGCGAAGGTGCTGGCGGCGCGGGTGAGCACGTTCACCGCGGCCCACCAGTTCAGCACCGGGAATTGGTGGCGGATGGCATCGGCCACGATGGCGGCGAAATCCTGCGCCTCCGCGTCCAGCCGATTGAAGGATTGCACGGCGACGACGTTGCCGATCGCGTCCTGCGCGCGGGCGGCGAGCGCGGATTGCGCGGCCTCGGCGCGGTGCTGGCCGGCCTGGGTGCGGTTGACGACGAACAGCGTGACGGCGACGAAAATCGCCACGAGCGCGAACAGCACCAGCGACAGGCGCCAGTTCATCAAGGCGGACAGCGGCAGCAACAGGAACACCGCGACGGCGGTGGACAGGTTTTCGCGAAAGAACGTCAATGCCAGCGCAAAGATCGAGAGCGAGCCGGATTGCAGCGTTTTCATCACCTCGCCGGAGTGGGTGGCGGCGTGGAAGGCGCTGGGCAACGCGAGCGCGTGGTTGAAGCAGGCCTGGATGGCGGACAGGCGGGTGCGATGCGCGAGCCGTTCGGCGCCCAGCGCGGTTGCCAGGTTGGTCAGAATGCCGACGGTGCCGACCGCGAGCCATAATAATATCAGCTGTCCACCCTGGGCCATCAGCGCGTCGCGCGGCAGCGCGTCACTGCGGCCGAGCAGCGCGATGACGCGGCCGAACAGAATCGGGTCCAGGAATTGCAGCGCCGCGACGGCGATGTTGCCGGCCACGAGCAGCGCCATGATGCGGCGATCGCGGGCCAGGGTGGCAATGACGCGGGCGTAGGTGCGAAGGATGGACATGTGCGGTGGATCCGGTGGGAGGCGCCACCGTCAGATGACCGATGATTTTGGCGGGAACGTGGCGGCGTTGGGGCGGCAGTCAGAAAAGAAAGAAGGGTCTTCTTTTTTGAAAAAAAGAAGCAAAAAACGTTTGCTCCGGCGCTGGCGTCAACAGCCGCTTTCGCCGGTCGCATATTTTGCTTTGATCACGCGGAATTTACCCGTATGAAATGTTACATCGAAGTTTCTCTTAATTGGCGCCCCACCGTTGCAGTTTACGCCGGATTTTAGCACCCGTTTCGGTTGTGGCGGGCGTTCTCCTGCTCGCCCGGGTGGGTGGCTGGGTGGGCGTGGCAATCCGCGGGTGAGGAAGGTTTTTCAATGCGCCTAGAGAAAGTTCTTGTCGCCCGGGGCATCGCGTCGGTCGTTGATATCGCGGCGGCGCTCGAGCGGCAGCGCACCCGCGGCGGCCGGCTTGGCGAACATCTGCTGGCGTTGGGCCTGGTCAGCCAGGACGCGATTTCGCAATTGCTCGACGAGACGCCGCCGATGCCGCGCAATGTCGCGGACACCGGCATTCCGCGCAGCAGCCTGCTGCAATTGCTGCTCAAATTCATGCGCGTCGAGAGTTGCGAGGTGCTGCCGGATCTGAGCGAGCGGATGAAGCTGCCGCACCCGGTGGTGCAGGAACTGATCGATGAGGCGATTGCCCAGCGGCTGCTGAATGTTCTTGGGTCCACCACCACCGGCATCGTCAAGTATGTGCGCTACGGGCTGAGCGACCAGGGCCGGGCCGACGCGAATGTGGCGCTGGAGCAGAGCCAATATGTCGGCCCGGCGCCGGTGTCGCTCGCGTCCTATACGGCGCAGGTGCTGCGGCAGTCGATCCGGCGGGAGCGGCTGGATCTGGCGGCGCTGCAAGCCGGGCTTGAGAGCCTGGTGCTGGACGAGCGTTATATCCGCAAGCTGTTGCCGGCGTTGAACGCCGGCCAGACGATTTTGCTGTATGGCCCGCCCGGCAACGGCAAGACCAGCGTCGGGCGCATCGTCGCGAGCCTGTTCCGGCAGCCGGTGCATGTGCCGTTCGCGCTGGAAGTCGATGGCCAGATCATCAAGGTTTACGACGAGCGGCTGCATTTGCCGTTCATGGACGATATCGAGAATGAGATGGCGGCGCTGACCGCGATCACCAACCCCGGCACCGTGCAGGTGGAAGGGTTCGATCCGCGCTGGATGATCTGCAAGCGGCCGGTGGCGGTGGCGGGCGGCGAGTTGTCGCTCGACATGCTGGAATTGCGCTTCGATGCCGATTCGAAGACGTATGACGCGCCGCTGCACGTGAAGGCGCTGAACGGCGTGTTCCTGATCGACGATTTCGGCCGGCAACGCGTGGCGCCATCGGACTTGCTGAACCGGTGGATTATTCCGCTAGAAAACCGGATCGATTATCTGAAGCTGAAGACGGGCAAGAGCTTCTCGATTCCGTTCGATGAAATGGTGATGTTCTCGACCAACCTGGAGCCGTCCGACCTGATGGATCCGGCATTTTTGCGGCGGATTCCTTACAAGATCCATATGACCGGGCCTGATCTCGCGGGCTTCCGCCGCACATTCGAGCTGGCTGCTGCCGCCTGCGGGCTCCGTTTTACCGATGACGTGTTCGATATGGTGGTGCGGCGGCTGACCGGCGGCGGGACGCACGGGCTCGCCTATTACCAGCCGAAATTCCTGTGCGAGCAGGTGCGCCAGGTGTGCGCATGTTTTGGCATGGCGCCGGACATGACGGTGGAGCTGGTCGAGGAAGCGCTGGGGAATTTATACGTGGCGCGCGATGACGAGCGCAGGATGGGGCTGGTGCCGTTGGATTGAGCGTCTGTCTCAGAACTTCCCCTTGGCCGCCCGCTACGGCGTATTTGATCCGCTCCGGTGCTCACACATACACCGTATCGGACTCGCCATGGAAAGTTCCGAGACCGACACTTTTTATGGCTTGCCGCCGCGGAGTTTGCGGTTTGATGCCGCGTCGTCGTTGGCGACTTTGGGGGGTGAGCGGACGATCGATTTGACGTCGCTGCGGGGGCGGCCGGAGGCGGCGGCGATGTCGCGGTCCTGCGCTTCGACGATGGCGCGCGCGGGTTCATCGCCGTCCAGGCCGCCCAGCGCGGTGGCCGCGACCTTCCGGTTCGAGCTGCGCGTGCCGTCCTGATACACGACATCGAACATGACGAAGCTGGTCGCTGCCCGGCTTTTCATTGCCATGGCTGCTATTCCCCCTCGGCCGGGGCCTGGTCATCCGCCGGCGCCGTGGGGCTGGCTTCGCCGGCGCGGCGCAGGGCGGCTTGTTGCTTGCGCTCCTGCAGTTTCAGGTCCTTGGCGGCTTTCTTGGCGCGGTCACGCTCGGCGCGTTGATGGTTGTAGTTCGGCTTTGAGGGCATGGTCGCTGGTCCCGATGATGTTTGGCCGTTGTATGGCCCGTATGCCGGGCAAACGCGACTGCCGGGATTGGGCCGCGAATGCCAACGGGCAAAAGTTTCTTGCTTCTTTTTTTCAAAAAATAAGTGCTTGCTTTCTTCATGCTGGCCGTGGTGCGGATCTCGCTGCGCGCTTCCGCCTTACTGGGGTGGTGATCGCGGGTTCAGGGAGAAGACGCAGACGGATTCGAGTTGGGCGGACCAGAGGAACTGGTCGATCGGCGTGGCTTGGGTGAGCTGGTAGTTTTGGGCACGTAATAGAGCGGCGTCGCGGGCGAGGGTGGACGGGTTGCAACTGACGTAAATGATGGTGGGGATGCGGGCGGCGGCGAGGGGGGCCATTTGGGCGGCGGCGCCGGCGTAGGGCGGATCGAGCACCACGGCAGCGGCGCCGGCGAGCTCAGGTTTTTGCAGCGGCTGGCGCGTGAGGTCGCGGGTGGTGACGGTGACGCGGGTGCCGGCGATGGCGCGGCGGAGCGCGGCGGCCGCGTTCGGGTCGCCTTCGTAGGCGTCGACGCGGGCACGGGTGGCGAGCGGAAAGCTGAGCGTGCCGATGCCGGCATAGAGTTCGATGACGCGGGCGCGCGGTGCCAGGCGCGCGGGCAGGCCGGCGAGCACGGCGGCGACGATGGCCGATTCGCCGCCTTGGGTGGCTTGCAGGAAGGCGCCCGGCGGCGGGGCGACCGTGCTGGTTGCGAAGCTGATGGTGGGGGGCTGGAGCAGGGCGGCGATTTCGGCCGGGCCGGTGCCGATGGCGCAGGCGATGCGGGGGATGCGGTTTTGCTGTGCGAAAGCGGCGAGCTTGCTGCGGTCGGCGGCGTTCGGCGCGGTGTCGAGCCGGAGCAGGAGATCGGGGCCGGCATCGAACAGGTTGATGGCGATGTCGGCGCGCTTGCGGAACGCGTCGAGCGTGCGGAGCAGGGTGCGCAGTTTCGGCAGCACTGCGACCAGGGCGGGGTGCAGGACCGGGCAGGTGTGGATGTCGACCAGCGTATCGCTGTGCTGCGCGTGCAGGCCCAGCGTGACGCCGCCTTGGATGCGGGCGGCGGTGAAGTCGAGGCGGCGGCGCGTGCCGGGTGCGACGCGGGCGAGCGGGGCGATGACGGACGCGTCGAAGCCGGCGCGGGTCAGGGCCTGGGCGAGCAGGTCGCGTTTCCAGGCGGCGTAGGCGTCGTCTTGCAGGTGCTGCACGGCGCAGCCGCCGCAGGTGGCGAAATGCGGACAGGGTGGGGTGATGCGGTCCGGGCTGGCGGCGATGATTTGCGCGACGGTCGCCCGGTTTGCCCCGTGCTGGCTGGCAATAACCCGCTCGCCGGGGAGAGTGCGCGGCACGTGCACGATTTTGCCGTCTGCCAGCAACGCTGTGCCATCGCCGCTAGCGCCGATGCTGCTTATGCTGAGATCAAGTTGCAACGGCTAACGAGCAGATGTTTTTTGGTTCTTTTTTTCAAAAAAGAACTGTTTTCTTTCGCGGCGCCCTTGGTGGAATGCCCAAGAGCATTCCACCCTACGCTGCCTCGTCGTGGTCGGCGGGAAGCGGACGCAGGGCGCGGCGAGGGAGCAGCATGAAGGCCGGGACGTCGTCGCCGAAGCCGGTGACGGAGGGGCCGAGATCGTCGTCGCGCCAGCGGCGCTCGCGGTTCGGGCGCTCGTGGCGGGCGGCGATGGGGGCGGGCTCGGGGGCGGCGGGCGCGGGTTTCGGCGGGGCGGCTTCGCGAACCTGCGGCTGTTCGGGCGCGCGCCTTTGGGCGGGTGCCTCGCGGCCACCCGAGTCACGGCCACCTGACTGGCGTTTGGCGCCATCCGGTTTGCCGGCGTCGTGTTTGCCGGATTCGTTTCTGCCGGAGGCGCTCTTGCCGGAATCGCCGCGGCCGCGGCCGCGCTTGCGGCCGTCGCTTGCGGCCCAGTCGACGACGTCCAGGCCGGGGACGGCGATGCGGGGGATCGGGCTGCCGGTGAGTTTTTCGATCGCTTCGACGGCCAGGCGGTCCTCGGGCGAGGCGAGCGTGTAGGCGTGGCCCTCGCGGCCGGCGCGGCCGGTGCGGCCGCTGCGATGGACATAGTCCTCGGCATGGTGGGGCACGTCGAAATTGAACACGTGCGACAGGCCGCCGATGTCGATGCCGCGGGCGGCAACGTCGCTGCAGACCAGCAGGCGGATTTCGCCGGCCTTGAATTTTTCCAGCGTGGCGAAGCGGGTGGGCTGCGGCATGTCACCGTGCAGGGCGCCGACCGAGAAATTATGGCGGGCGAGAGATTTGTGCAGGATGTCCACGTCGCGCTTGCGGTTGCAGAAGATCAGCGCGTTCTGCACGTCCTCGCTGGCGATCAGGCGGCGCAGGGCTTCGCGCTTGTCTTGCTCGCCGACCAGCAGGAGGCCGGCGACGATCGTGGTGGCGACGCTGGCGGCGCGGCTGACGGTGATGGTTTTCGGGTTTTGCAGGAACGCGTCGGACAGCCGGCGGATTTCCGGCGCCATGGTGGCGGAGAAAAACAGCGTCTGGCGGTTGGCCGGCAGGAAGCCGACGATTTTCTCGACATCCGGGATGAAGCCCATGTCGAGCATGCGGTCGGCTTCGTCGATGACCAGCACGCGGCAATCCGTCAGCAGCAGGCCGCCACGCTCGAACAGGTCCATCAGGCGGCCGGGGGTGGCGATCAGAACGTCCACGCCGCGCATCAGCGCGTCCCTCTGGTCGTTCATGCTTTCGCCGCCGATGATCAGCGCGTGGTTCAGCTTGAGGTATTTGCCGTAGGCGACGAAGTTTTCGGCGACCTGGAGGGCGAGCTCGCGCGTCGGTTCCAGAATCAGGCTGCGCGGCATGCGGGCGCGGGCGCGGCTGCCGGAAAGGATGTCGAGCATCGGCAGCGTGAAGCTGGCGGTTTTGCCGGTGCCGGTCTGGGCGACGCCCATGACGTCGCGGCCGGACAGGACGACGGGGATCGCCTGGGCCTGGATCGGCGTGGGGTGCACATAGCCCTTTTCGGCAATGGCGCGCAGAATGGGCTCGGACAGGCCGGTGTCGCTGAACAGCGCCTGAACCGGCGCGTCCTCGACGACTATGATCGGGTCGGCGGGCGCCGACACTATGATCGGGTCGGCGGGCGCCGACACGATGATGGGGTCCGATGGCGCGGCCTGTGCCGCGTCCGTGGGTTCGTCCGCCGCCTTGCTGTGCGGGGGGAGTTCAGTCTGCGCGGGGATATCCGCCTCGCAGGCATTTGGGTCTGTCAACAAAGCTCTCGATCAATAAACAGGGTGGCAATAAACAGGGTGGTGCGGGTTGTTGCCGCCCGCTGACGGCGTTTGCGCGGCAAATGCGGCTCGACTCGAGCGCGCGCGTCACATGTCGGGCATATCCGCATGGGAAGGTCGGAAGTCAAGTAAATAGCGAGGGAAGCGATGTTATTTTTTGAAAAAAAGAACCAAAAAACTTTTGCGCGTTGCTGCAAGCGTGGGAGGTACACAGGGCAGCCTCGATGCTGCTGCTCCAGGAGCTAAAGTTTTTTGGTTCTTTTTTTCAAAAAAGAACACTAGCTTTTTTGGGTGCTGTTTCGATGCGCGTTTCGGTGTTCGGGCTGGGCTATGTCGGCGCGGTGTCGGCGGGATGCCTGGCGGGGGCGGGGCACCGGGTGATCGGCGTGGATGTCGCGGCGGCGAAGATCGACATGGTCAATCGCGGCGGGTGCCCGATCGTCGAGGCGGATATTGGCGACTTGATGGCGGCTTCGGTGGCGGGCGGGAGGTTGACCGCGACGGCCGATGTGGCGCGCGCGGTGGCGGAAAGCGACGTTTCGCTGATCGCGGTGGGCACGCCGGGCGGGGTGGATGGGGGCGTGGATTTTTCCGCGGTCGATCACGTGGTCGCGGACATTGCGGCGGCTTTGCGCGGCAAGGACACGCCGCATGCGGTGGTGATGCGCTCGACAGTGCCGCCAGGCACGGCGGAGGGGCGGGTGATTCCGGCGCTGGAAGCGGGGGTCGGGCGGTCGGCGGGGGATGGATTTTTCTATTACAGCAACCCGGAGTTTTTGCGGGAGGGCAGTGCGGTGCGGGATTTTGGCGCGCCGCCGCTGACGCTGGTGGGAGCGGCCGCGGGCGATGACGCGCCGATGCTGCGGGCATTATATGCGGGCGTTACGGCACCGTTTCATGTGGCGCCGTATCGGGTGGCCGAGAGCGTGAAGTATCTGTCCAACGCGTTTCACGCGGTGAAGATTGCGTTTGCCAATGAGGCGGGCGGCGTGCTGGCGGCGTATGGGGTGGATGCGCGGGCGGCGTTCACGTTGTTTTGCGAGGACCGCGTGCTGAATATTTCGCCGGCTTATTTGCGGCCGGGGTTCGCGTTCGGCGGGTCGTGTTTGCCCAAGGATGTGCGCGGGTTTCTGGCGCTGGCGGCGCGGCAGGGGGTGGCGACGCCGGTGTTGGCGTCCGTGCTGCCGGGCAATGACGCGGTGATTGCGCGCGCGTTCGATGCGGTGGTGCGGCAGGGGCGGCAGACGGTGGCGCTGTTCGGCCTGGCGTTCAAGCCGGGGACGGATGATTTGCGCGAGAGCCCGTTTGTAATTTTAGCGGAACGGTTGCTCGGGCGGGGATTCGGGTTACGGATTTTCGACCGGTCGGTGAATATTGCGCAGTTGCTGGGGGCGAACCGGGCGTATATCGAGCGGGAAATTCCGCATCTGGAGCAATTGATGGTGGGGAGTGCGGCGGCGGCGGTGGCGGGGTGCCGGCTGGTGGTGGTGGGGCATTTGGGGCGGGCGGATTTGGCGGAATTGGTGGGCGCGCTGGATGGCCATGTGGTGATTGATCTGGTGGGGTACGAGGTGCTGCGGGCGTTGGCTGGCATAGAGTATGTCGGATTTTGCTGGTGAGACGGCACCCAGCGGACAAATTTTTTTTGGTTCTTTTTTTCAAAAAAGAACTGCTTGCTTTTTTGCTTTGTGAGGTGGATCTCGCTTCGCTCTTCCGCCCTACGGCTTTCCGCCGCACGGTGGCGGCTTGAGTCGTCCGGGGCTGTTGTTTGTCAGCCCGCGGTTTTTGTTTCCGTTGGATGAGGGCGGGAAGATACGCACGGCGGGAATATTGCGGGCGATGCGGGGGGGCGCGTTCGATATTACGCTGGCATCGCCGGCGCCGGCGGATATAGGCGCGTTCGCGGCAGACATTGCCGGTGTGGCGGATCGGTTTTTTCATTGGCCGGCGGCGCCTGGGGGTGGGCTGGCGCGGGTGCTGGGTGTTGCGGGGAGGCGGCCGGCGTCGGCGGTGTCGGATGTTTCGGCGGCGGGGCGACGGGTTGTCGCTGACTTGGTGGCGAAGTGCGATGTGCTGGTGGCGGATTTTCCGCACAGCGCGGTGCTGCTGCCGGATGCCTTGCCGCGGGCCAGCGTGATGTTCACGCATAATGTCGAGGCGGAGATATTGCAGCGGCACGCGGCGGTGGCGGGCGGCTGGCGCGCGCGCGTGTGGCGGCGCGAAGCGGCGAAGATGGAACGGTTCGAGCGCAACGTGCTGCGGCGGTTCGATACGGTGATTGCGGTGTCGGCGCGGGATGCGCACGCGCTGACGCAGCGCTACGGGCTCGCGCGGGTGGCGCGGATCGATACGGGCGTGGATCTGGGTTTTTACCGGTTCGCGGCGCCGCGGGCGCGGGCGCAGACGCTGGTGTTCAGCGGCGCGATGGATAGCCGGTCCAATATAGACGGGATTGCGTTTCTGTTGCGCGAGGTGTGGCCGCACATGCCGGCGGAGACACGGATGCTGGTGGTGGGGCGCAATCCGCCGGCGGAACTGGTGGCGGAGGCGCGGGGGCTGAACTGGGAATTTACCGGCCGGGTGGAGGATATCCGGCCGCATCTGGCGCAGGGCGATGTCGCGGTGATTCCGTTACGGGTCGGCAGCGGGACGCGGTTGAAGGCGTTCGAGGCGATGGCGATGGGGTTGCCGGTGGTATCGACGCAGTTGGGGGTGGAAGGGCTGGGGCTGGTGCCGGGGGAGCATTTTGTCGCGGCGGATGAAGCGGCGGGGTTTGCCGCGGCCGCGCGCGCGCTGCTGGGGGATTATGGGCGGCGGCTTGCGCTGGCGGAGACAGGGCGGGCGCTGTTGGAGGCGCGGTATGGGTGGGAGCGGATTGGGCGGCAGTTTGAGGAGATATGCGAAGAAGCAAGAAAGTAGTTCTTTTTTGAAAAAAAGAACCAAAAAACTTTTGCCCATTGGCGTACGCGGCCGATTTCGAATGAGGTCGTGTGAGCGCAGGAGCAAGAGTTTTTTTGTTTCTTTTTTTTCAAAAAAAGTTCTTTCTTACTTTCTTAATCGTTTCGCATTCGCGGTCGCGCGCTTGTGAAACGGCCGCAGCACATCCTCCGGGCCTTCACCGTTCATCAGCGCCGCGGTGGCGAGATGCGTCGCGTGCATCTTTTCCGACATCATGCGCTGATATTCGGCCATCGTGCACTCGCCCGACATCATCAGCGCGGTGCGGTGCCAGATCGTTTCGAACGACGCTGCCGTCAGCTCCGCCATCATGATCGGCAGCGCGAACGGGTTCGCCCAGGACGCGCTCACGACGCGGCCAGCGCGGCTTCGGCGAATTCGTAATTGGCGAGCTTGTCGAGGTAGTTCGTCACATAGTCGGGACGGCGATTACGGAAGTCGAGATAATAGCTGTGCTCCCACACATCGAGCGCGAGCAGCACGGTGCCTTCGCCGGTGGCGAGCGGGTTGCTGCCGTTCGGGGTTTTGGTGACGGCAAGCTTGCCGTCGCGGCCGAGCACGAGCCAGGCCCAGCCGCTGCCGAATTGGGTGGTGGCGGCCGCCTTGAAGGCGGTTTTGAACGCCTCGACGCCGCCGAGGTCGCTGTCGATCTTGGCGGCGAGCTTGCCGGGGATGCCGCCGCCGGTGGCGGACAGGTTCTGCCAGAACAGGATGTGGTTCCAATGCTGGCCGGCATTGTTGAACACCGGGCCGGGGGTGGCGGCGGTCGCGGTGACGATTTCGTCGAGCGATTTGCCCTGCAACGCCGCGTCCTTCTCCACGAAGCCATTCAGCGCCGTCACGTAGGCCTGGTGATGCTTGCCGTGATGCAGCTCAAGCGTTTCCTGGCACATGCCGGCGCCGGCGAGCGCGCTGGTGGAGTAGGGCAGAGGCGGCAGTTCAAAGGCCATGAAGGGCTCCGGCGGTTGGGGGATTGGGGGGCGACACCGGGAAGCGGGCGCCCTCTATAACGCGCGTGTGCAGTATGGTTCCAGGCGCGGAGCGTCAAGCGCTTGGCCGGGGGGATGATGTCACTGATGGATATGGTGCGCCGGCGCGATCCGGACCGGTATTTCTGCACGCTGTTCGCGCCGGCTGATCTGCGTGCGGCGCTGTTCACGCTGTACGCGTTCAACACCGAACTGGCGCGGGCGCAGGAGGTCAGCGAGCCGGGGCTGGCGCTGATACGGCTGCAATGGTGGCGCGAGGTGGTGGAAGGGGCGGCGCGGCGGCACGAGGTGGCGTCGCCGCTGCGGGCGCTGCTGGACGCGGGCGCGGTGGCGGCGGCGCCGCTGCTGGACATGATTGCGGCGCGGGAGGCGGATGTGGAGGGGCCAGCGGAGACGCTGGATGGGTTTGTGGAGCGGATGCGGTTGGGGCCGGGGTCGTTGGCGGTGGCGGCCGGAGCGCCGGGTGGGGGTGATGCGGCGCGGCTGCGGGATTTGGGGGCGGCGTATGGCGTGGCGGGGACGTTACGGAATGCGGCTGCGTTGGGTGCAGAGCAGCGCTGCGTGTTGCCGGTGGATGCGGTGCGCGGGGCCGGGGTGGCGCTGCTGGGGGCGCCGGGGCGGGTGAAGCGGCGGGCGCTGGGGGCGGCGCTGCCGGGGGTGTTGGCGCGGCGGGATCTGGCGCGCAGCGTGCCGGTGGGGGTGCGCGGGGTGGGGGATCGGGCGGCGGTGGTTTGGGCGGCGGTGCGAAGCAAAGTGTAGGAAGACTTCTTTTTTGAAAAAAAGAAGCAAAAAACTTTTGCTCCTGCGCCTTCATCACCTGACGGTACTTGCTTGAACTTGCGCGGAACCAAACGAGCAAAAGTTTTTTGGTTCTTTTTTTCAAAAA
>Ga0116228_10002273_pt1 | contig 16576 bp, 15 predicted proteins | sample S1TSphfallax_2_FD_89694 | JGI IMG/M metagenome (GOLD analysis project Ga0116228, IMG submission 89694) | Host-associated microbial communities from peat moss isolated from Minnesota, USA - S1T2_Fc - Sphagnum fallax MG | ecosystem: Host-associated > Plants > Peat moss > Unclassified | place...
GATCCAAATTCACGTTCGGTATCAGACCCGTCAGCTCGTGCAGATCCGTGATGCCCTTCGCCCGCAGCGTGTTTTCAGAGAAGGCCGTGATGGCGATCAGCACATTCTGCACATTTTCCGAGCGCTCCTCTGCGGTCACGGTGATCTCCTCGAGCGCCGTGTTCGAGGCCGAACCTTGATCGTCCGTCGACGCCGCATGAACCGTGGAATGGCAGATCAGCATCGCACAGACTGCCCCCATACCCATCAACCTGTCTTTCAGACCGATTTTCATTGAATACTCCCCCTCTCCGTGTATTTATTTCACGACACCTGTCGGTGCAACGCCAATCGAAAGCCCGGCTTTTCAACCACCAAATCCTTGACCTCTTGTTCGCGCAGCGCGCTCAGCAACTTCAGGATGGGTCGCGTCGCCGGGTTGTAGCGCCTGACGGCGGGACCTCGCGCCACCATGGCATCGACGAGCTGCGCGGGCATGGTTGCGCGCAGCATGAATTCCTCGTCGCTGATTCCCGGTTTGAATTGCCGCCGCTGCTCATCGAGATCCGGCGGCCCCGGTTCGCGGCGAATCTCATCGGCGCGGCCGCGGTCGAGGATGCGCTTCAGTACCGCCGCATCGATGGGTGCGCTCGGCCGGCCGAACTTGCCGAGCGCATAGCGGATGATTTGATCCGATACGTTGGCATAACGATCGCTGCTCAAGATGTTGAACAAAGCCTGGGAACAAACCATCTGCGGAAACGGCGTGACCATGATGGGATACCCCAATTCGGCGCGCACCCGCACCACCTCGCGCAGCACGTCGGCAAAGCGATGTTCGAGTCCCAGTTCGGCGAGCTGACGCCGTGTCGTCGTCAGAACGCCGCCCGCGAGCTGGTGACGCAGATAGGCCGCGTCGAAGTCCTGCGGCACGCCGAAGGGCAGGCTCTCCGCACGCGCCATCAGCGCGAAATAGCGCGCGCTCGCCGCCAACAGCCGATCATCGACGTCCACCGTGTGGCCGAGTTCGCGCAAGTTCGCCACGACGCGCTCTGCATCCGGCAGCGAGCCGCCGTTGGCGAGCGGGCCGAGCGCCGTTTGCAGGACGCTCACACCGAGTTCGGCGGCCACCATGTAGCTCTGCGCGGAAAGACCGATGGTGCAATGCGAGTGCAGCTCGAGCGCCATGCTGCCGATACGCGCACGGATTGCCGGAATCAGCACGCGGGCGCGCTCCGAGGTCAGCAACCCGGACGGATCCTTGATGTATAGGCGGTCGATGTTCGGGGACTTCGACAGTCGCTCTGCGAGCGCCGCATAAAACTCATCGTCGTGCACCGCGCTCAAGGTAAAGGTGAGCGCCGCGATGATCTCGGTGCCGCCGGCGCGCCGGATCATGCGCGCGGATTCGAGCAAGGCGTGCATGTCGTGCATGGGCTCGAGCACGACGAAGCGGGAGATGCCGTTTGCGACCAAGCGGTCATACACCAATTGCATGAATTCCGGACTCGCAAGTTCCCACGAGATGAAACGCAGGCCGGTACCGATGAATTGCAACGGCGTGTTCGGCATGGCGTCGCGGGTGAGCCGGATGCGCTCCCACGGATCCTCGGCGTGATGGCGCACGGCCACCCCCATGTGGGTGCTCGACGTGTAGTCGAGGGCGCGAAAACCCACGCGGTCGAGCACGGGAGCAATGCTCAGGATTCGCGCGGTATCGAGTCCCACGGCGCCCCACAGGCTTTGATTGCCGTCGCGAATCGACACATCGATCAGTTCCACGGCGGCCATCAGCCGGCGTGCCCCGCTGCCTGATGACTGTCGAGGAACGTGCGAAAGTAGTCCGTGGTGGGTCCGCCCGCGACGAACCCCGGGCTGCGCAGCAGCGCCGCCTGCAGCTGCAACGTGCTGGTCACACCGCAGATCTGACTCCGCTCGAGCGCGCCGCACAGACGCCCGAGCGCCTGTGAGCGATCGCTTCCGCGGGCGATCACCTTGGCCATCAGCGAATCGTAGTAGGGCGGCACATCGGCGCCCGACTCGATGTGCGTATCGACTCGAATGCCCTCCCCAACCGCAAAGATCGCCCGCGTCACGCGGCCGGGACTCGGCCGGAAATCGCGGCTCCAATCCTCTGCGTTGATTCGACATTCGATGGCGTGTCCGGTGAGGTGCACCTCTGCTTGGGTGAAACTCAAGGGACGTCCTTCGGCGACCCGGATTTGCTGCTCGACCAGATCGAGCCCACAGATCGCCTCGGTCACGGGATGCTCGACCTGGATCCGAGCATTCATCTCGAGGAAGTAGAAATTCTCGCGCTCGACGTCGTACAGCAGTTCGACGGTTCCCAACCCTCGATAGGACAAATGGCGGCCGAACGAAACCGCCGCCTCGTGCATTCTTACGCGCACGTCCTCGGGCAGTTGGGGCGCGGGGGCTTCCTCGATCAGTTTCTGATAACGCCGCTGAATCGAGCAGTCGCGTGTCCCCAGATGCACCACCTGATGGCCATCGCCGAGGATCTGCACTTCAACGTGCCGACCGGCTGCGACATAGCGTTCCAAATAGATGCGCGGATCGCCGAAGGCGGCGGCCGCCTCGGAAATGGCCAGATCGAGCGCCTCGGACAGCCCACCCGGCTCGGCCACCCTTTTCATGCCGCGGCCGCCCCCGCCGCCCACGGCTTTGATCAATACCGGATAGCCGACCTGTGCAGCAAGTTTGACGGCATCCTCATGATTCGACACATCGCCGCCCGGCGCCACGGTCAAACCCGCAGCGATGGCGTGACTGCGGGCTCGCAATTTGTCGCCGACGGCCAGCAACTGATCCGGCGTCGGGCCGATGAAGATGATGCCTGCCGCGGCGCACGCGCGCGCCAACTCTGCGTTCTCGGAGAGAAATCCGTAACCCGGATGCAACGCGTCGGCCCCGGCCGCACGCGCGGCGCCGACCACGGCGTCCACGCTCAGGTAACTCGCGGCCGCTGCTGCAGGGCCCAAGCGGATAACCCGATCGGCGCGCCTGGCCGGCACCGAGTTGAGATCGGCATCGGATGCGGCCAGCACCGTCTCGATCCCCAAGCGTTCGCACGTGCGCATGACGCGCAGGGCAATCTCGCCGCGGTTGGCAATGAGGATACGCCGCAGCATCATGGAGCGGTTGGGTCGATACGCATCAGAACCACGTCCTGCTCAGCGAATGACGCGTCCCCCAGACAGATCTCAGCAACCCTGCCTGCCGCGCCGGCATACACCGAATTCATGAGCTTCATGGTTTCGACGATCGCCACCACGGTGTTGGCGGCGACCTGCGCGCCCAATTCCACGAAGGGGGGCGCGCCCGGCTTGGGCGATCGATAGAAGGTGCCGGGCAACGGCGTGCGTACGTCGATGAGATCCGTCCGCACGACATCGGCCCGCGCAACATCGCCGACAGTCGTAGACGCGGCAACTTCCGCGGCCGGCCGCTGCAGATTGGCGGTCTTCAAGGTCGCCGACTCGCGACTCCACCCGCCATCATCGCTGCGCCGCAACGTCAGGCGGAATTCGGGCGTCTCCAGTTCGAGATCGCTGTACGGTGATGTCTCCAGCAGCTTGATGATCGCCTGGACATCGTCGTCGGTCAGTTGCATCAAACGGCCCCGGGCGGCGGCGGGCTCATTTCCAGCACCCGTGCGATGATGCCATCGGCGAACTCGGCGTCGTTGATGTGGCAATCGAATTCGGCGATCGGCACGCCGGCGGGCATCACTTTCTTCAAGTGCTCGGCGAATACCGGCGGCAGCGACGGATCATGCAAATGCCCCTGATCGCTGTCGTGAGCCGAAAAACCCTTCAGCGGTACCAGGAAACTCACCACGCCCTTGGCATCGCGGATCAGTCCGGCCATGTGTTCGGCCATGGCTTTCAATTCGGGGGCCTCGGCACGCACCGCGGTCAGCGCGGCGTTGTGCATGTGATAGCGCTTGTTGGGAAATTGCGCTCGCGCCTGGTCGATCGGTCCGGACACCATGAAATCGATGTTGCCCGGCGCGAAAATCGTCGGCACGCCCTTCTGCAGCGCGGCCTTCGCGCGGTCCGGCCCCGCACTGCACATGCCGCCTTGCAGGAAATCGTTGATCTCCACCAAGGACATGTCGACCACGGCAGCCACTTGACGCTCGCGAACGATGTCGTCGAGCGTCATGCCGCCGGTGCCCAGCGTGTGGAATACCATGACCTCATAGCCCTTTTGCGTCAGCGCCTCACGCACACGCACGCTGCATTTGTCGGTGGTGCTCAAGGTCGAGATCAGCACCAACGGCTTGTGCGCGGCGGCCACCGGGGAGTAGGCGAGCGCCATGGCCGCCATGGCGATTGCGCCGTTGCGAAACACATCGCGCGACACGGAGTTCAGACCCGCAATATCGCAGACTGAATTCAGCATGAGAATGTCGCGATTGCCGACGAACGGACGGGTGAAACCCGACGCCATGGTGGAGATCATCAATTTCGGCATGCCGTACGGCATGTTGCGCATGACGGCGGTAGCGAGTGTCGTGCCCATCGAGCCGCCTATGCCGATGACGCCCGCGATCTCACCGCGGCGCTGCAGATCCGCTGCAAGCGCGACCGAGCCTCGGGTCATGACGGCCTGGCACTTGCCTTCATGCTTGAGCGCACGCACATCCTCGATGGTCGAGCCTGCGGCGTGCGCCACCGCTTCGGGTCCGATCTCGGCGCCCGCCGCCACCACCGCGCGGATGCTGGCGTCGAGATGGATCACGGCCACGCCGTGTGCTTCGAGCAGGTCGCGCACGTACCGTGCTTCGGCGGCCTTCGTGTCCAACGTGACGATCATCAAAACTTTTGGCTTTGCGTTCAATCGACCTCCCCTGCCGCTATTGAACCGACGTTCGCGCCCTTCTTCGAGGGACTCTTCAGCCGCCATACTGGGTGAAAACTTTTTCAGTGTGAACCAAATCGTGATAACTTTTCACTTGGTGAAAAATACCGGCCATGCGCAACTACAGGGTCAAGACGATAAATTCGCTGGTGCGTGGCCTGGAAGTGCTGCGCGCACTGCAGTCCATGCGCGCCGCCAGCTTGCACGACCTACACCAGACGACCGGGCTCTCCAAGAGCACACTGACCCGCATTTTGCATACGCTGCATCTGCAAGGCATGGTCTGGCAGCGGATGGCCGACGGTGCCTACCTGCCGAGCCACTCCCTGCAACAGCGGGCGCAATTCGACAATGCCGACTGGCTGGTGGAAATCGCCTCGCCGGTGCTCGCGGATCTGTGCAGAAACGTCAGCTGGCCCTCGGTGCTCACCATACCGCGTCTGGATCACGTCGAGGTTCTCGAGACCAACCAGCCGCGATCCTACTTCGACGACATCCCGCTCGGCCCAATCGGCTTCCGCGCCAACATGCTGCGATCGGCGTCCGGCCGTGCGTACCTCGCCTTTTGCCCTGACCGCGAACGCGAAGCCGTGCTGCGCCGCCTGCGCGGCAGGAATCAACCCGGCGATGAGCTGGCGCATGATGCCGCCAGGATCATGACCGTGGTCCGCGAAACACGCGAGCGTGGTTACAGCGTGCGCGACCCGGACTTCGGCGGGCATTATGCCAAGGTTCGCGACGATTGGGACGATGCCCGCAATTCGATCGCGATGCCGATTTGCGTCGACGGGCATGTGTTGGGCTGCATCAATCTCACCTGGAAGAACAAGCTCATGACCATCGCCACGGCCGTGAAGCGTCATTTCGGCGCACTCAGCGAGGCGGTCAAGACCATCGAGCGGCGCGCGGTCGCCGAAGGAGTCGGCATGCCGGCGGCGGCCGGTGCGAGACGGGCGGCGTCGAAGCAGACGCGCGCGAGAAAATCCGGCGGCTAACGGCGGATGATGTCCGCAAGACCGACGAGATCGTCGAATAAATGATCCGGCCTGTGTTTCTCGGGAAGTTCATGCACGTTGTCGGGTCGCATGAGTCCTGTCGCCATCCCGAGGGCAATCGCCCCGGCATTGCGCGCCATGCGCATCTCCAGCGCCGGATCGTCTCCCAGAATCACCACACGGGCGGCGGCGATGCGTGGCAGTCCCATCTGCGCGAGCGCAATGTGAAACGAGGACGCGGACGGTTTCCCCAACACCAGCGGCTGGCGGGCGGTCAGCGAGCGAATCATGGCATTGATGGCAAAACTGATGCCGATGGCCTTGCCTGACGTCGTGGCGAAGAACGGAACATTGGATGCGCTCGTCAACCGTGCGCCCTGCCAGACATCGTGGCAGGCCGCCTCCAGGTCGCTGAACGTGAAATCCGGAAACCATCCGGTAAAAACAGCCTGCACACCCTGCGCCTGCTGCGAGGGTGCGATGACCTCGATGCCGGCCTCTTGCAGCGGCGTCATGCAGCCCGCAGTCCCCAATACACGGACTTTGGTGATTTTGTGCCGCAAGAACCACTGCGCCGCCGCGGTCGCCGGCGTCATCAACTCGCCATCGGCAACCTCGAGTCCCGCGCGTCTCAAGCTCGCGGCATAGGCAGCCGGTGGTTTCGCCGTGCCGTTGGTGAAGATGCGAAACGGCACTGCACGCGACCGCAGCAGTGCCAGGAAGTCGATGGCACCCGGCAACGCCTTGTAGCCTCCCGAGCCTGCGTCTCCCAACGCGATGGTGCCGTCCATGTCGATGACGAAGGCGCTGGCCGCGCGGATGCGTTCGGCCAGTGCAGGTGCAAGATTACTCACCAGGCTCTCCGGCGGGAAGTGCACGAACGCCCGTCAAGACTCCCCCTTGGCACAATTCTCGATGATGGCCTTGACGATCCGCGGCATGAGCGGCCGCGGCAGATTATGTCCCATCCCCGGGAGCAGCAATAACGTGCTGCCGCGGATACCGCGATGCAATTGCTTCGAACGCCGCGCGGCAATCAAGGGGTCATCCACGCCATGAATGATCAGAGTAGGCACGTGAATATCGCGCAGGTAGCGTTTCAAGCTGCCGGTTGCCTGTGTCGCCGCCAGCTGACGCCGTGATCCGGTGCGATCCGCGCAGCGTTCGATCGTGAGGCGCGCCAGCTCCCGCAAAGCAGCCTCGGGCATGGCCTGGTTCGGACCCCCGATGGCTTTGTACGTGCGCACGCGCTGCGTTATCAAATCCTCCTGAGTGGCATTGACGGGCGTGCGCGCCAGCAGCGCGCGGCGGGCGGCGGCCGTCGAATCCCAAGGAAGCGGCGCGCCCGGGCTGGACATGATGGTGGTGAGGCTGCATACCCTGGCAGCGTGGCGGGCAGCCAGAACCTGAGCGATCATGCCGCCCATCGAAGCGCCCACGATGTGCGCACGATCGATGCGCAGCGCATCCATCAGACCCACCGTGTCTTGGGCCATGTCGTGCAGCGTGTAGGGTGCTTTGATCGGCAGCCGTAATAAACGGCGCAACGTCACGGACGCAGCGTCCGGCGCGCCGAAGGATTCGAACTTGGTGGACAGTCCCACATCGCGGTTGTCGAACCGAATGACCCGATAGCCCGCCGCCGCCAGCGCCTGAACGAACTCCGTCGGCCATGCGATGAGCTGCGTGCCGAGCCCCATGATCAGGATGACGATGCCGCGGTCCGCACGCCCCAATTCATCCATTTCCAGAGTAAGCGCGGTGATGCCGCTTTTAATGGCTACCTGCATCGACTCGAGCTGACACCCAATGCGACCGGCATGCGCGCCGATATGCGCGTCCTAAAACGGGATGTCGTCGTCAAAATCATCCTTCCCGCCGGCCGGCGCCGGGGTTTGATCATAGTCATCCCGCGGAGGGGCGCTCGCTGAACCTGCTCGCTCGGCCGGTCCGCGATCGGTACCGCCGCCCGGCCCACCACCACCGGCGCGGCCCCCCAGCATCTGCATGTTGTCGGCGATGATTTCCGTGGTGAAGCGGTCGTTGCCCTGTTTGTCCTGCCACTTGCGGGTGCGCAATTTGCCCTCGACGAACACCTGGGATCCCTTTCGCAGGTATTCCGCGGCAATCTCGCCCAAACGCCCGAACAGCGCCACGCTGTGCCACTCGGTCCGCTCCTGCTGCGCACCGGAGGTCTTGTCTTTCCACGATTCGCTGGTCGCGATGCGGATGTTGGTGACCGTCATGCCGCTCGGCATGGAGCGCGTTTCCGGGTCACCGCCCAGGTTACCGACCAGAATGACTTTGTTTACGCCTCGAGCCATGTTCCACCCCGCAACGGTTTCAATAGGACATTGTACACATGGCTCACCGCCCCAATACCATCGCCTTAAGTCCGGCAGCGAGCACAAATCCGTTGCCAGGGCGGCTTTTTTACAACAGCGGCTTCCGACCGGCGTAGCAACTCATTGGGCGTCTCGGCGCCGCGGGGACCTCGGCGTATAGTGATCGGTTAATGCAAAATATCCGAATCCGGGGCGCCCGGACCCACAATTTGAAGAACATCGATCTGGACCTGCCGCGCGACAGGCTCATCGTGTTGACCGGACTATCGGGTTCCGGCAAGTCCTCCCTGGCGTTCGACACCATCTATGCCGAGGGCCAGCGGCGCTATGTCGAATCGCTGTCGACTTATGCCAGGCAGTTTCTGTCCATGATGGAAAAGCCCGATGTGGACACCATCGAAGGGCTCTCGCCGGCGATTTCCATCGAACAGAAATCGACCTCACACAACCCGCGCTCCACGGTGGGGACGGTCACTGAAATCTACGATTATCTGCGTCTGCTGTACGCACGCGCCGGAACACCGCGCTGTCCGAATCATCACATCGATCTCGCCGCGCAAACGGTCAGTCAAATGGTCGATGCCGTGCTGCAGCATCCCGAGGGGACCTCGCTCATGCTGCTCGCGCCGGCCATCGCCGAGCGTAAGGGCGAACACGCTGAACTCCTCGAGGAATTGCAGGCCGGCGGCTTCGTTCGTGCACGCATCGACGGCGTGGTGGTGGAGTTGGACCAAGCCCCGAAGCTCGACGTGCGCCGCAAGCACTCGGTTGAGGCCATCATCGACCGCTTCAAGGTTCGCCCGGACCTGGGTCAGCGGCTCGCGGAATCCTTCGAAACCGCCCTGCGCTTGGGGGGCGGGGTCGCTCGCATCGCCTACATGGGCGAACCCGAGCGCGCAGAATTGATCTTCTCGGACAAGTTCGCCTGCCCCATCTGCAATTACTCCTTGAGCGAACTGGAGCCGCGCTTGTTCTCGTTCAACAGTCCCATCGGCGCGTGTCCGGTCTGCGATGGATTGGGCACCCAGGATTTTTTCGATCCAGACAAGATCGTCGGCAACCCACACCTGTCGCTGGCGGGCGGCGCGGTGCGCGGCTGGGACCGGCGCAATGCCTATTATTTCCAGTTGATTCAGTCCCTGGCCCGGTATGCGAAGTTCGACATCGAGGCGCCGTTCGAAGGACTGCCGCGCAAGATCAGGGAGCTGGTGTTGTTCGGCAGCCAGGATGAGCTCATCGAATTCAAGTATTTGGACGGCAAGGGCGGCACCGTCAAGCGCAAACACACCTTCGAGGGCATCGTCAAGAACCTCGAGCGCCGTTACAACGAAACCGAATCGGTGACCGTGCGCGAGGAATTGGCCAAGTACCGCTCGTCGCGCGCGTGCCCGGAATGCGGCGGCACGCGTTTGAACAGCGCGGCGCGCAATGTGTTCATCCACGGCATGAGCGTACCGGAAATTTCCTCGCTGTCGGTGCAGCGCGCGCTGCAGTTCTTCGCCGGGCTCAAACTCGCAGGCTGGCGCGGAGAGATCGCCGTCAAGATCGTCAAGGAGATCAGCGATCGTCTCGGCTTCCTGAACAACGTGGGCCTGGGTTATCTGACTTTGAATCGCAGCGCCGACACCTTGTCGGGCGGCGAGGCACAGCGCATCCGTCTCGCCAGCCAGATCGGTTCCGGTCTGGTCGGGGTGATGTACATTCTCGATGAGCCCTCGATCGGATTGCATCAACGCGACAACCAGCGCTTGCTCGACACGTTGGTCAACCTGCGCAATCTCGGCAATACCGTCATCGTGGTCGAACACGATGAGGATGCCATACGCCAGGCGGATTACGTGGTCGACCTCGGACCGGGCGCCGGAGTGCATGGCGGCAAGATCGTCGCGCAGGGCACCGCCGCGGAAGTTGCCGCGAATCCGGAATCCATCACCGGGCAATTCTTGAGCGGCCGGCGCCGCATCGCAATCCCTTCGCAGCGCCGTTCGACGGACCCGAAGCGCATGCTGCGGGTGCACGGCGCCACCGCCAACAATCTGAAGAACGTGACGGCGGAGTTCCCGCTCGGGCTCATGACCTGCGTAACCGGCGTCTCGGGCTCGGGAAAATCCACCTTGATCAACGACACGCTGTTTCGCGCCGTTGCAACCCAGCTCAACCACGCCGCGCCGGGCAACGCACACTTCGATCGCATCGAGGGATTGGAGCACATCGACCGGGTCATCGAAATCGACCAAAGCCCGATAGGCCGCACGCCGCGCTCCAATCCGGCCACCTACACCGGACTGTTCGCCCCGATCCGCGAGATTTTCTCGGCGGTTCCCGAAGCGCGCGCGCGCGGCTACGAGGCCGGCCGCTTCAGCTTCAACGTCAAGGGGGGACGCTGCGAGGCCTGCCAGGGCGACGGCGTGATCAAGGTGGAAATGCATTTTCTCGCGGACGTGTATGTGCCCTGCGATGTCTGCAAAGGCAGGCGCTACAACCGCGAGACCCTGGAAATTCGTTTCAAAGGCAAGAATATTCAGGAAGTGCTCGACATGACGATAGAGGATGCGCTGCCCTTCTTCTCCGCCGTACCCACGGTGCAACCGAAGCTGCAGACTCTGATGGATGTCGGGCTCTCGTACGTCAAGCTCGGCCAGAGCGCCACCACGTTGTCGGGCGGCGAGGCGCAGCGGGTCAAGCTCGCCAAGGAACTCTCGAAGCGCGCGACCGGCCGGACCCTGTACATCCTCGACGAGCCGACCACGGGCTTGCACTTCGCCGATATCGAACAGCTTCTGCACGTGCTGCAGCGCCTGCGCGACGAGGGCAACACCATCATCGTGATCGAGCATAACTTGGACGTCATCAAGACCGCAGACTGGGTGGTGGATATGGGCCCGGAAGGTGGTGACGGCGGCGGTACCGTCATCGCCGTGGGCACACCGGAGGACATCGCTGCCGACAAGGCCTCCTATACCGGCCACTATCTGCGTTCCACGCTCGCCACCGTGCCTTCGCGGCGAAAACGCGCGTGAACAGTACACCGCGCGACAAGGGCGCGGGTGCGGGTCATTCGGCCGCCCGTCTCGCATCATTGACCGGCTTGGGGGTGGGCGCGCTCAGCGGCGGCGCATATTGGTTGACGGTACAGTTCTGGCCAAGCAGCGTCGCGCTCATGTTGTCCATCTTGGCGGGCACGCTGCTCAGCAACGACATGCGGCAGACCCTTGCGGTCAACCGCATCGAGGTCGTGAGCCAGGTCTTCTACGTCCTGATCAAATACAACATTCTCATGGCACTGTCCGCGGCGAACCTGCCGTTCGCCGCACCCCCCAATACGGCGCTGTGCTTGATCATGATCTGCGGCTACGGTACCAGCCGCGCGTTGTTGGTGTGGATGAGCAGCCGACGCGCGCCGGCGGCGCCCTCGCACGCTGCACCCTCGCACGCTGCACCCTTGCAGGCCGCACCTTTGCAGGCCGCTCCGCTTCCTTTCATGGAGTTGGTGTTGGCTGTGTTGATTGGATTCGCGCCCGCAATGCTGTTGGGCCTGCCCGGGTTGATAGGACTGGCGGCGGCGGTGCTGTCCGCCATCGCCTTGATGAGGGTACGCGCCGGCGCTTCCCTGGCGCCCTGGATTACCGAGGTGTGTTTTTATCTCGGCGCGCAGGCAAGCTGGAGTTACATCTAAATTCATGAGGCGCACGGCGGTATCCCTGATCGCACGGGCCACGCTGCCGATCCTGACGCGTCTCGATCCGGAATTCGCGCACGATACGGGACTGGCCGGCCTGCGCTGGCTGCGGCCGTTCTGGCCCAAACCCGATGTTCCGAAGGACCTGGGTGTCGCTTGTCTTGGGCTGCAATTTGCCCACCCGCTCGGGTTGGCTGCCGGATTCGACAAGAACGGTGACTACCTCGATGCCCTTGGGGCCATGGGCTTCAGTCACATTGAACTCGGCACCGTGACGCCGCGCCCGCAGCCCGGCAACCCCAAGCCGCGCATGTTCAGGATTGCGCAGGAACGCGCATTGATCAACCGCATGGGATTCAACAACAAGGGCGTCGATTACCTGGTGGCGCGGCTCGCCGTCAGCCAGTATCGCGGCATACGCGGTGTCAGCATCGGCAAGAATTTCGACACGCCGTTGCCGCAGGCGCATGACGACTACGTTCACTGCATGCGCAAGGTGTATCCGCACGCGCACTATATTGCGGTGAACGTGTCGTCGCCCAACACGGCGCGGCTGCGCGAACTGCAGTCGAGCGATGGCTTGCAGCGCATTTTGGGCGCCCTGTTGGAAGAACGCACGGTCCTCCAGCAACGCTTCGGCAGACGCGTACCGCTGCTGGTGAAAGTCGCACCGGATCTGGATGCGGAGCAAATTCAGGTGCTGGCGCGGGACTTGCGTGAGCTGCAGCTGGACGGTGTCATTGCCACCAACACCACCACCGATCTGAGTATTCTCAAGACCGCGCCCACGGTCGAGATGCGAGGCGGTTTGAGCGGTCTGCCGCTGCACCGCCTGTCGCTGACGGTAATCGCGCGGCTGCGGGCCGAATTGGGCCCGGATTTTCCCATCATCGGCGTGGGCGGCATCGCCGATGCCGGACAAGCGCGCGCCTCTTTGAGCGCCGGTGCCACCCTGATACAGGTCTATACCGGCTTTGCTTATCGCGGCGCGGCGCTGGTTGAGGACATCGTTGGCGGACTGGCTCCTTGAATCAGCGCTTGGTGCGGACTTCCCAGCCGCTGCAGGTCATTCCTGCGGCAACGGGATGAACTCGGTCTCGCCGGGCACTTCCGGAAACCGCTGCTGTTTCCAGCGCAGTTTCGCAGCCTCGATGCGTTCCGGCGTCGAGGCAACGAAGTTCCACCAGATGTGACGTGCTGTGGGAAACCGCAACCCACCCAGCAACATGACACGTGAGTCGCGCAGCGAGCGCATGCGGGACTGCCCCCCGGATGCCAAAACCGCCATATGTCCCTCACGCAATTGCACATCCTCGAGGTCGATCTCACCGGTCGCGACGTAAACGGCACGCTCTTCATGGTCCGCCGGCACATCGAGGGTCGCGCCGGCGTTCATTCGGGCGTCGACATATAGCGTCGGCCACAGCGTCGCAACCGGTGATTGCAGGCCGTAAGCCTGCCCTGCGATCACGGTGAGCGCCACACCGTCGGCGCGTCGCTGCGGCAGTTCATGCGCCGCATGATGATGGAATGTGGCCTCGACGTCCTCGCAGCCATCGGGCAGCGCCACCCAACTTTGTATGCCATGCACCGGCCCACCGCCGGCCCGGGCCGCAGGCGGCGTTCGTTCCGAGTGCGTGATGCCGGCGCCCGCCGTCATCCAATTCACATCGCCGGGTTGAATGTCGAGCACGCTGCCCAAACTGTCGCGGTGGCGCAGCGATCCGGAATAAAGGTAGGTCACGGTAGCCAGCGCGATGTGAGGATGCGGCCGCACATCGATGCCCGTACCAGGGGCGAATTGCGCAGGCCCAAGGTGATCGAAGAATATGAACGGCCCCACCATATTGCGGCCCGCATGGGGCAGCAGCCGGCGCACGACGAATCCGCCCAGATCACGTTCCCGCCCGTCGATCACTTCCAGTATTGGCATGGCTCGCTCGCTTGACTGCCGCCATCAGCCTGCGTGCTTGGCGCCCGTCAACTCCTTCAGCAGCAGATAATAAAACTCGAGCCCATCGTAGAACGATTCCACTCCCACCCGTTCGTCGCGGCCATGTGCACGCGAATCGTCGCGTCCGATGGCCACGCCGCTGATCCCATAACTCGGTATGCCCGCATTCATCGTGTAGATGCTGTCCGATGCACCGGTCTCCATGATCGGAATCACCGTGCTGCCCGGCCACATTCTCGCCGACACGTCGCGCAACGACTTCATGACATCCTCGCGCAGCGGCGGTGGTTTCATGGCCTGGTTGTCGGAGCCGTGGTCCGACAACTCGCCCTGAGTGTTGACATACCGGACGCTGAGCGCGGGATCGTTGAAAATCTTGAGCAAACTCAAGCGGACCTCCTCCTGCGAGTGCCCGGGCAGGATGCGGCAATTGACATTCGCCGTCGCCCGCTGCGGCAGCGCATTCAGCGAGTGTCCGCCGCTCAGCATGGTCGCCACGCAGGTTGTGCGCATGGTGGAGTTGTAGCGCGGACTCTGGGAAAGCCTGTCGATTGCGCGCTGATCGGGCGGATTCTGCAATATGGCGCGCATGTCTGCCGCGGTCTGGCCGGTTTCAATTCCCGCCATGGTGGTGAAGAACTGGCGTGTCACCGCGTTCAACTCGAACGGAAACGGCGACCTCTGCAATGCGGCGAGCGCATCGGCGACATGATAGATCGCATTGTCGGGCGTGGGCAGTGAGCTATGGCCGCCGGGGTTGGTCGCCATGATCTGGTAGTCCGCATACAGCTTCTCCGTCGCTTCGAACTCCACCGCCAACGGCGCAGTGGTGCGCACCTGACCGCTGTCCGGATTCAACGCATATTCCGCATCGATGAGCTCACGATGATTCTTGAGAAGCCAGTCGACGCCGTTCGAGCCGCCGATTTCTTCATCGGCGGTAAGCGCCAAAATGATGTCGCGGTCGGGAACATACCCTTCCCGTTTCATGCGGATGAAATCAGCCACGACGATGGCATCGCTGACTTTCATATCTTCCGTACCGCGACCATAGTAGTAGCCGTCCTTCTCGACGAATTGGAATGGGTCGGTGCTCCAGTCCTCGCGGCGCGCCTCCACCACATCGGTATGGCCGATGATGAGGATGGGCCTCAGTTTTGAGCCACGCTTGCCGCGATAACGCGCGACCATGTTGCCCTTGCGGTCGTTCGGTCCCATGACCACCACGTCTGCCGCGGGAAAGCCGGCATCGAGGAGCCGCTCGGCCATTGCTTTGGCGGCCAGGGTCGTGTTGCCGATGGAATCCGTGGTATTGATCTCGATCAATTGCTTGAAGACGTCATGCGCGACCTGGCGCGTGGCGGAATCGCTTGCGAATGCCCCTGATGCTCCACCGAGCAGTGCAAGAAAAAACAACGTAGCCGGATATTTCAACGCCGATCCCCTCGTCATGATCATTGAAAAAAGTTGCCCATGCTATCGTATGCGCCATGCCAAAAACCAAAAGCCGTGCGGTGACGCGCAATGACGCCGAATCCGCCATTCGAACCTTGCTGCGCTGGTCCGGGGAGGATCCAGCGCGCGAAGGCCTGCGTGACACGCCGAAACGCGTCGTCGACGCCTACCGGGATTGGTTTTCAGGCTATCACGAGGATCCCGGCGCGTATCTGCGCCGCACTTTCCAGGAGGTCGAGGGCTATGACGAGATGGTGGTGCTGCGGGACATCTCGTTCGAGTCCTTTTGCGAACATCACATGGCGCCCATCATCGGCCGGGCGCACGTCGGCTACCTGCCCTCAGACCGCGTGGTGGGTATCAGCAAACTCGCGCGCGTGGTCGACGGTTACGCCCGCCGATTTCAAGTTCAGGAAAAGCTCACCGCGCAGATTGCTGCCTGCATCAACGATGTCCTGAAACCGCGCGGCGTCGGCGTCGTGATCGACGCCGTGCATCAATGCATGACGACGCGCGGCGTGCACAAGCGCGGCGTGTCCATGGTCACCAGCAAGATGCTCGGCACATTTCGCCTCGACGCCAGCACGCGCGCCGAATTTCTGCGGTTCATCGCCATCGAAGGCAGCCCGCAGCGCTGATCGGCTGCGCAAGCTTTGCGCATCGGCTGCGCAAGCGTTGCGCATAGACCGCGCATGTGTTGCGCATCAGCTGCGCTTGCGTTCCACCGCGCCGCGAACCGGCATCAACTCGACAGAAAAGCTGTAGTTATGCTTCTCGCCTGGTTGCAGCGCGCCGACGCCCACCACGTGCCTTGCGATTTTCTCGCCGCGATCGTTGCTGATTGCCACCACGACGCAATACTCGCACTGTTCTTCCTTGACCAAGTGGTGGATGGAGCCCTCGATCCGCACCGCAGAGACAGCCGCGGTCTGCGGCTCTGTATTGGCGTTTCCGACGGTGTTGAACCGCAGGTGATGATGACAACCGGGACATATGTTGGCGCTCTGCAAGACGATGGCCCTGCAGTGCGGACAGACCCGGGTCGCGCCGATGCTGCTCTGGCGAGCGACGGCCATCTTCAGCCGCTGCTCACCAAGCCCGGCTTCATCTTGGCCTTCTCGTCATCCCAGCCGAATTCCACATGACCGCGCATGCGCGACCCGGCGGCAACGGTGATGGATCCAGCCTTGACGTCGCCGACGATGACGCCGCCTTCCAGAACATCGACCCGTTTCGCGGATTCTATGTTGCCTTGCAGTTCGCCGCCGACGACCACGATGCC
>Ga0116228_10002274_pt1 | contig 16575 bp, 4 predicted proteins | sample S1TSphfallax_2_FD_89694 | JGI IMG/M metagenome (GOLD analysis project Ga0116228, IMG submission 89694) | Host-associated microbial communities from peat moss isolated from Minnesota, USA - S1T2_Fc - Sphagnum fallax MG | ecosystem: Host-associated > Plants > Peat moss > Unclassified | place: USA...
CAAAACATAACATCAAGAACTCCTCAAGGTTCTTGTCACATGAAATACACAAACTTGTGTAATGAAGAAAAGAGAAACAAACCATCAACACCAAGGTATTTAACTACAAGACCAAACCACAAACAACCAAACTAAAATAAGTAAAGAAAGTAACTCAACCTTGTGAAAGTAACCTAATTACTTTCCTACTCTAGTAATTAATGAAACTTAACTAGTTGAGCCTGAATTCTCAACATATTTAGCATGCGATTGATTTAAAAATAAAATAGATCCAATATTTAATCTACTTGTGCTTGAATTTTAATCTACTTTGAAGGTTATGATATTTGCTTGATTTTGATGAATATATACAAACTTATTTTTAAACATGTGGTTTTTAAAATATAGTTGTAACAAAGTCAAATAACTTCATATAATTAAACATTAAGGTCATTTGTTTTTTAAAATTCAATATACCAAGGCCTTAGTACTTGATGGCCACTTTCCATATATGCTACAAGGTAATTCTCTTATATACTTTATCATGTTTTCACCCATATAGGATATGAATGCAAAGCTTTGCAATAATATCCTAAGGTGTATAGTGCATTCAAAGACCTCAAGGTGTAGATGTTAAAGAATTTACCCATTGTAAAAAAAAATGAATTGTTTAGATTGAACTGCATTTGTTCTATTTGGTTGGTGAATGTTCAACTTATTCCTATTTTTTATCATCCAAGTAAATTCTTGGAGTTGTTTTCCTTAAGTGACTCCAAAGAAAACAATGATTTATTCTAGGAATAACAATAGTTCCTTAAGGGACAAAGCATGGAAAAAATCTTAATGAAGGGTGTTACAAGTTTATTGAGATTTCATGGATTAAGAACAAGGAAAAGATCATGAAATTTAACCCCAAAGGAGATGACATTAATTGTTTGATCTAGGGCTTCCCTAAGGAGAGGATTAGGGTTTTCCTTCGCATGCCCTATGGAATTGTTGGACACACTTCTTTTTTAAATAACAATCTTCAAGGACCTATTGGATGCATCTTTAGTTGAGGCATCACCTATTTTTTCCTTGGCCTTCCTCAAAATGTTACTACACATCATTTCTTTCTTGGGGAGATCACAACGTTTGCTTTGAAGCTTCCTAAGGGAAAGGTCGAAAACTTTCCCCAACATGCCCTAGGGAATTATTGGATGTCACTTTAACTTGGGTGTCACTATGTTTTTTCTTTGGCCTTCCCCATGGAACTCTTGCATGTCCACATCTTCCATAAGGAGAGGTTTAGGATTCTCCCCAACATGCCCTAGAGAACTACCAAATGTGTTTTAAACTAAAACATCATTATGTTTTTTCCTCAACATTCTCTAGGGAGTTGTTGCATGTCATTTCTTCCCCATGAAAATCATAATGTCTATCCTAGGGCTTTATCGATAGAGGTAAAGGTTTTTCCATGGCATGCTCCAAGGAAGTATTACATGTCACTTTAATCAAAAAATGGGTGGGTCTTCTCCTTGACCTTCTTCGGAGAAATAATGCATGTTAATTCTTTCTAGAATTAGCTTGAATCCCCATCCTTAAGATGTGGTATTTCCTAGGGGAGGTATCAAATGCTTAGGGGAAGTCATTGTTTTTTCAAGAGAATTTTTATGCATCAAACAACTTGCATCAAGTTATTGAATACATCACAAATTTATAGGCTTCATGGGTTTATTTCAAATCCATGCAAAATTTGTTATTTCATAGGTTCATATTGTTTAAACATGAATGTCATGCATTATTTTAACATGGAAGTCATGTGCATGATTTTTGTGTGTAAACAACACAAATAGACATATAACATCCGTGTCTAAACAATGTGCATAACATCAATGTTCAAACAACAAAAGTTTATGAATGACATCTATGTCTATTCCATACTAAGTTATGAAAAGAAAATTTCACATGATTATTATTGCAAAATCATTGCCCATTAAATTTGTAAATGTACATGTCCTCTTTTTTTCTACAAGCGATGGAAAAATTACATCATATTCGCAAGGACATTGAATATGTCTACCAAGCATGAAATGCATGGCATACTTCCATTAGACTACATGAGGAAATGGATAAATGCCTTACAAACCCTGGTTGAAGTTATAATGGTTAGGCACATCACAAACTTAGCATCTCATGACTTAATAATGAAAATCGTGCAAAATTCATTCATTCATAATTCGTATGTTTTAGGCATTGATATCATGCATTGAAAACACATAAATGACACCTAGATTTATTGAAAGATGCAAAATCCATGTGACATTCGTTCATTCATAGGTTTATATTTCATCTGTCAACACATTTATTCGTGTGTCAAACATGTTTTCAATGCATGATATTCATGTGTAAAATAACTCTTGAATAGTCGTAATTGTGTGTTGAACACTAGTACTTGAACAATATTTTAAATTATTTTGTTGTGTTTTTTCAGCATGTAAAAAAATTAGTTACAAATTTCAAATGTGTTAAAATTTATTTTATATTCATTGAATTCCTTTCAAACTTACCCACATGTTAGATTAAAAAGGGTGTGTCCCAAATACTATACACATCTTCAACAATATTACTTTTGCTACATAATAAATTTGTAAACACTAATTTAAACATTGATTAGTAAATTTTTTTTTTATTATCCCATTTTCAACCATGGGAGTTTGATTTTTAGCAATTAGAATGCATCTTAAGTCATTTGACCAAACCATTTAATGTTGAGGCTATCCCAAGGGCCCAACAATAGTTTAAGCCCCCAACTACTTCATAATGCATGTTATTATGGGGTAGGTTTCAAAAATGGCACTGCAAGGAAATGTTTAGGAGTTGCATGTGCATAAAATCTAACATTAAGGCTTTAATGACTCTTTAAAACTACTAGAATTTTTTTCCTAACACAAAAAGTGGGTTCACCCATTCATTGTTTTCACGTTAAATGCTATGAAATACCACCCATGTATACCTTTGAAAAAAGCAAAACACCACTAAGAAGCATGAATGTTCCATTCAAGGAATTGCATCACAAATTTAGCATGCAACAAATTCATAATGACAACCGTGCAAAGTTCATCCATTCACATGTTTAAAGGTTACTAACAATTCCTATTATCCTATTTGCACCTATATGCAACTTTGGTGGTTAGAGACTTTATGTTAAATTTCTCATCAATTTGCAATGGTTAGCCAACATTATCAAATCAAACACATATGCAAGAAATAAGGACTTGGAGTTGATGAACACCTTATTCTATTAGCTAGATTACCTTATTTTGAAAGTTCTTCAAACAAGGGAAACATGTTATGTGACATACATGTGACATTTCTTCATTTTTGGCTACGATTATTTAAAAGATTGAAATTGAACTCATTGAGAGAATGAACACAAGATTTAGAATGCCATGCATATTCTAGTGCATGGGGCAAAGGGTGAATGGGAAAATTTTAAGACGAAGATTTCCTAAGGATCATTCTTTAATTTTGGATGTAATGTTGGGGAAATGCACATTTATCATTAGCAATTCCCTAAGGATTACCCAAGGACTAAGGTTGAAAAGTTTCCCAAGGTTATGATGAAGGGGTTAAGGTTAGGTTAACATGAATGGTGGTGGAAATATGTTTGTGATATAAATATGGATGTTGTCCTATTTCTTCCCATTCATAGCAAATTATCCCATGCACACATAGTCACATTTGGATGAAGACCTTTATAAGAAAAATGTTTCCATTAAAGTTTGATTAATTATTGTATAATACAAATAGTTGTAATATAGTTGGGAAAAGATATGGTTATGATCAAATTAGGCTAGAATGTTTGGGAGAACTAAGGATCATTTGCTTAACCTAATTTTACCAAATTTTCTAACTTCCCAAAGGAGACAAATGTTCCCTAAGGAGGTTATGTTTTCACTAAATATTGATAATACTAGGGGTTCCTTGGATATTGAAAATGTTGGAAAAGGTTAAAGTTAGGGTCAAGGGTGAAAAAGGTTCACTCACATTCTATTGTTTTTCATGGAGTGAAATTTAAGTAATACATTGTTGTTTTTTCATCTTCTAGTTGCTTGCCTTTCAAGATGTTTGTGGGAGTTCGAACCCATCGTATTTTTTAGGGAGGTTGTGAGCCACAGATTACAATTCATCAAGTTGTTAAGTTTTAGTTCCATAAAGTTTTTTAATAATAATGACTTGAATCTTTATAAGCTTCCAAATAATAATTATTAATAGTTGAATTAGCCTTTGGATATTTCCAAGCACAGAGAACCCTCTTATTTAATTTGCTATAATGATTAATTAATTCTAGAACCTTATAACCCTTCTAGAGTGCATTATCCTTTTTATGTTGTGAAGAGGTGAAAGGGATGTAAAATTAGATATGGTTTTATTGATATATCAAAAATACAAGCCCATAATTAACATTAACATTTCACCATGACAATATCGATTTAGTTTTGTAGAATAATCTTTAGGCATTAATGATGTACTTAAGATTTTTAGAATGTAGTCCTAGGACATCGTTATTCTAACTTCACTTACATCAAGTTCCAAATAAAACTAAAATCAAATTTAGATACTAGCATTTTCACTTGAGTAGCCTCAAATAAACTTCGATTTAGTAAATAACTTAAATGCAAAAAATCACAATTGCAAAAATTCCATAATGTGACAAATGATGCGAACTAGGTACTCAACTTGATGCTCCATGGAAAGGGGGTTGATTGGACCTCATAGCCAATGATAATGGCCATCGCCAGGAATCTAAGTTCGACAATGAAAATGAACATTATCATCTTCACACTCACATTCTTCGAACCTTTCTAATGCAGCTCTACGAACAAAAACAATTTTTAAATGGATCGCTAAGGCATGTGGGTTAGAAGACAATTGACAATCTCATGGTGAATGATCAACTTGGTGTGCACCATTCTTCTAGATAATTCTTCTTCGCACGACCATTGGGAGACATTCACATCAAATGATGTTTTTTCAAACTCTTCCTTTTTTATTGGTGTAACTGGAGGATTCAAAGGCATAGCGACATCATCCGTCGTGATTGAATCTTCACATGCATCAACAAAAACCAAAAGGGTAGCCAAAATAATTTAATATTTACATTTGAAAGAGGTTGACTCTTTTATTTAAAAAATTAGGGTAGACATAGTGTGTGGCAGTGACAACAAAATTATATGAAAGCCTTAACATCCTCATTCCAATGGATTTATGAAACCCTAATTTCAATGGTGGATTTAGAAAGTACATGAGAATTTATGTATTGGAAATTTTATTTCCAATTTATTATGTACTACACAATTAATTAGTACATGGTACGGAATAATTAAGGGGTATTAAAAAAAAATGGTACATGAGAATGTTACTAATGTTATTAAGTTAATTTAATCAAATGGGAACTCAAGGATGTTTACTTATAACTATCGGTAAATTCTCTGAAAGGTTAGTTACTTGAAATAATTAAGATGAAAAAGTAGGATGTTGAAATCAAACAAACAAAATTAGTAATGATTGAGCTCAAGGACCCCATCAAGATATCCAAAGTAGGGAAAATGATGAGTCTTTTAATTACATTGGTCATGAGGATTATCATATTATTTTGATTGGAAAATGAAAATCTCTTAATGTTTCATTGGGCACAAGAATTTTCATCTTGGACTCCATTGGAAGGTTAAATCATTATCGATTCCCATTGTTTCATGAAAGATGAAGAGGCCATTGATTGGAGGGAAGGATTTTTACGACTTCCATTGGACAAGGAGAACAAGTTCAAAGAGGGGTCATGGGAGGCTTTGGGTGGGGAAAAATTTTTATCTTGTGTTTTTGGAAGAGGAAAAGAATGGATGTGTGAGAGGAGACTTAGTTTGTTATGTGTGAAGAAGTTTTACCTACCTACTTATCACTACTTACACCTTACGTACATGTTATCTACTTACTATTGTAACTTATACATATATATTACATACCTACTTACCTAGGTATCTATAGACTATTGACCTACATAACTTAACCTACACACCTTATAGCTCTTTTTTATTGTGTTTGCACCCATTTGGATTCCATTTAGGAAAATATTATTGGAGTTTGGCTTGTTGTCACCATGGCTAAACATCCAAGTTCTTATTTTAAACAAACATAATCAAAACAACATGAACCGGCACAAACAAATTGTAGATTAGTTCAAAAGACCATGGTGATTGACATCAATCGTGTGTTAATGGTAGGCATCAAATGGAAATTGGTGACAATACCTTTTTGTCATTCAAGTTCCAAAATATGTTACATCACAAGCAATGACCTTTTGATGACCCAAATCTAATGCGAATTTTTTCAATTACGAAATTTAAATGTCAATATTGCAATTGAGCCCAAATGATGTTGAGCTGATAAGTTCTTGATGGAAATGAATAGTAGAAAATCCCCCTTTTTTAACCAAAAAGTTTTCAACTACATGTCATTTGCAATTATGTTGCACCTAGGATTCACTAAATTTTTTAATTAAATTATAGTAAATATTAATTAAGTCAACTCATCTACTATATTAGTATATAGTTGAAAACATTTTTAAACTTGGTAGTCATTTGCCAAATATTCCTAACATCAACAATATCTCCAAGTTGAATGCCCAACTATGTTGGTAAACAATGTGAAACATGTTATGACTAAAGAGCCAATGTTGAAATATTTTTGGCATTTAAGGTTTTCTAGTTGGCATGTAGTCAAAACATGGATTATTGTTCAACTATTTTGGTGACACCATCAACACACATATATGGATGATAAAATGTCTAAGAGGATGTATGAAATGCAATCTTGTTTGCAACTTTGTTGCGACTATCTTTTTCAACTAGGTTAAACAACTAATTTAAGCAACTTTAATTGTATACATATATTATCTAGTATTATTTAAAATTATGATAGCATTAAATTACATCTAGATTTTATTTGTATAGACAAATGGTTTTTTTTTGTGTGTATATAGATATTAAAATTTAATTTCAAAATAAAATTTAAGGAAAATTTGAAATCTCAGTTTGTAATAATGTGTAAGTTCAATACATTTAATAGTAATCTACTATTATATGTAGATCGAATTTTAGTTTACAACAAGTGATGATACATAATTAATGATTTTGTGGAACTTTAATGATTATTCATTTTTATACACATAATATTTTAATATTTGTTAAAATTGTAATAAATTTTCAGTAAACATTAAACTACATGTAAATTCTATTTGTGTAAATGAATAGTTATGTATATTGCAATATTTTTTGGTGCATATAAATATTAAAAGTTTAATTTCAAAATAATTTTAAAGGAAATTCTAAAATATATATTTTCAATAATTTATGTTCAATATATGTAATTTATTCATGTATGTAAATCAAATGCTAGTTTACAACAAATCAAGAAATGATACATAACTAATCTTTTGTGGAACTTTAATGTTTATTCATTTTTATACATATGATGTCTTGATATATTTTAAAATTAAGATAAAAATTCATTAATTAATAAGCTATATATATATATATATATGAATGGTTATGTACGATGATTTTTTTTGTGCATATAAATATTACACTTTAATTTCAAAATAACAACAATGAAAATTTGAATTAACTCAACTTAATAATGTGTATGTTCAATACATGAATAATTTAATATTTCTATGTAAATTCAATTTTTTTTTACAAAATATCAAGTAATGATACACAATTAATATTTTTTTGGAATTTCAATTTTAATTTTAATGTTGGTTATTAGTTCCAATTTTCTTCTACAATTTTAATTTTACTATTTATTATTACATTATAATATTGATTAAAATAGTGGTAAGGATATTTCATAAATTATTATATAATTGTAAAATTTTATTATTTATTTAACACTAATATATTTACACAAATATGTTTTTCTTATTATATAAAGTTAAGTAGATTATTAGTTTAGGTCTAAGCTTAAACTAATTTGTAATTTAGTTGTAACAAAATTACAATTATTTGATTTGCAATTAGGTTACAACAAAAATGTTTATTCCATGTTGTTTGGTTTCCATTCCAAGAATCTGAATATATAAAAGAGTGAACTAGAATTGTTAATAAAACACAATAATCATGAAAATGTAATAGCCATTTGGGATGAGCAATCAAAAAGGTTCAACCCCAAAGGGTAAACCAAATCAAATAGGATTTCATTTGTCAAATTTCATGTGGCCCAAGTTTAGGCTTAACATGGGTGCTTAGGTATAGCCTTAACTTAAACATAAATTAAATGGCCTATGTTAGGCTTAGCTTAAGTTTTTAGGTTTAGATGTAACCTATGCTTAGGCTAGGTGACCAATCTTCAAGCACCACATAACCTAGCCTATGGATGTGGATGTGCTACATGTCATTTAACTATTTTTTGACCCCAAACTTTATGAATGTGTCATGTGTCAACATTGTGAATGTGCCACATGTCATCAAACCACTAGCTGGATGTTCAACTTACATAGTTGCAACCTTATCAACATTGCAACTAGATTTTTGGGTAACATTGTGCCCAATTAATGGATGAGGTTCATCAACCAGTTGAAAGTAATTGAAAACAATTTTTAGCTATAGTGGTATGTGGTTTGTAATTGAAATTGTAAGTAGTGGTTATTGTTGTGATGTTGGCATGTGGTTGACACTTTCAACTAAAATGTCATTTTTGATTTGTACTTGTTGGTTTTTTTGGTTTATAGTTGAAAAAAACATTTCCCAGTTGTAAATTTTTTTGTGCAACTACACTTGTTCCTTTCAACTATATTTTTTAGTTAAAATGTAATAGTAGACATAATTGCAAAAGGGGGCACTTTTCTATTAAAAAATAGAATATGTTTTCAAGATTTGCATCCACTTAAAACTTGATGCTAGTTTCAACACCCTTGTGATGTTTGTATTCCAAACTAACGTACATATCCATAACAATGTGAATATCATGTAAGAGTACTTGAAATGATTACAAGTCCACAATTTTTTAATGGGATCTTGATCAAGCAATGTTGTTCATGCTTTGCCATGACATGTGTAGCAAATAGAACGGCTTAATATTGTCCATGATTCAATCTTTCATGGTTTGACCCAAACATAATTCATATTATGCATGTAAACCCTTAAACATTGTGGTTCGATGGACATGACATGGAACACCTTGGTTGTCAACATGGTCCATGTAATAATAATGGAATAGTGCAAGTTAGGTGCAACATAATTTTGCCCAACTTTAAAGCCATATTAACATTTTATCTTGATAGATTTGTTGTGCATTCATTTCATCTTCCTTAAAGTTGCCTTCTCAACCAATCCAATGGGTTAACTTCTTAGGCAATCAATTACTAGTTTTTTCACCGTTTCATTTTCATGTCCAAATGCACATTATATGTCAACATTGTGAGGTAACATTTGATTCTAAGTGCTTCAAGTGAACTTGAAGAATTGACAATCATCCCTTGAGAACAAATTGTGTTACTTCAATAGATTGATTACACTTGCCATTAGAAAATTAGGCATTTTTGACCATGGAATGATTATGTATGCACAATGCATGAAGAAGCCATGCCTAGTTGTTTATGTCTTCACCTAACAAAATTTGTAACAACTAAAACTACTTTTGAGAGGGTGTTATAATTCAAAGTACAAACACACAAAATTAACTTTAAAGGTCTCCAATGCACCATTGGACTTCATGGATGCACCATCAAATTTGCAATTGATCATTGTTACACTAATAGTAAATGTTTTGAATGAAGACTCATCCAAAACTTAACTACAAGGAAAGCAAATGTGCAAGGTGTAAAGTAAGAACTCAAGCTCAAATATGAGATAGGGAACAAAATGTAACGTGCAATTTAAAGTGGAAATAGAACCAAATTAAAACCCAATTTACCCTTGTCAAGTAGGTGCAAATCCCTTATGGTCCATGGAAAGAGTAATGACAAGATTGCACTATCTATCCAATTTTAATTTGAGTGGATGGGGGAACTACCTAGGTCACATCCAGGGGCCATCGGGACATGGAACCAATGACACTCAAAGAATGCGAACTTTTTGACAAAAACCATTTGGGGCGCACAATAATGAGATCTTTGATGAAACTTTAAACTTTGAAAACCGTGTCAATGAATTAAAAATTGTATGAGGATATGTGAAAAATCATTGGGGCTAAGAAACAACGTTTCGTTGTTTCCTCAGTGAGGGTGCATAGTTTTATAGGGGAGATGTAGTTTCTTCCCAAGGAAGGAGGGATCTTGGAGCATCAGGGAAGTTGGGAATCCTTAGGGGAATGGTGCATCGAGGGATTGCAGGGTTCCCTGAGTGAGGAAGGATGCCCCTAGGAGAAGCTGGTGCCCAAAGCAAATATTCATGCCCTGGGGGAGAAGATCTGCTAGTGGCTGTTCTAGGGAAGCTTGATGTGATTGCCTAATAGTGTTTTCTGCCGCAAACATTGTTTTCCCCAATGGAGGGGAATGATGTGTTTCCCCAGGGAGGTCTGAAGATGTGAATGTTGTTGGAAATGGTCTGGGAGTTGGCCGGGATGGGGAAAGGTTGGCATGCCAAAAATAAAATAAAAATAGGCTAGGGGTTTTGCCAAGAAAGCCAAGGGAAGCAACATGTGAGGTTTACTTGAGGAGTCAATGGAGTTCAATTAACCAAGACCCTGTAGCCTTCCGGGTCTTGGGTCATTGAAGTCCAGAAGCCCAATGGTCAAAGTGCATCATCATAAACCACTCCACATTTCATTTGTTGCTCCTCTTTAGTGTTTGCTTTCTTAAACCACAAATAGTTTCAGGTCTTTTGTTTTGTTTTTGCTTAGGTGTTTGTGTGAGTCTTGGTTTTGATTTGGAAATGAAAACTTGTTGTCCAACAAGTAGTGTGAGGCAAGTAGTTCAGTAATTACTAATGAGTTCTTGGTAAGCCCATCTGCCTCAGTAGGTAGGCGGTAGGGCAAAACTTCCGCTGGTAGAGCACAGACACCCTCAATCGGTGCTTTTTTGTTTTCCAAATTTGTAATGTAGCGGAGGTAGCAATGATCCCCATAAGATTATTAAAGCAAAAAGGGCAACAAACCCAAAAAGAGGGGTTTTTAAAAAAAAGCCTCCTTCTATATTATATGCTACCCTACTGGAACTTAGTACAAAATCTGATGATTTTCAAATTTTTTCTTTCTGAAGTGTAGCAAGTCAACGACCAGAAAGCCTGAAAAACAACCCTTTTTTGTTTTGCTAACTCTGGCAACACAACCTCAATCCTAACCACAAGGGTAGCTGACTGTCCTCGCACAGCCTGCGGAGAGGGGGGACCAGTTGGGATTTGAACTCCTAACCTGCTGGCTGAGTAGCTCATAAAGCCACACCCCCAAAAGGGCGCCGGGGGATGAACCCCTCATCCTCCGGGTCACAATCACAAGCATTATGTGTGTTTTTTTGAAATGCCCGCCCTTTGCAGAGGAAAATTCCTGTAACATGTCCTCCATGGACACTATGAAACTCTACACAGGTCTTTGTGGAAGCAAACTATATGTAATTAGAAGAAAATCTTTTTAGGGTAAAGCCCCAAGGTGAATTCTCAAAACATGGGGCATAGGATGAGGCAATAGCTGAGACTGGCTTAACATTTTTGAATGTTGCCAACTTGTGGGCTTTTTTACCTGATTTAGAGTACAAGGCAAACCTTCTCATAAGCCTAAACATACCTAGATTGTGAGGTGGTAGGAGGGAACTTGTGTGTACTGTTTAGGAGTGCTAGGGACCTTACACCTATACATGAATCTAAGATCCATATTCATGGATATAAGGTACCTTCCAAATACATACACAACAGAATTCCTCTGAGTGCTTTAGGATGAGACAACATAGCTACCTGGAGAAGGCTAGTGGTAAAGTAACTGTACAGTAATGCCCAAGGGCAATCTGAAATGAGGGGCTTGGCATGAGGCAGTAGTCCTTGACCCCAAATTTTGGGATCATCCTGTACAAGGGATGGAAAATGCATGCACTCTACAATCCCAAGTTTGCAAACATCATCCAAATGAGTTTTTGGCATCAGTAAAGCAAGTCTTAATACTGCAGTACCTTGGCAGCTTCAGCACAAAATATATTATTTTGAGAAACTCTTAAACTTTCAAAAAGCACTGTTGTCAAAGAACAAATTATTGTGGAGGAAAATGGAGAATGTTTTGGAATATTGTGATTTTTTTTTTGAAATGGAATCTTCAAAATTAATTAATTAATTAGCAAATATGTGCTGAAGCTGCCCTTGTACTATGGTAATACAAAACCCTATAAATGAGATAGTACATCTTATGTACATGCAATAGTTAAAAAATCAACAAAATGAGTTGTGTAATAACTCTGTTGGCAGGCATTGCATTTTGTGAAATGTCCCATACAGAGGCCCTTCCACTGGTACTGTAGATGCTTACTCATACCAGTTGAAGGGCCAGCCGGATGGGCAAGCTTTGGTTATTATCCTGGGTAATGCCCTGCTCCAGCCTCCGTTCATACCATGTAAAGCTCTGTTGCCAGGGCATTACCAGTAGTGACGGTACTCCACTACAAAACCTACTGTGATTGTCCAACGTCTTAAGCACTGCATTATAGGGTTAAGAATATGTCTTCAACGACGGCCACAATGACTCCAATTGTTCATTTTACACATATGCCATAAAGTGGATGTTAATAAAGTAAATCTTGGCTCAAAAACCAAATCCGAAAATTATAGATTGATGGAGGTGCATTACACAATTGTCCATTTGCAAACTTGTCTTCTCTCTGTGTGCATTTGCAACCTTACATCTTGAAAAAGTGAAATAGCACAATTTGGAAGATGACAATTTAATTCTGATTTTAATCCAATCAAAACCATCAATTATAACCACCTCATCTTGGACATGTATCATGACCAGTTCATACTGTAAAATAGCAAGTCTCAGAACTTAATGCCATCAATCTTCACCTTCCATTTTTGACAATGGACACTGAAAAAAAGGCCGAGCTGAAGGTCTAGGAGCCCACATAATGATCGCAATTCCAAAAGAAGCAAAACCATCAGCCATTCACATGTGGTAAATTTCCCCCTCCCCAAAAATCCATGTTGTTTTTTTAATGAACATGGGAGGCTCTCATCTTGTGAACTGTCTTTGCTTTTCAAGTGCTTGTACTGCTTTTTGCTTGCTACACAATTTTTCAATATGATAACTTACATAGTACTTAACAATGAAAGAGTTCTTTAAGTTATGTTTTGTACCTTCTTAGACATGGAGCTTGTCATATTCTGGTTAACACTTTGGCATCATTTTGTCTTTTTAAAGCACATCCCAAAAGATGTACAATTAAAAAACCCCCTTCTTGATTACATGTTGATGTCCATCCAAAGCATAACCCTAAACATGTTGGATTTGGATTTCATAATATCATAATAGTAAAGTCTGGAACATTACATTTCAATTTCATAACTTCTTTCCCTTGGTGCTAGCAGCTAGGGTTCATTTCCATGTAAGTTCCTTCACAAAGCCTATCAACAATTACTGTGAAATCTCTTCATTGTCTATCTAAACTACCCTCAATACCTAGGCTGGTTAGCCACTAATTAATTACATTTTGGAATTGCCAAAAATTCTGAAAATTTTGTTCCTGCCATGCCAGAAATCTGAATGAAGTTCTCAAGCAGAATAGCCATATTATTTAGTATAATGATGAATTGTAAAAAATGATTATTACTGCCAAATATGACTTACTGAAAAAAAAAATCATTGGGTAGCTTGCTGCCGAACCAGCCTAGGTACTAGGGTATTTCACAAGAACATGGCCAATGTCAATGGTGCAAAAGTACATCCAAGTAGAGGATACTTGTAGACTGAATTTGTCAGGCCCTTCATTTGATTATTCCCATGATATTAGAATTTTGTCTTAGGTATCCATAGGAAAGGTATTGTCCATGATGTAGTCGAATATTGTCATGAACCACCATGTTCTTACAAAAGGTTGAGATTCTATTTGTGAGCAAAAGTTATAAATGCCTTGGGAATGTCAATTTTGTTGTCAACATTGAGGACCATTATCCACACCCATAGTACTACATATATTATTTTAGGAATTCCATCAAGTTATGCCTACTAAGTTCTAACTACTAACCTTCATATAAATTTAATTGTTTTCTGACAAATTTTGTTGCTTTTCCACCATAAAATTGGGTAACTTTTAGAAATTCTTGTTTCTCTAGGGTAAATTCAAATATTTTTTCATTTCTGGGAAACTTTGCAAAGTTTTGTATCAAATATTTGAAAGAAAAAAGCCCACTCGGCTTTCCAATAGTTTTGGAATGTGATTTTTCCACCTATCTCCAAGAAAAAATGCATTTTGGATATTTGTCTTCAATTTCAATAGCAATAAGTTATGCATAAGTAAAAGCAAAAAAATTTAATGAGTCTTTTGCAACTTGACCCATCCCATTGACTCCCCTCTCATGATTTCATAATTACTAGTGTGGCATGTGCTGTTGGCCCAAGTGCTACCACGTCCTCAACTGATTTTTCCTTCCAAAACCCAGATTTTTAGAGTTTATTAGAATTTTCAGCAGCAGAAATCACTTAGAAATAAATATCTCCCACATTCTGACTCCAAATCTTACCAAATAAATTCCATAAAATCCTGCTCAATCTTTCCAACAACACCAAATGCATATTCCAATTCCTCCGAAATTTTGAGCTACAATTTTATTTTATTTTCAGTGAAGAAATCATTCAATATCCAAAAACTTTTGCACCACAAGTACAATGCCATAAAACAAAGCCAATGCACCCCTCCTCCTCAAGAGCTTTCCAAAGATACCAAGAACACAATCCCAATTCGGTGGATCTCATCAATACAAACAAAACAAAACAAAACAAACAAACTACCTTCCTTCATAAATAGATGTTAGATATCTAATTGTGTAGCATCCAAATATCCATCAACTTGGATACTTGTTTATCACTAAGGGTTACAAACCAAACATTAGATTTGTTGTTTCATATTGCAATGTTGAAAGTCCTGCAAGTGTTCACTTGACATCAATGTAGACAAAATAAAAAGGGCCTTCCTATAACACATAAGCATTCGGTAATAGGAATGGATCCATTGTACCACTTCATTGTTTTTGTGTTGTTTAAATGCAACACTTGAGATTATGTACCAAGGGGGAATTTCCATACAAGTCCCAAAAAATTTCAAGCAAATGAATTAAAAAGGATCCATTTGATGAGAAAGAAACAGATTTTAAATCAAATTATTGACACAATTGTGTGAAAAGATGGTGGAATAGAATTGCCTTGAAATAGGCAAGGTCTTGTTGATGTGTTCTATGTGTTTGATCAAATTCCCAATAAGTGTTCATTCAAATCTTTTAAGAATGTATGGCCATTGGACAAGCAAGGTTATCAAATTGAGATGATGTGTCAAATTTATGTCAATTGCAATGTCAACATTTGTCAACTTGATCATCATACTTGATGCCCATACTGATTTCCCTGTCCTAAATTCATTTGAAAAAAAATTTCCTAATTTTTTTTCACTCATAGGTTATTTAACTCATTGAAGTATGAATATGGATAAAACTCATGGTCTGAGTGATCCATGGGCAACTAGAAATGGCTAGTGTGGCATGTGCCATTGGCCCAAGTGTTACCATGTAGTCAACTTTTTTTCCTTCCAAAATCTGGTTTTTTGGAATTTATTTGAATTTCAATGGCAAAAATCACCTAAAAATCAATATCTTTCACATTCTAAATCCAAATCTTACCAAAAAAATTCCGCTAAATCCTCCTCATCAAGATCTTTCCAACAACACCAAAGGCACATTCCAATTCTTACAAAATTTTCAGATACAATTTAATTTAATTTTCAGCAAAAAAATCATTCAATATTCAAGAACTTTTACAACGCAAGTCCAAACGCCATGAAACCAAGCCGATGCACCCCTCCTCATTGAGAGCTTTCCAAAGAGACCAAAAACACAATTCAGTGGATTTCATTGGTCCCAAAAAAAAAAAAAAAAACAAACAAACAACCTGTCACAAATGCCAATGGCATGGAGTTCATTCATTTGAATGATGATTCATGACTTGTAATAAAATTGTATCTAAGTTTAGTTTTAGTCCATTTTTAATTAACTTCCAATTAAATTTGGGTTCACTTTCACCTAATTTATAATTCACTTCCAGTTGACTATTAGTTCATTTTAAATTAATTCTTAGTTAACTTTTAATTAAGTTTTAACTAAGTCCGAATTAAATTCAAGTTAACTCTTAGTTAATTTTTAGTTAAATCCCAATCAACTTTCAATTAAGTTTTAATTAATTCATAGTTGATTCAATTAAAAATGTTTTCAAAAAGCTTTTTTACTCAATGCACATATAAAAGCCCCTTTTGAAGTTTCTTTGAACTAAGTTCTCAAAGGGGTATAAATAAAAGTAAGCCTTTCATTTCCTTCAATCTATTCAACATCAATTGTAAGCACGATCTTGAACCATAGCCTTGTCATGTTCTTTTCA
>Ga0116228_10002278_pt1 | contig 16570 bp, 10 predicted proteins | sample S1TSphfallax_2_FD_89694 | JGI IMG/M metagenome (GOLD analysis project Ga0116228, IMG submission 89694) | Host-associated microbial communities from peat moss isolated from Minnesota, USA - S1T2_Fc - Sphagnum fallax MG | ecosystem: Host-associated > Plants > Peat moss > Unclassified | place...
GATGTGCTTACATTTTTCAAAATATTCTTCATAATTGAAAATTATTGTGCCAAAGACTTACATGCACCCTATTTATTTGAAACTAAACAATATCTATTTTTTTAGGTTGATATTTTTATCTATAACAATCTTAAACTACACAAATAGTATGTGAATTGCTTTTAAAATTTCTGAAATGTTATACATTTTTGCTTCGTAAAGATCCAATGTAAGAACACATGGGAGTGGAGAGGAGAAGAGAGGAAATGAAGGAAGAAACAATAAGAAAATGGAAGGGGAGACGAGGAGAGAAGGGAGGGAAATGTTTGGAGGGGATCAAATAAGGGGAACAATGGGCAATAAATAGGGAATTTAGGAATAGGGAGATGTTACATAACACTAACTTAAAGGACATTTTGTTGGAATTGAAGTTACCATTGTAGCATCTAGGCCTAAATCTTTAAATTTTTTTGTTTTTTGTTTTTATAAAAGGATTTAATGTTTGCTTGCAATTGGCTTACCACCAAGGTAACATTAGTTGCCACCTAGGATGACACATAAGATTTAGTGTTATGTAGCATTTTTGGTATGAATGTAGCAAAAACTTGTGTGCCCCTTAAACATTGAGACACTATTGAGAGACCACCATGTGTGATTGTAGTTCAAGTCAATGCTTTAAGTAACACCCACTCAAATTCTCGGCTCCCCATTGTAAAAGTGAGTGCTCACAAACCGTATTTATGTTCCCAACTAAGGACTCAGCCAATCTCCTCCCCCCTTGCTTCCTCAATGCACCCTAAATTTTTGCCACTTGATCATAAAGGAAAAGGGGGCTTGTACAAAGGATTGTTTGAGAAAAAATGGTCGAAATTTGGCACATTTTCAAGGATTAGTTTGTTTTTTTGAATATTACCAGATTTAGATGATAGGTTCTACTGGCATGTTGACAAAATATGGCAAGTTTCCAAATTTTTTTTTCTACTTTCCTCTTTTGAAAGGTAGCCAAGTCTTGCTAAGTGCTCTTGTGGATTATGGCCGGTCACAAAATTGAAAAACAGACCTTTTGCCCTGCTACTGTAGCTGGCTGGGAATTTGATGCCAACTTGTGTTCATCACCTATGAATTGTGAGGACAGAGGAAGAAGATGTTAGAAAGACATGTTGAAAGGAATTCTGTGAGCTAGAGCTTGCCTGCTCCAATTAGGCTCTTGACAAAACAAGAGTAATATGTAAACTGTAGCACAACTAATGTTTTGTTTTGTTTTGTTCGGTCCCACAATTTCTAATGAAAAAAAACAAAAACAAAAAATTCTAACTTGCTCATGACTTGACTTGACTTGATTTGGTGTAAGCATGACGAACCAAAACAGTCCCAAGAAGACAGAGAAAAATGACAAAAGGAGAGAAGAAGATGCAGACGAAGGAGGCGAAGAAGAAGAAGACGCGCTCTGTCTAGAACTGCTTTTGCTTCTTCTGCTTCCGGGTTATAGATTCCATGGTTTTTGCTCGGTCTGCCAGGATACAACTATATCCGCTCCGGTGCGCAAGAGTGATCAGCACACAATTGTGCCCGCCGGCAAGCAAGCAAGCAAGCAAGCAAGCAAGCGGGTGATTTTTCTTGCTGTTGTAAGGCATGGCAGCAAACAGTAGTATAAGTGATCGTGCACAGGCGGTGCCAGAGGATGATCATCATGCGACTCCATTGCGCCCTAAAACTGGCGGTGAGCAAGATGCTGCAATGTTTGCGGCCATGAGACTTACCATTACGAGCCCTGTGCCTGCGGCTTTGAAAGCGGCTATCGAGTTAGGTGTGTTTGAAATCCTTGCAAAAGCTCGAGGAGTTGGGAAGAGCTTGACGGCGAAGGAGATTGCATCGCAAGTGGTTCAACCTGTGAGCGGATTATCCGTAATCAACCATGGGTGTCTGGAGCGTATCTTGCGTCTACTGGCCAGCGAGAATGTTGTCAGTGAATCGGCTGTGACAGTCGAGAGTGGGAATTCATCAAGCTACAGCAACCGCAGCACGGAGCGTTGCTATGCGTTGCTGCCCGTAGGTACTTATTTTGTGAGGAGCGACGAGGACGGAGCTTCATTGGCGCCCTTGTTGTTCCTGGAGCAGGATCGGGATTTTCAAGAAGGTTGGCATCATCTGTCTGCGACGGTTCTCGACGACAGCACGGACACTTTCACAAGAGCGCACGGGGAGAGTTATTTCCAGTATACTAGCCACAATCCTCGCTTTAGCGACCTCTTAAACGCGGGGATGGGTAACCAGTCACGGCTCTACATGCAAGCTGTGTTGCGAACTTACCATGGCTTCCAGGACGTGAAATGCTTGGTGGATGTTGGAGGAGGTACAGGATCCTCGCTTGCCCTCATCACTGCCAAGTACCCGCACATCCGAGGAATCAATTATGATCTACCCCATGTCGCCGCAGCCTCGCCTGCCTATCTAGGTACTCCTCGATCACGATGTCCTCGCTTCTCGCCACCTCGTAGGAACATCAACTAGGTTATGATCTTCACATTCTAGCAGAGCTTCAGCCATTTATTCATTACTGCCAATTTCCAAATGTTTGACAGGGGTGGAGCACATCGGTGGAAACATGTTCGAGAGCGTACCGTCTGGTGATGCCATCTTCATGAAGGTCATGATCGCCTCCCTCAGTGCTTCATGAATGGCATTTGGCTTGCAAATTTGATCAATTCTTCTTCTTCTCGTATTCTCCTCCCGCTCCCCCTCCTTATGGCTGTTTAGTTCCTGCTGAGTGTTGATGATGAATTGTGCACTTTTGCAGTGGATTTTGCATGGCTGGAATGATTCAGAATGCGTGACAATTTTGCGCAACTGCTTCAACGCATTGCCAGCGAGTGGAGGAAAGGTGATTCTAGTGGAGTCGGTGCTTCCAGATTTCGTACTGCACTCCGAGCTTGATGCAGGAACGCGAGCTGCATTGCGCATAGATATGATAGTAATGATGCTCAACACGGTAGGTGCCAAGGAGCGAACGTTGCAGGAATTTCGGCAGCTGGCTATGGCTGCAGGCTTCGCAAGCGTGTGTGTGGTCGTCACCGTCGACTTCCTATCAGTGCTGGAATTCAACAAAGCATAACATGCTAGGTATGCTCTCTTTCATCAGTACAATTTTCTTCTGTAAATCATTAAGCGATTTAACCTCAAATTCTCAAACAAGACACCAAATCGATTTCAAGCTTCTCTTTTTTGCATACAGATTTGTCTCAGAAAGAGTAGGAGAAACTGCAGCACGTCGATTATGTAGTATCAAATCTGCAATGAACAATCAACACAGCCTGGGCTGACAAGTCTTGCAAATCCATGGGACCACCATAGAGCATTTCTAAAGATGAGATTTATGGCAAAGATAGCTTTTCTTTTCTGAGTGAACTCATGGATCCAGCCGGAGGCTTTGCTTGCTTTTTGTTTGATTTCAAGGTTCTGCTTTGCTTAGACACCTGAGGCTTTGCATTGTGAGAGCTCAGAAATAAAAGGTGAGGTTATTACCATGTTTTTTCATGATCATCCATCACATGATTGATCATCATATCTCATGGACTACCATATTTTTCATGATCATCCAACAGATTTTTTTTCCCATTGATGATTATATCTCCCAGGTTACCATATTTTTCACATCAAAATTTGGTGAAAATTCAACAATAACAAAAATCACTGGCGCCAAGGTTCTTTACCCGAGAATAACAGAAGGTTCTAAAAAATTCCCACTCTTTTTCAGCACTACTGATTTAACAGACTCCAGATCAATTTTCTTTATTTATTTATTTCTTTATTTTTCCACGTTTGCGATGTTGTCACACTGGTGATCATACACAAGGAGATTTAGCCACATTTGGCTATACACCAGATATGAAAGTAGAAATTTATTGAAATGATTTTGTATCATGGCTACTTGGCCGAACAATGTATCAAAACATGGCAAAGTTGAAAAGATGCCACATGGTGCCCAATGGCCTTTGAGTTTCACTTTCCAAGTTGTAGAAACAATTAAATGGACATGATTCCTTGCAATGACTTTCATTCATTGATAAACAATCCTTTTAAAATGGAAAGAAACATATTCTTGAGCGCAAACCCTAAACCCTAAACCCAAGAAATAATACCTTGGAATAATAATAATAAAACCCAACCCAACTTTCCCCTTCCCTTCTCCTTTAAAATTTCCGCCTATAACCTTGAGGTCCCACCCCACCCAGTTGTCCCCCCTCCCTTTCCCTAAAATTTCCACTTATAACCTTTAGACTAAAAAGATTAAAAAAAGGAATGGATTGTCTTTAGGAAAACATCTTAAATCTTAAAGAGTGTGCATGAACATTTTTTTTTAATATCATTTCATATTTGTTTTATGATTGTCATCATGCTTGATTGAGATTTTGCATAGGCACATGTTTAGATGTTTGAATTTCTGCCCACTGAATTATTCCATCTTTTCGGATGGCCTCTAACATTTTTTCTTCAACATTATGCACTAGATTGGGCTTCCCTCATCCTATGGTTCATCGTCTTTTTTTAATGCATATGCACCAAATCCATAGATTTGATAAGGATATGCCTACTTTTTCGTTGCATGGCGGAGATTGCATTGCCACACATGATGTGGTTCAAGATTCCTTAGCTTCCATTGCTAAAGATGTTGGGTTCCATGTCTTACGCAAGCAAAGTCATGTTTTTTCAATGCCATCTTTCTAGTCATTGTGGTGATGAATGGATATTGTGATTACAACAAATGGCATTCACATTTTGACACATGTAATCATTGTTGATTCAACTTGTGCAAATTTTGTTTTGTGAATTTTGTTTTCTTGGGGCGTGGCCATGATGATTGTAGCTTAGGCAAAGGTTGTCATATTGTGACCATCAATTTGAAAATGTTTTTATTCCTTTTGTAATAAAGATATTTGAATGTTTACACCAACAAGTTGATAATTTCTTTTGTTGATGTGTCAACATAGCATGGTTGACAAAAGACTTTGAAAGACCTCCTCTTTAAATTTTACATTCATTTTATAAAATACTGATGTCTATGGTTTTTTAGAAAGTTCAAGCCACCACTATCTTGTGATATGTAGTTGTAGCAATAGGAGAGGCCTCTTCTAAACTTGGTATTCCAAGTTTTCCACCCATTTCTTGGCTCAACTTGCTTCGTGCTACTAGTGATGGGTTTAGGTCCTAAGTTATTTGGTTTCTCCTCATAAGGCTCCCCATTATGTGTTTTGCATTTTTGGGTATTGTTTTTTGTTTAAACTTTGGTCATTTCTTTTTTCTTCTCTTGTTCCTTTGTTGGGTGTTATTTATTTATTCTATTTAGAACCCACCTCACTTCAATTTTCAAAAGCATAAACCTACACCTAGATTTGTAACTTTATTCAATATGCATACTTTTGATTCTTCACCTTTTGTACTTGCTCATAGTGAGTTCTCAACAATGCTTCTATAGTACAAAGCCAATAGATAACTTGTCATGGTAGGTAGAACATGGGAAGTATGCATCAAGGAAATATGTTTAGCCAAGTTCCTTAGATGTTTTCCTTAAAGTAGGCATCAAAGGAACATGTAGCCAAGTTCTTTAGATGTTTTCCTTAAAGTAACATTTGTGATGAATGATTATGCCATTTGTTTTGTTCATGTTAAAAAACATAGTATGCCGATGTGACGTTTGTTACTCTTGCTTGTGTCACACACCACTTGCATATCACTTCATAATTTTCCAAGGCCTTTAGACGAGGGTCCAAGACCAAAATGTGGCAGATTGAGGCTAAACCTACATGGCACCTGATTTGGAGGGAAAATCAATTGGTTCGGACCAAAAAACAGTGCTCAAAGGAGAGCTCCTGATTTGAAGAACCAAGAATCAAGCTAGGGACCAAGGTACAGTCCAACTTAAGGATTTATTTTGCTTCAAATTAGTCCAAATTGGTTCCTAGAAAATTGGACCCTAGACCCTGTGTGACCGGTTATGGGGTGGCCGAACGGAAACCTGATTATGGCTACTGAGTTTGGAAATCTGATCTTTTTGGTTTAAGGGTTTAAGAAATTAAACTCGTTGGAAAAACGGACTTGATGAAGGCAGCCATTTTATGGTTTTGGGGACATGAACTTGTGACGGTGCATGGGAAAGCTTGAGCGAGAAGCCAAACATGTAACGGCTGGAATTTGGGAGGTAAGAGGGCGATTTGGATTTTGGACGAATTGTTCTGGGGGGCAGTGTTTTGAGTGGTCAAGGGAGTGATTTTCTCTCTGGTTGTTCTTCATGCAGCTGCTTAGCTTGTTACTGATTTTCTTCCGCTGCGCTAGTATCATGTCGAGCGACTGTGTAATCTTTTGATGCAATTAGCATGGAAGGGGGCGCCGAGGAATGATGAAAGCTCTAAGGGGTCCGAGCCTTAGATGTGTGGGCAGGTAGAAGAGAGGGAAAGGATTTGTTAGCGGAATGTGTTTCTGTGGGGATTTGTTTGCATCTGAGTTGTGGTCAACAGAGCGTTATTTTGTGGAGAATGAGAGGTAGGAGGGGTTTGTGCCTGCAGATTTGTTGTGTGGGCATGATGGGGTTGTCATTGTGAGAGGATTTGTTGTGAGCTTGGTTTATTGTTGGTCCGCGTCCGAGATCTCAGAGGGTTGCTGCTAGGTTTCTGGGTGCTGGGTTTCAAAATGTGGAGAGTGAGAGTAGTGTATAGAGGCAGTTGAAGGATGTGGTTTAGTGGCTCGAGGGACCGAGCGAACACGGAGGGATCTGACCTCAAAGGCATCACTGGAAGTTCCTGTTGCAACCAAGAGGATGTGCATTGTAGATCGGACATGAGAAAGTCCTCGGTTTGTTAATCTAATTTAAGGCACAAGGATTTGTTCCCTGTGATCCGACGTGTTGATTTTTATTTTGAGCAAATCATTTTTGTTGAAGAATCAGGCGTTGTGTGTTGATGAGTTCTATAGATTGTTAAAATGGAGTGTGGTGCAGGTCAGAAGATCAGGAAGCTCAGATCCAGTTTGGGTCTGCACGCTCACCATGTCTGGTTGTCTCTGTGTTTCTGCAAAGCTCTCTCTCTAACTCTCTTTCCTCTCTTTTGGTGACACCTGAACTAAAGTAGTCCCCAAAACCATGGTTGCAAACTTTTGGGCTTCCCCACACGCCCCCAAAAGTGGAAAATTGGGCCCTCGTGGTTGCATGTTGAGCCTAATAAGTAGTTTTGTAACATGGCCTTGTTCACATTCATGCTTGAACCAGTGTTGGGGGCCCTTCTTAGAAACTGCACCAAACGCTCATTGGGTATCATGGCCATTCTTAAGGTTGATAATTATGATTCTTGAAAATCAATTACCCAGTTTGGATATATAATCATGATTATCAAGATATGAAATATTCGGTTTGGATAGAAAATCATGGTTCACAATTTTTTTTAAAAGTCAAATGACTGCACAGAAAATCACTTGTTCCTTCATGAATCCCAGTCGTTCTTTGAGGTTTTACAAATAATTAGATTTGGTGATCCTTGATTTTGCACTTTCTTTCAAATATCCAGAACCAGTGGTTATTATTTAAAAATCAAAGAACCACCTCACATTGATTTGAACTTTTTTATGTTGCTTTTCAATCTTCCCATTTGTGTTTGGTATTTTTCTTATACTTGTTGCAATGGGTTTGAATAACTATCAAGGTTTAAGAGCATGTTTAGTGGGAGGACATTTGGTTCATATTTGGATGTGACAAATCTTAATTGAGGCTCTAATTGAGGGTGTGAGTAGAGATGCTCTAATGAACAAATGGGTTGAGAAAGACATTTTGTTCTCTATTAGGCATTGTTACTTTCAATTCTTTTGTGTCTTTTTTAAGCTTTGTAAGCAAGTGGTTGTATTGTTTCAAGTACTGTAAGCAAATGTGGGATGGAAAGATGACCAAGTTTTTCTATCATGTTTTTTTTTGTCTCCATGGTTTTCAATTCTTTTGATATCCTCAAGTTTTGTATCATAATGTTATTTTGTGGTTTTTAAATTTCTTCTCAATACTATGAATAAAAGCATCTCCACCTTAAAATTGTAAACAATTGCTTTATGTTAAAATGGAATAGTGTTTAATGATCACTGTCCCCACCCACAAATGTCATAAAAGTCTTTTTAAACACTCAAAGACCACTTATATCATTACACTTGGATGAATAATAAAAAAGATTTTAAAGGGGGCTAAAATGACCGCTACAAAATGGACATCAATACATGAGCGCAATAGGATTTACGTTATCCAAAGATTTAATGAAAAAGGGTGTTTGCAAGGGTGAGGTGGAGATGTAATAAAAAAAAAGAGAAGGTATGTAAAACATTTGCTTTTCACATAGCCCTGTTCCTATTACAATGTTTGAAACTTATCTCTTGTCAAACAAGCAGTATTACAACAATTTGATTCTAGAGTCCCACAACATGTGATCCTCCAGAATCAGGCGGTTCTTAAGAAGATGCATGCCTATCAACCTATCTTATGTCTGCTACAGTAGTAGTCCTTAATTGTTACTGGAAACATTAGCGTTCTTATATTGTGAGGGCAAGAGTTAGTAAGGTCTGGCTTGAAGTCAATGCTCTCAATGTTCATTCAATCTGTAATGAATTGCTAATCCACTCCCATTACATAGATCAATGGAAAGAAATGCTTGGTTTAATCTTTAACACAATTTCTGGGTATTATTCCACAACTGAACCAAGTATGCCAAGTTGGTTTACAACTACTTAAGAAGGAGACAAAGTTTCTGAGAGAAATATGGATCTATAAATGTTTGCTATGATTTCTTTCATCTTGTTTTTCTCTCATTCACATTCTGCCTAGCCCAAAGGATACCCATAGAGAGGTTTCTAACTCCCACTCAGGTGTATGAACTACCCATTGGATTTCTAAGTAAGGTTTCACCAAGCCCCTATAAATGCACTTTTCTATATGCTTTTAATTCTATAGTTTAAACCATCTTTAGGTGTCATCAGCCTTTAGCATCAACCCTTTATCAGTTTTAATTCTAATTGGAACATAGAGCTGACCATCATATAGTCACTGGCGCAATGGAAAAAAACACATCAATTATCTATTCCTACAAGCTCCTTCTTACAACCAAAAACTACACTTCATTCTACCAAGCAATAGACCCTCTTTCTCCTTTGAATCCCATTTCTTATCTTTGTCCAACCTCTTCTTCTTCCTGTCTTTCTTGCTCGCATGAATAGTGCTTGGCCACCCATCGTCAGTTGCCACCATGTTTCACATAACACACAAACAACAAACTTTCCTACTCACAACCATTAACAAACAATAAAAAGATAAACCCCACCATTTGCATGAAGAAAGTTGACAACGATTCAACACCTAAACCCTAAAACGAATATAGTGTTCACACTACAAAAACCTAAAAGACTCCCTATCCGGTGGCAGAGATGCCCTAAGGATCATTTGTAAAGAGGGATTTCAATTTCATTTTTTCATGGGTAAATGTCAATCAAACCTGAATGTAAATTTAAAAAATCAATATGAATATATTTTCTTATTGACTTATTTCTTAATACCCAAAAACTTGGGGTTCTTCTTTTTTTTCCCTTTTGTGATGGATCCTAATTTGTTTTTCTCACCATTTGACATGGTGCAATTCACCAAATGATGAATTGAATACAAATGAATTTTTTTAAAATTACAGATGCATATATTTACTTATTGATTTTTATCTCTAAAAACATTAATCACTGCATTCACTTATTAATTAATTAATTTTAGGCTAATTTTAGGGTTTCTAAAACCCTAAAACCTCCTCTTCTCCTTCCTTCGCTTAGGATTAATTGCTCTCGTTTGTTTCGGTCTTGGTGATCGCTCGTTCTCTGCGGCAATTCTCGTCGGTTTTGTGCTTGTACAGCTCCTTTATGTGTGGCCGTGTGCGCGCCTCTCGAGGAACTTGGAGACGACGGCAGCAGCTGTGATACCACGTTACTTCAACTTAATCTCCTTTTGATCTTCTGTTGATCTTGCCTTGTTGTGGTTGAAGAAAAATAAATTGACAGCAAATTTCTCATGCTCGGATCAGGTGGAAATAGGCATTCTTCCTTGCCGGGTGTTTTCCCTTTATTTATTTATCTCATGTGGTCTTTTTAACTCATAATCATCCAAGAAATACACTTAGAAAAACCGGATGTTCTTTATGCAAAGTGAGGGCATTGAGGCCTAACAAAGTGATAAATCTTTGAGATAGCCTCTTGGGAGAAGAAAAGTAAACCTAAGAGGTTTGATAGGTTCAGCACCCATTAAAGGTGGAATACACCAAAACTAATCAATTTATAGATGAACCCAGTGTCCATAGAAAACAAAAGTTGCATTGAGATCATTTACAATCCAAGAAAACCTCCTCCTAGGTTGCCCTACAAATCCACTCAAACCAAAGCAAAATTATAATTCCAAATTGCTATGTCATAGCACTTGAGAAATTTTCTCACTGTATTTGAGGGCACCTTCTGTTTGTCAAGATGTGGCACTGGATGCAGACATTTGCCCTTGTGTTAAGTCAACCAGCATGCGTCTGCACTCTTGGCAATGCTCCAATCTAAATCAAGACAAATCTTCCCATGTGCTAACAATCTAGCCATCTTTTCATGTGCACCAACTTTATCTAGACTTAGCCAGGTGCATATACGAAGAAATAGTCTCAAGAATGGATTGCAGGCTTTATAAAAATAAATAAAAATTAGAACTGGGACCAAGATTCTTTCAAATACAGAGAGAAAAACTCTGGAATGCTCTGTCACTCATCGAAAGTTCTTCAATAAAGAGTAGGGGTTCGAGATTCTTCAAACTCATTTAGAACATATTGAGAACTTGATGAACAAATTGCAAACCCTTGGGAACTTGGTGGAAACATGACGGAACCATGTGGTACACATCAGGATCACCAAAATTGAAAAAATCCCTACTTTCCTATGAATGTGGTGACTTGACTTGGACATTCAACAAGTTGCTCAAAATGGTAACACTATAGCTGTACAAATGGCTCTAACAGGTGTAATGTAGAAGGATCCGATTTTTACTTGCTAGCATCGATGGCTCTAGGAGCCTTGGCACTCTGATTATAATTTTAAAATGGAGCTTTTGAAATCAAGAAGCTTCTAGAGAAAGGGCAGAAGAGAGATGTATTCAGGAGACCCTGATTGCGGGGACACGGGTGGGAGAAAAGAGTACTTGATATGATAGCCAGGTAGAGAATAGTTATGCAAGCCATACTTTTTTATAGTCAGGATTGGAAGAATGTGAGACCTAGCAATGACTCTTTGTTTTAGGAGACTTGGGATTTTGATACTCTGTACTACGTACAATGAATTAGAGTGCGATATGAAAATCACACCGCTATAAAGGAGTGTATAAATTATCTTTGAGTTTGTGTCCTCGCTCAGATCTTGGATGCTTTGGTTCAACTCTGTGCACTTCCTCACACTGGGTTTTAATGTTTCTCAGTCTGTGAGTGTCAAGTGTAAGAGGGGTGCACGTTCAGTTGTTCAGGATGCTAGGCTAGGAAGGGTGAGTTCCAGAAGTAAGATCATTACGTCAAGTGACGATGCAAGGTCTTGCACCTCATCAAAACCCATAATAATCAGGAAGAATCTTTTCTCCATGGTACCCGAAAGTTTTGTTTCTTTAATCCCCTCAGCATTTCTAGGAGGGAATAAAGCTATCTGGAAAGTCATCTGTGGTCACCCTGCCTTTGGGCATCCTTTCACCCCCAAACGCTTCTTTCAACCTCAAATCAGTGTTATCCATAAAGTGATGAAATTTAATTAAATCTGAGTATGAAATGCTGAAACTCAGCATTTAATGCACAGGGTTAGAGAGTAATTGTAGTAGCAGTCCACGCAGGAGCAATGAACCTTGGCTCTATGTGTTTGTCGCAAGGTGAAGGGAAGCTGAAATTTTCTATTCAAATGTAGCAGCAGTGGACGTGCTCAAGAACAAAGAAAGAGGGGTGAAGATGGGTTGAACGTAGTTCACTCCCAAAATTGATGGTTTTCTGAGTTTCAACCCTAATTGAATGTTACTGTATTTTTTTCAGGTTTGTTTTTAATCTCACCCCAGTTATGACCAAACTCAGGGTTCTAATGCCGTGTTTTCCTTACTTTACTGAAAACTTTAATATTCTTGCAACTAGTGCTTTTTCATTAAGATTTTAAGAACTGGGGATTTTCTAAAAATATACATTTTCAGGTTCCTCATTTAAGGCAATATTGCATGGTAGCTTACGAAATCCAAAAGATCCTGGGCAGGCCGTACTGAGGAAGGAACAGAAACGGCACGGGAAATGATAAAAAGAAATCCAGTTTCGTAACAACCCCGGAGAGAATTCTTCATGTATAGCACAATATTAAGGATGGAATCCATACAAACAGTCCCCACTTCCAACAACACCAGAGAGACGACGAAGAAGACCAAAGAGACCGAGAGGACGAGAAGCTCCAGTTTCTGCTGAGCGCGTGTGAGCACTCAATTGTGCACGCCTGCAAGCAAGTTGGTGATTTCCTTTTTGTAGTAAGGCATGGCAGTAAACGGTAGTACTGATCATCATGCACCAGCAGCGGACGAGGATCATCATGAGACTCCATTGCGCAATGGAATTGTTGACGAGCAAGATGCTGCTGCAAGGGACGCGGCAATGAGACTTGCCACCATCATGGCTGTGCCTGCGGCTTTGAAAGCGGCTATCGAGTTAGGTGTGTTCGAAATCCTTGCAAAAGCACGCGGAGCTGGTAAAAGCTTGACGGCTAAGGAGATTGTGTCGCAAGTGCTTCCTCCTGATAGCGGATCCGTAATCAATTATGCGTATCTGGAGCGTATTTTGCGTGTACTGGCCAGCGAGAATGTTGTCCGCGAATCGGCTGTGACGGTCCCGGGTGGGAATCCAAACAGCATCACGGAGCGCTGCTACGCGCTGCAACCGGTAGGTACTTATTTTGTGAGGAGCGACGAGGACGCAGCTTCATTGGCGCCCTTGCTGGTTCACCTGCATGATCGGGTTTTTCTAGAACCGTGGCAACATCTTTCTGCGACGGTTCTGGACGACAGCACGGGCCCTTTCAGAAGAGCCCACGGGGAGAGTGGTTTCCAGTATCTTAACCATAATCCACGGTCAGAAAAAATCTTCCACGCGGCGATGGCTCACCACTCGCGGCTCTACATGCAAGCTGTGTTGCGAGCTTACCATGGCTTCCAGGACGTGAAATGTTTGGTGGATGTTGGAGGAGGTACAGGATCCTCGCTTGCCCTCATCACTGCCAAGTACCCGCACATCCGAGGAATCAATTATGATCTACCCCATATCGCCGCGGCCTCGCCTGCCTATCCAGGTATTGCTCAATCATGATGTTCCCGCTTCTCGCCATCTCGTAGATCATCAAGTAGTTTGTGACCTTAACATTCGAGCAGAACTTCAGCCACTCATTACTGCCAATTTCCAAATGCTCGACAGGGGTGGAGCACGTTGGTGGAGACATGTTTGAGAGCGTACCGTCCGGTGATGCCATCTTCACGAAGGTTCTGATCGACTCCCCCAGGGCTTCATATGCATGGCATTTGGCTTGCAAATTTTATCACTTCTTCTTCTATTGTCCTCCTCCTCCTCCTCCTCTTTACAGCCGTCACCCGTGTAATTCCTTTTGAGTGTCATTAATGAATTGTGCACTTTGGCAGTGGGTTTTGCATGACTGGAATGATTCGGAATGCTTGACGATTTTGCGTAACTGCTTCAACGCATTACCAGCGAGTGGAGGAAAGGTGATTGCAGTGGAGTCGGTGCTTCCAGATTTGCTACTGCAATCTGAACTTGGTGCAGGATCGGCAGTTGCATTACGCCTAGATCTGATCATGCTGACGCACGCCTCGCCAGGTGCCAAGGAGCGAACGTTGCACGAGTTTCGGCAGATCGCTAAAGCTGCCGGCTTCGCGAGCGTGTCTGTGGTGGTCGCTATCGACTTCCTTTCAGTGCTGGAATTCAACAAAGCATAATATGATCTGCTATGCTCGGATATGAACTGCAGCAGATCGAATGTGTCGTATATCAGTTCTCTGCAATCAACAAACAATTAGTGTACGCTGTCTGTATACATACAAGGGTTATAGTATTAATGTACTAGTATGCAGCGGGTGTTGGATAGGCTGTGTGTAGGCTTGTGTGCGCAAAAATATGCTTTTTCCAGGCGAATGCGTTTGCTAGATAAAGGGGTGTGAATTTGTTTTCCCAGTTATCTTGAGTGAACTAACTGTTGCTATTTAGAGACAGGATTCTTGCACATTACTTGTGCAATTTGTCTTTCCAGAGCTCAGTATCCAGCAGGTTTTGCTTACTTTCTGTTTGCTCTGGATCCGTAAGTCTTTGCCGCTTGGTCTGTGCTTGCAGTGCCTGAATTCGTGAGGCACTTCTTGCTTGTCACATACCATAGTACTGTTATACAAATACAATGCGATTGGTACTACTCACTTCTTGAGATCTATCATGTTATCTACCACACATAAAAAATCAAATGCACCAATAATATTGGTAGGTATATTACTAGGTTATTGATAGGTTTGATATTATTGATATATTCCTGGTAGGTTATTGGTAGGTGTTGATGAGTCAAGGATGAATGATAAAATGAATTTGGGTTTTTGGACATGTCCTAAGCTTTTGTTTGGTCTATGGACCTGTTCAAATTTTTAATTATGGATTTTTGGACCTTCAGAACATGAAAAAACTGAGTGTTAGGTGCAAGTTGAGCCAAATCAACTATTTTTGTACAGGAAAAGGGTTTTCTATCTTCAGACACTTTCCTGGGGTGTAGAAACAGATTTCTTTAACTATATGTGAGCAGGGTTATAGATGATACCTATTGTTACTTTTATTAATAAGATGGGTTTCCTCCCAAGTGCCCCCCTTAATATGGTAAAAAGGGGTCATTATTCTCAATGTTCAGCATAATAGGGTTATGTGCAGGTCTGAAGACTCTGTGTTTTGTTTTGTTTTTTTTAATGTGGCCAATGAGATTGTTGGATTTGGTGGTCTGAATTTGTTTCTTTTAAGCTATGTTGAGGATTTTTAGTTTATCTTGAGAGGGTTCTTGCACATTACTTGTCCACTTTGTTAACCTTGTGTGTATACAAATAAGGTATGTTTATGGTTAAAGGACCCATGACCAACTCTTTTTTAAAAGGAAAATAGTAAATAAGGAATGGATTTTATAGCACAACATGATGCATAACCATTGCTGAAATTATTATTTAATATGAAAAATATTAAATTAAAAAATAAAATTTCATTCAAATTCAAAAAGTTTTATGCCAAATTCAAGAATTGTTACAAGTGCTTTTTAATCCTTTTCCACCATCAGACGTTAATAAGAATTATTCATTTTTTTAAATGCCAATTTTTATTATATTTTACCTTACAATATACTAAATATATGGCAACTTTTGAATATTAAGTCAAGCTTAAAATTTATAAATGTGTATTTCAAGAGTGGTTACATGTCCAGTGAGTTCTTTTAGTGCAGACTTATCTAACAATATTATAATATTAGTGTACTTATTTCCAGAGGGTGTTGAATAAGCTTGTATGAAAATGTGGAGAAAAAATTGGTATGGCCAATGAAATTGTTGGATTTGATAGTCTGAAATGTTTTTCTTATTAATTTTGAGTGAACTAATAGTAAATTTGTACTAGGGTTTTTACTGATCTTGAGTGAATTAATAATTCAATGTGTAATGGGGTTTGGCAAGTTAATGAGACTTTTAGAGGACCAATGGAAATGGTAGAAAGGACCAGGCCAATGGGGTTGAATATGGTGGTTTGAATCCTTTTTAATCTTGAGTGAACTAACTTTTAAATATGAACTAGCTATTTACAGATAGGTGTACACATTATTTGTGTACTTTGTTCTCATTTAACTTTTGTGATCTCTTAGGATTCCTAGGTAGCCTAATCTTTTTCTCTTTTGTTTTTTGATTTTTCTACAGCATGCGAGAACTCCATCACTTCTTAGGGGTGCTAACACCTCCACGTGTAATATGCTGTAGTCTAGGGTCAGTTTCCACATTGACAAAACGAATAATTTGTTTTCTAAATTTGAAATTGTTAATTTTTCCATGCTCTACTATGATATTGTCACATAAGTGATGAAATTATTCAGAATGTAGCCTATCATAATTATGAAGATTTTCAACTTGTCAACTCCATTGTTTTCAAAATATTCATTTCACCATTTCTGAGGATAAGGTATCGTCACTTGTACGTGCACACTCAAAAAAAGACAAACTGAAAGAAAATGGTAACTCAACAGAAAACATAAAATAAACAAGTCCCATCACAAAAGATACAAAATAGCCGGGACTGTACCTTCCATGAGTTTGGGGGTTCTCTAGTCCCTGTGATCTCCTGCCACATAATAGAGTTATCCGTAAAGTCAGGAAAAGACAGGTCAGGAAAAGACAGGGTCAGTTTCCCGAGTTTGGCCATACACAGGGTGAGATTCAACAAAAACGTGCAAAAAAGGGACATTAGCCTTCAAGGGGGGCGTTTGAAACTCA
>Ga0116228_10002281_pt1 | contig 16552 bp, 11 predicted proteins | sample S1TSphfallax_2_FD_89694 | JGI IMG/M metagenome (GOLD analysis project Ga0116228, IMG submission 89694) | Host-associated microbial communities from peat moss isolated from Minnesota, USA - S1T2_Fc - Sphagnum fallax MG | ecosystem: Host-associated > Plants > Peat moss > Unclassified | place...
GGGAGTATTGAAAAATTGGTCATTTATTTAGATGTCATGAATTTATGCAGTGCTCTGATAAATGATGTACTGGATTTATCGAAAATTGAAGCCGGGAAAATGGAGTTTGAATCTGTCCCATACAATATCCGCATGGAGATTGATGAGGCATTATCAATCTTTGATGAAAAAGTGCATCAAAAGGGAGTTGACGTGTTGGTGCTTGTTCATGATGCTGTCCCTACTTGTGTTGTTGGCGATCCAGGAAGACTTTGTCAAGTGAGAAGAAGGTTCCTCAAAGGCTTTGTTGTTGTTTGAAACAAACCATGAAACATCTTCATCATGAGCTGTTGAAAATTGGCAAATGGGTGAAGTTTTTTTTGTGAAAAATGCAATGTAGTAAATATACTCATCTAGTGTGCATGATCCACTGTAAGATCTTGATGAACAACTTCATTATAATCACAATAACGTCATCTTCTGGGACCGTGCAGATTTTGGTTAACCTTGTCGACAATGCCATGAAGGTAATTAGAAGTGTAAATTTCAGCTTCTCCTTGAAGTTTGAAATATCCTAACCATTTGTTTCCAAAGTAGCCAGTTACAGAGCTCCAGCAGGTCATGTGTTTTGAGTTCATTTTAGCAAGTTATGGACACTTCCAAAGTTTAGGGTTTCTTGGCTAATGTAGTCATCATGCCCTTGAATGGTTTCAAAAAGTCCATAAATTCATGTTGAACTATTCACAACAGTTTTGCTTTGTTCTACAACTATGTAATTAGCAGAAGTGGTGGCTCTAGAACTAAAACTTATTTTGCTTTGTTGTCTTGGTGAACTACAGCATACGAGGGAAGGAAGTGTTTTCATTTGTGTTCGAGTTGCAGATACTAACTTGCCACCAGACACACTCCACACCACCACTCTCAATGTCACACCTCCAACCTCCTCTTGCAGACCATGTGTGGTTCCAAGATTGAGCATGCGAAATGAAACGTCTGACAAAAACATTGAGAGTGCCATTAGGATTTGGAGGGACTGGAAACTGCAAGGAGCTTTGGGGAATTGTTGCCCTTGTCAAGAAAATGTTAGAATTATTTTTTCTATTGAAGACACAGGTGCATAACCTCAGAACCATAAATTCCTACTTACTACATTTGTACGGCCCAAAACTTATAAGGAGGTGGGTTGCTTGATGGTGTATTTCTTTAACTTTAAAACGTCAAGCAGAAGAACAGGAAATTAGGAGAGTTGCTTTGAGTTATGCTACTGTGTTCTCATTTGTATTGCCCACTACTTATAAGGAGGTGGGTTTGTTAATGGTGTATTTCCTAAACCCTCAACCCTCGACTGAAAGAATGAGATTAGCAGAGTTGCTTTGAGGTATGCTATGTGTTCTCATTTGTACTATCCAACATTTATAAGGATGTGGGTTGGTTAATGGTATGTTTCTTAAGCCCTAAACCCAAAGAACAGGATGACCAGAGTTGCTTTGAGTTATGCTATTGTGTTCTCATTTCATGAACTCTTGAATCAATATTGTCTGTTTAAATTTCTCTTGGGCAGGTATTGGGGTCCCACTAGACTCTCAGCACCGTCTTTTTCAGCCATTTTCACATGCAAGTAGCAGTACATCACAGGAACAAGAAGGCACTGGAATTGGCTTGTCTATTTGTCAGGTACTAATTTTTCCCATCATGTTTTCCAGCACTTGTATAGGAGGCTATTGGCAGTTCATATATTTTGTACTGTGGAATTGCTTGTCAAGACCTCCTGAAATTGTGTGTACATGTTTTGTATACTGTGCTGATTCTATCCTTTTCAAATGACTGTTGAAAATTGCTATTCTCAAGTACCAAGCTTGTCATATTCTGTGGCATGGTTTTTTTTTTGTTGGGTGTTAAAGAGTGATCATAGATTCTACTACATTGCCAACACATGCATTTTGTCACATATCTTTTCAATGATTTGACATTAAACTTCCCTAAAACTTAAACCCTAAACCCTTGATTTGTGAATAAGTGGGCAACTTATTCATGCAATTGGTTTCGTGCATGAATTCCAACAGAAACTAGTGAAGTTGATGAATGGGCAGCTTACGTTCAATAGCTTGCCTGGAGAGGGGAGCCTATTTGAGTTCACATTGCCATTCCGTGTAATAGAGTCATCCCATTGTGACACACAGTTTTGCTGTCCAAAGCGTCAAGGCCCAACAATAGATGGCGAAAAGTTAAGAGGAATGCATGTTGTATTGGTTGATAACCATCCCATTCGACAGGTATAGATGCAATCCCTTTTTTTCTCATGATTGAAACTAGGGTTCAACATTGATTGTAGTTGGTAACATTTGTTGATTGGTGTCAATGAGCCATATGCATGTTTTTTCCTTGAGACTCACATCATTGCCTTCTATTATGATGATCCTCTTTTGTACCTCAGACCTTATGTTAATTGCATTATCATCATGATCAGAATCCAAACATGAATGCACTATGTCTCTTGCATAACCCTTATTGCAGGAAGCATCAGCAAGCTATTTGAGGGGGCTACACATTTCAGTCACATATATGGCGGACTTGCCATCCACTCTGGAGTTACTGAAGAGGTGATTTTTGGCTTGTTTTTTTTCCCACCTAGTCAAATACTTTTCTTTGAGGATTATGAAATACCTTTGATCTTGAGTCTTTTGGCAACTACCTTGAAAAATCATCACCCTCTGAACACATGAGGTTGGTCATCATCTTACACAAGAATCTCAAGGACTTCAAAGGCAGATAAAAAATTTCATTGTGACACAACTGGATGTAACAGGACTCTAGTTTCACAATGTGCAATTCACTTTTTCCCTGAACTCTAAGCCCTAAACTCATGGTACTTGGCTTTGTTGATTTTTTTGTGCAGTATGGCACAAGGAGTTGCTATCCAGGCAGTAATTGTTGATTTGCAAGGGACAAAACAATCATCAGCTCTGGAGTTTGCTTGCTCTGTCCGTAAGGAGTGTAATTTAGTGCAACTATTGGTAGTGGGTTTGTCATTAGGGTTTAGCACAAGTGAAGAGAAGAAGCTGCGGGAAGCAGGATTCTCAAGCCTTGTGAATAAGCCCCTCCGAATTGCCACTCTTGGAGCCTCTCTATTGCAACCTATTGGGGTTCCACAACGAAAACGGGTCATCTCGAATAACTCCAAACTGATGAGTGGCAAGAGACTTCTTGTGGTTAGTACTTATGCAATGCAATTTATCACCACCCATCTATCCATCTCCTTTCTCTCACTATCAGTATTAGTGATATGTATAAAATTATGTCTATAAGTATGTTTTTCATGTGTGTTTTATAATTATGTTTTCAATGTGTGTTTTTTTAATCATTTCAATGCTATGGGCTTGTTGTGACTTGGGAGGCTTATTTTGTGTTTCTATAGGTCGATGACAACATGGTCAATCGAAGAGTTGCAATGTCAATGCTTTCACGGTATGGGGCAACAGTGATGGTGGTGAATGGTGGTGTGGAGGCTATATCTACAGTGAGGAATCAAGAGGCAGGAAAAGAATTGGACTTGGTTTTGATGGACATTCAAATGCCAGAGGTGACATAATCTTTGCCCTTTTCCTCCCTCCCAACTGTGCTCTGATCCGTTATTCCACCTTCAATTTAGGTTTTAGGGTTTGTAGGGTTTTTAGGTTGATGGGTTTTTGGGTTGAGAAATGGAGCATATTCTGTTTTTTAGCATTTCATTGACTACTGCATTCTTGAACTGGGGCACAGATGGATGGTTACGAAGCAACTCGCCAAATTCGGAAATGGGAAGTTGAGAAGTGTGACAAATGTGGGGAAGGGGAATTCCAATCTAGTCATGTGTTGGCTGAAACTAATATTGAGTGCAAGCACAATCGTCTCCCAATTGTAGCAGTAACAGCTGATGTGATGAAGGAGACACATGAATTGTGCTACACTGCAGGCATGGATGATTACATTACCAAGGTACCCCAATCAATCTCTCTATGCTTCAAATCACAAATGTTTTTTCATGAATCAATAAAAAAATTTGGAAAAAAAAAATCTTTGTATTTTGAGTGTGCTTATTCCCAGGAACTTGCCTTGAGCTTTGTCAACATCTTTCCATAGAGTGTAACACACTCTTCAAGGTTGCATATTGGGTTTATGCTAAATTAACATCCCTATGTTTTTCAAAAATCTCAAAAATTCTTTATGAAGGCTTAGGGACCCATGGGTCCCTGCCTCAGAGTTTCTTCTTGTGCCTGCTCGCTTGGGCTACTGCCCTCATTCACAAGGGTTCAAACCTTTTGAACACAATGAACCTCATTGTGCAAGTGACTTACCCTAGACATAGTGTACTAACTTGTGTAGACATAGCATACTAACTTGTGGAAAAAGGGTATTCCTTTTTTGTATGCAATACACATGCTAAATTTTTATTTTCTGTGCTGATTTTGTGTGTGGCAGCCACTGGACCAGAAACAACTGCACTTGCTTTTGGAGAGGTTTTTAAGTAATGACCTGATAAATGCTCCTAGTAGTAGGTAATGTGTTGAGGACAAAATCTAACTGGCTTTTTTCTCCTCCCAAAGGGCCCATTGGTATGTGTTGTAGAATTTTGGCATCAAAGATTTATCTAGTATTAACAAGTTTAGGACAATCTAGATGGTTTTTTTTCCCAAAGGGCCCCTTTGGTATGTCTACTATCAACGGGTTTTTTTCTTTTTTTTTGGGGCAAGCCACCAATGTTGCATGTTGTCAAAGAGTGTCATGCAACATGTGTATTGTAGTCAATTGAAATAATCATTAGTAAAAGATTTGATTGATTTCATAAGATGAAAAGTGAAGGGGATGAAGCTTAAAGATTGAAGACACATGCAGCCTTTTGCATTTGTATCAATCATCTTTGGGAGCATTTCATGCAAAAGTAGATTGGTGTAATAATGAGTTCTCTCCATGACTTCACACAGTTAAATTAGAATATCAAGTTTTTGAAATGCAGTGCATTTCGATTGATGGGTTTCTTGGTATGATTTCCCCTAGAAGAATGACCATTACTGCATAAAATTTGTCATTTTGGGTCAATAATTTGTTATGCATTTAATAGGTATACCAATGGGTACTGAATTGTGCAGTTTTTTATAACCAAATTTTACATCTCTTATGAATTGGATCCTTTTTGGGTTCATCTTATTGAATCTGTATTCTTATCCATGTTTTTCTTTCTTTAAGTAATTCTTAGTATGGAGTTTTGTAAATGATAGGCTAGTCCTGATAGTCCAGAGACTCTATTGCTAGCAGCATTAAATAGCTAAATTATTTTATGAGCTTTAATTGGAATTCTAATGGGTTCTCTTGCAATTTCTTGGATCTATATTTCCCAAGACTCCAAAGGCTTTTAAACATGATCATTTTCTCATCTAGAATATGTAGGTATAATTTATGATTTCTAGATGGCAATTTTATTATTTCATATTTAAATTTGGAGGTATGTTAGTCAATTTTGTTGTTTCTTGAAGATTTGTTGCTCCTTTTGTCATTGTTCAAGATGGGCAATCTTAATTTTATTTACTTAAAGAAAACATTTTTACCCTTTAAAGTTTCCATCAAATGGTGAGAAAATTCTATTGAAAAGTTTCTATTTCTATTTTCTATTTTTTTCACATCTTCAAAATAATTTATTACTTAAGAGTTGGCTTCTTAATCATAAATTGGGCCGATTTTCTAAAACCCAAATTTGTCTTAAAAAATTCATGCCCTTTCAAAACTTTCTCTCTTTTGCTTAAAATTTCTTCTCTCCTTGTTTAGGTCTTACTCTTCTTTTTGTGTGTGTTCCTTTTTAATTCTTTGTGGTTTCTTGGTTCTTCTCTTTTCTCTATTGGGTTTTGTAAAGAGCTTGGCATCATTATCATGGTTGAGTTTTTTAGAAACTTTGTTGAGAGCTAACAAGCATGAATGGCAGAGTCTTCTTGCCATTGGAGATCTTAGGATAGAAAGTTGTCTCATAAAAAGCTTTTTGCATAGACTTGAACTTATGTTTCATACCACATGGAAAGGTCAAAAGGAAGAACTTTAGAACTTTGCAAACTTGCCTCAGATCCTTTGTGTCTTGGACATTAGTATTGATTCACTAAAGATAGGGTTAATGTGATTTCATTGCTTTGATACTAGTGATGGGTGGAAGGCATTTTATAACCTTTCACATTTTATTTTATTTTTCCATGTGCATGTTCAACATCATAATTGAACAGGAATTTGTGTTGCAATTTTTCCAATGTTGAGGGATTACAATTTGTGTATGTTTTGTCATTTAGGGTTGGTGGGTGCCTCTTTTTATAATAATAACAATAATATAATATAATGCATAACAACCATCTCATTATTATAAAATATTTAGATATCATTTATTGTATATAATGAATTTTAAAAAATCTTCATGTTTTCTTGTTCCTTATTCCTTATTTCTTTTTTATCAAAAAAATTTCCCCCTTTTTTTCCCTTCATTTTTTCTTTATGCCTTATTATTGCATCATTTTTTTAAACTTTTTTTTTTCTTTTATAAGTTAGATGATCAATTTTCATCAATTTTTGTGGGAAATAAAATAAAAGGGTTAATCAATTTGTAAACACGTCATAAGCCCCAAATGAATTTTTGCTTAATTATAGATAAATATTATAAACAAAAATCTATTTTTCTAAAATTGACTTTTGTGGAGGATGTTCATAAGCTTCAAATGGCATAATTAATGAACCAAATATAGGTTAAATAAATGTGAGATTTGATGAAAACAAAACATATAATGACCTCATATGTGATGAATGAAATTTTTTATTGAAAGGTCAACACTGGATAATATTCTTATTATTTATTGGTATTGGAAGGTTTTTGTGATGCATTTATTTTTTTATTTTTGGAATGTATTTATATATGATGGTGTTCATCATGGTGGCCAATTCAAATGTTTTAATTTTTAGAAACATTTACAAACCCATGAAACTCTAATATGACCTGATAATTAACATTCACAATTTTGAAGTGCACATGTTTATATTAAGGAATTTAATTTACTTCATTTAGTCGAACTTGATCAAAAGTTACAAAATTTGCTTCCCTAATGCAAATGTGAACAAAAACTGATTTGATTTTGTCATGAATAGTGCAAAATTGTAGTTTAAAATCCATTTGACACCTTGAAGAATTGATGGAGGGAAAAACAATATTTATTTCATATGAAAAGTGTAAGTTGTTAAACACCAAAATTTCAATCTTAAGGATCAATTATAAAAGAAATACATTCATAATGTTAATGTGGCTACATGATATTCAATGAGTTAATGTCAACATTTTTGTTTATATATTTCATTGTTTAGACAAGATTTTAAAAATATATCATTTGAAAATAAAAGGGCATTAAAAAAACTTCAAATGGTGAAATTTTTCATTTTTTAGGAAATAAATGTTTTTGAAATTACATGGTTCAAGATCATTGGAATATCATGATCAACATACATGTCAAAGAACAACAAACAACAAATGGAATTGCAACTTGTTATAACCAAACAAAATTTCTTTGATAATTTTAATTCAAAACCAAAACAAAACAAAATCCCCATAGCTATCTGCTCATATTTAAACCTTTCATTGTATGTCTTGTTGATGATTATAGCTTCACATCTCGCAACTTCATCATTAATGTTTTTTCTCACACCAAAACTAACACCTTTAGCACTATGAACACCTCTACTTTTTTCATATATTGTCTTTACAACGAAGTATCAAACATCAAAAGCATGTCCATCTTGTTGTTATGTATACATTTGATTCAAAAATTAAAACGATCACAAGAATAATGAAAAAGAAAAGGAAGAGGAATCAAATGAAGAAGAAGAAAAATGAGACATAACAATGAAAGCAAAACTTTTTTAATATTGCAATTCATTGAACATGCGAACAATTCATATTGTTCTTGTCATTGCCATCATCATATCCATTGTTTCTTATGATAATCACATTAGCCCAAAAATTCAAACCAAAAATGCAATGATGAAAGTTGGGACAACAAACATGTAAAACACCACCAAAATACAAACTTTATAATTACACTCCTTTTCCTTTGCATGCAAAAAGAGAATTTGGTTTCATGGGGCACAAACTCACATAAATCTAACAAGTGTAAATACAAGTCATTAAAGACACAAACCCTCATTCACATAAACCAAGATGAACACAAGTTATTAATATTTACTACTTTCATTGCCATAGTTCATATGTATGTGAATGCAAGTTTTCTTGCCTTGAGCTCTCACTCACATAAGAGGGGTGTATACAAAATATATTATTATTGATGAAAATTTTTATTCACATAATTCAAATGTGAACACAATTTATTGTGTTTATTGTGACACACCCCAAGCTTGTCCAAGGTATTATTTTTAACACCCCAAAATGATATCAATAGAAAAAACAAACCCAAAACATATTCCCTAACTCCACACACTAAAACAAAAGAGGTGTGTGAAAGCTTCATGACAAGATTAGGAAAAAAATGACACTTGTGAGCACTTTTTAATCAAGTGATTAGTGCAAATAAAACCAAATTGAGCCATGGACTTGCTTTGGATCCATCATATATTCATATAGCTTGGACTTTAGAAGAAATATAACTTTTTTTCATATAATATACTTTAAGGTTGTTTGTGAAGATTACATCAAAATGGTTAAACTTCTTAGGAACCCCAAAACTAATTCCCAAAACTAAAACACATAATGTTTTGAATCTTTAAAACATTATAATTCCCTCTATCATTTGATGCTAGTATTTTGTAACTATTTTTGACATCTCCCCAACAAATTAAAGATATTTTGATTTGGAAACAATTTGATCCCCCAATCATCAAAGTAGTTGTCGAAAGTCACATGAGTGAAAATTTGTGTCAATAATATGTCACGACTAGTGTTGTGTGGGTATATATTTTTTGATATATCTTAAGGTAAGGGTATATGAATTTTATTTTTTTTATTTACCCAAGCGCAAGGGTACATTATTTTTTTTGTTTGTTCCATTAAGATAAGGTCCAAGTAAACAAATTTTATAATTTTGGGTAGATGGGTAGGGTCTAGGTAACCCCTATCATATACCCATGGTTAGCGTTTTAAAAATAAAGTAAGTGTAAATAATTTTACCTTATTTATAAAAAATGAAAATATTTTTCACACTTTGGAATTCCTTTAAACAATTGTCATAGGCCTAAATCTAATGGGAAATGCACACATATGATGTCAAATTAAAATAATAAAATTACATTAAAATATATATATATTTTTAAAACATACATAAAATGAAAAAAACATTGAAATAAAATTGGACAACATGTCACTTGCCTTATCAAACATAAATGTAAATTTAAAATTCAAAATTTCCCATATCAACAAGCTCAACATAATGATCTAATTAGTCTTCAAACTTTTCTTCAATTTGATTTTCTTCTACAACCCCAAAGTCATCAAGAGATTGAGTCCCTACAAATGTTTCACAACCAAAGTGTGGATCATTTGGATAATTCTTGGAAATTAATACAAAATTGATTTAAGTTTCGAGTTCCAAGTCAACATTTATGAAGCCTTGTCAAAATTGAAACAATACAAAAAATTCGTTCTTCTTCAATTTGGTTTGTCACAACACTTAAAATCTAATGAACGAAATATCTAACAACAAGAAATTGTGCTTCATGTGCTTTCCACCACTTTAATGGATTTTTACAAGACTTTGCAACCAATTGCAAATTTAAAAAACATGCAAGTTTTCATTGCACCTATAGTCAAAGACAAATTGCTATACACATTTGATTTAAATATTTTTTATTAAAATTTATGATTAAAAAAATTTTAAACTTACATATGATTGTAAAAACAAAAAATTTACATGTTCCATGGCAATTTGATCTTGAATGAATCTTGCACCAAACATTGTTAATGGTTGTTTTTGGGGACCATAATTTGATGGGTGTTCAATAAAAGGATGATTTTTTTGATAAGTTGAACACAAAAGGGGAATTAGTTTTAGAATCATACTTTGTTGTTGCAATTGTGGCTATTTTTATTCCCACATAATTATTCAAAATAAAAAAATCTTTGATTCTAGGATCAAACATTAGAACCAGCATTGTGTGAGTTTGTTTTTGGATCAAATTGATGCAAAAAATCCAAAAATGTAGTGAGCACACGAGTGATTTCCAATCACATCCTACTTGCTAATAAGAGAAACTTTGCATCTAATTGAAATGTAGGAATAAAACTCATGTGGATTTCTACTGAACAAGTCTTTCATTTGTCAATTTCACAATTACATTTCCAAATGCATCATTCAACAACCAATAATCATGATGTTGCTTTAACACACAACTTGATACAACTAAGGCCAAGGTTGAAACAATGATTTCTACAATGGCCCAACTTTGTGTTGTTGGAATTTTGCATTGTAAACCTAATGTTTGTTGATTGTAACAAACATGAATAGCAACCTTATATTCAAAGGCTTGTTAGAACATTGCCACTTTGGATGCAAACCTTGTCTTCGTCGTTGTGCCTAGTTTTTGTGGTTGCAAACATGCAATCAAATAAGTTTTTTTTCCATTTTACCCTTCCTTTTTTTGATTTTTTCAATCATGTTATATGAGCTTGAATTGAAGATTGTATAGATTTGATGCTCATAGGTTGCAAAGTTGAACTTACCTTCTCATGAGTCAAAACATAATTGGGGTACCAAAAAAAACCTTCTTGTTTTATATCAAATGGACCCTTTCAATTAAACATGTTGTAACATAATGGCACATTCATATTGAAAGTTTGATTTTTTTCATGGATAAATACATTACTAAGGTACTATTCTATGTATAACATGTCAAATTTGAACAAGTTTTAGGATTCCTACCAAGTCTTGGAAAAAAATCCAAAACTTCGTTTCTTAAGAAAAAAAGTTCACAGAATCATAAGGAACATTAATTTTATTTTTTTTGTCCCAAGATTATTACCACAAACACCTTAAGTACTATGAGTGTGACAAAAGCCAAGTACCCTATTGCAATGTAAAATTGAATTAAAAAAAAAATTGGCCTTTGTAAAATACCCAATCATGCTTGGACCTTCATTAAAAGTTGCATATTGACAAGCTTAAAAAAGGCATGTCCAAAACAAACACCTTCAAATGGTGCCAATATCCCTAATCCTTCACAACTAACAACTTATTTAAAAACATTTATCATTATAAATAGATTCAGGCCTTCATTTTTCACATAACAAAATTTTTTGTTAATCAATTTGTACTCTTCAAACAAAACTTGCAATTGATTAATAAGATTAATTCTAGTAGTGCCTTTTGCTTCAAATAAACCAATTGTAACATGTTTTGGTTCTCAATTCAATGTTAAGAAATTAATCACAAGGGTAAAATTATCAAGTGCACCTTTCTTCATCCAAAAGTCAAATGTTGTTGTGATAGATATTGTAACATTGATATAAGGCAAAAGAAACTGTTCAAGTGTGCATTTCACCATACAAGGGAAATGCCTTTTTTGTTAAGGTTTTAAATGATGGAAACACCAATGTTGGTTCCATTCATAAGCCAAATCGCCTCGTCCATATGTTTTCAAATATGTTTAAAGGAAATAACCTTTTTACAACAGCTAACACAAGATCATCAGTGAATTTTTTTTTGCTTTCATCTATTTTTTTATATGTTGTAATGCTATTGAAAAATGCAGAAATGGATCTTGGAGTTACAACTTTTCAAACCTTGGAGCTTTGTTTTTTAGAGACATTTGTTTCAATAATTATACATCATCGTTGTATAATTTCATTAACATATGTTTTAAAAATGTTATATTATTCAATTTCACAATTTTTTCATGGTTGAAGTTCCATTTTTAATTTTATAAAAGATTAATTATTTCCTACCTTGAGTTTTTAATCCCAAAACATGAACATCCAAAGGAATTAAATGACACAAAATATAACAAAGAATTTGTTTTGTTTCAAAGGACACAATTTCATCATTATTTGGTTTGAAAAATGCCCGAGGAGCAAATTTTCAATCCCATGGAGTTCAAAACTTTGCTTGTTGGAATAATGCAGCTAGTTGTTGACTTGATTTATGAATAGTGGTATTAAATGTACAAGTGGAAGAAGAAGCAACAATAATGTGGCCATCACCATCTGGAACTAGAATAAGACAATTGGGGCTTTCATTTGCCATGGGGAAGTTGCAACAAGACATGAAACACACAATTTTAGACTTTTCCTTTAATTCTCTTTTAAAACAAAAGTCACACACACACACACATTGAAAGCTACTTGGAAATTCACAAAAATTGGCCAAGGAATAACAAAATTGGAAATTATTTAAAATTTCCTAATTACTTGGCAATTCACAAAACTAGCTAAATAATAAAACTTGAAATGACTTGGAAACTTCGTGGCAACTTGGAAATTCACAAAATTAACTAGGGAATAGGGAGCTTTACCTAATATGATATTGTTGTTGTCCTTGTTTAGTGTTGTCCCTTGTGTTGATGGCTACTCTTTCAACCTAGGTTGTTGGATTGATAGTTACTATTGTAGCTATTATTGGCTATAGTTGATGAATTAGGTAGCTATGACGAACTTACTTCGAAAATAGAAAATAGATAAAGCAAGCAAGGTCAAAACTCCTTTACAAACTCCCTTGTACTTTAGAGTTTCCTACTACATATACAACAAAGGAAGCAAATCCACACACACAAAATGCAAACTTTTCCGTATTCCAAAATTTCCTATTACAAATACAACAAAGGAAGCATATGCACATGCACAAAATTCCCTTATAAAATCCCTCATCCTCTATAATCTTTTATTACAACACACAAAAACAAATATACATACCAAATTTCACAAAGCTTGAACACACCCGCACATAGAGCCTTTAAAACGAAAGAGGGAAGCAAATACAGATACAACTTACTTATAAACAAAGTTTAACCACCTTAAAATGTTAGGGTTTAAGTTAAACTATGGTGACAATTTTAGGGTTTATGTGAATAGTGGTGGCAATTTTAGGGCTTAAGTGAAATAATGGCATGATTTTAAGGTTTAGGTGAAACTTACCTTAATAAGATTTTCCCAAGTTTGAGAACATACGCAGTCTTGGATGTGAATATTAAAAAATATATATCCAAGGTTATGAAAAGGGTATCCATTTGATTCAAATATATTTATTTTGAAAAAAAAGGTACTTGGTAAAAATATACCTTACTTGTACTTGGTGGGTATATCCAAGTAAATGATATACCTACACAACACTGGTCATGATCCTAACCTTGGGTAAAAACAATAAATTAAGAGGGACGTTCAACAATATACAAGACTTTCACTAAAAAAATATAAATTTGTATGATAAGAAATGATATCCATATTGAACATGCACAAAAGTTAGACGTGATTCACATCTTTGTCCTTATTTCCATCTTATATACAAGTAACCAATGGAGTTCATAAGGAGGAACGAACATTGGAAGTGAAAAGAACAAATAGACTATGGCAATGTAAGGAATAAACAATGAATATCACGAGTAGAAAAGATGTTCACATGAGCTATTTAAAAGTCAAAATGATGATAACAATGTGATTTCCTTTAAGTTTGTGTGTTTGCATATGGGATCTCTTTTGAAAGGCAATGATGAGTTCAACATATGTTCAACACAAACAAATAGACATAACATGTTAAAGAAAACATCATTATATTCGACATCAAATTTATGTTTAAACATAAACATTAATGCATTGGTGCAAAACTTTCCAAACAACAATTAATCAATTACAAGTTCTAATTTGAATTTTGAATGATATTTTGATAAGTTAGTATGTTATTGTCAATTTGTACATAGAATTTTGGTAGGCCATACAAATGACATTTGTCACTTGTGAAGTTTTCAATTTAAAAAAATTCACCATTAAATATGGCTAAACCATTAGTATTGGCGAAAACCAAAGTAGGGTAAGGGTTTTTACCATAATGAAAATGTTGGGATTGGGGTTTTGACTAGTTGATTTTATGTAATAAAAAATAAAAATGAATTTGAGGTTTTTTTTCAATGGTGAGATGATGTTCCAACATCTTTTGGTTTTGTTTTGTTAATGACATGCCTAGAATTGGTGGGGAAAGTTTTGGGCAATGTGGAAGTTTAAGCCCAAGGCCGACAACATTATTAAAATAAGGGCCCACACAAGGTAAAGTTGATCATAGGTTCAATTGTAGTATTGCCTTTGCTCAAGGACTTTACACAATGTTAAAACAATAGGAGAATTTGTTTTTGGGTATAATAGGAGGTCTATTATGTAGATTTTTCATTAAATATTAATTCACAAAGGCAAATGTAAAATCTCATTAATGAATGCGCAAAATTTAACTCAAAAAGAAGTTGTTAGTAACTCAAACATTGGGAACTCGGAATAAATATTGATCACCAAGGAAGTTGTTAATAGCTCAAGTATATAGTAACTCAAGTGCAAGGAATGAACAAGTAAACATTTAAGAGTTAACTTGACAAAGAGCAAGTTTTATGGAAAAACATAAAATGCAAGGTGAAAATGTGATTCCCACCTAAAAATGAAGCACCTACTTAAACAATGGATGAAAGATTATTTGCAATATTGTACCTTGTGAATACATTATAAAAAATGCACTAGGTTTTTATTAAAACTAAATGACTAAAATTTTAATTGTGGCATGTTGATGCTTTATAAATTTTCATCAAATTTACTTTCGGTGTTGTGTTTTCTATCTAAAAAAAATGTTTTGTTGCATCTAATTTAGAATGTTATAATTGGGTAAACAAAGGTCTTTAAGCAACCTTAATTTTTTTGGGTATTTATGTCTGTACATATGTGTTCATTTTTTAAATGATGATCCATGTTGAATTGCTATTTGTTGAAGTACATAATGATGTTGTTTATTCAAAGTTAATGAATTATTTCTTTTGATAGTGTAAAAAAAAAATGACAATGTATAAAAAATGACAATGTATAATGTTTCAAATTGTCAAGTACCACTGAAGGTTTGTAAATGTATGGCAATGTGTAAACTACCACAAAATTTAATATTCAATTATCCTTGAAAATATATTCATATTGAATGTGCATATTTTTAGGACGTTTTTTTAATACAAATTTGATCTAGCGTGTAATTTAATATCAAGTAGTAAATAATGTTGTTTCAATGGTGAAGGAAATAAAACAATGTGTTGTGGAGCTTAATCATTTATGTTAAACTTCAAATCATGACATCAATATGAATGTTTGTCAAGTGATGATGTTTAACAAAGGAATAAATTGTTTTCCATTATATGGCATTCACAACAAATGGGTGATGTTTGAAAGTTTGATGTTGCATTAGTTTCTCCATGAAACTTGCCATTCAAGTGACTAGTATGTTTATGAAAAACATTATACACTTTGAAAAGTGAATATTAAAAACATATCATGACATCTCCTTTTAATATTATGGACATGTTTAAATGATTTTTAAAACTTAATTATGTTTATAAGTTGGTTGCATTCCAATTAAATAAAACTTCACAAGAATTTATCTTTGACCTTTGTTTGGTATTTATACATTGTTTTTTCCCACATTTATTGACTTTTTAAGAAGATTATAACCTAAATGTCATCATTTATGACATCCTTTTACAAGATGTTTTACAAGATTCAAGGCATGGAAACTCAATCTCTATGTTGGGACAAATTCAACTTCATTTATCCCTTATTTGATTCAACAACCTTTTCGTTTCATATATTGTTTCTTCACTCTTGAATTCTTATAATTCCTTTCATGTTGTATGTTTTTGAAAATCAAAACTTCCTATATTCTAGGTCCAAATTCTCACAAAAAAAGGTTTTAAAACTCATTGGTTAGTTTCTTTGCTTATATCTTTTGAGGAATTGGCCCCAATTTTGGTCCTACTTTTGGTCTACCCAAACTATAATAATTGTGCATTTTCAACTTCATGTTGAATTTATAAGTTGTTGAGTTTAAATAATGGATTTTATTTCTACCTATATTGGTTCATATCAACTCAAACACATTTCCTTTTCAACAACATATAAATGCAACCTATGACCTCTAAGCACCCATAGCATAACGATGTTTTGTGTCGTTTTGAACAATTCATCACTCAAGGTTTAACCAAGTTTAGATATTTGATTTCACAACTGGCGATCCATATGTTTCATCCACCTTTTCAAAAAATTTATATTATGCTTCCCATCTAACTTGGATTATCATGTATAATTCACTTCATGGTATACCTAATTATGTTTTTAATCCCAATAAGGTTATAGGCTCATGATATGTGGCATATGAACTAATGTGAACTAATGTTGATATGTTATGGACTTTTGAGCATGCATACCCAATGGGCCTTAGTTGAAGGTACATGGGTATTTTATAAAACTTCCATACTAGCCAATAATGGTATTAAACATTTTGTGAAACATCATTTCAACTTGGTATGATATTGATGAATGCAAGTTTCTACTAGTACAATATTAATA
>Ga0116228_10002283_pt1 | contig 16550 bp, 7 predicted proteins | sample S1TSphfallax_2_FD_89694 | JGI IMG/M metagenome (GOLD analysis project Ga0116228, IMG submission 89694) | Host-associated microbial communities from peat moss isolated from Minnesota, USA - S1T2_Fc - Sphagnum fallax MG | ecosystem: Host-associated > Plants > Peat moss > Unclassified | place: USA...
ATATTATAACTTGTTAGTTAGTTTTTCTAGCTTGCATTTGCATATACTTGATTTGAAAAACATTTCAAGTAGGCCTTGGTCGTATTGGACTTACTAACCACCTTGGTGTCAAATTAATATGGCCTTTCATTTGTTCATCCTCTTCCAAGCATTGAAACACTAAAAGAGCAAAAGGAGGAAAACCCCAAAAAATAAGATACACCAAAAATTATGCAAAATTGCAATAGCTTCAATCAATTCTTCACCATGAACCATATTATCGTCGATGTAAATTCAAGCAAAATAGTAACTTTAGTATGCATAGGCTAGTAAAGAACCTGCTCCTTGAACCCATGTTCTCAATAAAAATAATAAACAAATTTACTTATATTATTTATTGTTGCATTAATTGGTGGCCCCCAAATGTAAGTTTTTCTTTCATTTTCCAACTTCCAAATGGTAAAAGACTTTTTATGATCAAATAAATGATATCTTTTTTAAACATCTTAAACCTCTATTTGATTAAAAAAACCATATTTGATTATAATTATAAGAAGTTGTAATTAACCAATAAATTTAATTTACATGTATAATATGTAATTAAATAATTATCATAATATCAATAAATAGATCATAACTCAAACATATTTAATAAAAATATAATAATTTGTATTGTCCATGTCAATAAATAGTACATAAGAAATAATAAACATAAGTTGATTATTAAACAAATATTATAATTCCAAAGATGTCACATATGCTTTAATCATCAAAATATTGTAAATGGACAAATTATTGGTTCTAGTTACCAAAATAATTATGAGTAGTTGTAAAAGCAACTAGTTTTTCATCCACCCAAGAATCCATTCACAATATTGGATGAAAAATGTACATTTTCATTTTAGTCGTCCATCCAAACATTTAATGGTCACAAATTATACTTGCATTATAATACTGTCTACCTACCTACCTACCATCTATCTACCTATGTCCTACCTACCTACCTACCTAGCTACTTATGTACAATTAACCTATATTCTATTTATCTATCTTCCTACTTACATATGAAGATAATTTTCTAATTTGTTTATAGTTTAAATAAGTAGGTGTGAACATTCAAAAACATAGGTAAATAGTGCATGTGTACCTACCTATCTACTTAGTCAAATACATATTAATCCTACTTACGAGAAAAATTGATGTTCAAATGTTATTATACACATTAATAAAAAAAGTCATGGAAGCTCAAGGATTCATGTTAAATCAATTTGGAATAATATTTTTTAATATGTATTTAAATGCAGTTTACATAGTGAAACATCAATAGCCAATTATTATGTAATTATCAAATATCTTTAAACTAAATTGTTGGTATTCATGAATTTAAAATAAATACTAAATTAAAAATAAAAAGTCCATAATTAACAAATGACCATTTTGAAATTCAAAATTTGGAGAGTAACTTTAATTTGGGGACCACCATATAATGTAACAATACATATCAATATATAATATTTTTCCTCATTAATTGATCCAAAAAAATTCCAATGTTTTGCTTTAAAAACTTGATCCTAACCACCAAATTGAAAAGTCCATAATTAATAGTTTAATCTCGAGTTAATTAAAGCATGTTATTACCTTTTTTTTTCTTTCAAGAATAGTAAATTAATCCTTGTTAAATAACTCAAAGGTGATAAAATATTTATTAAGTGGTTCATATTTGAGATATTTATTTAATGTTTATAAAGTTTAACATATAGAGTTTAGGTTCGATGTTTATGGTTTAAAGATAAATTATAAGGTTTATAATCAAAAGTTGATTTATAGCATTGAATAAATAGTTACATTATTTTTTTCTATTACTATAGCAATATTTCAAGTCATGTTTTTCTTAGAAATCATTGTTGTACTAACATGTCTTAATTCATGGTTTGAATATAATTTGCATCTAGATCAATTAAATCATTATTAATCTATAAATTATATGATATTTGTTTATTTATACATAGCCTAAGTTGTATCTATGTATGGACGTATATATATGTATGGATGTGTGATTGTATATGTTTGTATATACATGTACGTAGGACGTAGATAGTTTGTGTGTGGTACGCATGACAATGTTAAAAATAAGAATCATTTTGATATTCATTGTTTTATGTGGAGGACTTATTGTGTTTTTTTGGTGTGGGCGTGAATGTAAGTGTTTATGTTGCTTTGTGTGGGTGCTTTGTGTGTTTCTTGTGCATATTATGTTTTTAATTTTAAAAATATATAATTCAAATATGAATTTCAAACTAAAATAAATAGTCATAATTTAATTAGTTAATTGGTTTTTATGTGTTTATATATATGTTTGTCTCAACACAAAAAAATGGAATGCAACACTATATATAATTTTTTGTCTATACCATTGCATTTTAGTTTTCTATGTTGAGGGCATTTTACCTAATAGAAATCAAAGTTATTACATTATAACTTATAAATTTTCTTATTGAATTTTTAAAGATTATAACCTCCTAATGGCCACCATGTCATAATTGTTTCTATTGTTGTAAGTGAATCACATTTTGGTTTGAATGTGGTGTCCCATTCAACGTATTTTTGTCTTTTAGGGTTTAAAGGGTTTGAGGTTATGGTTTAAAATACTATGCTTAAGGTTGTAGATTCTTTCCTAAGAATATCAACTTAATAACCTAGCACACATGTTGCAATGATGGCAAAAAATAAATTGTAGATTGAACAACATTGTTGAGTCAAAAACAAATCAAATTATGCAAATGTTTTATCTTCCATAATATGGAAGATAGAACAATATTTATGTAATTTGATTTGCTTTTAATTCAACATGTAGTCGAATCTATGATTTTGTGAGATGACATTACAACACTTGCGCCATGTTGTTATTTTCATCATCAAATTTAGACTCATCATCATCATGATCATATTAAGCTCATGATTTCAACTCGTCCCACAAAGAGGATGTTAACTCACAACTTTGAAGTTTTTTCTTTCAAAACTTGATATCTTATAACATTAGATTTATTATATAATGTGAGTCTTGCACTTTATCTAAAACTTAGATCTTGCTCTTGCTACAATAAATCATGATCAACAATCCTACATATTATTATTTTTGAACTTTAATTTTTTCCTTCATGAATAGATTTGAACACATGCCCACAAGGCTAAATATGTGTTCCTATAGAAATTCATATGCATAATGAAAGCAATGTTGGCATTTGAAGGTGGGTTGTAAATTGTGAGATCCAAAACTTGGACACCCCCTTGCACACAAATCCAATAATATGGTATTAAAGTATTAATGTCATTGGCAATCATGTCTAATGAATGATAAATGTCAAAATGGGGACCCAAGGATGTGAATTCCCCATTTTGTAAGATATTTAGGGGACCACAATGTATCCCATATATGAGCATCAAGTAGCATGCTAGTGTAATGGGAACTAATAGTATTTAGTACAAATGTACAGTAATGGGAACCAATAGTATTTAGTATAAGTGTACAAACAATATTCATATGAAAAAATCATATGAATCTTGAATTTTTGGTAGCTATACATGAAAGGGAATTATGATGCAAAATGTGAACAAATTGCAATAACTCAATGTGTTTCGATTTTGATAAAGACCTTATCAATTTTATGCATTTTGATAGTTCCCTAATGGTTGACCATGGGTGACAAGCCTACTCTTCTTAATTCAATATTTCTTTTGTACGTGTTGTCAAGATTATTTCTACAAAAAATATAGTGAAATTTCAAAAACCTATTGTTGAAGAATATTGTAACAAATGGCAAGGGTAATAAACCTTGCAATATTGTAAGCAAATATATTTCAAACTTTATAATTAAAAGTGTTGAATCAAGAACTAAAAGCAATGTGTAAAATAATTGAAACTTGGATTATGTGTTCATGACAAGTGATTGGAACAAAATCTTGACATAATTTTAACTATTCACATAATATCAAGCAAATATAACATTGACATTTGCCATGGTAGAAACACAATCATCCATGTGAGCAAAACTCATTTATGAATAATTAGTTTAGATATTAAATGAACTTATTTTATTTCTTTGTGGGATTTATGTTTTGTCAATAGTGATTTCCTTTCCAAGCCTTTAAAAAAAAAATTGGTGTCCATATATGTTGATTAAGGTTCTCCAAACCTATTTCTTGCAAGCTTATCTACTTCACTCCTTTGTCCTCTTCACCTTGAATATGAAAAGGCAAAATTAGCACATAGCTTTGATGCCATGTTTCATATATTAAAATAATTGAAAAATCTAGCTTTTTCAATTGTAAATACCTACCTTCTTTCCATGACATTATCCACCTACATGGACAAGAAAAAACATAAATTTGAAATATGGGGCAAATCATGTGAAAATTTACTTGAACTATACGGCAACATAAAGGAACCTTACCCGCATTACATTCATATTTGTAAAAACAAATGTAGTCTTTTGATATTGAATTTTTAATGTAGCCAAATATTTATTACAATGTTAGACTTTGAGTATCATAGGATAAATCATAATTTTCAACATCTATGAATGTAATGAATTTTGAACTCCCCAATTTTCAATATAAAAATGGATTATCATGAAAAAATAATTGTTAAATGAAGCCATTTACGAAATAATAAGCCTTATTAATTGAAATATTAAAATTTATTTCTGTATGTTGGAAAAAAGAAAAACATATGAATGTAATTTTTTCCATTTTATTATTCTGTTTTCACCATCAATGTCAAATGAGCTAATGATGTATGGCCACACATTGTGCTTTTTAAAAGAAAATTACAATGAATTGTTTATTTCATAAATAAAATTAAAAACAAAACTACATGTTTATCCCAAAAAATTCACCATTTTGGGAATTCAGGAAATTGATCATATATATTTGATGGGACTATTTTCTGTTACAACATCTATTGGCTCTGTAGTGAATTTAATGTTTTTCCAAATTTGCTAACTTTCAAATAGCTAATAATTGTTAATTTTAGACTTTTCAAAAGGCTTATGGAATTAAGTTAGATGAAGAAATTCTAGACATTGGGTCTAAAGCAAGGGTAGTAGTATGCATACACACATTGTAGCACATGCTCAATATTTATGCAAACATTTAAAAAACATTTTGAACTTTGAGATTGGTGTAGTGGTTCAAACAATGCACATCAATCATGATTCAAGGTGTAATGTTCTCCTGTTTCAATTTACACCTTGAACCTATTCTCATACATTCACCCAATTGTTATGCACAAGATTATAGTGTAGTAGTCAAGCCATATAACCATAAATAGTAAGTAAAATTATTATTTTTATTTTGAGACAGGTTGGACAAAGCAAATGAATCAATAGTTATGGTAATGTAGATTACCTTGTTGAACTAGAATTTGTGGGAGTTTTTTCCTTTTCAAAGAGTAAATACCAATGTGGGAGTGCAAATACAAGAGAGAATAAAATAGTAGAAGATACAACCATGATTTTCTTTAATTTTATTTTTTGTATGTTTTCTAGTATTTGTTGTTTTTCCCTACATACCATTATGAGAAGTAAAATTGTGGCATAATTATGACAAATTCATAACTGTGCATATACTTGGGCTATGGGAAATATTATGGATGAAGTATGGATTTGTATTATAGATTTTTCATGAATGGAAATAAACATGTATAAAAATAGAAACTATAATTGAATTAATGGTAGAATATGAGGATTTACCAACCATTAGCCTTATAATTAATTTGGTTATTTATAACATCAATATCCATTGACTTCGTCAATAATCATTAAACACCAACTTTGTTATAAACAACCAATATTTAACCTTGTGGTCTACACAATAGTCTGTAGATTATAGCCACTAAAGCCTATGGTTTTCATCTTTCAAAATTTGAAGACTTTGGAGTGACATAAGTATTACAAAACTTATAGAATCAAGAGTTTGAAAACAAAAAATTCAAACAATATCTTGGAAACCTTGAAATTAGTAGATTATTATCCACATCACAAATTAATCTATAGTGGCTATATTTATTAAATTTATCATTTAAAAATTTAGTGAAATATTTTCGAAATTTTTTATTTCTAAATTATTCTAAATAATGTTTTTCAATTATTCTAGAACATAATTCGTGTTAAATAACTTTGGAATCCAAATTATTATGCAATATTATTTTTGATTAATTTTGGAATATTCTTTTTGAATTATACCAAAAATGCCTTTTGAATTAATCTAGAATATTCCTATTGCATTTAATTTGAATTATTCTTTCCAAATTATTTTTAAAAAAAATTAATCTATCAAAAAGTAAGTAGAATATGGCGACAGTTAAAGAAAAAATGTCAATCGAAACTTCATCAACATTTGACATGGCAAAACTAATTTGGATTTAGAAAAAAAAAAAGATTTCATGGGCACATTTCGAGACTTTTTTTTTCAAATATGACCAAAACTTTCTTACAAGTTTTAATAGGTTGTTGAATTAGAAATGTAATAGGAGATTTTTATTTAAACCTTGATATTGAAAATCACCATTTTAACACATTAATATGAAAATGAAAATAGTGAAACGTTGCCATCATTTGCAAATTCAAAATTGCAAGGGTGGAAAGGAAGAGGTGGCAGTGTATGGTAATGTCACCTTTTTAATTCCTTCTACTTTTTCCCCATCCTTCCCCTCACTCACATTCTTCTAGTCTATCTCACAACTTTTCTCCTCATACCTCTTTTTTCATCCCCAAACCTTTTTAGCTTTGACAATTCAAAATATGCTTTTGTATTATCGTTTTTCAAATCTCATCTCATTTTTTTCTTTTCATTTTAAAACTACATTTAACTTTTCTAGTTACTTATTATTATTATTCTTCTTCTTGCTATGAAGAAAGAAAACAAGTAAAGGAACTAGGCTAGGAAAGGGAGCATGAAAGGAAGTAGTGAAACACAACAAGGTGTTTAATGGAAAGAAATTCTTGCAAATGTGGAAGTGGTGCAAAGAAACCATCTTATAGGTTTGAATTTTCTTCACCCTCTTCGAACTTGTAGCTTCCTGGGTCTATAAAAACTTGCAATTTCTTTTGCTTGTAAAATTTTCATTGTAGTTGAGTTTTCTTACAATGTGTTATCTAATTCACACAAAGTTCTTTTGTTAGTTGCAATATCCTTGCCAAAAAGCTTTACATAGTTTAGAAAGTCGATTTCAGTGTCCTTCCTAAAAATTTAGAGAATCCATAGATTATTACACCTTTAGTAGATTGTCATTAAATTTTTGCTTCTACCATTATTTTAGTGGCCTTCTTTTTCATTTGTGGATTATTACATGTGTTTAAATCGTTAAAAAAAACCCATAGAAGAGAGGTAAAATATTTTTGACCTAATACCAATTGAAGTTTGATTTTGTTGCTTTGCTTTTAGAAGAAGGTTTAGTGGCTTAAGGTTTGCTCTTGCAACAAGTACTCCAATTAGGGTAATTGACACTATTAGGAACCCTAAGTCCTTGAAATGTAGATCATATGATAATTAATCATTTGACCTTAATTTCTTTGATATATTTTTAATTTGTATCCTTGAAGAAAAAACCATTCAAGTAGCATTGTGTTAAAGATCTTTGTTGTTGTCTACATAACTATTGCATAGTAGTTGAGCTAGGGACAAAATGCCCTTCTTTTAATGGCAAAAACAAGATACATCCTTGATTCCCTAGTCCTATGGAATTCAAATATATCTCATAGGAGAGGGAAAAGAATAATAGTGCACAAATACAATAGATAAGAATCATGCTCTACCAATACACTCCTTTTTCACTTCATAGAAAATGCGAAAATTTTGATTCAATAGAAATCTCTGCAAGTAAATCTCATGTAGATATCAATTGGACATAAACCTCATGATCAAAACATTGAATTAGACTTGAGGTTTATCCATTTTGGTCTAGGTTTTTGGATTTCATTATAGGTTCATGAAGAAGTGATTAAATGAATGCATTATGTATATCAATTTTTAAGGTCAATGGAACAATGTTTTTCATTAAGTGTGACTGATTTCTGGGGATATCCACACAAACTAGGATTAAATTATGTGGTGGTTGCCAAATCTTTATTTCCATCTTTCACACAAATATTTGGTGGCCACCATATTGTTAGTGGATTTCAAAGTCCACTAATAGAAATCCACAGATTGGCCTTATTCGCCTTTAGTTGCATTATAGGGTCAATCCACTCTTGGAATTCGATAGCCTTAAGGACATTATTGATAGTTCTTCAAGGAATGTTGATTTTTTGAGTAGTAAGATTGGGATAAATATTTGTTGTTTTTTTTATTTATAAATTCTTTAACCAAAGACCTAGACATCTCTTTTCAAATAGGTTGGAGGATGTATTGTCATGCTTGTTGTCCATGAAGGTCACTTTCAAAATAAATTGTATGTATTTGTGACCAAAAATCTTTTAACAATTTGGTCATAACACTTCAAGAAAATGATTTCATGGACAAAATTTCTATGGAATATGGATTCTACTAGGCTTCTAAACAAGAAGTTCCTTTATTGAGGTCATTGAGCTCGTGGATGAACTTACAATTGGAAAAAAAAAATGATAGATAATGAAATACCATCCAGCAATATATCAACACAATTTGACATCTATTCTATGAAACCATCATAGATAACCACTATTGTTAAAGAGGACGATGTCAAGGATGTCAATGATGATGATATTAATACCAAAATGAAGAGACAAATTCCTCTAGAGGAGTTGAACTCGCCTAGAATTAGATTAAATTATGACTAATGGTTTTTTTCATTATTCATTAAATTATGAGTACATTTATTTAGGATATTTCACAATTTTATTTTTAATGTGTAATATGCTTTTAGTGGCCACTAGGTAGTTTAATATCCTTTTTATATTGCTTTGGGTTCTAGATATTGTACATTTGGTGATGCACATTTATGTTTTCATAATGGTTAGTAGATAGATGTGCCAAGTGGCCACCAAATAGTTCCATTACTTTCCACCAAATAAGATGATATGGTGGCAACTAGATAGGTAGATTAGTTGTCACCAAATGGGACAACTTGGTGGTCACTAGATCAACCAATTGGTGGCCACCAAACTATCCTATTTGGTGGTCTCCTAACACTGCAATCTTGTGGCCACCAAATCATCCTATCTATTGGCCATAAAACTAGCATGATGTTGAAGAATTGGAAAATTTTGTCACGTGGGATAAAAATTGAGTCCTTTTGTTATGCTTACACATATTTATTTCAAGTTTTTTGCCTTCCAATATTTGGCTTTTTATTACATCCTTGTCGTTGGTTTCTAAAAGTTTTTTTTAATGTTCAATTTGTTTTGTTTGCATTTTTTTGTTTGGTTAAATTTTGACCCTTTTTTATGTCCTATTTGTAGATGAATATGAATATTTGTCCAATGATTTTAGTGTGTACACATCTGAAGACTTAGATGTTTGGGACAAGCATGGGTCTTTTTTTGGCCTTGGTGGAATTCAAAGGATGACTATTTAGTTATTTGAACAACTTGATGGGACTGAATTAGATTGGAAAAGGTATGTGAATAGGTAGGAAAAATGAAAGAGATTAATGCCATTTCCAATCTGACCTTTGCCCAATTGAGGTTCTTTGTCTCTAGCTTTGCCTCTCATATCTTTTTAATGATTGGTCTCTTCGTTGTCACATTCACCCCTTGTAGGATTCGATGGTGCCGAAGATGATGCAAATCTTGGAGTTTTGGTGGGATTGTCGAAGAAGATAAAGGGAAAGAGCTTTGCTTTCGAAAGTATTAAATCTCCTCGTCCGATGGATGCAAAGGACACGGAGGTGAGTCCTTTGCACATGATTTCCATTTAAAGAAGGTCCTTGGTGGGAAGGAGTATTTTAGAGTTGAACACCTCCTACCTTTGCTATTTAACTTGGTTTGAGGTCCTACCTTACTAAGTAAGAACGATGTACCAAGGCTAGTTCTAAAGGAATTCCTCCTTGGGTGTTTAAAATAGTTTACCATCTATATATGGAGGTTTGTTCCATTGACCAAAATGAATGCCTACTTGCAGAAAAAAAAGAAAAGATGGGTATTGAAATTGACTTGTGAAGGATTATGTGTTAAGATCTATGCAAGATTAATAAGCACCTTTTGCAATTTCCCATCAAACCAAGCCGTTATTGTGTTGATCATTTCATTCATGATGAATTAATTTATCATAAAAACCTTTTTCATTTCTTACATTGGTATCTTCATACTCACCTTGGAAATACATTGTCGGTAGAAGATATGTTTTACATAACCTACTAGAATCCATCTTTTAATGCCATCTTTGTTAAGTCCTATGAGTATGCGCCAAAAGAGGGTAATTATTTAATGAAGACTATTTTCCCATACTTAAAGTTTCTTCACAACTCTAGGCTTAATGTTTCCACCTTTGTGGAGTTCTATCCTTTTAGCACCATTAGAAGTATCAAGGATGACGATGTCAAATTTTAGACATTGTTCAAAAAATGCACCACGGCCTGTTTCGCCAATTTTTATAAAAATAGTTCAACATTTATAATAAGTTATCCAAATATTCTTTTTTGTTCCTTTCTTCCAATGTTGTTTTGGATTTTCCAATCTCATTGATTTTTATGGTTACTCTATTTTTGGACTTATGGAATTACTATTTCTTTATGTTTTTTTAGATCATTGGTGTGCCTTTTCTTAAGGAGGCAAAAGATAGGAAGGAAGATATGGAGTCACCAAATTCATGTGCGGTTCTTGAAGTTGTGGCTTGGATGAGATTCCCTTGAATTTGGGTTTCAATTTTCAAATGTTTTAGGTAGAAGATGTGGAGTCGCCAAATTCATGCATGGTTATTGAAGTTGGCTTTGATGAAATTCCTTTGAGTTTGGGTATTGATTACAAAGTGCATTTTTTGCTTGCAACAAAAATGAGTCCATTTCATGTGATCTTCAATTTGAACAGAATTTTGATCACACATTCTTTAATAAAGGTTCTCGCATTGTCATTTTTTATCCTAGATTGAAGGAATTTTTGGAAAAATGCCTTGCTCAATTCCAAGTTTACATTTGGTTTACAGCCCAACATCACAATATATATAATTACCTAGATCACATTTAACACAAAACAAAAATCTCTATACATGCTTCCAAAATGCTTGACTAGGAGTTTTGCATCCAAAATTCACATTTTTTGCTGAATAAACTTGACAAGCCAATTTTCCATAAGAACTTTGATGTTTTCTTTTATGCTTATCCTTATATTCACGTTGGCAACATGTTGCTTGTAGATGATACGCCATATAAAAACATGTTCAATGGCCCATATAGTGCCTTTTTTTTGGAATCCTTTGATGGTTGTTGTGGGGAGGACCAATATTTGTCGGGGTATGTTTTCCCTTATTGGGAAAACCTTCATTTGTCTGGATATGGTCGAACACAATCCTTTTGGTAGGATTAGATGTGTTGATTGAAATAATCTAGGAATTTTTGAAATGGAGTTGGACTTGCTAACCTAGGTTTTATAACAATGTGAAATTGAAATTGAAACAAATAATAATTTATTAATTGTTCATCCTCAAATTATTCTTGTTTGAATATCTAAAAACTTTCCTTTGGTAGAAATTATTCAAAAATTATTTAATTATATTTCTTGAATCTTACTTGTACTCTTTGCCTTTATTGCATCTTGATCTAACTTGCTAGGCTTTTAATTAAATCTTGCACTTTTTCAACCATTTGGTGACCACGAGGTGCTCTCCAACATCAACTTAATGGTTGCCAAGTTGTGATATGTGTATTTTAGTCCACATTCTTATCAAAATCCCTTACAAAATTATTGTTCCATGTTTTGGATATCAACTTCATTCATGTATATTGTGTTGGAGTAACATCTCTTCTAACAAGGATTCAAGGCTTTTACTCATTCTTGAATTTATCTTTGCTTTAACATTTTTCTTTTTTGATAGGTGCATGTTGTTTCTTTTTGGAATGTAAGGACATAGCGTTGAACTTTTTGATCTTGATCTAGTACAACTAAAAGCTCTTCATTCTTAATGTCAATTGTGTCCTTTGTTACTTTCCAAAGTGTGCCCTTCTTCAAGGAGATCAACAAAATATTGGGAAAAACTTAAATTTGTCCAAGTTGGAAATTCATGCTCAAATATAGAATTTCCTAGTTTGATCATTTTAACATTTTAACATTGTTATTGATCATATATGTTGTTAGAAGATGTCCTTGAAATTCTAACTTTGTTATGCCCAAAACTTTCATCGATCAATCTGTGTTTACTTGGGGACATGAGTAATGCATTACAACAATGGTTCAACTTACACGTTGAGTTAATTATTATTTGAAGGACTTGGATTGAGTTCACCTTGCTTGTAGAGGTTTGGTTTATGGGGACATGGAGCAAACATTATTCATTGATGATGAACCTAGCAAGGCCTTTCAAAATTCGAAATGGACCAAACTTTTCTTTGAACAATTTAGAGGAGGTGAGTTAATAAAAAAAGGTGTAATGGTTAGACCTTGCATTTTGGTTGTGGTTGACCTTGAAGGGTTTACCCTTTGCAAAGATGATTTAAGCCCATTTTGTAGTCATTATGTAATTCTCAAAGTTGTCATTTAGTTTTTGATATTTGTCTTATTCTTGGTTCAAGTAGTTTGAAGGAAGTTCAAGTGGGGATCTAGCAATACAATAACTTCTTTTAGGTGATGTTTTAAGTACATCCTAAACTTGTCCTTGTTTTAGTTATGTTTTCCATGTCTTTCATTTCACGTTTGTTTTAGTTATTTGTATTTTATATGTTGTCTGATGTTTGTAGTTTTTGGGGAAATTTCAGTTACTCAGTTTTGTTGGTAGTGGAATCTAGTCTTTGTTTACAAATGACACAAAAGCATTTGCAGTTCTTACTGGTACACAATCATGTTTTCAACCAGGTTTTTTTTTAGAAAGGCCAAGGATGTAGTTGCATATTTGATTTTTGGTCTAAAAGGTTAAACAATTCTTCAACTTATGGGTTTTTATAGAATGGAATTTCAATTTTAGTAGCTCATTTTCCAAATTCCTATATGGATGGCAAAATACTTTTTGATATTCAATGTATTTTTATGAAATCAATAAATTGATAATCTTTTTTTTTTATGCCCTTGAGGTTTACTTTTGTTGTCGGTTCTTGTGGTTCAATTCATACTTCATATTTCATAATAATCAAAGTCTTTTTATTCAAAGTTACATGTTGAATATATATATTTTAATACATTTCCAACTAGGATTATTATACACATTGGTGGCTGCTAGTTGATTTTATTTTTTAATAAATAATTTTTTTCAATTGCTCAATGTTTTATAAACTTTTTTGATCAATGGTCCATCAATGATTTATGAGATACAAAACCTTTAAATACTGTAAATTCTTTTGTTGATACTTTGCACAATTCAATGACATAAAATTTAGTAGATATTTCAAATTAATTTTTAAACTTTTGCTAATGAATTGTTTATTTGATGATATTGTATAATGTTTTAGTTTTGCATTGTTCTTTGTATGATTTTCAAGTTCAAAATATCTAGTGGCCACTAGGTTTATCTATTCTAATGAATATTCATTATTCTCATGGTGAAAAAAATTGCTTCCGCAAATTTGTCATTTTAACATTTTATTTGGTGCTCACTAGGTTGAAAATGTTATTCTATTTATTTTTAAACTTTCAAAATTCATTTATTTTATTTTTGAATTTTTTCAAAATCTGGAATTAGTTAAATATGTGTTCAATCCACCATTGAACGAACAAATCGAATTCTATTTCAATCATCATAAACTAAATAGGTATCAATTGTTGAAACTTCAATGACCAAAAAATTTCAATCATTAAAATTGTAGTAGTCAAATAAGTTTTGGTTGCTAAAATTATGGCAACCAAAAAGTTTTGATCATCAAAAAAATAACAATCATCAAATTTACTTTTGGTTATAATTTGTTCAAAGGGGCAAACTATATAGAGAAAAATGTCTATGTCTAACTTGATGGATGAAATGAAACATTCAAACAATTGTCAACCTAACAACGAACGTAAAATGGGCACATTACATCATTTTAAACCTCCTTGCCTAGCTACTATATATAAACTTAATTATTTAACATGCCATAATCACATTCCATCTTTGTATGTTTTTGCCAAAAACTAAGGTGCCATTAATGTGAATGAAACACATTGGTGGCTTGCTTAGTTAGAATTATTTCACTACTAAAATTTTTGGTTTTCCAAATAGTCCAAGTTGACTAATTGGTCTTTCTTGACAAATGAATATGTACATTTTGATTATAGGTTAAAGGTTTGAATGATATATATATTTTTTGATTAGTCGTCTTGGTTGAAATGACCTATTTGATTATTTGTTAATTTGAACATGTAGTCAAATTGAACAAAAATGTGACCACCTTGGTCAAAATGGCCAATGGAATTTTAGTCAAGTAAAACATTTAATCAAGATGGCTAATGTTATTATAGTCAAATGGGGCATTCTACATACTTATTTACCATATTTTACAACCTTCCTACCTACCTATTTATTTACCTATTGATGTATTTACCTACCTATTACAACCTACCAACTTTCATACTTACCTACTTATTACAACCTACCTAGTTTCATACTTACCTACTTATTACAACCTATTCACATACCCACCCACCCACCTATCTCCCTACCTATTTTCTTACTTGTTGGCCACCCACTTATAGGCTTACCCACCGACCTACCTCCCTACATATTTATTTACCTATTGGCCACCCATCTATAGGCTTATCCAGCCACCCACCTACCACCCACCTACCCACCTACCTTTTATAATATACCTACCTACATATTTCATAGTCTTGTAATGATGTGTCGAAATAAACATGTGAAATAAAAACTTGACAAAAAACAAAACTTTTGATGGTGTGATCAATTAGTTAAAAACTTGGTTTATGATTGGGGAGGTCAAGGGCTCAAATATGAATACTTGTAATCTATGTATATGCTTAAGGGGTAAAGGTAGGTAGCTAGGCCAAGGTAGGTTACCACCTACCTATTTACATTTTTATGACTTACTTGCCTACTTGCTTACAATTTAGTTTTATAATAATATCAAAATAAATTATTTAAATCATTTGACCATTCAAATGGTCCAATATTCATTCATAAAAATGACCAATCAAACGGCCTTTATTTTGCTAGTAAAAAAAACCACCCCAATCACATTGGACATGGTAAAATTGACATGTCCAAAATGATAAGGGGTTTTTTTAGCGTGCCACCCTCCCCCTCGAAACCTGGTTTTTTCAACCAAAATTCCCAATTTGAAAAACCAAGAATTCTAATAGTGTTTATTGTTCATGGTGAGTCTGGAACCACAAATTCCATTTGACATATGGTGAAATAACATTTAACAACTTTGAGGTTTGAAACATGTTAAATGTGCAAATTTGTAAATGTCATATGAGCTGACAATTAGGATGCATGATATTTTTTGAGTACTTCAACCAAATTGTCATTTGGCAAGGTGATTCATGATATGTACAAGGCAAATAATTGTTTAGCATGTTGTGTGCACATTGATGGGACTTTCACACCATTGGACTCCACTTGAAAAATGTTACAAAGGTAGCCATAAATTGTTTGTAATTGATGCATATGAAATTTGGTGTCATTCAATTCAATTGTTAAAAGTGACATGTTTTCAATTTGTTAATTTAGTAAAATCAAATTTTATGAAGGAATCGTGATACATCATGCATGATTATCTTTGAAATTTGAATATTGGGCTTTTCATTAAACACAATTAAAATTTCACTCTTGAGTTTTGATGCACAAGTGCATTGGTATTTTGATTTTTCTTGTGCACATATTAAGGACAATGTAAATAAAAACATAAATCCATCATTTCATCTCCCTCAAACTATTTCCTTGTCAATATTTTGACATGTTCAAAGATCCTTCTATCCATATCAAGGTACAAAATGCTTTGATAATAGGTCATAAACATCAAATAATATTTTAAATTTGAAGTAATATTTTTGATGCAAATGAAAGCCATCCATTTTTTTTTTCTTGTCTCATTTTTTTGGTGTGAAAATTTTGGAAAAAAACATTTAGCCAAAATTTGGTTAAATTTACATTTTTCTAAACTTTCCCATTGACCTTTTGTTTTTTGGTATAAAAAACTAAATTTCACCCAAAAAAACACTAACGACATGCCAGTTTATTTTGAGTCATCACAGTTCAATCGTCGATCGTTGTGCGAGGAACAAAATTGCCAACAGCTGAAATCGGTTCGATCGCTGACTTTCGCAGGGTTTATAGAAGATCGTGATAGCGGTTGAGCGTCGTGGATAAAAAAGCTTTACTTATTTTAGTTGCTAAACCTATATCATGATCCGTCCTGTTATGGTCGGTGCTCTTGTCGACTTTTTAGCGAATGTTTTCTTTTTGCTAATTAGATTTTTTTTGTAGTGATTCAAATTGAAATAATTAATTTCAATTGG
>Ga0116228_10002285_pt1 | contig 16549 bp, 12 predicted proteins | sample S1TSphfallax_2_FD_89694 | JGI IMG/M metagenome (GOLD analysis project Ga0116228, IMG submission 89694) | Host-associated microbial communities from peat moss isolated from Minnesota, USA - S1T2_Fc - Sphagnum fallax MG | ecosystem: Host-associated > Plants > Peat moss > Unclassified | place...
AAAACAACTCGCATTGGGATGTTCTTAGTGTCATTGAAAAGGTTTTGAAATGTAAATGTCCAAAATGGCCTCACATTGTCATTTGGACATCTGCAGCCCAAGTTATGGGCAAAAGAAAGGCCGAGAGTCAAATTGGCAGTTTGACTTCGGACCACTAAAAGTCGGGAATCGACCTCTTTCCGACATCCGATTCAAGAGTGCAACATGGAATTGGAATGCTCTCCAAGAGAGCTACAACTTTGGTTGAAACCTCATCTTGATTGGACTCTGCAATCGGGAGATATGAGCTCCCAAAGTTCCGGGACTCTAACCTAAGACAGTTTCGGGACTCCAACTTGGGAATCCCAGGAAAAAAAACCATTTGGATGTAGCCTCCGCGGAGTAACGCAAAGAATACTATATGGGGGAAGGTGGTGGCTTCCCCCGGGTCCGGGTCGTGGTGAGTCTTGTGTGTCAAAGTGCCCATGGTTTGTTCTAACACTCAAGGGTGTTTCCGAATGTGAACTAACCCTCTTGTGGTTAGTTTGGATGCAGATTTAAACTTGATAATCTAGTCCCTCTTCCTAGTTTAATCCCGGGACTTCTAGCATGCCCTTCTACCTTTCTATAGTGTTGGAAGTTGGGAGCAACCCCCAAGTCCCAACTTTCCGAAACTCTACATAGTTGAACCCTTAAGTGGGTTCAACAAGGGACTTAGGAGCGCGTCATTGAAATAGGTATTTCCCAACAAATAAGTTTGCACTTCGGACAAATAACTATGGTGAATAGACTTCACACCACTTTTTGACCTATTGTGTCGATGTTGGCATCAAAAAACAATTTACTACACCATACACTCTTCAACATAATGGTGTGGCTAAGAGGTGTAATCACTAGTTGCTTAATATCACTTAATGTTTTTTCTTGGATAAAGGATTGATTCAATTCTTATGGGGAAAAGTTATTTGAACAACATGTTGTGTGCTAAATTTGAGATCAACACCATGACAAGACACTTGAAGAGTTGTTTTTTGGCAAGAAGCCATTGGTTGCACATTTACATGTGTGTAGATCCACTATTTATGTGCATAACAACAAACCAAACCAAGGGAAATTGGTTGTTCATAGTGAAGATTGCATTCTTCTTAATCATGTGATGTCAAGGTCAAAGGTTATTGTTGTTACCAGCCATCCATTTGTAAGGTCATTATTCCTCGAGATGTCAAGATTATGGAGACTTTTAATCCAATCATCTAAAATAATGATATTATTTTTGTTGATAACATTAATGACCAACCTTTCTGTGTAATGTTTGCACCAATTTCAACATTAGATTTCTATTGTCCGTGGGTTGTTACAACTAGAGGTGTTGATCTAGTGTCATTGTTGTGAAATTCATCATCATCAACTATTCCGGCTTTGATGTCTCCATTGTTCATCGCTTCTCACCAACATCCACAACTTTTTCCTTTAACAAAATCAAGGGTGTTCACCAAACCAATGCCAACAATAGTGTTAGCATTATTAGTGTCCATGGTGCTTGTACCAAATTCAATGTTAGTTGAATCAACGACACCAACTTCAGTGATTTTGTCTTCTACGCCAATTAACATGTGTCATTATGATGATGTTCACGTCGATGCCACCTTAATTTGTGGCTCAAAAAAATTTGTTGTTTTTTGTGAATTCAAAGTAGTGGCCGAAATGTTTGTTGGTGCTATTGAAGATGATGGTGAAGATCTATAATATGAAAATGTTTTTCTAATCCTAATTGGCAAGCTACAATGCAAGGGGAATACCATTCCATTTTAACAATTCAAACATGGACATTGGAGGACCTTTTTCACGGCAAATGTGCCATCACATTTCATTGGGTGTATAAGAAAAAGCCAAATGGGGAACCAACCCGTGGCAATTCTCAAGATGGTTCTCACGATTGATAATCATGGTTCTCAGAAAAATCAAAGACATGGGTGGTCCTCATATACATAAAACCACGGTGATCCATCTTCCAATTTTATTTTATTTCATTTTTGAAAAAATCAAATAACTTGAGAAGTTATTTGATTTGGTTCTTTCATGAAAGCCGTCGGTTCCTTAAGGGGGTTAAAAAGAACCGGAACCGGTGATACTTTAAAATTTAAAGAACCGGAACCGGTGATACTTTAAAATTCAAAGAACCGGAACCGGCGATCCTTTAAAGCCTGTTCAAGGAACCGCCAGACGCTGGGGTTGTCACGGCGTGATCCTGCCGGCGGTTCTGTTCGTCTTTTCGTCTCTTCTCCAGCACTCCATTGCTTCTCGTCCCGTGCGATCGACGTCCTTCTGAACACGAATTCCTTTCTCTCTCTCTCTCGCGCGTTTGCTTTCTATCTTTCCCTTGTTGTTCCCCTTTTTCCTTCGCCGGCCTGCTCTCTCTCTACCCCGCAGGAGGGACGGAACTTTGGGTTCTCTCCGCTCGCTCGCCAACCAGGAGATTTCGCAAGTTTCCCCAGAGTCCACCACGCCTGAATGCTATTGTCGACTGGGCAAATTCGAGAGAATCAGCATATTTTTCTGCGATTTTTTTCTATCTCATAAGCCACCAAGGTTTTTTTCTTCTTTCCTTCTTAATTGCAATGTTCTTCGTACTCCGTTTCTTGAAAGTTTGCGAGTTCTTTAGGATGGAGATTCATGTTCTGTTTTGTGTTCTTTTGCGGGGGTTGTGGTTAAGAGCTCTCCGAGCTTTGTTTTTCCATTAAAAAAAAAACAGTTTGATGAATTGATTTGCTCCACCAGGATTTCATTGTGTGCAACGGTATATATATTTTTGGCATGGAAAGCTCAAAAAGTGGTAAGAAATGGCGAGCTGCTATTATTAGGGTTTGGGGAATAAGAGAGCGGAGTCGCTTTCATGAGCCATAGTAGCGTTATGCTTGATTATGTACTGTAAGTTTCGAGTTTTTGTAGGTCAAAAGCAGCAATTCTTCTAACAACTTCCTGACCTTGAAGAACGATGGAAAGGTTTGTTGTTATTGTGAAGTATGTACTCATTTTGCAAGCCCTCAGACCTTAGGGTTAAGCAGCACACATAGCCACATCATCATGACAAGAGAGTGAGACCTTCTAAGTTGTAACCCTTATGTCGGGAGACATCTGCTACAAGTATGAAATGGTCCTAGTAAATGGTACCTGTCACTCTAGGGTTCTGTAAATTTGAGTCTGAAACTGCAGATCTATTTGTGACAGGTGGAATATTTGATTAACAGACAGGCATGGTTATACGAGTAGAATTGCAGAGCTGCTTATCATCATCATTATCATCATCATCAATGAGTGTTGAATCATATGAGCAAAATATGTCCGTGGGAGCCTTGGATCGTACACAACAACAAAATCACACTGGGCACAAACTGTGTTAACAAGCTGCTGCTTGCTTTATTGTTTCAGGTAGATTCTTGTTGACAGCTGAAACATGGAGGAAGGTGAGTCAATAGTCTATGGTTCAAGAACTCCAGTTACGGGGATTGAATATGATTGGTCTTCAAGGAGTTGGACTGGTGAAGCTGTCAGATCCAAAGGAGATTCTGAGCAACAATCGGCTTCTTTGGAGTTCTATTCACCAACTTTGGCAATAAGAGACCCAAGAGCAAGGTCTCAAAACCGGCGACTAATCTATGACTTCCCTCTCCCTGAAGAAACAGGGGCATGGATTCCAGTCTCAGTACCACCCAACAGGCTTACAGGAGTAGGTTCAGTTTCACAAGGGCGAAATGCATTTGCAGAAGATGGTGGGTGGTTTACAGATCGGGCTGAGTATGATGAAGCACGGGAGTTACTTCCAGAAGTGAACCTATGGAATGTATTGAATGGCTTTATACAAATTATTGCTGGGAGGAATGTGCCACAGATGAGTAATGAAGATATGTCTACACAAACATGGCCAGAGCTTTCACACCGATACTCTTCAAGGAGTGGACTGGTATCATGCTTTCATTGATGTTTTTCTGCTTCCAAAAGCTGTATCTTTGAGTGCCTAAGCTTGGACTGCATCCTATCATCCACTCAGACACTATTGGATTTCAGGCATGTTGGCTTGGAGTTGAATCTTTGAAAAGACTGTTCAAATCTCCAAGACATCTTCAATATGTTCCGCTGTTTAGCACATCTTATGTCTGTGCACATTCTTGTGTAACTCACATGAACTTCTGTTGATTTGTGTAGGTCACACCAGAGTATCCATGGGCCCATTGTCACACTCCAAGTGCGCCACCTTTTATTACAGGTTCCGATCTTGATGTTCATGCTCGACGGGAAGTTTTTGATGCAGAACCTCCAGAGTGGATACCTGACAGTGCTGCATCAGCTTGCATGCAGTGTTCAACAAATTTCCGGGCATTGTCATGTGGCCGGCATCATTGTCGGTTTTGTGGAGGCATCTTCTGTCGGAGGTGCTCCTCTGGACGGAGTTTGTTACCTGTGAAATTTCAGGAACGAGACCCACAAAGAGTTTGTGATGTTTGCTGGGAAAGATTAGAGCCCATTCAACAGTTTTTGGTTGACCGAGTGAGCAATGCTGCCCAATCAGCGGTTTATGATGTTACTGATATGAGTTGTATGCGGGCTTGGATTAATAGTCCTCTTGGCCTTACCATGGAGCATGAAATTTACAAGGCAACTAATAGCCTCCGCAGCTACTATATGGTAGGTTTGTGGTTTGTGAAACCACTCACAATCGCACCTATGGTGTTTGAAGAAGCTTGTTAGGGCATTACAAGGACTTAATTACGGCAGGTCTCTGCAGACATGCCTTCTTAATTTCTTTTTTTGTGGTAGTGAACCAGTGGCAGTAACACAGATCCAAATTCACAGCAAAGGTCGAAGACAAAGAAATTCTCTAGGATTTGACATGCATGTATTTGCTGGACAATGATGTTGCTTTGCAGGTTGGAGAAGGTCCTGATAAGTCTATTCCTGATGCTGTGTTGGATGGAGCAAAAGGGCTGGCAATTTTAACTGTCTTGAAGGTGGGGCTCATGGTCACCTATAAGATGGGAACAGGCCTAGTGGTGGCCCGCAAAAGTGATGGCACATGGTCTGCACCATCTGCTATTGCCTCCTGTGGTCTTGGTTGGGGTGCTCAGGTTTGTAGTTCTCACATTTCCTTGCAACATGGCAGTCTGTTATCATGCAGTTGTTTTTCTTGAGTATGGTTGTATAATAGTCCTCCATGACAATTTCAAAAGCATGCTGGTATGGTTAAATCAGCTGTGGGCGTAGCATAAGACATGTCTGTTATGGATTGGTGGACACATCACTTATGTCCAGTGAAAGACATATTGGACCTGGATAAAGAAATGACCATAGCCAAGTTGCACTCTTGTTCCCTTGTCTTCTATTAGTAATGTGCTATAGATGTCCATCTTATGTCATTTCTGCCATAGAAGAGGTACAAACCATCTCCAGTGTGGGAAAGACTTTAGATGTCACCTCTTTATCACAGGGTCTGTAGGCTTAATTCTTGTACTTTTGTTGAAGAGGTGAAAAAGTTTATTCAAGCACACATGATCTCTGTGATCCTCTCTTTCACAATTGGTGTACCATTCAGAGTCTAGTGGTTACAGATGTAATGGATGTATTGAGGTCATGCAATACATCTGCGATAATAAACTGGATGCTATGTTATGATGTTGGGTAGCATAGCTTCCCATTCCTTCTGGAAATGCAACTGAAATTTAGGAGCAGATTTTTTTAGAATTGTTTACCCAAATTTTTAGCAGACTATTATATACTGATCTACAACCATTGTCAGGAGCTGTTGAGGTCAATGGAGTAATGGCAGCTAGTCACTGCCATTCACAATGAAGGCGAGGGTCTAATACTTTGTGAGTGACAGTCACAATGCTATAACTGTACAAATATTTTTTGTGTTTGTTTTTGACTGGAACTGACATAACAGTTATGTACATGGTGTTTTCATGGAGACATTTCTCTGATGATATAATTATTTTGTATGAGACTTGGTATGGTGACCATGGTGGGCTGTGTGGTGATGGGTATGTACACCCTTCTGGATCTTGCAGGCAGGTGGGGAGTTGACGGATTTCATCATAGTGTTGCGGAATGTGGAGGCTGTGAAAGCATTCAGTGGGAAGGTCCATTTGGCTATGGGTGCTGGCCTTAGCATTGCAGCAGGTCCAATAGGCAGAGTTGCTGAAGCTGATTTGCGGGCAGGTGATGGAGGGACCACCGCTTGCTATACCTATAGCCGCAGCAAAGGTGAGATTTGATATGGACCATAAAATGTCCATTTTACTTTTCTAAATATGTTCCATAATGGGCTCAATGCTGTTGTCATTCATCCTGGTGACTCTCAGGCAAGTGTTTTGAAATGACTCACACAGGAATGTTCATTTGGAAAGAAAAATCTAGCTCTAACTCAGCACCTTGACAGCCACTGAATCCCACCACATTTGTTTTGTCATGTAGCTGGAGTCAGTGAGTCAGTGAACAGTTTTTTTAATCACATATATTCAGTACATTTTATTCCCATATGAAGTTTTTCCCATCTTCCAAAACAGTTTCTGACAGCTTGAAAGTTGTTCATTGATACGTAATATGCTTGTTGGGATCTCTTGCCCAAACATTCCTTTTACTTCCACCAGGCAAGCTAAACTGAAGGGTTGGCTTGAGGTTTCTCATCACAATAATGTTGTGGAATGAGCCTTGGTCTCTTAACTTTTACCTCTTTGTTTTGTTTATAAAGTTACGTTTTTTTTGAGAAAATCATAATCCGTGTAGTGAAGGCATAGGTGATTTCTGTAACAGCTTGTATCTCATGAAATTTTGATCCCAGCATTTGTGGCCCTGCAATGAAATTCGTTTCTCAGGAGGCAGGGACTACACAAAAAATATGTTTGGGACTCCAAAGGCTTTCATGGCAGTTTTCAAAATGCTTGATTCTCTGACAGATTTTCTTGACTTGTGTAGGTGCATTTGTTGGATGCTCTTTGGAAGGCAATGTGGTGGCCACTCGTTCTTCAACCAATGGACGGTTTTATGGCAATTCGAGTATTACTGCCATTGATATTTTGATGGGAGAAGTCCCACCACCTAGAGCTGCCACTCCCCTTTACAATGCACTTGGACAGCTTTTTGCAAACTGATGAAAGGGTAAACCTTTGAAAAGAAACCTGTTTGTGTACATATGGATTGATGTAGTTTGCTTGAGTTTTCCTCATTAGCATTCAGTAGGCAAACAAAGCAGATTGTTTGTACATATGCAATTGAGAGATAACACCGTTTTCTGCCTCAATTGTTTAAACTGTAAAGCTGTAGCAGATAATGACTGCAATGACTAGTGCACCGGTTTATACTATGTCATTCGGGAAATGACAACATTTTACCTTCAATTTGTTAAATGTGAAATTGTCCTCTGCTGCCTCATTAGTATGGTAGGCTATGGGTATAGCAATGTGAATTGGCTTTGCCAATTCTAGAAGACCTAGTAATATCCATATTGAAGTGAAACTTCAATATCTGTGGCATTGTCACAGTCTGTACCAGAGACCAAACTATTGTTGTTTTGAATGCGAAAAAAGTTATGTCTCAACATCACCATTGTGTGCTATTTAGGAAGAGAAGTGGAGGTGTGTGTGGGTAAATTGAATATGCATGTTCGTTTTCTCTCCAAACAGATCAAAGACAACATTGAGATTGTCTCTGTCCTTTGATTCCTGGTAGGTGCCCCCAATCTTAACTTTTGCATGCCAATACAGTGTTGTTGGGAAAAGTCTTGTTATTGTGTTGAAGAATTGAAGATGCATTTGGGTGTTCATTTCATTGTATAGATGCCAAACTGACCTGATGAGGTGTAACTTGAAAACTCAAACCTTGGATATGTATGCAATTTTGAACAGGAAAAGATCCAAAACATTTACAATGGAAATAGTACAAATAACAATCCTGGTAATCCAAAAATTAAGCTTTAATGTTTTTTTCCCATTCATTCTTGATCCATAACAGGTTTCAAAATAAATAAATTCCTTGATTATTTTGTTTAGTTTAAATCTTGTTTCTAAAATTTTGATTCCTGAGTAGTTGAGTTGTTCTAATTTGTTTTAGCTTCTGTAGTCATATCCAGCCTTGCAGAAATACTAGGAATGGACAGTTTTTTTAGTGCAAAATTCAGAATGTGATGAATTCTAAAAAGAAATACAAAGTGCTAAAATCTCTGATTTGGTGGGCTTCTATATTGCCAGATTATCAATAAAATTTAGATAGAACTCACCACATTTCTTCATTAGGTAGAAACAAATAGAGAAGCATGCCTGATTTCTTATAGATGAACACCATTTTTGGCTGTCTGGTTATGAACGGTTGGTTTTGTGCAAAAAAAAAGCATGCCACAAGATGATATTGAATCTCCCCTGCATGGGAATCGCGGTGACCTTGGATGGGTGAAAGTAGGTGACAAAAGGAGGAGCACAAGACAGTTACCACCAGTGATTGCAAAATATCCATCAACAGAGAAAACCCAGTGTCATGGAATGCATATTCCTAGGTGCAGTTTATAAGCATTGTGATGCAGTTGCTTCAATCACATACACAAGGACCCTTGCATTCTGTTTCCATGTTCCATATGCCACTTTCCACCCCCACCAAAAGAAACAGAAACAAACTAACTTCACCATTTGTGAATTTCATTAGTGACAATCAACACAAAAAGTAGCAGACTGTTTTTTTTATCTACCCCACACTACTTCTCTGTGAAGTCATCAAAAGATAACATTTGGCAAATGAGAATTGAGAGCTTTTATGCTCTGCCCTGGATAGCTGCAGTAGAGAACCTGCTATGGCTGGCCACCTTTCTAATATGAAGCCACCAAATTGGCAAGACCAGCAGCAGTAACTATGCTTGAATGTGTATACTGGGCACTTGCCAGTTTCTGGAGTGCTACTTATGCTTCATAGTGATCACATATGATAGTACCTGGTGCTGAGCATAGCATCTACATTAGATGCCAAGACCAGGTAAACTGCAATTTGAATCCTTTTGGTCCAAACTCATGATCCCTTCTTCTTGGTCCACACTGCACAGATGAGAGAAAGTGGCCCTCCAGAATACATGGAGGCATTCTTGGTCTGTTTTGGGTCTGAGAAAGAAAACTGTATAGTAGTAGTAGGAATAGGGGAAGCAAAACAACCTCCCTCTTTCCCCATTATGGACTATTGCCACCCTCAATATATTTATAGAGCTGCTATACCATATGATTTCTGAATAGAAGAGCCTTCTGGCCTGTTAACTAGCATTGGTGGTTTTTGATGATGATGAAGATTTTCGCCGCTGCAGCAATGAGCGCAACAGACTTTTGCTGCGGGTTGGAGCAGCCCTTGAATTTTCTGTCAACCCATTTTCAGGGAGTGTTTGAATTGGGAGCATGGTTGTGGAATGGGTGAATGCAATGCTCTACACCATCAGAAGCCCACAACACAACATGAGTTGCGTTATCTTGAGCTATCAACTGTTCCCAATCTCAGGAATGACCATGTGTCTGAAGGATCTAGATCCAAAAGACGTGGAGTTAACCATGGTCAGAAATGCTTCCAAAACATATGTACTGTTTGAGAACTCAAGGACCCAGAAGAAAGTGTGGGAACACTAGATCAGGAGTGTGCAGTGAGTTCAAGTATTTTGCTGCTGGCTTGGAGATGTAAGGACATGTAGGAGCAAGCTCAGCCCTTGATGACCACCAAGAGAAATGAGCATCCACAAGTCATATTCCCATGAGCTATTTCCAAGATCATTGCTTTGTTACAAGCCAGATTATGTATTATCAGCTGTGATATGGAAACATGAAGACCCTTGTTTAGATAAGGAATCAACAGGATATGTCTGAGTAGCAAAAGGCAGAAGGACAGAGAACTTGCCTTTGCAGGAACGGGAGGGGCAGATTTGGTGGGTGCAAATGATCCAGACCTCATCATGCCTACTTTTTCCAATCTTTGAGAATTGGAAGTTGATAAGTCAGCATCCATTGTAGTTGGCATCTGGTCACCAGTCTCTGCCAAACCAAGTCACATCCAGAATTGTGTTATGTGTTCCACACCATATTAGTCAAGACAAGTCTGAATGTGCACTGCAATTGGACATGTAACTTTAACTGGCAATTCAACCCAAGTACTAAAAGCCTAACTGGTACATGCTAATGACAAGAAAAATATTACTTCACCTTGGGGATTTCAATCAAGGGAGCTTACGATTAAAGGAAGTGAGGAAGGAGCGCATTGAAAGTGAAGTTTCTAGCATGCTTGCCCTTGTAGCTGAAGGAACTGGTTCTTGACCCAACCTATAACATTTATACCATCCCATAATAACCACAGTGAGCAAGCAGCAAAAAAGGTATCTTTCATAAGAATATAGAAATCTCCATTCTCATGATGAAGAAAAAACCCATGGCAAGGTTAACACTTCATTAAGGGGACAAAGAAGTAGTTGAACAGTTCCTAGAGGAAATGCCACATATATGTCGTTTGATTCCTTTGACAAGTGAAGCACTAAGGGCTGTCTTGTAAGTCAAAATAAAAAAGGATTTAATGTCTCAAGAGACAGTAAATGAAAGGCAGGGGTTCATTTGAGCATTAAGAATTGATGGTGATCATTTGCATAGTAATTTCTGCAGACATCCAGTCATCAGCAAGCAAACCTTAGAATCAGCAAGCAGACAATGACAGTTTCATTAGAAACAAAAGTTCTATTACACTGTACCTGGTGAAACTACCATGTGTAGAAGCAACAGGAGCTGCATCTGATGCGAAATGCCATTCTGCAGTTTTTGACCTGTTTGTACCTACTGCACCAATGCTCTCAGTTATTGGCCATTCTTATCAGCAACTACACCACAGAGAGAAAATTAAAAGAATTGGATGAGTATCTGGACATAGTGTTCCTGAAACAGTTAGCCAGTGAGGTTTGTTCTCACTTGTGTTTAATGTGGTACTTCCAAAAAACTTAGCTCATGAACTCTAAGATCAAATAGCACAACCCACCTCCCTTATTGGCAAACATTTATATATACACCACACAAAAGGCCGGTTTCAGTAAACATGTCCGTGCTCTGACACTTTACATGAGGTAGAGAAGACCAAGGGTGGATGGTACCTGCAGAATCAGCTGATGGCAGAGGGTCTTGGTAGACAACAAGTTGTTTTGGTGATGGAAGGGGATGGGCTTCTGTTTGAATCCGGGTTGGTGGGAGAGGCCGTGGTTGGTTTGTATCAAATGTCTCCCTGAGAATTGCTGGACTTTGCTCCCCTGCTGCATATGGATCTGTGTAAAAAGCACATGTACCATTAAGAAATTCTTTTGAAACCATGGATATTGGCTTATCCTACAGTCACAAGCCTGTGAGAGATTAGGGACATGCCCCAGACCTTTGAGCAGTCTCCTAGGACAGCCCACTGGGATCACAACCCATAAGTTGAACTCTGGGTATTCTCTGTATAATCTGCAGACACCAAGTTGCTGTAGACCTACAAAGCTGGCTAGCTTCAGATTTCAAATTACCACTCAGACTGGGAATGAACTCTTGTTCATTGGCAAGTTAAGGAGGTTCAATTTGTGGCATGCAGAAAGATCAAACATTTACATTTTGGGTGCTTGGAAACTAGAGTTACAAGTTCACCCAGAGATCCTGTACAGGTTGAGCTGCTCAACCCCACTCAAACATGAAATCATCTAGCAACAGGAAAAGAACCTGGCCAGTATATTTCATACTCAGTTGGCATATTTCTTACTGACCATGAGAAGTTGGAATCCAACCAGGATTCATCTTCAAGGATTCCCATAGAATATATTACAATCACAATCCTTCCAAGTGTGGGCAAAAGAACCTGCCTCATTTGGAAATCATAACTTTCCAACAGATTATGCAGTTGTTGACACATGGTGATTTGACCACAGGTGCCTGCACCCTTACTCTGCAAAAGGGGAGGAGGAGAAAGTGAAGTACCTGGAAGAACATAATGCTTGTGGTTCACATGCATGGTTTTTGCTAATGACTGTTGCTTCAAGCCTTCACGATCTGAATGCTCTTGGCATGACCGCATCCGCTACACAAACACCACAATTCATCTCCAACATGGTCAACATCAAGGATGGCATCCACTTTCAATCAGAAAGTTCACAACTTCTGCAAGCACCTGGGTTCATAACCTTCAAGCAAAATCTCACTACAATGGCATGTCGGTTTTGGAATTGATAGAGCCATGTGCCCTGGGTAATGCAAAATCGGAGAAAAACTTGATCTTTGGGGCTTCATTTGCAATTCATTTGTGTTCCAGGAATTCACTCACCTGAGCTAGAGATGCTGCTCGGAGCTCAACAGAAGAGATTTCAGCCGTCTGTTGATTTAGAAGATCATTAAGCTTATATGCAACTGTTCCTAGGTGGTCAACAGCATTCACCAATGCCTTCACAGAATAGTCCTTCAAATTTTCAAGCACGCTGTCATGTACAACCAACTCATTCTGTTACCAAGGTATGAAACCCTACCCCTTCAGCAACTTTCAATGTCATCTGAAGTGCATGTCTTAGCATAACAGAAGGAAATGTTTCACCAAGCACACAGATCTAGTGTGCACAATTTTTATCCATCAAAAGAAAACAAAAGATGAGACTAGTGGAGCTTGTTCCTGCTGAATTCAATTTGGATGCCATTACTCAAGCACACAAAAATAGGCAGAAAGCTTACACTTGTTTCTGGTCACTATAGAGGTAGGAAGATTCACAGTACTCTGCTGCAGAATAAAGCTGTGGTCGAAGATTCCTAAGTTCCTGCACATTCAAACAGTCCAGCTACTATCTGTCATCTTTCTCTGTCATTAGGTCTTTATCACCCAGGCACTTAATGTATCACAAGAGTAGCTGCACCTTTGTCATTCCTGGACGGACTCAAAATCGAATGTAGTTCCTATGCAAAGGGATATGTGCCATTTCTGTACTGATGAGATTCTTCATATATATGCCATGTAAGCAATTATTGTGACACAAAAGTACTCATCAAAAGGCAACAAAATGCCAATCTTCATCAGCTCTCTTGGCTCCCTGTTCTGGTAAATTTACACATGACCGCATCCAAAAATATCCGCACAAAAAGAAGAAGTGGCAAACAAATATTATGTGCAGAATTTTTATTTTGATTTTTTGGTTTTTGTTTCTTATACCTTCAAGGCCTGCATGAAGTGATGGCTCCGCTGCATTTCGGCTTCGTCGTAGGTCATCGAAGAAGGCTCCATCTCTCCGACTCTCCGACTCTCTTACGAACGAGGCGCTTCGAAGGCGCGGCAGCGGAGCACACGATACTACCTACGCCATCGAAGAAGGCTCCATCTCTCCGACTTTCCGAATCTCTTACGGACCAGTAGCTTGGAAGCGCCGTGCGGCGGAGCACACGATGCTAAGTACAACGCCGGTGGTCTTCATCTTTGTTCGTCTTGGCAGCGAAATCACAAAAACAGGTCACGACTGACAAAAGAAAACGGATCACAAATTCGTACAATATCTATTTGTTATTATTATTGTATTAGGACCGCTTTACACTAGGAGTCAGGGCCATGTTCAACCCAAATCCAGCATTCCTATTGGTGCAAAAGTTGAAATCAGCCCCAAGGGCTTAATTACACTAGGAGTCAGGGACAATGTTCAACCCAAATTCAGCATTCCTATTGGTGCAAATGTTGAAATCAGCCCCAAGGGCTTTATACACTAGGAGTCAAGGCTGAAATAGGAAAAAAAAAATTCAATCTGCCCCAAGTTACTCATAAATGCTGAACTTTATGGCCTTGTATTGGCCCCAAAGCTGAAAAAAGCATACCATCAAATTCGGAAGGCTAATTTGCAACCCTTGGGGCCAATGCTCCAGCGTTTATTAGTAACTTGGGGCCAATGTGCAACTCACAAATGCTCAAAGTTGGCCCCAAGTTTTTTTGGGCCTCAACTCCTAGTGTAAAGCAGGCCTTATCATTATTATTGGTTTGCAACCTGCTCTAAATCATAGGTTTTGAAGCTTGAACCTGTTCACCTGTTCATCAATTTTCCACCCCTAAATCTGGTAGGCTCGCTTTACACTAGTAGTCAGGGCTGGAAAAACTTTGGGGCGATTTTTGAGCATTTTTGGCTTGTTGTTTGACCCAAAGTTACCAATAAATGCTACAACATTGACCAGGGTATTATTGAATGCTGGAACATCGGCCCCAAGGTTTGCAAATTGGGTTCCCAAATTCCTAGGTATCCTTGAACCCTCTTTAGCCTTGGGGCCAATACAAGGCCACAAAGTTCAGCATTTATTAGTAACTTGGGGTAGGTTGAAAAGATTTTAGCCTTGACTCCCAGGGTAAAGCCCTTGGGGCTAATTTCAACTTTTACACCAATAGGAATGCTTAATTTGAGTTGAACATTCGCCTTGACTCCTCGTGTAAAGTGGCCTTATTTTGTCTTCCTATGAGTTCTAGCAATAATAAAAATCAATTAATTGAAAATTTATGGACCTTGCTAGATAGTTTTTAAATGTGTTTATTGATTCTATTTCAAAATAATAGTTTATTAGTTTGGATTGTGCCCTTTGGCCAAGTGCGAATTCCTTGCTCAACTAATTTCTCCTTTCACCAAATCAGTATTTGTAACTTAGTTGAATTTGCAGTGACAAAGCTTACTTGAAATTCACTATCCCTTGCACCTTATCTTTACAAATTACCAAATCATCTGCATTGAGAACTTTGCTACAATACCAAAAGAGCACCTCAATTTCCCTAAATTCTTAGCTTTGGATGTTATTGAATTTTCAATGACAAAATTGTTCAATATTTGGTAACTCTTGCACAGTAGGTCGTGGCCTTGATAATGTACTCATTGAGAGCTTTCCAATGGTACCAATTGCACAACCAAGGCTGCCATTGTTTCAGAGATCTCAATGTGAAGAAAACAATCTTCCTCAATAGATACATTATTGGAACAACTTTGCCCAAATAGTATTAACATTTTTTCTTTGAGTGAAAAATTTCCAAAATGGGGAAAATGAAAATGAAAGGGAGTTTTCCATTGCAATATTCCCATTTGTTTCTGAAAAAGTCATCATATTTCACAAAAAAATGTTTCTTGAATTATTTTAAAGCACAATTAGACTCTAATCTTAGTTTGATCACATTCCTAAGAATATTTAGACAACTTCTACAAACCTGTCATCATTAATGCCAAATCCTTCATCGGATGCTAGCCAATGATATAACATCAAAAAATTGAAAAGGAATATCATTGAATAGTATGGGAGACGAATAACTAGAACTCAACCAAGGACTATTATTCATTTTTAAATAGGGTTAAGGTACCTTCTTTTTTTTTGAGTTTGAGTACCTTTCTAAGGTGTAATAATTTTTTGATATTTTGGTTAGGATTATAACTAAACAACCAAGGTGGACAAGGTCCAAACAAACATTGGGCGGGGGGTTCTTGTTTTTTTGCGTGAGAACCATGTATTCCAATTTAGAAAACATAATTTAAGAATTGACCTAGTTTTCTTTTTTTTACTTTAAAAATTTTTAATTTGGAGAATTGACTAAGGATTTAATTTTCAAAATTATATAAATCCATTCAATCATCATGAAAACGGTTTTCATGAATGTATGTGAGAAATGCCACTTTTCCACAATTGGATATAAAAAATTAATAATAAAAAATTGATTTTTAAAATCAAAACTTTTAATAAAAAACAAGAATGATTACAAAGTTTTGTATTGTAAAAACAAAGGACTAACAAAAAAGAGTAGGAAGCATTTGGCCAATTGCGGTGGGTGAGGTCCTATACTAATTAGTGATTTGAACTTTATGCTAATAATTTCATGACATTTTTTTCATTCTTTGTCATTTCATCAATTAGGTGTGACAATGGGGGGGGGGGGTTGCAAGGTGGGGGTTTAAGGTATTAGAATTATTTTAAGCATCCATTTCAATTGGGTGGTACTACATGTGGATGTTGCAAATGTTTTCAACACCATCTTTAAAACAACCATCTTTCAAAAACTTTTCATCATAAGAGGTTAATTGTTTTAATTTTTCCCCTTTGTTTGGTCCTTTTATGCCCAATAGGTTCCTTTTTTCTTTAACCACCATTTCCTTTTGGGATATTTGTCAATCATCTATTTTTTGGAGAACACAAGTGAAGGTGATCCATTTGTTAGAGAATTGTTTTTGTAGTGGCCCATTTTTGTGCATTACAAAGTTTTATGGGGATTCTTCCCTTTTGTATTTCCCTTTCCCTCGTGGATGACATTCACAACATTGGCCCAACCTTTATTTTTCATCTTGCTTTTGACTATTTTGTTTCTAAGTTGGTTTTTGTAAGGCTCATGGTCTAACCCCATAAGTGTTTGGCTTGGTCACCTTTTGGTATACCTCATGGTTTTTTTCCTCTCATTGATTTTTGTTGTGTGTTTGATGACATCAAGGTTTTGGGTGTCTTGTTTGGGGCTATTTCTTTCTTCTCCTTTTTTTGTGCAAGATGCATTAAACAAATATTTTCATCATGGGGTGGCATTT
>Ga0116228_10002286_pt1 | contig 16549 bp, 5 predicted proteins | sample S1TSphfallax_2_FD_89694 | JGI IMG/M metagenome (GOLD analysis project Ga0116228, IMG submission 89694) | Host-associated microbial communities from peat moss isolated from Minnesota, USA - S1T2_Fc - Sphagnum fallax MG | ecosystem: Host-associated > Plants > Peat moss > Unclassified | place: USA...
CTCGCACTACGTGTCTCGAAATACATGTTTTTGTGTTTTTCATAAATAAATTTAGGGGCTTCAGACCCCTATGGCAGAGGGCAAAAAAATATACTTTCTACCTCCTGCCTCCTGCCTCCTGCCCTCTGCCTCTCTCTAAGTCTGGCTGAGATTTTTCTGCGCCCAGACTCTGGTTGGTAGTCCCCAAACATAAATAAAGCCTTCTGCTGCTTTATGATCAAACTGGTCTTCCCTACCATAGGTAGCTAAGTCAGGCGTATAGAGAGAATTATCGCTCCACCGTCCAACTACTGTAGCGTTACCTTTAAACAATTTTATGCGTACAACCCCCGTAACTCTTTCTTGCGTACTTTGGATAAAAGCATCTAAAGCTGTTTTCAGGGGACTATACCATAAACCGTTGTACACTAATTTAGTGTAAGTTTCTTCGATACCACGCTTGTATTGGCTAACATCTGCTGTTAAAGTCAAGCTTTCTAGATCCCGATGAGCCTGAATTAAAACTAACATTGCAGGTGATTCATAAATTTCCCGTGACTTAATCCCCACTAAGCGATTCTCAATCATATCGATCCTGCCAATTCCGTGATTTCCGATAATTGGATTGAGCTGCTCGATTAATTCAACTGGGTTTTTAGCGTCACCGTTAATTGTAATTGGAACACCTCTATTAAAGCCAATTTCTATATACTCTGGCTCATCAGGCGTATGAATAATTGCCTTGGTCATTTGATAAATTTCTTCCGGTGGTTCGATCGCAGGATTTTCCAATACCCCAGCTTCGATACTGCGACCTAGCAAATTTTTATCAATACTATAGGGGGAAGACTTCTTGACTGGTGCAGGAATACCAAATTTCTCACCATAAGCAATAGTCTCTTCCCGGCTCATTCCCCATTCTCTTGCTGGCGCAAGAATTTTCAACTGCGGATTCAGAGCCGCACAGGATACATCAAAGCGTACTTGATCATTGCCTTTGCCAGTACAACCGTGAGCGATCGCATCAGCAGCATATTTTTCAGCCGTTTCCACTAAAATTTTGGCAATCAGTGGTCGAGCTAATGCAGTTCCCAAAGGATAGCGATTTTCATAAAGAGCATTAGCTTGAATTGCTGGAAAAGCATAATCCTGCACAAAACTATCCTTGACATCCAATACAAGGGATTCACTTGCGCCTGAATTCAACGCTTTGATCCGAATTGGTTCTAATTCATCGCCTTGTCCTAAATCGGCAGCTAGGGTAATCACTTCCTCTACACCCCATTCATGCTGCAAATAAGGAATACACACAGAAGTATCTACTCCACCAGAATATGCTAAAACAACCTTTTTGGCACGACCCATTAATTTCTCCATTTAAGCAAATAAGCTGGGAGCCACTATTATATCTGACTTACATGCTGTATATTTTTCAATAATAGCGTCATTTCATGTTATTTAATGAGATTGTGACATAGTTATTTATTCTATCCTGAAAAAGGATGGTAGAGATGAGGGTAAGCATGTGTTTTTCAGTATTGTAATACCAACTTATAATCGACTACCAATTTTGACAAAGTGCCTTCAGGCTTTGGAGGCTCAAGAACTGAATCATCACGCAGTTACAGGCTATGAAATTGTCTTAATAGATGATGGCTCTACTGATGGTACATTGGACTGGTTGTCAGCGCATACAGCAAATTTTCCTCATGTCAGATGTTTTGCCCAAAATCATGCTGGACCTGCAGCAGCACGAAATTTAGGTGTGGGCAAAGCACAGGGAGATATAATTATTTTTATAGACAGCGATCTGGTAGTCCTGAACAATTTTGTGCAAGCTCACGCCCAAGGGTTGCTCTTAGGCCAAAAGAAATTGGGGAGCGATCGCTTATTTACCTATGGCACAGTCATTAATACGTGCAATTTTGCCAATCCCACAGATGAACCATTGAAAATTACAGATCTTTCCGCAGCTTTTTTCGCTACAGGCAATGTAGCTATCCCTAAACACTGGCTAGAAACTGCGGGATTATTCGATATTGAATTTCAACTTTATGGTTGGGAAGACCTAGAACTAGGAGTCAGGTTAAAAAAACTAGGGTTGCAACTAATTAAATGTCCTGAAGCGGTTGGTTATCACTGGCACCCTCCATTTAAATTAGACCAAATTAACAGATTGATTGATCAAGAAATCCAACGCGGACGGATGGGAGTCCTATTTTACCAAAAACATCCTACGTGGGAAGTCAGGATGATGATTCAAATGACTTGGTTTCATAGACTTTTATGGGGAATTCTTTCACTCAACGGATTATTGAATGAAAGAACAATGGCACCTTTCTTACAATGGCTAATTAATTTAGGAAAGCCACAATTGGCTTTAGAAATTGCTCGGATTTTCCTTAATTGGTATAATGTCAGAGGAGTTCATCAAGCCTATGCGCAAGTGCATAAAATTAATGGGTGAACTATATTGTTCTGGATACGTCTGTAGGTTAGCTGTTGTTCGGCTACTTAAGGGGCAAAAAAAGAGCATATTAATTATCCAAATTATTTAACTTCAATTGCAGGTGAGAAATGGTTAAACGTCTAGAGATTAAAAGATTAAGCAATGCTAACTACAAAACCCTGAAAAACGAGACTTACAACTTTGAAATTCCAGTCATTTGTACTTTAAATGCAAATGATATATCTACTATCCAGGACTTGAAAACATTTTTTCTTGACAAGGAAAATCATGCTGAAATTACTAATGAGAATGCATCATTGAAAGAATTCTCAGATAAATATGTTATAGATTATTCCGATAATCGATGGCAAGATTATAAATATTCTTCTTTTATCTTCTTGACTAAAGATAAAATAATTAGCCCAAATGGATTTTTGCTAGATAAACACAATGCTTATTTAGAAAAAATTTCTGATGTATTTTTTACCACCTCAATATTTAAAGAGAAACTGGCTGATACTTCTATTTTTGTCAAACTTCTAGTATTTGTGGCTTTTAGAAGAGGTATCTTCGGCAAATTTAACTGGAAAAATCTATCTGGTGTGGTTAATGTAAATACTTGGTATAGTCATGGGGAAACAAATACGTTTATTCATACCGATCACGCATTATCTAATTTGTTTCTGCAAATGGAAGGTGTTAAACGTTGGTGGATAGCATCTCCTTACCAAAGAAAAGAAATAATACAAGCATTATTCCACCGTGATATTACGACTTTAAATTTAGAGGATGATTGCTTCCAAGATTTGGAATACTATGATATTGAACTTCAGCCTAGTGAGATATTATATGTACCCTCAAATTGGCTGCATAGCGTTTTAGCACCATTAGGAGTAAACTTATCTCTCTCCTTTAGATATCCGATGAGTCCCAAGGAAGCTCTAGTTAATATACTCCACTGGCAGTCTATAGGAGTACCTCTAAATAAGCTCAAAAAAGGTAGTCAAAAAGCCGAGAAAAATTTAGCCGAAATCAGAGCCGAGCAGGCAGAATCATTTAATAACCTGAATCTTTATCTCAAGAAGCACCGATTTGCTACAAGAGAAATCCCGAGCTATGAGCCTGAAACTATTTCTGGATTGTATGAGTTAGACCAATTGAATAAAGTTGTTACCGGGGCTGAATAATTAGCATTGAGGGAGATATAGAAAGCAAAAGCAACCTATAGACTTCCTCTCTTACCTGACATTCATCTAGATACTCCATTGAGTAATTTTATAGTACAAAGTTATGCAGGAAAATTCTCCAAATATAGACTACAAAGTATTGATGGCAAATGCCGTCCGCCAGTTAGAAAATTTACAAATTAAGTTAAATACTTTAGAACAACAAAAAAAGGAACCGATCGCGATTATTGGTATGGGGTGTAGATTTCCTGGAGGGGTTAATTCTCCACGAGATTTCTGGCATTTATTGGAAAATGGGATCGATGGTATCACTAGAGTGCCAAAAAATCGTTGGGATATTGAGCAATACTACGAAGCTAATGCCGTGGCTGCCGGGAAAATCAATACCAGTGATGGGGGATTTGTAGACGAAGTTGATGCCTTTGATGCGGAATTTTTCAGAATTTCTCCGAGGGAAGCAGAGAGTTTAGACCCTCAACAACGGTTTCTCTTAGAAGTCAGTTGGGAAGCTTTAGAAAGCGCTAATTTAGTGCCGCAAAATCTCTTTAATAGCCTCACAGGAGTTTTTACAGGAATTAGTACCAGCGATTACTCCCAACTTCTGGCTGGATCTGAAGAGATCAACGCTTATTTTGGCACAGGAAATGCCTTCAGTGCTGCATCTGGTCGCGTCTCATACACTATGGGATTTACAGGACCTTGTTTCTCCGTAGATACAGCCTGTTCCTCTTCTTTAGTCGCAGTGCATCTAGCTTGTATGAGTCTGCGACAACGCGAGTGTCATCTCGCTTTGGCTGGAGGGGTAAATCTCATGCTCGCTCCCAATGTCAGCATAACTTTTTCCCAAGCAGGGATGTTAGCGCCTGATGGTCGTTGTAAAACTTTTGATGCTGCCGCTAATGGCTATGTCAGAGGAGAAGGCTGTGGTGTAATTGTACTTAAACGTTTATCTGATGCCATAGCAGATGGAAATAATATCCTGGCATTGATTCGCGGTAGTGCGATCAATCAAGATGGACCGAGTGGGGGATTGACAGTTCCAAACGGTCCATCACAAGAAGCGGTTATCCGCCAAGCTTTGGCTAATGGGGGAGTAGACCCAGAGATGGTAAGTTACATAGAAGCACATGGAACGGGAACATCTTTGGGAGATCCCATTGAAGTAGTAGCACTGGATGCTGTATTTGGTAAGCACCACTCTCAAAAAGACCCTTTAATCGTTGGTTCAGCCAAGACAAATATCGGACATTTGGAAGCAGCAGCTGGTATTGCTGGTTTGATCAAAGTGGTTTTACAATTGCAGCACCAAAAGATTGCTCCACATCTGCATTTCCAAAAACCGAATATCCATATTAACTGGCAAGATATACCAATCATTATTCCTACTCAGGCAATGAATTGGCAGGTAAACGGGAAGAACCGCGTAGCAGGATTAAGTTCTTTTGGTTTTAGCGGTACAAATTCCCATATAGTGTTAGAAGAAGCTCCTATTCCTCAAGTTAAGAGCAAACAGATACTATCTCGTCCAAGGCATATATTAACTCTATCAGCTAAGAATCAAGCCTCTTTGCTAGAGTTAACTAACCGCTATCAACTATATTTACAAAATCATCCAGAATTAGCGATCGCCGATATTTGTCATACAGCCAATACAGGACGGACTCATTTCGAGCATCGGTTAGCCATCGTTGCTGCTAACCATCAGGAGCTAATCACTAAAATCAACAATATTCAAGATCGCCAAGAGGTAGAGGGCGTTTCTCAACATCTATCGCCAAACAACCCACCTAAAGTCGCCTTTTTGTTCACAGGACAAGGCTCTCAGTACATTAACATGGGAAGACAACTGTATGAAACGCAACCTGTTTTCCGCCAAGCCTTAGAACAATGCGACAAAATTCTGAGTGATTATTTAGAACACAGCCTGCTCAAAATTCTCTATCCTGAAACAGAAACATCAGAACTAACCCAGCAAATCAATCAAACAACTTATACACAACCTGCATTGTTTGCCATTGAATATGCCTTAGCACAAGTTTGGCAATCTTGGGGAATAAAACCAGGTGTAGTTATTGGGCATAGTGTTGGCGAATATATAGCAGCTTGTATAGCGGGAGTTTTCAGCTTAGAAGATGGGCTAAGATTAATTGCTGCTAGAGGAAAGTTAATGCAACAATTGCCATCTGGCGGGGAAATGGTAGCTGTTATGGCTGCTGCTGCGGATGTAGAGTCTTTAATTCCACCCGAATACGCTGACAGAGTAAGTCTAGCTGCATTTAACGGTCCTCAGTCCGTAGTAATTTCCGGAGATGGCGCAGCGATCGCCCACATTTGTCATACTTTAGCAGAACAAGGCATCAAAACCAAGAATCTAGAAGTATCCCATGCTTTTCACTCTCCTTTGATGACACCAATGTTGGCAGATTTTGCCAAAATTTTGCAACAAGTTACTTATCATCGTCCACATTGTCCAATAATTTCCAATGTTACAGGTGTTGCTGCAACCGATGAAATTAGAACTCCAGAATATTGGGTTAATCATGTCCGCCAACCAGTGAGATTTGCCCAAGGTATCACCACTTTGGATGAACTTGGCTATGATACCTTCTTGGAAATTGGACCCAAGCCAATTTTATTAGGCATGGCACGTCATTGCATCTCAGAAGACCGTCGAGTTTGGTTACCTTCTTTACGTCCAGGACATCTTGATTGGCAACGAATGCTACAAAGCCTGGGGCAATTATATGTGCAAGGAATTGCAGTTAACTGGTTGAATTTTGACCGGGATTACGCGTGCAATCAAATACTGTTACCAACTTATCCCTTTGAGAAAAAGCGTTATTGGAACCAAGCAGTAAAAGTATCTTCTTCTCGACACTCAAAACTAAAAGATCAACCTAAAGGTCATCCCTTACTAGGTCAAAAACTGAATTTACCTGCATCAAAGGAGATTCGTTTTGAATCAAGAATTACTAAAGATACCCCAGCTTACTTAGATCAACATAGAATATATGGCTCAGTAGTTTTCTTAGGAGCTGGTTATTTAGAAATGGCATTGGCAGCTGGAGTCAATATCTTTAAAACTGAATATTTGACCTTAGAAGACGTTAACTTCATCACAGCCTTAATTTTGCCAGAAAGCCATGAGGAAACCACCTTGCATTTAGTCTGCAATTTAGTAGGGGAGGGTCAAGCTACCTGGCAAATTTTCAGTTTTCTAGCAGAAAATGCCGACAAACCAGAATCTTGGGTGCTACATGCTGATGGAAAAATTAGCAGTAATTCACCAGAACCGCCTCAAAAAGTAGCTATTTCTGATGTGCTGGAACGAGTTGCTCATGAAGCCACTCAAGATTTCTATACCCAAATGCTTGACTTTGCTTATGGACCACTCCTGAGAAATATGGAGCAAGTTTGGCAACATGAAGGTGAAACTCTCAGCAAAATCAAACTCAAACCAGAAGCCGCCCTTGAACTAGGAGAATATATTGTACATCCAGCGTTGTTGGATACTTGTTTCCAAACAATGTTTACCTTATTTAATCATATAGAAGTCAGCTATGAGACTCCTTATGTACCTATAGGTTGTAAAACACTCAAAATCAATTGTCGGCCTAATGCTCAAGTATGGAGTCACGCAAGGCTAAACCCAGCAACAAATTCCCAGACTCAAAATTACACGGCTGATGTCTATTTATATTCGCTTGATGGCGAACTCATGGTCTCAGTCGAAGGATTACAAGCTAAAAAAATATCTTCTCAGGCACTTTTTGCACATAAGAAGTCAAGTATAAGCAATTTACTTTATGAGGTGGAATGGAGAAGAAAAGGTCTTTTGGGTAAATTGCCTGCTCCTGATTTCCTCCTAAACCCAATAGAGATATCACAAAAACTAAATCCGGTTCTTCCGGAACTAGTCACTCAGGTAGATGATAATCTCACCTTTGGCATGGCAAGGAACTTAGAAGCATTAAGCGTAGATTACATAGTACAAGGTTTTCTATCCATGGGTTGGTCATATCAACCAGGAGAAACCTTTGATTCTGATGTAGCAGCCCAACGCTTAGGGGTAGTTCCAAGTCAACGGCAACTATTCAAACGGATGCTACAAATCTTAGCAGAGGTCAGTATCCTTGAATTTAGCCAACAGCAATGGCAGGTGCAACAAACTTTGGCAAAAGTCAACCCCACAGAAAAAGTCCAAAGTTTACTGCGTCAAGATCCAGAGGAAGCAGCAGCTTTGACCTTACTCAACCGTTGTGGCTCTCAACTAGGTGGGGTGCTACGAGGAGTTATTGACCCAGTACAACTAATTTTCCCCCAAGGAGATTTAACCACAGCTACCCAACTGTATGAAAATTCCAGTGTAGCAAAAGTGATGAATACTATTGTGCAGCAAGCCATCACTTTAGCTACCGAGAAAATACCCTCAAGTAGAGGAATTCGGTTATTAGAAATTGGAGCGGGAACAGGAGGAACCACAAGCTATATTTTGCCCCGTCTTGATCCTAACCAAGCAGAATACTTATTCACAGATATCGGTGCATTGTTCACTGGCAAAGCCAAAGAAAAATTCCGGGATTATAAATTCTTACGCTATCAAACGTTAGATATTGAGGTAGACCCAGAATCCCAAGGATTTAACTCCCACCAGTATGATATAATTATCGCTGCTAATGTTCTTCATGCCACTACTATCCTAGAAAAAACACTATCCCATGTGAAGCAACTATTAGCACCAGGGGGGATTTTAGTTTTGTACGAGATCACAACTCCGACTAGGTGGGCGGATTTAGTCTTTGGATTATTAGATGGATGGTGGAAGTTCCAAGACCATGAATTACGCCCAGACTATCCCCTGCTAAGTCGCTCCCAGTGGAAAAAACTTTTGGGCAAAACAGGGTTTACTCAGGTGGTTACTCTACCAGAAATGGAGGGGATGCCAAGAATTTTGTCTGAACAAGCAGTGGTTGTAGCTCAAGCACCTCAAACAAGTTATTCCCCTACACCAATACCGAAAGGTTGGTTGCTCTTAGCGGATGAACAAGGAGTAGCACAGCAACTAGCTAGAGAATTGAACTCCTTGGGAGATGTTTGTACCTTGGTTTTTGCAGGGGAGAAATATCAACAAATTGCCCCTGGAGAATTTACTATTAACCCCAACAATCCAGCAGAATATGAGCAAATCATCGGTACAATAGCAACCCAGCTACCGGCACTACATGGAGTAGTGCAATGTTGGAGTATTGAGGCGGGAATAGGTCAAAATATTGACTCTGATTCTCTAGAAAATTTATCTAAGTTAGGCTGTGGTACGACCATTAATTTGGTACAAGCATTAGCCAAAGGAGGATTGTCTCAACCACCCCAACTATGGTTAGTAACTAGTGGTTCACAACCTGTACCGATAGATCATCCAACGATCCCAGGAGTCATCCAATCTCCACTCTGGGGAATTGGTAAATCAATTGCTCTAGAACATCCCGAATTTAAATGTGTACGCATAGATTTAGACCCAGAGCAGAAATCACAGGAGCAGGCAATTTCCTTGTGTGCAGAAATTTTAGCAGTAGATGCAGAAGATGAAATAGCTTATAGACAAGAAAATCGTTATGTTGCTCGCTTAGTCAGAAACCGGACTGCCATAGAACCATCCAATCAGTTATTATCTTTACGCTCAGATGCTACTTATTTGGTTACAGGTGGTTTAGGCACTTTAGGTCTATTAGTCGCTCCTTGGTTAGTAGAAAGAGGCGCGAAACATTTAGTTTTAGTCGGCCGCAGTAGTCCTAGTGACTCAGCAAAAAACAAATTAGCCGAGTTGACAGCTATGGGGGTTAATGTTGTTTTAGCCCAAGCAGATGTGACTCAGTTTGGAGCGATCGCCAAAGTAATAGAAGATATTCAGCCACCGCTAGCAGGAGTAATTCATGCAGCCGGGATATTAGAGGATGCAACAATCCAGAAGTTAACTTGGTCTGGTTTGACCAAAGTAATGTATCCTAAATTGCAAGGTGCTTGGCATTTACACCAGTTGACCAAAAATAAACCTTTGGACTTTTTTGTCTTATTTTCTTCTCTTACTTCCTTGTTAGGTTCAGCAGGACAAGCCAACTATTCAGCAGCCAATGCATTTCTAGACGGGTTAGCACATTACCGCAAAGGATTAGGATTACCTGGATTAAGTATTAACTTAGCAGCTTTCTCTCAAGTCGGAATGTTAGCCCAGGAACAAATAGATACCTTAGCTCAAAAAAAAGGCATAGGAACAATCACTCCCGAACAAGTATTACAAGTACTGGACTTACTTATGAGCAACAACAGCACACAAGTAGGTGTAGTACCAATTGACTGGTCAACAGACCTAGCATCATATAGTAGATTGCCATTGTTTGCTGATTGGATAGGAACTTCTCAATCATCAACTCAACCAGAGTTTCTCTTACTGTTGCAAAAAGCCAATCCAGGTGAAAGAAGAGAGATGCTATTAAATCATGTACAACAACAAGTAGCTCTCGTGTTAGGTTTAAATCTTTCTGAACGAATTGGGTTAGAAAAAGGCTTTTTTGATTTGGGAATGGATTCTCTAACTTCTGTAGAACTAAGGAACCGGTTACAAGCCAGTTTAGGGTGTTCAATTCCCGCAACAGGAGTTTTCGACTATCCTACAATTATAGAAATGGTAAATTACTTAGCTAATGAGGTTCTAGATTTAGACTTCTCGGAACCAGCCGATCAAAACAGCCAGACAGCAGAGCCATCTAGCGAAGATCTGAGCGATCTAACTGATGATGAAATTGCTGTGCTGTTAGCGGGAGAACTAAATTAGCAGAAGAACAAAAAACAATTTGATTGGGTTCTTAGCTGTAATTTCTGTTACAGCTAAGAGCAATTATTCGGGAAGGATGAGCGATTTGGAGGTCGCATTTAAAATCATTGATTGGTGATCACTCAAGAAAGAACTATGACCACCAGGAAACATTTGCCGTTGGAAACTGCTGAGAGTGTATCGACTCCATTGCGAAATTTCATCTGGGGAGATTTCACTATCTTCCCAACCACCAAAAGCGGAAATTGGACTAGCTAAGGGTTTTCCTTGGGAATATAGCGGTTTATAGCTCAACAAAATCTTTAAATCAGCCTTTAACCAGCTGAGTATTGTTTCCCTTAAAGATCCATCGACCCGACTAGGATCAAAATTTTCTAATCGATTCAGGTGCCTGTTGAGTAATTCCTCCGGTGACAGAGATGACAGCCACTTTAAATCAGAGATGAGAGCATGAGGAGTGCGAGCGCCACCAACAAACAGGTGTACGGGCTGTAAACCATATTTATAATTGAGTAAGTGAGCAAGTTCATACCCGACTATTGCACCTAGACTATGACCCCAGAAAGCAAAGGGTTTATCTAAATAATTTTTTAAGAGTTGCTCTAATGAAACAATCAGGTTGACAAACTCTATAGATACCTGTTCTTGAGGCTCGCCATTACGTCCAGGGAATTCCACTGGGACAACTTCTATTTCTGGAGGTACATTGTCTGACCATTTCTGGAAAGTATAAGCAGAACTTACCAATCCATGAAAACAGAATAAACGTATACGGCTATCAGGTTTGGGTTTATGGTATGCAACTACACTATCAATCCTAGAAGATGTCGTAGACGGGGATGCTATGACTGGAGATGAGCGATTATTTTGGTGCAGCTGCCGATGATGAACCCGTAAAGTTTCCATTTGCTGGGATATAACGTCGAGTTGCTGCTGGACAATTTTTTCTCTAGCTCTCCTGGTGTTTGCAGTAGGAAGGATAGTAGTTTGTGGAATAGCTGGTGGAATAGCTGGTGGAATATTTTGCTGTGCGGGTTGTAAAGTTGATAGATAATTAGGTTGAGATGATTCTGGTGGAAGTTTTACCTCAGCAACCGGAGTTACACTGGGAGGCGCTGTGGGAACTAAATCATCGGCTGCGGATCTAGAACTTATCTTTTGATTTTGATCGCTAGAAATTTCTACCCAATGGGGCTTCCGATCAAATGAATAAGTTGGTAATAATACTTTGGAACAAGCATACCCTTGGTCAAAACCAGCCCAATCTATAGACAATCCTTGAAGATAAAGCTGCGCTAAACTTTGGAGAATTTGTTGCCAATCTTCTTTTGGGGGACGGAGTGAAGGTAACCATATACCTACATCTGGTGGTAAACATTCGCGTCCCATGCCGATTAAAATTGGCTTGGCTCCAATTTCCATAAATATTTCACATCCTTCCTCTTGTAGAGTTTGGATACTATCGGCAAATCTTACAGGTTGGCTGATGTGCTGTATCCAATATTCAGAGGTGGTAATGCTATCATCTGCCTTTTGTCCAGTTATATTAGAAATTAAAGCTATTCTGGGACGATTAAACTTGACTGTCGATGCTACTGTGGCAAATTCTGCTAACATCGGCTGCATCAATGGAGAATGAAAGGCATGAGAAACTTTCAGAGGTGTAACTTTTATCCCTTGTGCTGCAAAAGTATCCGCTATAGAGTCCACATCCGACCCAGCCCCAGAAATTACTGTATTGGTCGGTCCATTTAAAGCTGCGATCGCTACTTTGTCAGCATAAGAATCCAACAGTGGACGAACTTGAGACTCTGATGCCATCAATGCTACCATCTTACCTCCAGCAGGTAGCTGATGCATTAACCTACCCCTAGCAGCAATTAATTTCAGTCCGTCTGCCAAACTAAAGATACCAGCTAGACAAGCTGCTACATATTCACCCACACTATGACCTATCACTACATCTGGTTTGATCCCCCAAGATTTCCATAACTGAGCTAGAGCATATTCAATAGCAAATAGAGCCGGTTGGGTGTAAACAGTTTGATTGAGTTCATTTAAAATTGAATGGTCCCTGGGCTGTACTTCCGGTTGAGGATATAAAACTTCCAACAGAGGCTTGTCTAGATATGCTTGCAAGATTTCATTGCATTGATCTATTGTTTGACGAAAAATAGGCTGTGTTTCATAGAGTTGTCGTCCCATATTGACATATTGGGAACCTTGACCGGTAAATAAGAAAGCCACTTTGGGGATGTTAGTCTTGCTAGCAACTTGTGGGAAAACTCCTGAAGTTTCCTGGCTATTGGTAATTTGATTCAGCTTATCGGTTAGTTCTGCTCGGGAAGCAGCAATAATTGCTAGTCGGTGGTTAAAATGAGCTCGCCCTGTATTAGCTGTATGGCAAATATCTGCAAGTTCTAATTCTGGATAAATCTCCAGGTGATGTTGATAGCGGATAACTAAATTCTCCAGAGCCTTTGCCGTTTTGGCAGACAAGGCGACAAGATGTACCGGACGTTTAGGTAAATCTTGGTTCTTGGGTTGATCGGGAGCTTCTTCTACAATTATATGAGCATTAGTACCGCTAAAGCTAAAAGAGCTAACACCTGCAATCCGGCCTTTTCCTGCTGTCTGCCAAGGAATAGCTTGTGTGGGTATTTGTAGAGGTAGTTCTTGCCAATTTATGTAGGGACTTGGTTGGTGGAAATTTAAATGAGGTGCTATTTCCTGATGCTGGAGTTGTAGGACTACTTTAATCAAGCCAGCAATTCCCGCTGCGCCTTCCAAGTGACCAATGTTAGTTTTGACCGAACCAATAATTAAAGGATTTTGTTGAGAGTGACTTTTACTAAATACTGCTCCCAAAGCTCCAATTTCAATTGGGTCTCCTAAAGAAGTTCCCGTTCCGTGAGCTTCAATATAGCTAACTTGAGCCGGGGCTACATTTGCCGTTTCTAAGGCTTTACGAATTACCGCTTGTTGGGATGGACCGTGAGGAACTGTTAAACCACTAGTACGACCATCTTGGTTAACAGCAGAACCCTTGATTACCGCTAAAATATTATCTCTATCGGCTATGGCATCAGATAGACGTTTAAGTAAAATCATTCCACATCCTTCACTTCTGACAAAGCCATCTGCACTCGCATCAAAGGTCTTGCAATGACCATCAGCAGCCAACATTTTTGCCTTAGAGAAATTAATGTTAAGTTCTGGTGTAATAATTCGATTAACGCCTCCAGCCAACGCTAAGTCGCTTTCCCGGTTACGCAAGCTGGAGCAAGCCAAATGTACTGTGACTAGAGAGGAAGAACAAGCCGTATCTATAGCTAAACTAGGACCTGTCAACCCCAAGATAAAAGAGAGTCTTCCAGCTGCACTACTGTGAGAATTACCCGTTCCCATATAGGAATCTATTTCCGTGACTGCCCTTTTACCCAATATTTGGGAATAATCATGGCTACAAATTCCGATAAATACACCAGTTTGAGTTTTAGCTAATTGTTGAGGATTCAATGCAGCATTTTCTATAGCTTCCCATGTGGTTTCTAAAAGTAGGCGGTGTTGAGGGTCGAGAACCCGGGCTTCCCGGGGCGTAATCCCAAAAAAACTGGCATCAAACTCCTGCAAATATTCTACAAAGCCACCATAACGGGTATAGATTTTACCTGGAGCGTCGCGATCGGCAGCATAGAAATCATCTATATCCCAACGATCTTGAGGGACTTCGGTAATAGCATCTTTTCCGTGGCGCAGGAGATGCCAAAATTTCTCCAGATTCTCAGCCCCCCCAGGAAATCGACAACTCATACCAATAATGGCTATTGGTTCGGTTTTTTCCATCTCTAAAGACTGGAGCTTGGCTTTGGTTTCCCGGAGTTCCACCAAAGCTTTTTTCATCAACGCCCCATAATCTTGCTTAGATACAGCTTGACTCATCAGCCCTCTCTCTGTTTTGGTAGAGTTCCCTTTTCAAATCAAGATTTTAGCAAATTAATGTTAGATGCAAAATCCTGTTTGTCCTATGAAATACTCAGGTTTCAAGCATATTCAAATACGAACTAATTTTCTCTGCTAGCATTTTGACATGTGGCACGGTCATCATAGTCAAGTGGTCTCCTGTTATCCACTCTACAGGTACAGGTGTTCTAGCATAAAGATTCCACCCCCAATCCTCTCTACTAAACCATTCCTCCTTAGATGCTGCTTCTTCATAGCCAAATCCCCCCTGAGAACGAAATAATACTATTGGTAATTTTGTTGCTGCCTCTGGTTGCACGAAATATTCTATTTTGACATTGGATTTGTAAACACTCATAAAGCCTTTCAACTGTTTAACTAATGTTCCCTCTGGTAAAATTCCTGCCTCAATTAACTTGTTGAGTGAATATTCGTATTGTTCAGCTTCTGTTTTCAAGTTTTGTAACTCCGAAGCTTGTACTCTTACCTCTTTCCCATATAAACTACCAGCCTCAGTGAGTATAAACTCTAGCCATTGCCATTCTTCCCTGTGTATTTTAACTTTCTGGTATTCTATGGGTGCAAAAGTATCAATGATCAATACCTGTCCAATTTGCTCATCGGCTAAATATAGTTGTCTAGCCATTTCATAAGCTATCCAACCTCCAAATGAATGACCTGCAATCAAGAAAGGACCCTGTGGTTGTACCTGTTTTATCGCTTGAATGTAATTAGCAGCTATTTGCTCGATGGATTCTTCTAAGGGAGATTGTCCATCTAATCCTTGTGGTTGCAAGCCGTAAACAGGTCTCTGTTTGTCCAAAAACTCCACTAGACTGTAAAAGTAGATGGCGTTCCCACCTGTTCCTGGTATGACAAACAAAGGAGTTAAATCTCCTTGGCTCTGTATTGGTACAAGAATTGGCCAAGAAATAGTAACATCCGATTGAGTGAGTATCTGAGCTAACTGCGCTATAGTAGGCGATTGGAAAAGTATTGCTAATGGTAAATTAGTTTGGAATTCACTCTGAATCATCGCCATTAAGCGAATTGCTAACAGGGAATTTCCCCCAAGTTCAAAAAAGTTATCGCTGATGCCAATAGGGGATACACCCAGCAGTTGTGTATAGAGTTCACAGAGGAAAGCTTCTTGAGTCGTGCGAGGAGCTTGATAACCTTGTGGAAGGGTTTCTCTTTGTTTATCAGGTATAGGCAGATTTTTGCGATCTACTTTGCCATTAGGAGTTAATGGCAAAGTTTCCAATACGGCGCAAGCCGATGGCAGCATATAATCTGGTAATTGAGATTTAAGGAAGCTGTAGAGTTTTCCCCAGCCATCATACTGGTCTGAAGTGACTAGATAAGCAACTAATCTGCGGTTTCCTGGGGTATCTTCTCGTGGAATGACGACAGCTTGCTCCACCTGTGGATGACTCAAAAGCACGGCTTCGATTTCCCCTAATTCAATCCGAAAGCCGCGAATTTTGACTTGGTTATCTATCCGACCCAAGTATTCTATATTGCCATCTGGCAGATAACGAGCCAAATCTCCAGTCTTATATAATCTGCCTCCTGTCTCCTCAAAGGGATTTTGGATGAATTTTTCTGCTGTTAGTTCTGGACGATTCAGATATCCTCTGGCTAAACCATCGCCACCAATATATAATTCTCCCGTTACTCCTATGGGTACCGGTTGCATGTATTTGTCTAAAATGTAGATCTGCGTGTTACTTATAGGATGACCAATAGGCACTATCTGCAAATCTGCTTTTAGCTGACATTGCCAATAAGTTACATCTATTGCTGCTTCTGTTGGTCCGTAAAGATTATGCAATTCGCATTTTAGTTTCTGGAAAAAGCGCTGCATCAGTTCAAAAGGTAGCGCTTCTCCACTACAAAAGACTCGCCTTAAGCAACTGCAACCCTCTAAATCAGGCTCTTGCAGAAAAACTTGTAGCATTGAGGGGACAAAATGTATTGTCGTAATTTGATTCTGCGCAATTAACTGGACTAAATAACTACTATCTTTGTGTCCTTCTGGTTGTGCAACGACAATACTTGCTCCGGTAATTAATGGCCAGAAAAACTCCCAGACTGAGACATCAAAACTGAAGGGAGTTTTTTGGATTACGCGATCATTAC
>Ga0116228_10002287_pt1 | contig 16546 bp, 18 predicted proteins | sample S1TSphfallax_2_FD_89694 | JGI IMG/M metagenome (GOLD analysis project Ga0116228, IMG submission 89694) | Host-associated microbial communities from peat moss isolated from Minnesota, USA - S1T2_Fc - Sphagnum fallax MG | ecosystem: Host-associated > Plants > Peat moss > Unclassified | place...
CATTCAAATCAGCCCCTGCAGAGATCAGCGTTCGTCATAGGTCGGCCAACGTCGCGGGCGTCATCGGCGGACCATCGAGCTACGACGCGAAGAAGGCAGCGTTGGTCGGCGGATCGGTGATGCGGCACAAGCCCCACTGAGTGCAAGACGCCCCTGGGCTCTATCCGGAGGGGCGGCAACCGCGAGCCGCGCTGACAAGGGACCGTCGGCGCAGCTCGTGGCGGCGACGATGTCTTACTTGGGCTTCTTCGCCGGGCGAGTCCAGTCCGGCACGGTGACCTGCCGCGCTCGGGCGAGCGTGAGTTGCCCCTCGGGCGCGTCTTCGTTGAGAGTCGAGCCTGCGCCGACCGTCGCGCCGGCGCCCACACGCAGCGGTGCCACCAGCATGCTGCCGCTGCCGATGAAGGCGCCATCCTCGATCACCGTCGGCCACTTGTTGACGCCATCATAGTTACAGGTGATGGTGCCCGCACCGACGTTGACATGGCTGCCCACCGTGGCGTCACCCAGATAGCTCAAATGGTTGGCCTTGCTGCCGGCTCCGATACGCGCATTCTTGGTCTCGACGAAATTACCGATGTGCACGCCAGGTTCCAAAGCCGTATCCGGCCGCAGTCGTGCAAATGGGCCGATCCGGCAATGCTCGCCGACGTGGGCCTGCTCGATGACGCAATTGGCGTTGATTTCGGTATCGGCGCCGATGTGCGAATCACGAATGAGGCAATTCGGCCCGATGCGCACCCGGGCTCCCAGGTGCACCTGCCCGATCAGCACCGCATTCACATCGATGAAGACGTCGCGGGCCACGGTGACGCTGCCCCTGACGTCGACCCGGGCGGGGTCAGCCAGAGTGGCGCCCGCGACCATCAACTGCTCGGTCGACAGCCGCCTCAAGGCCGCCTCCACCTGGGCGAGCTGAATGCGATCATTGACCCCCATGACCTCGAGCGCATCGGGCACGGGAATGGCGCCAACCGGAGAACCCGCCGCCACCGCTCCCAGCACCACATCCGTCAAATAGTATTCGCGCTGCGCATTGTCGGCCCCTAGGCCCAGCAACCAGTCACGCAGTGCCCCGGCGGGCGCCGCCATCACTCCGGAATTCGCCTCCTTGATGGAGCGCTGCTCGGGCGTGGCGTCCTTGTGCTCGATGATGGCGCTCACGCGGCCATCCGCATCGCGCAGGATCCGGCCATAACCGGTCGCCTCATCCAGGTTGACCGTGAGCAGCGCCAAGGAACCTTCGGCCGCGGCAGCCACCAGCGGCGTCAAGGTATCGGCACGAATCAGAGGCACGTCGCCGTACAACACCAGCACGGTGTGATCGTCCGGGATGGCGCCCATGGCCTGCATCACCGCGTGCCCCGTGCCCAGTTGCTCCGCCTGGAGCACCCAGTCCACCGGCTCATGAGCGAAGGCCTGCTGGACGGCAAGACCGCCATGTCCGTAAACCACATAAACGTGCGCCGGTTGCAACGCCCGGGCGGTACGGATGACGTACTGAAGAAGAGGCTGCCCCGCCAGGGGCTGCAGAACCTTGGGCAAGTCGGAGTTCATCCGCTTACCCTGGCCCGCGGCGAGAATGACGACGGAAAGCGGCATCACGTCCCCCGGTTTTTCCCTGATGGGCAGGCTCCGCGGCTCAACGCTTCTTGCGCAGTTGTCCGATCGCCTTCAATTGTGCCACGGCGCGCGCCAGCTCTGCTTGCGCTTCGGCGACGTCCATTTTGTCCTTGTGGCCGCGCACGGCTTCCTCTGCCGCCTTCTTCGCGGCTTCCGCGGCCGCCTCGTCCAAGTCGCGGGCACGGGCGGCGGTATCCGCCAGGATCGACACACGAGAGGGCTGAATCTCGAGAGCCCCACCGCCAACGTAAAAGGTCTGTTCCTCCTGGCCCGCAACCTGCACGCGAACGACGCCCGGGTGCATGGTTGTGAGCAATGGCGCATGGCGGGGTGCAATGCCAAGTTCGCCCTCGGTGGCGGGCACGAACACCATGGACGCCTCTCCCGCGAACAACTGGCCTTCGGGACTGACGATATCGACGAGAATGGTATTGGGCATGATGGCGTCGGGCTACTGCAGCGTCTTCGCCTTCTCGACCGCCTCTTCGATACCGCCCACCATGTAGAAGGCCTGCTCGGGCAAATGGTCATATTCACCGGCGATGATGGCCTTGAAACCGCGGATGGTGTCGGCGAGCGGTACAATCTTGCCATCCTGCCCCGTGAACACCTTCGCGACGTTGAACGGTTGGGACAGAAAGCGCTGGATCTTGCGCGCCCGATAGACCGACAGCTTGTCCTCTTCCGACAACTCGTCCATCCCGAGGATGGCGATGATGTCCTGCAACTCCTTGTAGCGCTGCAAAATGGCCTGCACGCCGCGCGCGGTGTTGTAGTGATCATCACCCACCACCAGAGGATCCAATTGCCGGCTCGTGGAATCCAGCGGGTCGACTGCCGGGTAGATACCGAGGGCGGCGATCTGGCGCGACAACACGACGGTTGCATCCAAGTGCGCGAAGGTGGTCGCCGGCGACGGATCGGTCAAGTCGTCGGCGGGAACGTAGACGGCCTGCACGGAGGTGATGGAACCGGTTTTCGTGGAGGTGATGCGCTCCTGCAGCACACCCATCTCTTCGGCGAGCGTGGGTTGGTAGCCCACGGCGGAGGGCATACGGCCGAGCAGCGCCGAAACCTCGGTACCGGCGAGCGTATACCGATAGATGTTGTCGATGAACATCAGCACGTCGCGGCCCTTGCCATTGGCCTGTTTCTCGTCACGGAAATATTCAGCCATGGTGAGCCCCGTGAGCGCGACCCGCAGACGGTTGCCGGGCGGCTCGTTCATCTGCCCGTACACCATCGCCACCTTGTCGAGCACGCCCGAGTCCTTCATTTCATGATAGAAATCGTTGCCTTCACGAGTTCGCTCGCCGACGCCTGCGAATACCGACAGACCCGAATGCTGTTTGGCTATGTTGTTGATGAGCTCGAGCATGTTGACGGTCTTGCCGACGCCGGCGCCGCCGAACAGGCCGACCTTGCCGCCCTTGGCGAAGGGAATGAGCAGATCGATGACTTTGATGCCGGTGACCAGCAATTCCTGCCCGCCGGTCTGTTCATCGTAGGCGGGCGCCGGCCGGTGAATCGGCCAATATTCCTTGGCTTCGACGGGACCCGCTTCATCCTGGGGCGCACCGAGCACGTCCATGATCCGGCCGAGAACGCCCGTGCCCACCGGGACGGAAATCGGTTTGCCCGTATTGGCCACCGCCAAACCGCGGCGCAAACCTTCCGAGGGTCCCATGACAATGGTGCGCACCACCCCGTCACCGAGCTGTTGCTGCACCTCCAGCGTGAGATTTCCGTCATCGATCTTCAATGCATCATAGATCCGGGGGATCTGATCGCGCGGAAATTCCACGTCGATGACCGAGCCGATGATTTGCACGATTTTGCCGCTGGACATGTTGAACCCTCTATACCGCTGCGGCCCCGCCGACGATCTCCGACAACTCGGTGGTGATCGCCGCCTGGCGGGCCTTGTTGTAAATCAATTGAAGCTCCGAGATGAGATCGCCGGCGTTATCGGTGGCGGCCTTCATCGCGACCATCCGCGCGGCCATTTCGCTCGCCACGTTCTCCACCGCGCCCTGGTAGACCTGGGACTCGACGTAGCGCAGCAACAGGCTGTCGAGGAGTTCCGCCGCGCTGGGCTCATAGATATAGTCCCAGCGCTCCTGCAGCTCGCCCACGCCGGTGGCGACGACCGGCAACAGCTGCGACACGGTGCCCTTCTGGCTCATGGAGTTGACGAACACATTGTTCACCAGCACCAGCCGGTCGATCTCCGCCGCCCGGTATTGGTCGAGCATCACTTTCACCACGCCGATGAGCTGGGAGATCTCCGGACGGTCGCCCAAGTGCACCGCGGTGGCGGCAATCGGCAGGTTCAAGCGGCGGAAGAACTGCACGGCCTTGGTGCCGATCAGGCACAGCTGAATCTTCTGGCCTCGGGCTTGTGCCTCCTTGATCGTGGCCAATGCCGCCTTGAAAAGATTGATGTTGAGGCCGCCCGCGAGTCCGCGGTCGGAGGCGATGACGATCAATCCCAAAGCCTTGACCGGGCGGTCGATGAGAAAGGGATGCTTGTAGTCCGGATTGGTGAGCCGTAGGTGGCCGATGACGGCCCGCAGCTTATCGGCATAGGGACGCGCCGCGCGCATCCTGTCCTGGGCCTTGCGCATTTTGCTCGCTGCGACCATTTCCATCGCCTTGGTGATCTTCTGAGTATTCTTGATACTCGAGATCTTGCTGCGGATTTCCTTTGCACCTGCCATGAGGTCAAACCGTCGCGAAGAATTCTTCGCAGAGTTTCTTGAGCGTCGCCTCGACGTCCTTCGACAGATCCGGCTTGTCGTTGATGTTCTTGAGCAACGCCCCGTAATTAGTGCGGGCGAAGGACTGCAATGCCGCCTCGGTTTCCACGACCTTGGTGCGCGCCACCTTGTCGAAGAAGCCGCTGTTCGCCGCATACAGCGACAGCGCCATTTCCGCCACCGACATGGGTGCGTACTGCTTCTGTTTCATGAGTTCGGTGACCCGTACGCCGCGCTCGAGTTGCTTGCGCGTCACCTCGTCCAGATCCGACGCGAACTGTGAGAATGCCGCGAGTTCGCGATATTGCGCCAGCGCCAGACGGATGCCGCCGCCCAGCTTCTTGATGATGTTGGTCTGCGCGGCGCCACCGACGCGTGACACCGAAATGCCGGCGTTGATGGCCGGGCGAATACCCGCGTTGAACAGATCGGATTCCAGGAAGATCTGACCATCCGTGATCGAGATGACATTGGTGGGAACGAAGGCGGTGACGTCGCCGGCCTGGGTCTCGATGATCGGCAAGCCGGTGAGTGAACCGGTCTTGCCCTTCACCCGCCCGTTCGTCGCCTTCTCGACGTACTCCTCGTTCACACGCGCGGCGCGCTCGAGCAATCGTGAGTGCAAATAGAACACGTCGCCGGGATAGGCCTCGCGACCCGGCGGACGGCGCAGCAACAGCGAGATTTGCCGGTAGGCCACCGCCTGCTTCGACAAATCATCGTAGACGATGAGCGCATCTTCACCGTTGTCCATGAAGTACTCGCCCATGGCGCAGCCGGCATAGGGCGCGAGATACTGCATGGCCGCGGGCTGCGAGGCCGACGCCGCGACGATGATGGTATGGGCGAGAGCACCGGTTTCCTCGAGCTTGCGCACCACATTGGCGATCGTGCTTTGTTTCTGGCCGATGGCGACGTAGATGCACTTAACGCCGGTGGACTTCTGATTGATGATGGTGTCGAGGGCGACCGCCGTCTTTCCCGTTTGCCGGTCGCCGATGATGAGCTCGCGCTGGCCGCGGCCGATCGGCACCATGGAATCGATGGCCTTCAATCCCGTTTGCACCGGCTGATTGACGCTCTGGCGGTAGATCACACCCGGCGCGACGCGCTCCAACGGCGCCTTCGCCGTGGCGTTGATGGCGCCCTTGCCGTCGATGGGCACGCCCAGAGCATCGACCACCCGGCCGAGTAATTCGGGGCCCACGGGCACTTCGAGGATGCGCCCGGTGGTTTTCACCGTATCGCCCTCGACGATGCTCTTGTAATCGCCGAGCACCACGGCGCCCACGGAGTCCTGCTCGAGGTTCAGCGCCAGACCGTACAGGTCCGGTGAGAACTGCAGCATCTCGCCATAGCGTGCATCGCCGAGCCCATGGATACGCACGATGCCGTCGGTCACGCTGACCACGGTGCCGACATTGCGATCTTCGGTCTCCGACTGAAAATTCTCGATACGCGCCTTGATGAGGTCGCTGATTTCGGATGCCTTGATGGACATGATTCGCCTTCTCTAAATTTAATTGACCAGGCTCGTGGCCATGCGCTGCAGGCGGCCCTGAACCGAACCATCGATGACCAGATCGCCGGCACGGATGACGGCGCCGCCCAAGAGGCCCGGATCAACCGCCAACGTCATGCGGACATCGCGTTTGAAACGCGCGTGCAAGGCCGCGGCGAGCTTGGCCTGCTCGGCGGCACCCAAAGGAATCGCGGACGTCACTGCGACATCGAGTTCGTTTTCGTAGCGCGCGCGCAGCCTGGCGAATTCCGCGCCAATTTCGGGCATTACTTGCAAGCGTTTGTTGGTGGCCAGCAATCGTATGAAGTTCTGCCACTGCGGATCGATGGCTTCGCCGCCCAACCCCGCGAACAGCGACACCACCTGATCGACACTCAAGCGCGGATTGGTGATGAGATCGGCGATGCCGGCATCCGCCGTCAGCCCCGCACCATTGCGCAACGCCTCGGTCCATGCGGGCAGAGCCTTCGCATCGCGCGCCGCCTCGAAAGCCGCCTTCGCATAGGGGCGGGCGATGGTGGCCGCCTCAGCCATTGGCGATCTCCAGCTCCAATTTATCGAGCAACGCGGCATGCGCCTTGGGATCGATCTCCCGTTCGAGCAGCTGCGACGCGCCCTGTACGGCCAGGCTCGCGACCTGCTTGCGCAGACCCTCGCGGGCACGGGCAGTGTCGAGCGCGATCTCTTCATGCGCCTGCGTGACCAAACGCTGCCCTTCGGCAATGGCGGCAGCCTTGGCTTCGTCGATGATTTCGGCCGCGCGCTTGCCGGCTTGGTCGACGATTTGCACTGCCTTGTCGCGGGCTTCACGGATGATTTCCTGGGACTTGACCTTCGCCTCTTCGAGGTCCTTCTGCGCCCGCGTGCCGGCGGCCAAACCCTCGGCGATTTTCTTGCGCCGATCTTCGATCGCCGCCATCAGCGGCGGCCACAAAAAGCGCATGACGATCAGCACCACGATGAAGAACGCGACGCCCTGGATGATGAGCGTGACTGCAATGTTCACGGCGTAAAGCTCCTGCCGCCCGACGGGCTGGTTGCGTCCACGTGACTCAGACTCTTACTTGACGGCGAACGAGCCGGTGAAGGGGTTCGAGAAAATGAGCAGCAGCGCGATCGCGACGCCGATGATGGGCACCGCGTCGAGCAAGCCGGCGACGATGAACATCTTGGTCTGCAGCATCGGGGTGAGCTCAGGCTGCCGGGCCGAGCCTTCCAGGAACTTGCCGCCGAGCAACGCGAAGCCGATTGCCGTGCCGAGTGCGCCCAGGCCGATCAACAAGCCTACCGCGATTAGTGTGAAGCTCATGACTTGAGCGAGCTCTTGTGCATTTCCCATCGATATCTCCAGGTCTTAAGGTCTAAAGGTCAAGGTGACTAGTGCTTTTCCGCGGCCATGCTCAAATAAACAATCGTCAGCATGCCGAATATGAACGCTTGCAGCGTGATGATCAGAATGTGAAACAGGGTCCAGACCACGTCGGCGAATGCCTGGATGGCGCCCCAAATATAGGTGCTGGGGGTGGCGAACGACGACTCGAGGGTGAGACCCGCGATCAGCACGAAGATCAGTTCGCCTGCGTACATATTACCGAACAACCGCAAGCTCAAGGACAGCGGCCGCACCGCCTCTTCGATCACACGGAGCAGCAGATTGGGAAATGCGGTCAACACTTTCCCGACGAAGCCATGCGCATGGAAGGGCGCGGTGAACCATTCGCCGAAGAAGCCGACCACGCCCTTCTCGGAAATACCGACGTACCAGATCAGGATGAAAACGGTGATCGACATGCCGAGCGTCGTGTTGATATCGGCGGTCGGCACCACCCGCAGATGGCTCACGCCCGCCTCTTGCGCGGCCCATGGCAACAGGTCCACGGGAATCAGATCCATGAAATTCATCAGGAATACCAGGGCGAAGATCGTGATGGCGAGCGGCGCGATCAGCCGGCTCTTGCCGTGGAAGGTTTCCTTGACGGTGCCGTCCACCATCTCGACCAAAATCTCGAAAGCCGCCTGCAGCTTGCCCGGAACACCGCTGGTGGCTCGCCGCGCAGCGAGCCCGAACAGCACGATGAAGATCAGAGCCAAGCCGAGGGTGATGGCCACGCTGTCCAAGTGAAAAGCCCAAAAGGAACCGTGCCCCTGATCCACGGTCAAGTGGGTCAGATGGTGGCCGATGTACTCAGTGAGCCCTTCGGAGCCGCCCGCAGCCTCTGCCATTAAGATTTCCTCTGTCGCCTATCTTCGCGGTCTTCATTGCTGGGGCCGCTTCATCCCGACCATCCCCACCCAATAACCAAACTGTGTAAAAACCAGCCCCGACATCAACGGCAGCGGCTGCACTTTGAGCCGCGCCAACGCCACCCAAAGGGCGAGCACATACCAAAACCACTTCAACGACTCGGCCGCAAACAACGCGCGGCGCAAAACCGACGCCGGCGCAATTCCCGGCGCAAACAATCTCCAGCCGAACAGCGCGCTGCCGATGGCCACGATCAGACCGCCCAGCATTGCGGCGCCTGCCGCTGCCTTGCCCTCCAAGCACCCAAACAGGGTGGCTCCACACGCCGCGCATCCGAGTTGCAGCAGCACCACCCGCAGGACGAGCCGTCTTCCGAGTCCGACGCTGTTATTCATCGCCAAGGGGGCCGGCGCGTAACCAGCTGATGGCAGTTCCTCTTTAACGTGGCCCCAGCCCACATGATCATTGGAAACTGCCATTGTGTAAAAGCCGGCGCATTATAGTGAGGCTTGCACGGAGTCACAAGGCAATGATCAGCCTTGGATTTTTAACAGATGTATTTTTGGCATCACGGGCTTCGGCCGGGCGTGGGCCGAGCGCTGGCCTGCGCTGACAGCACACCGGCGCCCGGGTCATTGAATGTGACTTAAGATCCCCTCAAGCTCATCCAGGCTGTTGTATGCCACCACGAGTTTTCCCTTCCCCGAGGCAGTGTGCTGAAACAATACCTTAGCGCCGAGTTTATCAGCCAGTTCCAGCTCCAGCCGCTGGATGTCCGGGTCGACCCTCGGCGGCGGCGATGCGGGCGACGCGGGTAGCGACAGCCGTCGCACCAGCGCTTCGGTGTCCCGCACCGATAAGGCTTTCTTGGCCACCAAAGTAGCCACTTCGACCTGTTGGCGCTTGACTGTCAGGCCAAGCAACGCCCGGGCATGGCCCATTTCAATGCTGCGTTGCTCCAAAAGTTGTTTGACCTCATCGGCCAGCTCCAGCAGGCGCAGGAGGTTGCTGACTGCCGCTCGGGACCGTCCCACCGCCTCGGCCGCCGCCTGATGCGTGAGGCCGAATTCCTCGATCAAACGTCCCAAGGCCCGAGCCTCCTCCAAGGGATTCAAGTCCTCGCGCTGAATGTTCTCGATCAGCGCCATCGCCACCGCAGCCTCGTCGGGGACATCGCGGATGACGGCGGGTATCTCGGCGAGGCCGGCCATTTGCGCCGCCCGCCAGCGCCGCTCGCCGGCAATGATCTCGTAACGCTGCGACTCGCCGGGCTGGCGATCGGGCAGCGGTCGCACCAAGATGGGCTGGACGAGGCCCTGGGATTTGATTGAATCGGCCAGCTCGCTCAAGGATTCTTCGCGCATGTCGGTGCGCGGCTGATACTTGCCCCGTTGCAGCAAATCGACGGGCAGCGTCGCCAACCGGTCGCCGGGCGCCTCGAGCGATTCAACGGGGGAGGGGCCGCGGGCGCGTTGCGCCAGCAGCGGCGACAATTCCGCGAGCCCACGACCGAGAGACGGCTTCTTGCCGGACATAGCAGGTTCCAAAAAAAACAGCCCGATTATACGGCGGCGATCGGCGGCTCGTCGCGACGAATCATTTCCCCCGCGAGCGCGAGATAAGCGAGCGCGCCGCGCGAATCCTTGTCATGAAACAGCACCGGCTTACCGAAGCTCGGCGCTTCGGCGAGCCGGATGTTACGCGGGATCATGGTTCGAAAAACCTTCTCGCCGAAGTGCTCGATGAGCTGTGCCGAGACTTCGTTGGCCAGGTTGTTGCGGGGGTCGAACATGGTGCGCAACAGCCCCTCGATCTGCAGATCGGGATTGATCGTGCCGCTGACTTGCTCGATGGTCTGCACCAGCGCACTCAAGCCCTCCAGGGCATAATACTCGCATTGCATCGGCACCATCACCGAGTCCGCCGCCACCAGGGCATTCAAAGTAAGCATGTTGAGGGACGGCGGACAGTCGATCAAGATCACGTCGAAATTGTCGCGAATCGGTCTCAAGGCGTTGCGCAGCTTGAACTCCCGTCCGGAGGGCATGGTGAGCAATCGCACTTCCGCGGCGGTGAGGTCCTGATTGCCGGGCATGAGCATGAAGCCGCCGTATTCCACCCGTACCATCGCTTCGATGGCCGCACACTCGCCGAGCAGGACGTCGCAGCTGGTGCGTGATTGTCGATGCTTGTCGATGCCGCAACCCATGGTGGCGTTACCCTGGGGATCGAGATCAACGAGCAGAATGCGCCGCTTGGTGGCGGTCAGCGAGGCTGCCAGATTGACGGCGGTGGTGGTCTTGCCCACGCCCCCCTTTTGATTCGCGACTGCGATCACCCGATTCATGATTGTTTCTGCCGGAGCGCAATGGACCTTGCTGGGCAGAGTTCCACAAGATGCCGTTCCGCGTCCAGCCCCGGCACGTTGAGCCGATGCACCGCGATGACACGAAAGGACTTCGGAATGGCCGACAGCTCCTCGTCAGGTCGCTTGCCCTTCATGGCCAACAATCGCCCCGTGGGGCTGCACAAATGGCCGGCATAGGCGACAAAGTCGGCGAGCGAGGACAACGCCCGGGCCATCACGGTATCAAAGAGCTCCAATGGCCGGTAGCTTTCGGCTCGCGATTGCACCACCTCGACGTTGTCACAGTGCAAGGCAGCGACCGTCGCCGTCACGAACCGGGCTTTTTTGCCGGTCGCCTCGATCAACGAGAACCGCCGTTCAGGGTTGACGACGGCGAGCGGCAGCCCGGGAAATCCCGCGCCCGTGCCGACGTCCGCCAAACGCGTGCCCACGAGATAGGGTCGCAAGCTCAGGCTGTCGAGCAAATGTTTTTGCAGCATGCCGAGCCGGTCGCGGATCGCGGTCAGATTGAATCGGGCGTTGCCGGCTTCGAGCTCATCGACCAGGCGCAGGAGCGTTTCGGCATGCCCAGGGCTGAGCGGATCCCCCAACTGTTCGGCGCCGCTGTTGAGCAGCCCCAACTCTTCGTCGCGGGTCATGGTACGGGCGCGGCAATGATCGTCAGCGATACCGTCGCCCGACCGACACCCGGTGGACTCGAGAGGCGCGCGTGCAGGGTGGCGCCATCGCCGCGGCCTTCACAGACACCGTCGACCGCCGCCTGCGGCACGGCGTCTTGCAGCCAGGTTCGACAGGCATGCGCGAACCGCGCGCCGGCATCGACCGACGCCAGGGTCACTGACGCCTCGATCCGCTCGAGACGGTCAGCCGCGAAGCAAAGGAGGTATTCATCGGGCTTCACGCCGAACAAGGACGGCGGAGCCCCATTGGGGGCGAAGCACTCGCGGCCGTCCGCCGGCAGCCTGGGGTGCGCCTCGTCGCTAAAGAGCAGCACCTCGTGCAAGGGGACCGGGCTCGTTTTCAGCAGCGTGCCGAAGGGCATGAGCAGCAGGGAATGCCAGTCCGACGCGGCATCCTCGAGGAGCCCGCCGGGGACCCTCGGAGCCGCCGCTACCACCGGCGGTGGCGACACGGGCGGCGGCGGCGAGACGGCGCAGGCCGCCAGCAAGAGTGCCGTCGCCAGCGACGTCGACGACGTTCGCCCGGCCGACCGTCGTCGCGCGGCGCGGGTCTTCACGCGCGCCGTCTCTTCAGCCAGGCATCGAGGCCCGCCGCGTTCAAGGCTATGTCGTTGTCGAGCACCGCATGCGCTGTGGCGGCGCCACCGCCGAACCCGTGTGCGACGAGGCGCGCCGACAGATGCTCGAATAGCAGCGAGGTCATGCGATCGATTCGCCGCGGATCGTTCATGACGCTCTGCGCGATGCGCACGAAGGCATCGATATCGGCGTGCAAGTCGAGCGCCAGCGGGGCGACGTCGAGCACACGGCTGTAGTGGGTCAAATAGGCGGCGGATGGCCGATATGTCGAGATCCGGTCGATCGAGGCATGCAGCTGATCAGGATCGAACTGAGTCGGCGAGGTGGTGGGGAAAATGAATGCACCCGCCGCGGTATCCAACTCGCGGTAGCTCACGCCGAAGCTATCGCCGGTGAAAACTTCCGCGGTGTCGCGATCGACGATGCAGAGGTGGTGCAGGGCGTGTCCCGGCGTATGGATGAACTCCAAGGTCCGATGGCCCAATGACACCCGGTGTTCATCCTGCACCGCTTCGACGCGCGCTCGATCGACCCCGCGGAGCTGCCCATAATCGGCCGCGAAGCGCGCCGCGCCGTACACCGCCGCCGTGGCTGCGGCCAGCACGGTGGGATCGATGATGTGCGACATACCGCGCGGATGCACCAAGAGGCGCGCTCGGGGCAAGGCCTGCATGAGCTGTCCCGCGCCGCCGGCATGATCCAAGTGGATATGCGTGAGGAGCAGATAATCGACCGCATCCACATCCAAATCTTGCGCCTCCAAAGCCGCAAGCAGATTCGGCAGGGAGTGAGCGGTTCCGGCATCGACATAGGCCGCGTGTCCGCCATCGACGAGGAGATAGCTCGCGCACATGCGGGGACGGCCGAATGCGGTGTCGATGGCGATCACCCCCTCGGCCACGGGCTCGAATATTGCGCTCATTCAAACCGCCAGTCGCTGACCGAGCTCGTCGAGTTCGCCGGCCGCATCCGGATTCTGCTCGCGCAGCACGTCCGCGGCACGCTTCAATGCCGCCAAGGCGGTGTCGCGCAGACGGGCGCAGTCGGCGCCGTAATGTGCGCGCCAGTCGGCGATCAGTTCCGGTTCGAAGCCTTCATAATCGCGATCATGCAGAATCGAGTCGAGTACCATGCCGCACACCGTGAGTTGCTGCACTCGTGCGAACGACAGCTCCGGCGTGGAGATCCCTTCGGCGAAACAGCGGCGCAAATAGGCGGGTGGGTCGGCACTCGCGATGGCGTCGAGCTCATCGCCGATGTCGTAAGATTTGAGAAGGTGGTCGAAGCCTGCCATGCCCCCATTATCCGCGTTACGCGAGGACATAGGAAACGATGACTCGACATTATTTTTGCTGGTTGATGATGCCGTTGCTGCTGTGGGGGACGATCGCCGATCCGCTCGTGGCGACATCGGCCACCGTAGCATCCAGCGTCACGCCCACCGCGGCGGCAGCCCGTAGCGAACATGGCAGCGTCATCCTCGAGAATGTGCCGACGGCACCCGCCGCTCTCGAAGAGACGCTCGACGGCTATTTGAGCGGCCGGGAAGCAACCCCTCTTGGTTGGTCGCCGCAAGGCATGCTGCTCATCACCACTCGTTTCGGCGACGTCGCTCAGCTCCACGTGGTGGAAGCGGCCGGCGGCGAGCGACGGCAGATCACCTTCCTGCATGAACCGATCACCATCGCGGCCTTCTCGCCGGATCCGCGCCGCTCGGCTTATTTTTTCTTGGCGGATGCGGGGGGCGACGGCAGAACTCAACTCTATTATCAGCGCACGGGTCGGCCCGGCGCAAAATTGCTCACTGATGGAAAGTCGGTGAACGAGGCGCCCGTCTGGTCGAATGCGGGGCGGGAAATCGCCTTCGCGACGACGGCGCGCGACGGCATGAGCCATGACATCGATGTCGTGGACCCCGAAGCGGGCACGTTGCCGCACCTCGTGTTGAGCGGTGACGATGCCCTCTTGACGCCTCTGGATTGGTCGCCGGACGACGGCAAGCTGCTGGTGCTGAAAACCCTGTCGGGCAGCGAATGCCATCTTTTTGTGGTCGATTTGGCGACCGGCCAAAAGCGCGAGATCGATCCAGCGGCCAACAAGGGCGGCATATCGAGCGCACGATTCTCGCGCGACGGCCAGGGCGTGTATCTCATCAGCAACCGCGATTCCGACTTCGCCGAATTGCGCTATGTGAATCTGTTCACGCCTGAAAGGACGCTGCTATCAGGTCACATCCACGGCGACGTGCTGGAGTTTGCGTTGTCACGCGACGGCCATGCTCTGGCCTATGTCGCGAACGAGGGTGACGCCGACAAGCTCACCGTGCAGGACCTGCGGAGCCATGTTGAAATGATGGTGCCGCGCCTGCCGGTTCCCGGCATAATCGATCACCTGCGCTTCGATGCGGACGGTAAGCGGCTCGCCTTCGGCTATGAGACGGCGAGCGTCCCACGCGATGCGTACGTGTTCGAGCTTGCGACCGCGCATCTCGCGGCGTGGACGAAGAGCGAACCGGGCAGCGTCGATACCAACAAATTCGTCACCCCGCGCCTGGCGCAATTCCCGACCTTCGACCACCAGGATGGCGCCATGCGCCAAGTGCCGGTGTATGTCTTCGAGCCCACGAACGGCGCTCCGCATCCCACGTTGATTGTTTTCCACGGCGGGCCCGAGGCGCAATTTCGCCCGCGTTTCGATCCCTGGATTCAATACCTGGTGGCCGAACTTGGGTTCGCCGTAATCGCCCCCAACATTCGTGGTTCGGGAGGCTATGGCAAGGCTTACCTCGCCGCGGATGACGGCACGCAGCGCGATGACGTCATCAAGGATCTGGGCGCGCTGATCGTCTGGGTCGATGCGCAGAGCACCGTGTTCGACACCCGACGTGTGGTGGTGGCCGGCGCGGGCTACGGCGGCTATCTCGCGCTCGTGGCGCTCGCGAACTACGGTGATCGCCTGAGCGGCGCCGTGGACTTCGGTGGAATGTCGGATCTCATCAGCTTTCTCACCACGACGGCGCCTTCTGGTCAACGGCTGCAGCGAGCCGAATACGGCGACGAGCGAGATCCCGATACACGGGCGTTCTTGCGCAGGATCTCGCCGCTGACCAATGCGGACCGGATTGCGCGGCCGCTGCTGGTGGTGCAAGGGAAGAACGACCCGCGAGTTCCCTTGAGTGAATCCGATCAGATCGTGAACCGGTTACGCAGCCACGGCGGTCAGGTCTGGTATGTCGAAGCGACGGATGAAGGCGGCGAGTTCCGCAAGCAAGACAATCGCCTCGAGTACTACACGGCGTTCACGATGTTTTTGAAATCTCTCCATTGATGCCGCCGGCGGAGCAGCGTCGCGTTGCCCACGTAGCCGCCGCTACTTGCTCGCGGTGGTCGCGGTGGCCAATGGGGAAGGCTGACTCGAGAACCACGCCGCCGCAATCGCGATATCCTCCGGAGTCACGAGCAATGCGGCCATGCCGTTCATCACCACGTTCTTGCGACGGCCATTATGGTACGTGGTGAGCGCCTGGGTCAGATAACTGACATGTTGCCCGGCGAGTATCGGCGGTTTGGGGGTCATGGGTGCCGCGACGCCGAGCCCGTTCTCGCCATGGCACGCCGCGCATTGCGCCACCTGGGGAGGTGCCGTACCGGCCAATGTCGCACTGGGAGCAATCGGCTGGGGACCCTGAAGGTAAGCGGCGATATCTTCCATGTCTTGATCGGTCAGTGATGCTGCCTGCGCATGCATGGTCGGATGGGGCCGCTCGCCTGTCTTGTATTCCTGCAAGGCCGAGATGATGTAAGCCGCGGTTTGATGACGCAATTTCGGCACCGAATAATCAGGATACGCATTCTTGTAATCCGGTATCCCATGGCAGCCGTAGCAGGTGTAAAATTTCTTTGCCCCCAGCGCCGGATCACCTGCCGCCGTGTCTCCCGCCTGCGCCTGCGACGCCATTGTCGCGAGCGCCATCGCACCGGCGAGCAGCTTTGCCAAACCATTCAATCGCGCAAACATCCGATTCTCCAAACCGCTGGGATTTGCAGTAGGCCGCCGATGTTAAAGAGTGGGCGCGTAAATTACCACTCGCGCAAAACAATACTCGCAAGAATCGCACCACTCTGCGAAGCCGCGGCCGAGGGCCGGAGGCTCCGGCCCGACGACAGACGACTCACGCAGCGTGAACGCGTTTCTTCAGATGCACCAGCAACAACGACACGGCGGCCGGCGTCAGCCCCGGAATGCGTGCCGCCTGTCCCAACGTCGCGGGCCGAACGTCGCCGAGCCGCTGCCGTGCCTCGTTCGACAAGCCGCAGACTTCCGTGTAGTCGATGTCGGCGGGCAGACGTAGCTCTTCGCTGCGCCTCTGCCGGGCAATTTCGTCCGCCTGGCGTTGCAGGTATCCGGCATATTTGACCTGCACCTCGACCTGGGTGGCAACCTGCAGCGCGAGCCGCTCATCGTCCCGCCAGGACGTCGCGCCGTCGCCCCCGGAAGGGGCCACATGGTCAAGATCCGCGAAGCAAATCTCCGGCCGGCGGAGCAGCTCGATGGCATGCACTTCATGGCAGAGCGATTGACCCAGTTTAGCGAGGAGGGCCGCATCGACAACGGCGGGGTGCACCACGGCCGACGACAGCCGCTGGATTTCTCCGGCCACGGCGTCGCGCTTGCGCTGAAAGAAATCCCAGCGCGCATCATCGACCAGCCCGAGTGCACGGCCGGCGGTGGTCAGGCGTAAGTCAGCGTTATCCTCGCGAAGCGATAATC